>Ga0180434_10010153_pt1 | contig 10136 bp, 6 predicted proteins | sample SS_ome_7_FD_132453 | JGI IMG/M metagenome (GOLD analysis project Ga0180434, IMG submission 132453) | Hypersaline lake sediment archaeal communities from the Salton Sea, California, USA - SS_1_D_2 metaG | ecosystem: Environmental > Aquatic > Non-marine Saline and Alkaline > Hypersaline > Sediment... | reverse complement strand
CAGGCGGGAATCCAGTGAACCATGCTAGCCGCCTGGATTCCCGCCTTCGCGGGAATGACGTGCTTCAGACGGCTGAAGTGTTACCGAATTTCTGTCGCGTTACGCTCGATGCGATGACGGCCTTCGGTACTCGACTTCCCACACCTTTGCCGATCTCCCGCCCCGCGATGGTCCCGGGATCACCCGGGGAACTCCCCCTCGGCGTCCGTTGATTGCCCCGGGGGGGCCTCCTATGATCTTTCCACACCCGCACCGCACGACGCTGTGCGTTCCGCCCTGGGCACAGCAAGGCCTCGCCGTAACACGCGGCCGGCCAGACGCCATCGACGGCGATCTTAGGGGGAAGCCCACGAAGCCTTGAACGGATGCTGCCCAGCGCATCCGACGAGAACGGAGTCCGCGCCGGGGTCGTTCCACCCGTCATTCCCGCGAAGGTGGGAACGATGATTAGTCTAAGGGTCTTGTTCGTCAAAACCCTAAAGGCGGGACCAGGAACCACGGGCAACTTCCCAAAAACGCCATGAACCCTTATCCCGTCGTGCAGCGGCTTCTGACCCGGCGGATTTATCTGCTGATACTTGCCCACCTGCTGTTCGCGGCCGCATCGTACAACCTGGCAATGCAGTTGCGGTTCGATTGGGCCGTGCCGTCGGACATGTGGCGACTCTATGGGATGACGCTGCCTTGGATTGCGTTGGTGAAACTTGCGGGATTCCACGCCACCGGGAGCCTGCACGGCTGGTGGCGCTATATCACGTTCGCCGATCTGGCGTCGCTGTTGTTGGCATCGACCCTTTCGACGCTGGTGATCGGTGCCTTGGACTATTTCTTCCTCTGGCAATTCCAGATTCCCCGTTCCGTGCTGCTGTTGGACTGGGGGATCACCGTTTTTCTGATCGGCGGGCTCCGCTCGGCTTCGCGGCTGTTTCGCGAGCATGTCGTGCCGAGTCTCGCGCCCGACCCGCGCGATCCGGCGCTAATGATCGGTGTGACGGCGGCCGACGGGTCGCTGGCCTGGGGGCTTCCGCTGGGCGCGGTCGGGGAGTATCGCGTGGTCGGGTTTCTGGCAGACGGCGGCCGGCACCGCGGCTCTCGGCTCGGCGGCATCCCGTTCGTCGGGAGTTCCCGCGACGCCGTTCGCCTAGCCCAGAAGCTCGAAATCCATTGCTTGCTGGTCGTCTCAAACAGTCTCTCGGGCGATCGGCTCCGCGGCCTGTTGAACGAATGTCGCGAGGCGGGCATCGAGGTGAAAATGCTCCCCTCGGCCGACGAACTGCGCCGCGGCAACCACCGGCCGCACGTCCGCGATATTGCCATCAACGACCTCCTGCGCCGCGAACCGGTCCAACTCGACCATCAGGCCATCGACGCCATGCTCAAGGGGCGGCGCGTCATGGTCACCGGCGCCGGCGGCAGCATCGGCTCGGAAATCTGCCGCCAGGTACTGCGCTGTCATCCGGAACAACTGCTGCTGGTCGAGCGGGCGGAGAACGTCCTGTTCCAGATCGACCGGGAGCTGGCGCATGTGGCGAACACGACCGCGATCACCCCTTGCGTGGCCGATATGGGCGACCAGCCGCGGATGCGGGCCATCTTCGAGCAATATCGCCCGGAACTGGTCTTCCATGCCGCGGCCCATAAGCACGTGCCGATGATGGAGTACAACCCCGGGGAGGCGGTCACCAACAATGTGTTCGGCACGCGGACGCTGGCCGAGTTGGCCGACGAGTTCCTCGTCGACCGTTTCGTGATGATCTCGACGGACAAGGCGGTCCGGCCGACGAGCGTGATGGGGGCGTCGAAACAGCTTGCCGAGCGCTATGTCCACGCGTTGTCGGAGCGGTCGGACACGCGGTTCGTGGCGGTGCGGTTCGGCAATGTGCTCGGCTCGACCGGGAGCGTGGTGCCGATCTTTCAGGAGCAGATCCGCCGCGGCGGGCCGGTCACCATAACCCACGCCGACATGCAGCGCTACCTGATGACCATCCCCGAGGCGACCGAACTGGTGTTGCAGGCAGCCTCGATGGGACGCGGCGGGGAGATCTTTGTGCTCGACATGGGACGGCCGGTCAAGATACTGGACCTGGCTCGCGACATGATCCAGCTTTCCGGAGTGCCGCCGGAGCAGATCGAGATCGTCATCACCGGAATGCGGCCGGGCGAGAAGCTCTACGAAGAGTTGTACCTGGATGAGGAACGAACGCTTCCGACCGCGCATCCGCGGTTGCACGCGGCCTACCATCGCTTGTGCTCGCTGGAGGAGATCCGCGATGCGATCGAGCGGCTTGTTGAGGTGGTCCACCGGGAGCCCGACGCCGTGCGCCGCGCCCTGGCCGAGGTGGTACCGGAGTACCTAGGCCCGACACGAACCGATCCGGCCGGTACGAGCAGCTCGTTGTATAGTGGCGACGGTGAGAGCGACGGCCACGGCGAGCCAGTGGGGGCCGATTCGAAGTGACCGGCGTCGGATGGTTGGGTGTGGTGTCATGTTTGTTCTCAGGGGTTTCCGGTTGGACGGGCGGGTGGTTCCTGCCGTCATTCCCGCGCAGGCGGGAATCGAGCCAGAGGCCGATCGCGGATGGATTCCCGCCTGCGCGGGAAGGACAGGTCACCATAAGGCGGAACTACGAACCCATGACAACCGTCAACACCCTACCGGATATATCCCTTCAGCACCTCCGGATAGAGCCGTCGCGCGGCTGGGCGGCGTTGCGGCTGGACGATCTCTGGCGGTACCGCGAACTGCTCTATTTCCTCGTGTGGCGGGATATCAAGATCCGCTACAAGCAGACCGCGTTGGGGGCCTCGTGGGCGGTGATCCAGCCGTTCGTGACGATGATCGTCTTCAGCATCTTCTTCGGGAAGCTGGCGAAGGTCCCCTCGGACGACATCCCCTATCCGATTTTCAGCTACGCGGCGTTGGTGCCCTGGACGTTCTTCGCGGCCGGCATCACGCAGTCGTCGCAGAGCCTCGTCGGCAGCGCGGACGTGATCCGCAAAGTCTTCTTCCCGCGGCTGATCCTGCCGACCGCCTCGGTTGTGTCGGGTGCCGTCGACTTCGTCATCGCCTTTGCCGTGCTGATCCTCATGATGGTCTACTACCAGATTGTGCCGACGATGCAGATCATTTGGGTCCCGCTTTTCTTCCTGTTGGCGTTGATCGCCGCGTTGGGCACGGGGCTGTGGCTGTCGGCGCTGAACGTGTATTTTCGCGATGTCCGGTTTGTTGTGCCGTTTATCGTGCAGTTCTGGTTGTTCATCACGCCGATCGCCTACCCGAGCAGCCTGCTGGACGAGCCCTGGCGGACACTCTACGGGCTGAACCCGATGGCCGGCGTGGTCGAGGGCATCCGCTGGTCGCTGCTGGGCGCCGGCAACGCGCCCGGCGCCATGATCGCCGCCAGCACCGCCACGGCCGTTGGGCTGTTGGTCAGCGGCATCTGCTTCTTCCGGCAGATGGAAAGAAACTTCGCCGACACGATTTGACACCCATGCGTATCGCCCATCTGATCAGCAGCTCGGGCATCTACGGCGCGGAACGGATCGTCCTGAGCCTCAGCCAATCGCTCAACGGCACGAACGACCAATGCTTCGTCGGGGCGATCCGGGATACACGTTTCCCCCGCCTGCCGCTGATCGAGCGTGCCGAGGCGATCGGGCTGCCCACCTTCGTCGTTGAAAGCGACGGGCGCTTCGACCGGCGGACGATCGCCCAATTGAACCGCTTCCTCGTCCAACATCGGATCGACATCCTGCACACGCACAATTACAAGTCCGACCTGATCGGCCTGATCAGCGGCCGCGCAACCCGCACGCCGGTGGTGGCCACGGCCCACGGCTACACCCACACGCATTGGTCCGTCGCGCTGTACGAACGGCTCGACCGCTGGGTCCTGCGCTGGGGCTTCGGCCGGGTGGTGGTGGTTACCGACACGGCATTGTCTCGCCTGCCCGAAACCAAACGACGCGTCATCCACAACGGCTTGCAGGTAGATTGCTTCCACCGCAACCAAGAGCAGCGGGATCGTATGCGCGAGCAGTTTGGCATCAAGGACCACGAAACTCTCATCGCGACGGTCGGACGGCTGAGCAAAGAGAAGAACCAGGAAATGCTGCTCCGCGCGGCCGCCTGTCTGTGCCACGAACACCCCAACCTGAAGTTCCTTCTCGTCGGCGGCGGCCCGGAGGACCAGCACCTCCGGCTGCTCGCCGACGCGCTGAACCTCGGCCCGAAGGTCGTGTTCACGGGCGTCATCGAGGAGATGGTACCGGTCTATCAAGCGATGGACGTTTTCGTCCTCAGCTCAGTCACTGAGGGCATGCCGTTGACCATCCTTGAGGCGATGGCGGCCGGTGTGCCGGTCGTCGCGACCCATGTCGGCGGCGTGCCGGAGTTGATCCGCGACCATCAGACCGGCCTGCTGGTCGCGTCGAAGGATGTTTCCGGTCTGACCGAAAGCCTGAAACGTCTGATCGCAAGCCGCGTCCTCCGCCGGCAGTTGGCCGAAGACGCCTTTGCGTTCGTCAGCACCCACTTCTCGCAGCAGGAGATGGTCGAGCGGTATGTATGTGTTTACGAGGAGGTGCTCGCTAAGGCACGAAGCGGTCAGTCGCAAGAGCCCGCGGCCGAGGGTCTTGATCGTCATTCCCGCGCAGGCGGGAATCCTGTCGGAACCTACACTCGGCTGGATGCCCACCCGCGCGGCAATAACGGGTGAAAGGTACTCCCGCTATATTACTAACATGCCAGATCGTGAACGTTTTCACAAAGTGTTGATCCTGCTTTCGAGCGGAAGCTCGCATTGGTTGGCGGCCCTGCCGCCCTAGGGACAATGGCTTCACGTCCAGTCCGATGAACATCCTCTTTCTCGCGCCGCGCTTGCCGGTTCCCGCCGATACGGGCGGGCAGATCCGAACGTTGAACATCCTGCGACAGATGTCGCGCTTCGCCGACATCCACTTGGCCAGTTTCTCGTTCGATCCGGAGGATGCCCTGCACGTCGATGGGTTGTATCCCGGGATCGTCGGGCATACCCTGGTTCCCCTGGCCGAGCCGGGTTTGCTGAAGAAGGTGGTCGCGGTCGCATTGGATCGTCGCCCCTTTGCGATGGGCAAATACATTGCCCGTGCGATGACCGAGCAACTGCAGCAATTGCGGCAGCGCTGGGACTTCGACGCAGTCCACGTCGACCATCTGCACATGGCCCACTACCAGGCGTTGTTTCCCGACAAGACGTGCGCGCTGGACGAACACAACATCGAGCACAAGATTCTCGAACGTTGCGTGCCGGTCGAGCCAAATGTGGCGAAGCGGCTGGCCTTCCGCTGGGAAGCCCGAAAGATGCGTAGATACGAAGCGGCGCTAGCGAAACGTTTCGACGCCTGCTTGACGGTGTCGGAGGAGGACGGGCGCGAATTGACGGCGATGGTCGACGGGCAATGCTCGGTGCATGTCATTCCGAACGGGGTGGACACCCGCTACTTCGACGCGGAATCGCTCGACGGGGACGCCGCGCCCGAGGAAGCCCTGGTCTTCACCGGGTCGATGGATTGGTTGCCGAACGTCGACGCAGTGCAGTTCTTCTGCCGCGACGTTCTGCCGCGGGTTCGGCAGGCGCGCCCGCGGGTGCGGTTCTACGTGGTTGGGACGAATCCGCCGGCGGAGATTACCGCGATCGGCCGCCGCGACCCGCGTGTGGTGGTGACCGGGCGGGTGGACGACGTTCGGCCGTATGTCCGCAACGCGGCGGTGTTCGTCGTGCCGATTCGGGTCGGCGGGGGGACGCGGCTGAAGATCCTCGAAGCGATGGCGATGCAAAAGGCCGTCGTCTCGACCACACTCGGGGCCGAGGGCATCCGCCACACGGCCGGCGAGAACATCGTGATTGCCGACGAGCCGGCGGCCTTTGCCAACCAGGTGATCGCCCTGCTCGACCGCCCCCAGCAGGCCCGGGAACTCGGCCGCAAGGGCAGGCGATTGGTCCTCGACGCATACGATTGGGACATCATCGGCCGGCAGCTTGAGTCGTTGTGGCGGGAGCCAATAAGTAGTCCTGGGCAGACATCATCGCTTCGGGTCCGGGCTATCCACCCTTGAAATAAACGGGAGCACACCTTGAACGCCTTGGCAATTCGTGCGGAGAACCTCGGCAAGTCGTACCGCATCGGCACGGCGAAGAAACGCTATGGCACGCTGCGCGATACGCTGGCCGATGGCGCGGCCGCCGGGGTTCGTGCAGCGCGGGCCATCGCCCAGGGCTCGTCGCCGTGGTCGGGCAGGAAGTCGCGCGATCAGTTCTGGGCGCTACGAGACGTCTCGTTCGAGGTCGAGCCGGGCGAGGTTGTCGGCGTGATCGGCCGCAATGGGGCCGGCAAGAGCACGCTGCTGAAGGTCCTCTGCCGCATCACCGAGCCGAGCGAGGGCCACGCCGACGTTTGGGGGCGCGTCGGGTCGCTGCTGGAGGTGGGCACCGGCTTCCACCGCGAACTGACCGGCCGCGAGAATATCCTGCTCAACGGCGCCATCCTCGGCATGACCCGGCGGGAAATCTTCCGCAAGTTCGACGAAATGGTCGCCTTCGCCGAGGTCGAGAAGTTCATCGACACGCCCGTGAAGCAGTATTCCAGCGGCATGTACCTGCGGCTCGCTTTCTCGGTGGCCGCGCATCTGGAGCCCGACATCCTGCTGGTCGACGAGGTGCTGGCGGTCGGCGATGCCGAGTTCCAGGCCAAATGCCTGGGCAAGATGGAGGACGTCGCCAAGGCCGGCCGCACGGTCCTGTTCGTCAGCCACAACATGGCGGCCGTCCGCGCGCTCTGCGGCAAGGGCATTGTGCTCGATCGGGGACGCGTGGCCGCGGCCGGCGACATCGGCGAAAGCGTCGAGGCCTACTACCGCCTGATCGGCGCCATGACCGACCACTCGGGCGACGCGCACGAAGAGCACGACGGCCGGTCGGTCTTTGGCCGGGTCTACTTGCCCCAGGGGCGCGGCAACACGGTGGCGGGCGGCGACGAGCTTCGCGTGGCCACGCGGTTGAACGTGCCGACCGAAATGCCCGGCTTCACGCTCGTTTGCACGATCGCCGACATGAACCGCCGTTCGATCTGTCGGCTGCGGCAGGACAGCCCCGCGCTCGGCCTGGGCATGGTCCAGCCGGGGCCGCACGATGTCGAAGTCGCGTTGCCGCCGCTGTGGTTCAGCCCCGGGCTGTACTCGGTGAGTTTCGAGGTCGAGTTCTGGTCGGAGTTCGCCTTTGGCGGCAAGCCGGTCTCCGATTCCTTCCCTTTGGATGTTACCGGCCCCGGCACCGCGCGGGACGTGGTGCTCAGCCCCCGCGCCGCCTGGTCGATCGAGGCCAAGACATCGATGCGCGTTTAGCGAAACGCGCCGGGCTTGGCCGACCGCGAAGCAGCCAATAGCGCAATCAACCGATGACACACTGTAACACCCCGCCGCTGGTCAGCGTGATCATTCCGGCGTTCAATCGGGAAACCACGATTCTGGCGGCCGTGGAAAGCGCCTTGGCCCAAAGCTATCCGGCGCTGGAGGTGATCGTCGTCGACGACGGCTCGACCGACGGCACGGCCCAGCGCGTTCAGGAGCGTTACGGTGATGAGCCTCGGGTGCGGTGTGTTCGCCAGCCCAACGGCGGTGCCGGCGCTGCCCGCAACCACGGCATGCGCGAAGCGCGCGGCGACCTGCTGGCTCTGCTCGATTCGGACGACACCTGGACGCCCTGGAAGATCGAGCTGCAAGTGGCAATCCTCCGGGCGCTGCCCGAGGCGGGGCTGGTCTGGACCGATATGCGGGGAGTGCGCCCTGACGGCGAGGTCTTCTCCGAAAGCTACCTGCGGCCGTTCTTCCGATCCTACTGCTTCTGGCGCGAGGATCAGCTCTTCGACAAGCAGTACTGGCTGAGCGAGCTGAGGCCGGGCTACAACTCTCCTGTGGGCGACGTACGCATCCTGACGGGCGACCTCTACCCGGCCATCATCACGGGCAACCTCGTGGCGACGCCGACAGTGCTCATGCGACGCAAGCGGCTACGGCAGAGCGGCGAGTTCGACCCGCGCCTGCAGCACGGCGGCGAGGACCACGACTTCTTCGTGAGGGCGTGTCGGGCGGGTCGCGTCGCATTCTGTGATATCGCCACCCTCGACTACCGCGTTGGAACAGACGACGCGCTGTCGAACGACGCCAACATGCTCCACCTTGCCCAGGCGTTTTACAAACTCCTAAGCCGCGAACTGCGCGAACACCCCGACCGAGCGACGTTGCCGCCCGAGGTGTCTAGGGCGGTCCATGCGAAGGCCCATACCTGGCTAGGGCGTCAATGCCTTCGCCACGGCCACCGCGCCGAGGCCAGCCGTCACTTGGCCGCAAGCCTGCGCTACCGGTGGTCCGTGTGGAATGTCTTGTTTTTGCTGGCAAGCCTGACGCCGCCGATCTTTGGCCGATCCGTGTACGAGCGGCTTCGAACCCTGAGAAAGCGAGACGCGACCACATGATCCGACTGCTGAAGTCTATCGCCGGGTTCGTGGCGTTCAGAACCGGCTTGCACCGCCTTGTGCTCGGGGGCCGAGCGGTCATCGTCCTCTTTCATCGGGTTGAGCTGACGGGATCCCCCAGTCCGCTGCACTGCGACCCGGCGGCGTTTGCTCGCTTATGCCGTTTCTTCCAGAGGTTCTTCGTGGTGATCGCGCTCGACGAACTCCTCCGACGGTTGGCCGCGGGACAGTCGATCGCTCGCCGGCTGGCAATCACCTTCGACGACGGCTACCTCGACAACGCCACGCAGGCCGCACCGCTGTTGCAGAAGCACGGGCTGCCCGCCACGTTCTTCGTAACCACGGGATTCATCGGCTCGGACCGTCAGACGTGGTGGGACCGGCACTGGGGACTGGCGAGCACCTGGATGACCTGGGACGACGTCCGCGCATTGCACCAGCAGGGGTTTTCGATCGGTGCCCACACGGAGACTCACGTCGATCTCGGCCGGGTGAACGGTTCGGAGGCCCATCACGAGATTGTCCGCGCCGCGGAACCGATCCGTCGAGCGCTCGGCGTGGCGTGCGACGTGTTCAGCTACCCTTACGGCAGTCGGCATCAGATGACCGAGGCCAACCGTGCCATCGTCCGCGAGGCCGGCTATCGCTGTTGCCTCAGCGCCCATGGCGGATCAGTATCGCCGGGCTCCGACCCCTACCGCCTTCGGCGTGAGCCCGTTTCGAGCGAGTACCGCAGCGGCTACGATTTTGGGTTCGACGTTCTGCGCAACATCCTCGTCGAACGGATACGAGGCGAGAAGGCCCGGGGCAATAGCCAGCCGCGAAGCGGTTCTACTCCAAGTCTCGCGATTGCCACAGTCACCACGGCCGAGCAGTTCGCCGCCATGGAAGACGAGTGGGACGACTTGCTTGTTCGAAGCGTGCAGCCCGGCGGATGCTCAAGCTGGTCCTGGCTGTTCGCCTGGTGGCGGACCTACGGCCGCCGGCTGGGCACGCTGCGCATCGCCACTGCGCGCGCCGCGGACGGGTGTTTGGTCGGCATGGCTCCCTTGTTCTTGTGGCGACGGCACCTTCTGCCCGGACTCCCGCCCGTACGGACGCTCGCGTTGCTGGGCGGTACACACGCCGGTTCCGACTACCTCGATTTCCTGATCGACCGTGAGCACGAGTCCGCTTGCCGCGAGGCGCTGTTCACATTCCTTTTCGACCGGTGCGACTGGGACGCCTTGGTTCTAAACGACGTGCCGGCTGATTCGCCCCACGTGGAGGCGCTTGGCGCCTTCCTGGAACGTCGCAACCTCACCTTGCGGAAGCTCCGCGAGCGCGTCTGTCCGGTCGCACGGCTGCCCGAGTCGTTCGAGGCCTACATGCAGCAACTAAGTCCCGGTCGCCGGGCCGATATCCGCCGCAAGCGTCGCAAGCTCGAAGCCGCGGGCAATACGGTCTTCTCGATCGTCCGCACCCAGGAAGAGTTGGACGCGGCCCTGGCCAACTTCATTCCGCTGAATCGCGCCCGCCTGGCCGAAAAGGGGGAACGTGGTGGATTCATGGACCCGACGTTCGAAGCCTTCCAGCGCGAAGCCATGGCGTCGCTCTTGCGGAAGGACCAGTTGCGAGTGTGCCTG
>Ga0180434_10010152_pt1 | contig 10136 bp, 7 predicted proteins | sample SS_ome_7_FD_132453 | JGI IMG/M metagenome (GOLD analysis project Ga0180434, IMG submission 132453) | Hypersaline lake sediment archaeal communities from the Salton Sea, California, USA - SS_1_D_2 metaG | ecosystem: Environmental > Aquatic > Non-marine Saline and Alkaline > Hypersaline > Sediment... | reverse complement strand
GGTTCTCCGCAGCAGATACACCGGTACGTTCCAGGGGTTTTGGTGTTCCAGTATTTCCCGGTGAAGGCCCGCTCGGTCCCCTTTTTTCTGGCGATCGCAAACTGTTCGGGGGTCAGCCGCTGCCGCCATTCGGCGTCGCTTTCCGGAATCTCATTGTCGGGCAAACGGCCGGCAATCGCCGGATTTTTCTGAGCCGATCGGTCCATCGCTCGTGTCCTCGCTGGTGAAGATTGCTGCCCCGAGACGACGCAGGTATTCGTCAACGCCATGATGCCGACCAGCCAGCCGAACCGTCCAGATTTTACCACCAGCATCGTCTTCTCCTTCGGAATATCCTGTGACCTCCTCGTCCCAGCTCACCCGTGGGACCCACCTCCGTCGATCACCGCCGGGACGGGAGTTTCTCCGGCACATAAACGTGGTCCCGCTTCCGCAGCACTTCCGCTTTGAGGATTTTATCGGGCTCGCCACCCCCCCGCTCTCCCTCGGTCCGCTGCAATTTGGGTAACACATCAAATCCCTCGATCACCCGTCCAAACACGGTGTGTCGGCCATCAAGGTGTTCGGTGGGCCTGAAGGTGAGGAAGAACTGTGAACCACCCGTATTTTTGCCGGCATGGGCCATCGACAGGCTGCCCAGAAAGTGCTTTCGGGCACCGGGCTGATCACATTCACAAGCAATCGCGTAGCCGGGACCGCCCGTTCCCGTCCCGGTCGGGTCGCCCCCCTGGGCCATGAACTGCGGAATCACCCGGTGGAATGGAGTGCCGTCGTAGAAGTGCTGTTCCACCAAACTGATGAAGTTCGCGACGGTATTGGCCGCCTCGTTCTCAAACAGTTCGACGATGATCGTGCCCTTGGTGGTCTCGATTTTGACTCTGGGCAGGTCATCCGCTTCCGCTTCGGCAGCCCGCTTGGCCATCTCAGCTTCAACCTTCGGCCGCTCTGCTGCGATCGCCCGCTCGAGTGATTCGATTTTGCCGGGATTGACCCCAGCGGCAGCAGCCGCCTTCACAAACTCGGCTGCCTCGTCCAGCTTCGATACCGTCATCGCCGCCGTGGCACCGGCAAGCAGCGTCGGGCCGTCGGCAGCCCCCGCCCCCCGCAGTGTTTCAGCGACCGCCAGAGCCTTGAGGGGATCGTCGGACGCCATCGCCCCCTGAATCACGTCGCGCACGACCTGAACAGCGGCCTCGTTTTCCGGTTCCGCGAGGAGCACCGCCGTGGCACTGGTCTCGAGACTGGCGGCCGCTGCCCGGGCCTCGTCGCGGGCGGCGTTAAACCGGGCCTCAATCTGCTGCTTATCGGCACCGGGTTGCTGGTATTCAGCCTGAAGCGCCGCCAGTTCGCCAATCAGCCGCTTGAGATCCTGCTGGGCCTCGGTGAAGGTCTGCCTGGCATTCGCCGCCAGTTCGTCGGCGTCGCTTTCCACCACGGGAATGTCGGCTGCCGCGGCCTCCACAGACCAGGCCAAGCCTGGGAGCAGAGCCACCCCCAGCAGGGCTGCTGTCAGTCGTGCGATCGCCCGGCCCGCCGCGTCGCGGTGGCAGATGGTACCAGCGTGCATCGTCTTCCTCCCAAAAAATACGGGCAGCACCGGAGCGGGCTGCGGCACCATTCGTACGATACCATGTCACGGTCCCGGTAGTGATGACAAGCCGCATCCTCCGCCACCAGCCCCCTCCGCAGCCTGCCCATGCCCCGGAAAAAACCTGCCCGAGTTGCTCACCGAACAGAGCGGTCCGAAGCCGGCATCCGGCGGAGGCAATCGGCAGGTGAGCCGCCTGCCGACCCGTCCAGCCCTCCACGGATCATCGGAGGTGAACTTCGCGGCCGACGGCTGGCATTCCGACCAGGTGGCCCCACGCGGCCGATGAAAGACCGGGTCAGGGAAACGGTGTTCGACCTGCTGGGAACGGACGTCCGGGGGGCCACGGCGATCGACCTGTTCGCCGGCACCGGGGCCATCGGCTTTGAGGCGATCAGCCGCGGGGCTGTACGGGCGATTTTTGCGGAGCGGCACTTTCCAACGGTGGCCTGCCTCCGGCGATCAGCCGCCGATCTCGGACTGACCGAGCGGGTCGAGATCGTTCCCGGGGATGTCCTGCTGTGGCCAAAGCGGTTACCCCGATTGCCTGATGGCGATCCCTGGCTGATCTTCGTTTCGCCCCCCTGGGCGATGTTTCAGACGCACGCCGCTGAACTCAACCGCTTGCTCGAGGCTCTCGCCTCGGCCGCTCCGGTCGGCAGCCGGCTGCTTGTCGAGGCTGAAGCCGCCCCGGCTGCGGGTTCGCTGCCGGAACGCCTCACCGACCGACCCGACGAAACGCTCTGGGACACCCGCCCGCTGCTCCCCGCCATTCTGCACCTCAAACGCCTTTGATCTCAGAGCGGCCGACCGTGCGTTAGAATCGGTTCGGGAAGATTCCGGTCCCGGTGAATGGAGCATGACCATGGACGTTATCAATCGCAACGATGCCATCCCCTTTACGACTGTCGACGGATCAACGATTCGCGAACTGCTGGCCCACCGTAATTCGGCGATCCGCCACCAATCGCTCGCCGAGGCCCGCCTGCCGCCGGGGCAGGCGACGACGCCACACCATCACGCTGTCACTGAGGAGATCTACTATCTCCTCTCAGGCACAGCCGAGATGACACTGAACGGAGAAACCCGTGCGGTCGGCCCCGGGGACGCGATCGCCATCCCGCCGGGGAGCCGGCACACCATCCGCAATACCGGCACGGAGGAACTTGTCTTTCTCTGCTGCTGCGCACCGGGGTACGAGCACCCCGACACCTTCCTGGAAAGCCCCACTCCATCCGCACCTGCGTGACCCCACATGCCCGACCGCTTCAGCGAAATCCTTGTCAGCAAGGGAATCATCAGCCAGGAACAGCTCACCGAAGCGACCAAGGTCGCAGGTGATTCCGGCAAAAAACTGCACGAAGAGATCCTCCGGCTCGGCTATGCCCCGCCTGCCCGAGTGATGAAGGCGTTGGCCAAGGCCAACCGCATGGCGTTCACCGATCTCGAAGGCATGACGGTGCCGGATGAGGTGATCGACCTGGTGCCTGAGAGTGTCGCCCGCGAGAACACCATCCTGCCGCTGCGTGAGGAAGGAACAATGCTGCGGGTTGCCACCAGCGACCCGACCGACATCGACACCCAGGAGAAGCTGCGGTTCATCCTCAACCGCGAAGTCGAAATGACCCTGGCGATGCGGGATCAGATTGTCGAGAGCATCAACCGGCACTACGGCTCGGGTGACGGTGAAAGTGCCGACTCGATGCTGACCCAGGAGTTCACCGACACCGAGATCGACTTCACCGAAACCACGGTCGAGCAGGAGGCGGCGCTCAAGCAGGACGAAGACGAGTCTTCGGCACCGGTGGTCAAGCTGGTCAACCTGATCATCACCGAAGCGGTGACCCTCAAGGCAAGCGACATTCACATCGAACCGTTTGAAAATGAGATCCGGGTGCGCTATCGGATTGACGGCCGGCTGGTGGTTCGGGACAGTGCCCCCCGGCGACTGCTCGGCGCCATCCTCTCCCGCATCAAAATTCTTTCCCGGCTCGACATCGCCGAACGCCGACGGCCCCAGGACGGCCGGATCAAAATCACCACCCAGGACGGCAAGGACTTTGACCTTCGCGTCAGCGTGCTGCCGACCAATCACGGCCAGTCGGTGGTGATGCGGCTGCTGGACAAAGACAACATCAAGGTCGGCATCCGTCAGCTTGGCCTCTCAGAAAACGACTTCCGCCAGTTCAAGAGCCTCATCCGCCGGCCCAACGGCATCATCCTCGTGACCGGGCCGACCGGCTCCGGCAAGACGACGACGCTCTACGCCTCGCTGAACGAACTCAACCGCTCAGACACCAAGATCATCACCGCCGAGGATCCGGTCGAGTACTACCTCAGTGGCATCAACCAGGTGGAGGTGAAGCACAACATCGGGCTCGATTTCGCCCGGGTCATTCGGGCCATGCTGCGACAGGCGCCGAACGTCATCCTGGTGGGCGAGATGCGTGACACTGAAACGGCCCAGATGGGCATTCAGGCGTCACTGACGGGCCACCTCGTCTTCAGCACGCTGCACACCAATGACGCCCCGAGCGCCGTCACGCGAATGATCGACATGGGCGTTCCCGCCTATCTGGTCGCTTCAAGTGTCGTGGCGGTGCTGGCCCAGCGGCTGGTGCGGCTCAACTGCTCCAACTGCAGGCAGCCACACGAACCGCTCGAGAGCGAACTGCAGGCGGCCGGCTTCACACCGGACCAGCTCGCGACGGCAAACTTCATGAAGGGCCGGGGCTGCGTGAAATGCCAGAAGCGGGGCTACAAAGGGCGGATGGGGATCTTCGAACTGATGGTGCTGAACAACAAAATTCGTGAGCTTGCCTTCCAGGGCGCGGCCACCCAGGACATTCGCCGGGCGGCCGTCGCCGGGGGGATGCGGGTCATGTTCGATGACGGCCTCGAGAAGGTTCTGCAGGGCCGGACGACCCTTGATGAAGTCTTCCGGGTGGCAAAAAAGTCTGAATAGGGCCGGTTCAGCGGCTTCTGTCGCTACCGATTGCCGCCCTCGCCGGGGAAACTCATCTCGACACCGCGGAAGGGCCGGGGCTAGGGTGAACGGCTGGATTACCAGCCGCCGGGAGAGAATGCCCCATGGACGTTTCGATCCGTTTTGGTCACTGCTGCCGGCTCACCACCATGCTCGGTGTCGCCGCGCTCGTTGCGAGCCCCGCCGGGGTCGCCCAGACTGTTCCAACCGTCGCCGGCCCGGAAGTCCAGACGGTGGTCGCCTCCCGGCAGACACTCGACCAGTTCTTTGGGCTGCAGATCGAATCGATTCCGCCGAGCATGCTCCAGGCAGCCTCCGGCGTGGCGATCTTTCCCAACATGATCAAGGGGGGGTTCATCCTTGGCGTCAACTATGGCCGAGGAGTCCTGCATGTCCGGAATGCCGATCGCTCTTGGACCGCCCCGGTAATGGTGACAATGGGTGGCGGCAGCATCGGCTTTCAGGCGGGTGTGCAGGCAGCCGACATCGTGCTGGTCTTCAAGACCCCGCAGAGCCTGACAAACATTCTCAACGGGCAGAAGGTGACGCTGGGAGCCGACGCCTCCATCGCGGTGGGGCCGGTCGGCCGGCAGGCCAATGCGGCGACAGACGCCCGGCTCGGTGCGGAAATCTACTCGTATGCCAGAAGTCGGGGGCTGTTCCTCGGCGTCTCCCTGGGCGGTGCCGACCTGTCGGTCGATCATAATGCCGACGGCGTGCTCTACGGCCGCTACGGGGTGAGTCCCGCCGACATCTTCAACAATCGGGGCATTGCCATCCGCCCCGAGGTCCAGCAGCTTGTGGCCGACCTCAACGCCCGCTCAGGGGTGCAGCCGGCAATGGTTCAGCCGGGTGGCATTCCTCCGGCCAGCCAGTTTCAGGCCCAGCCCCCGGCCATTCCAGCGACCCCGGGTGCTCCCGCGATTGTGCCGGTCCACCCGCCAGGGCAGCCGCAGCAACTCCCCCCGTCACCGTTTCCTGGCTGATAACTTTCCGCTCGAAGAAACGATAGAGCGCCGGCTCGCGGGCGGTGAAAGTCTCGTCGCGAGGGCGAGGATACGCCCCAAGCTCCTCGAGCGTTCACCGACCCGCTCGCCTCGTCAAACGGCACTCCACTTGGGGTTAGCCGGCGGCAGGATGCCGCCAATGAGCACCAGCCGAAGCATGCGAACCTCGGCTTCGCTTGCTTCGGCCCCAAGGAAAGCCGGGCACGATGCCCGGGCCTTCCGTGAAGCAAGCCGACGTCGCGAGGGCGAGGATACGCCCCAAGCTCCTCGAGCGTTCACCGACCCGCTCGCCTCGTCAAACGGCACTCCAGTGCGGGTTAACCAGCGTTGGACACAATGCCCAGTTGGCTCAGCTGTGGCAGACTCGTGCTGGCGAAGGCCGTGCAGGCCGATTCGACCAGCTGCTGCCGGGCCGCTGGGTCGGTGACGGGCTTGCCTTCCTGCTGCAGCGACCGACCACTGCCAGCCAGCCGGGCATCAACCCGCTGCACAAGGCCATCCGTCCCGCCACTGGTCAGTTCGTGGAGAATGGCCGCATCGAAATCTCCCAGCGTGTGCCCCGTTCCGGTCGCCACACTGGCAAGCGCCACCGGCCGCCCGCCGAGGGCATCATTGGCAAGCACGGCACGGTTGAACGGTGAAACGACCGCGACACCGTCGGTGGCAGGCGTCGCCGCAACATCGACCGGACCGGCGGTGACGTCGAACAGCCCCATCGCCACGCCGGCATCGACGGCCCGGATGAGGTCGGCCGCGGGATTTCCCTTGAGGGCCTTGTCCTTGAGGATCTCGGAAAGCCGCATGCTGTGCTTCGAGAGAATCTTGAGCAAGGTCTCATACAGCGGCCCTTGAACCGTCGAAGTCACCACGCCAAGGTTCACCTGGTGCGGGAGCGTCATTCCAGGGCGGGCGGACCGGAAATAGAGGTCATCGACCTGCTTGAGTCGCTCTTCCGGGCTCTGCATGACCCGCGGCTCGGCAGCATAAACATCCCACCGGAAGGCGGTATTCGCACAGAAATCTTTGTGCGACTCGGTCACCAGTCGATTGCTGGTGGTCCGGAACAATTCCTGAAATTCGGGCCGGACACAGAGGTCCCAGAAATTGGTGTGGATCGGCAGGCTGCCGACAAAGGCCAGCCCCGCTGAGCCGAACATGCCAGCGACCTCTGAGAAGTAGAAGCTGGTCCAATGCTCATTGAGATACTCGTGGGCGAGATACCTCAGATCCTGCTTCAACAGCCCGTCAACATAGGCGGCCGCCCGCGGGTTGTCTTCAAAGTACTTCGCTTTCTTATCCCGGATGAAGACAAGATAGTTCAGCGCGTCGCGGATCCGCTGGACGGTATCTCCCTGCCGCAGGGCGGCGTACTGCCGCAGGATGCCACGAATCGGCTGCAAATGAGCCCAGCCGGGCATCGCGTTGTAGCTGACCAGCAGCAGCCCTCCGGGTGCGAGGTGCTCTCTGGCGACTTCGAGAATCTGCTGTCGAACTTCGGGGGCAACCCAGCTGAAGACCCCATGGAGGGCCAGAAATTCAAACCGTCCCAAGTCTTTCGGAAGCGCCGCGAAATCGCTGGCAATTGCCCGGGCGTTGGCGAGCTCACCGGCGGCGATGTCCTTTTCAATCGCTGCAATGTGGCTGGCATTGACATCGATCCCAACAAATTCGCCCTGCGGGTTGGCTGCCGCCAGTGTGGTCAACGAACGGCCCAGCCCGCAGCCCAGTTCGAGATAGCGAAACCGCTCGGCTGTTGCGGGCGGAACGACTCGGTTCAGGGAGGCCGCGTACCGCATCGCCACCGGTGACATGTGAGGATAAAAACCGGGGATGTAATCGACGTCGGTGATATAACCGGCAGCGGATGCAGGCATGCTACTTGTGCTCCAGACGAAAAGGTTCGCGGTGAAAAACCCCACCGAGGCGAGTGCTTGAAAATACTCTACTGGTGGGGCGTTGGAAAGTAGTCTCGGTTCCGCAAGGGCCGCCCCCGAAGATTTGCCATTGGCGGATGGCTTTCCGCCGCTTCCGGCCAGTTCATCGGCAATCAGACAAATTCCCCGCCCGCAGCTTTTTCATGTCGTCTCCCCGGCCGCTTCCTGAGCATCTCACTGCCGACCTGATGGCGGGAACCGTGGTCTTTCTGGTCGCGCTGCCGCTCTGCCTCGGTGTGCCACTCGCCGCTCAGGCACCGCTCTTCTCCGGCATCGTCGCCGGCGTCGTGGGCGGCATCATCGTCGGTGGCATCAGCGGTTCACAAACCAGCGTGTCGGGCGGTTCGCCCGCCCTGATCGCCATTGTCTCAGCTCAGACGGCAGCCCTCGGGGGCTTTGAGGCATTTGCCACGGCGGTTGTGCTTGCCGGACTCGTGCAACTGGCCCTCGGCCTGGTGCGGGCCGGCTTCATCTCTTCCTTCTTCCCCACCAGCGTCATCAAGGGCCTGCTGGCAGCCATCGGCATCATCATCATCCTGAAGCAACTGCCCCACCTGATCGGCTACGACATCGACCCCATCGGTGAGATGTCATTCAATCAGCCCGACCGCGAAACCACTTTTTCAGACCTGCCCAAATCATTCCGGTACTTTCTGCCGGGCGCAGCCAGCATTGGGATCGGCTCGCTGCTGCTCGTGATCGCCTGGGACCAGATCAGGACGTTGCGGCGGTCCGGCATTCCCGGCCCGTTGGTGGCGGTGGTGGTGGGAACGACCGCGAATGTCCTGCTCAAGCAAGCAGGCAGTCCCTGGGCGGTGGGGCCGACCCACCTGGTATCGGTGCCACTGCCCGACGGCCCTCGCGGCCTGCTGGGCCTGTTCAGTTTTCCTGATTTCTCGAGTCTCGGTGACTCGCGGGTCTACCTCGCCGCGGTGACAATCGGCGTCATCGCCAGCCTCGAATCACTGCTGGCAATCGAGGCGGTTGACAAGATCGACCCGCGGCAGCAGCGAACGCCGCGTGATCGCGAACTCCTCGCGCAGGGCGTGGGCAACATCGTCTCGGGCCTGCTCGGTGGCCTGCCGATCAGTGCGGCGGTAATCCGGGGGACAGCCAATGTGAATGCCGGCGGCCGCACCAAGCTGGCAGCGGTAACCCATGGTGGGCTCCTGCTGAGTTGTGTGCTCTTACTGCCCCAGTGGCTCAACGAAATCCCCCTGGCAACGCTCGCCGGCATCCTCATCAAGACCGGCTACCGCCTGACCAACCCCAAACGGTACCGCCAGCTCTGGCAAGAGGGGTTCTCGCAATTCGTTCCCTTCGTCGCCACGGTGGCGGCCATCGTGCTGACCGACCTGCTTGTCGGCATCGGCATCGGCCTGGCCTGCAGCGTCGTCTTTATTCTGCACTCGAATTACCGCCGCCCCCTGACCCGCACGCTCGAGCGGCACACCGCCGGCGATGTTGTTCGGCTCGATCTGTCCAATCAGGTAACCTTCTTCAACCGTGCAGCGATTCAGCGGGAACTCTTCGACGTTCAGCCGGGCGGCTCGCTCCTGATCGATGCGACCAACACCGATTTCATCGACCCCGACATCCTCGACCTGCTGGCCGATTTCCAGCGGACGGGGGCCCCGGCCCGGTGGGTCAAGCTCAGCCTGGTCGGCTTTGGTGACCGCTTTCCCGGCGTGCACGATGAAATCAGGTTTGTCGAACATGCCAGCGAGGATGTGCAACGGCTCACCAGCCCCGGCCAGGTGCTGGACCGGCTGCTGGAGGGCAACCTGCGGTTCCGCAGCGGCCAGCCGCTCAAACGCAGCCCGTCTCGGCAACGGGCGGCGACCGCAACCAGCCAACACCCGCTGGCGGTCATTCTCAGCTGTATTGACTCGCGGTCGCCTTCCGAGGCGATCTTCGACTTCGGCCTCGGCGACATCTTCAGCATCCGGGTGGCCGGCAACGTCATCAGCGACGAGGTGGTCGGCAGTGCTGAATATGCCGTTGCGGTTGCCGGCGCGCGGCTGGTGACGGTCGTCGGCCACACCCGCTGCGGGGCAATTGCCGCAGCAGTCGCTGACTCGTGCCAGCCCGACCAGTCGGCGGCACCGGGCTGTGGGCATCTCGGTGAGATCTTCGATCAGGTCAGCCGGGTGGTGACCGAGGCCGATTGCCGGGGCTTGACCGCGATCGGCGGTGAAGCCCGGCAGCAGATCATCGACGCCGTCGCCCGCCGCAATGTCGTGCGGGTGGTCCGCAAGCTTCTCGAGGCGAGTCCCGCCATCCGGCAGCTGGTAGCGGATCGCCGCATCGGCGTCGTCGGCATGATGTACGACGTCGTCAGCGGTAGGGTGGAGCTACTGGCTGAGACCCGGCACGGGGTGTGAGGCCGCCCGCCGGCGGGACCGATCGGTGCCCGGCCGCACATCAAGCTCGAGCGTTGCCAGATCGCCCTGTTCGAAGTGCTCCCAGGCAATCGCCCCGATGGCTGCGTTGTCGGTACAGAGTTCGGGGGGCGGCACCAGTACGGTCACGCCGCGACGATCACCAAGCAGCTCGAGCTCGCGCCGCAGCAGCCTGTTGGCGGCCACCCCCCCGCCCACCGCCACCACGCGGCAGCCGCT
>Ga0180434_10010150_pt1 | contig 10137 bp, 7 predicted proteins | sample SS_ome_7_FD_132453 | JGI IMG/M metagenome (GOLD analysis project Ga0180434, IMG submission 132453) | Hypersaline lake sediment archaeal communities from the Salton Sea, California, USA - SS_1_D_2 metaG | ecosystem: Environmental > Aquatic > Non-marine Saline and Alkaline > Hypersaline > Sediment... | reverse complement strand
GTGCGTGTCGTGTAACGGATGCTATCTGACTATAAACAAGGGGCCGACCAGTTGCTTATGGCCGAAAAAAATCACCCATGTGATGGCGAGAAAGGTTGTGCCCCATACATGGAAGTTGTTATTCAATTAATTTTCCTATAATCCAAAACAAAGGGGGAAATCATGACCAAGGCAAAATCAACCGAAATCACCAAGGGATTGAAGGCGTTGTTTATCATCCATGGAGTCGGAGCACTTGTATCAGGTCTCATTTACTTTTTGGTGCCGTTGAAATGGGCCGAGTTCTCCAATTATGGTCCCACCGATCATGTGTTTGTGAGGTACTTCGGAGCCGTCACATTGGCGTTATCATTCAAGGATTGGATATGCCTGAGAGCAAAGAGCTGGATGGAGGTGCGGATCATTGTTATGATGGAAGTCGTCTGGACTTTACTGGCAACATTACTCGGTCTCTACTTGGTACTGTTTGCAGTTTTAACTGCCCCTGTGAGTCTGATATGGTTTAATATCGTCACCTTTGCCGCCTTTTTCATTGCGTGGACCTATTTCTACGTCAAGTATCGATAATAATCGATTGCCAACTGGAAAAAGTCAATGTAACACCACAACAATGCGGGGGTACGAAAAACGTACCCCCGAAATTTGTCATGCAACTGAAAGGATTAGAACCTCCGGCCTCAAAATGAGCAGAAAGGGACGCAAGACGATGACGTACCGACAACATTCTATTTTCGTGTCCCCAGAATACCATGGAATACCCCGGAATGCCCCTAAATGCCCCCGGTTTTGTAACACTCTCGCAGAAAAAAGACAGGTCCTACGGAAATAGCGAATATCAGTCATCATCCGCTACCACAGAATCATATCCTGAAAAATCAGGTTATTACAGCGAGAAATCAACTCCCCTGATAACCGCTGCGACGAGTAATACAATAAAGAAGATGAAAAACAGCACCGAGAGGTACGAGAAGACGATCGTCGTTGTCTTCGGCTTGAAACGCTCGGGGAAGCCCTTCGTACAGATGCGTATCGCCATGAGGCCCACGACGGGGAGCAGTATCGTATCGATAATCGCCGTTATCTGGAGCAGCAGCACGGGGGCCGTGATAATCGTGGAAAAGAGCCCCGCCGTGACGATGTAGACGACGAGAAAGACGAGATATAGACGCCGCTCCGGCTTCTTCGTGTGCATCTGCGCGTGTAACGCGCCACCGGCCACGCGACACAGGCCATCCGTGTCCGCCAGCAACGTGCTGAAGAGCGTTCCCACCACCCCGATGAGAAAGACGATGACCGCGCTCGGGCCATAGAAATCTCCCGCGATCCGTGCCAGCGCCACGCCCAGCCCCTCTCCCTCGGGCACAAAGCCTATAGGGTGGAGGATGATTGAGCCGGCGAGAATGAACCCGACCGTCAGCACGGCGGTGAGAATCATATTCACGGTGAGATCGATACGATTGACGGATATCCATCCCCGTATCGCGTCACTGTTTTCTTCTGACTTCGCCGCGTCCATCCCGGGGGCGCCCCGTCCACTGGCCTTCGTCCAGAGGGAAAACCAGATCGTTCCCATGGCCCCGGCGCCGGACCACCCGAGGAGCGGGATCAACTCCCGAAGGGAGTTTTCGGGCACCCTCGGTACGAGGCCCGAGGCGACATCGGCCATGGGAGGAAACCGCTGGAGGACCGCGTAGAACATGAAGCAGACGATGACGATCATCAATATCCTGGATGAATACTCCAATCCGCGATATGTCCCGATGAAGAGAATGATCCCCACCAGGGCCAGGGATATGACGGCCCACGCCACGTAGGGGATACCGGGATATATAGCGAACAGGGCGCTCCCGACCGTGAGGGCGATGCCGCTCATGCCCGCCACGCTGGCGATGAAGAACGCCCAGAAGAGCCAGAGCACCCATCCGGCGGGAAGGGTGACGGGTCCGATCTTCGTCCGTATCCTGCCGAACGCGGCGATGACGTCCTCCCCGGTGACGATGGTGTATCGTCCCACCAGCTCGGTGATGAAGTACTTGAAGAAGAGGGACACCAGGGGAACCCACAGGAGGGCGAGTCCGAATATGGCCCCCGCCCTGGTGGCAAAGACCAGCTCCGCGACCCCCACGGAGCTCGCCGCCCAGACCAGGCCCGGCCCGAGCATGAAAAAACGACGCCAGCCCCGGGGAGGCTTCCCGAGGACTGTCGCCACATTTTTCGCACTGTTTTCCGACATGAACCGGTCTCCTTATTTATATATATATTTCATACTATTCGTCGCACTACCGAGCGGAGAGAAGGATAAGAGGAAATCCACAGGCAGTGTACAGAAATCAGAATGAAACATGAAAACCGCTTTTCTTTCCACATCGGTATGCATCAACACATTCGGATACAGGGATTTACTTCCTTCCGCCCGAGACATCACGCATGATTCAACATCACGTGCCGATGCGCACGGAGCGTACCCCCCAGGGGTCCAGGGATATGCGGTCGCCGGGAAGCTCGTCCGCCGCCCCGTCGAACCCGAGGGGAACGGAACAAACTTCCCCGATCAGATCGGATCCGATACGGGTGTTCACCGTATCGTCCGAGGCGTTGAGCACCCTCGCATGGAGGGCGCCATTCCGAACGAGAAACGCGGTGACGATCACGGATGTCGACTCCACGGATAGCGCCGACCACGAGGACGGAAGCCCTCCCCGGTCGCCGCCGTCGTTCCACCGCGCCCTCAGAGGGAGGAAAGAACACTCCGCCGCCAGGAAGGCGCCCGCGTGGGATGGATACGGCGCGATTGAATACTCGTATTCGTGCGTGCCTGTCAGCGCCGTATATGGAGATCGCCCCCGGGTGATGGAGTCACGACTGGCGTAGATCCATTCCCGGGGTCCCCAGGCAAGTACGTTGCGAAAGGCGCCGCCGGCGCGATCAAGGTGATACCCCCGGGTCCCCCTGTTGATAAGCGCTATCCCCCTCCGGTTTTTACCCTTCAGGCCCGCCCATGACGCGCCGGCGGCGCGGTGTCCTTTCATTTTCCCCGCCCAGAACGGGGAAGCACAGTACATATCTCGATACGGCGACACGAGGCACAGGCAGAGCTTCCTCTCGTCCTGAATCGAATAGGCCTCATCCGTGTTTGTATCTTCCATCCGGGGGCCGAGAAAGACGCCGTCTTCGCCGAAATCGAAGCGTACCCGTCCGTCGATCCTCCCGATGCCGTGATACATCGTGAGCGTGTGGACCAGGGGTATTCCCGCGATGCTTCCCCTGATTTCCAGCCTGCGAAATACCGGACCGTCGTCGATCCACGTGACGGCGTTGATGGAGGATCGGGAATCGTGCAGTACACCGTCACGATGGCAGGTGAAAAAGGGACCTTCGGCCACACACTCACCCGCGGCGTTACGAATAACCGGCTGTGCTCCCCCGGATACTTCAACATGCAGGGAATCATCCAGCGATACGCGGGGAGGCTTCTCCGGGTCCGTACCGCCCGCACCCGGCACCAGCATGAAGCCGGCGACGCCGAGGGACGGGGCCGGGACTACCGCCCCCATCCGGGTACAATTCTCGTCTTTCGACACCACCTGGCACGGGTATGTCTGTGTGCCGTCGGACAGCGAATACCCCCCCGCATCGGGGGACAACTCGTGATGCGGCACCGAAAACTCCACGGAGCCCATCCGCTCCCGACCCACCGGGTTGAACACGATCACATCTCCAGAGAATGTTTCCGCAAGTCGGGACATGGTTTCCTTGATGATCGCTTCAGCGGCTTCCCGGGCGGAGCTCGAGTACCCCAGGGAGACGTCCGACATCGGCCCCCCGTGGGCCCGGGAGTGCCAGGGCCCGCAGACATACAGGTCATGATGCTGGGCCAGGCAGAGCGATTTCCACGCATCCGTCAGCCGTCCCTCTTCGCTGGTGCCGTCGAGGGCGTACGCCACGGCATCGACGCGCTCCGCCGTGTGAAGGGCCGATTCGGCGGCGGCGGCCCCTTTGGGCACCGCATCCCCCTGAAGACCCCACGGGAGTGTACAGGGTATGTCGTCGAGACCGAAGGTCCGGGTCTCCTCCGGGGTATGGAGGTTTTCCCTGTATTCGCCGAACGTCGTAAAGCGCACATTCTCCATCCGTGCGATCTCCTCGGCCCGGGCAAGGGGGGCGTCCGGGATATTCGGATCCTTGAGGTCCGTTACGATGGGTTTCTCTATTCCCCGGGCCCGGGCAGCCTTTTCAAAGGGGGCGAGGCTCTCCGGCGCACAATCGGGGATATCTCCCATGGAGAGGGAGCCGGCGGCGAGACCTGGATGGTCTTCCAGCTGCCGCCGATAATCCTGAAACGTATATCGGGGGACGGTGGGAAGAACACTGCCGTCCGGCGAGCCCCAGGAGACGACATCGGCGTCGTATCCGGGATCGGTGCCGAACGGCGCCCACTGGGTGCGAAAGACGATGAGACGGTACCCGCACTTCTTCAAAAGCTGTGGCAGCTGGGGGAAGTAGGCCGGCTCCTGGGAGTAGAACGTATCGACGGTCGCATCGAGGGCGGTGTCGACGGCCTGCATGCCGAGATCGAGCTGCCTGAGGAACGATTCTCCGCTCTCGGCCGCGGAGAACGGCTGGGCGTACGTGCCGTTGACCGGCTCGATGCGCCCCTTCCGTATCCCCCGCTGCAGGAGCGTGATCGCCTTCTCGTCGTTCTCTTCCATCCACTCGTAGGTATACGCGTCCAAGTCAAGCACCACCCGGAACCGGTCATCGGCCACCGCCCGTTTGATAACGGGTTTCAGACACAAGGGCCAGTTGTAGACACGCCAGAGTCCGCCGCCCGCCAGGCCGATCCAGTCCCAGAACACAACGCCGCCGTGATATCCGTCCACGAAGTGAAGCGTTCCGGCGGGGGCCTCGGCACGCGGTTTTCGGTGCGACTGAAGGAATTCATCGAGGCTGAATTTCAGCCCGAGGGTCGTGACGGCGACGGAAGCGATCGCCCTCTGGAGGGCCCTCGGCATCCTCTCCCCGGTGAGGATATCCTTCGCGCTGTCGAAGAGGCTCATTCTGTCTCACCGTCCGTTTCTTCGTCTCGAAAGGCGATGCCGCTGGAATGGACGAACTGCAGCACAATGAGCGCCGCCAGCATGCACGCACCGGTGAGAACGAACACCGCCCGGTATGTTCCGAAGATGTTTGCCAGCCAGCCGGCGAGGGCGGCGGAAAATATCGCCCCGAAGGATGAGAAAAACGTATTGATACCCCAAAACTCTCCGATACGCTCGGGGGGCGCAAGCTCCGTCAGAAGTGGATAGGAGAGGACGGTGTGAAAGGTATTGCCGATCCCGATGACTACGATGAAGACCGCTAAAACGGGGAGCGAGTGGGCGAACAGAGCCACGAAGAGCGCGCCGAATCCGAATATACCGAGCCCGAGGGAGAGGAGGTGTTTTCTGCTTATCCTGTCTCCCAGCACTCCCACCGGAACGGCGCAGAGGGCGGTAATGCCCAACAGCAGCGCCGCCAGGATCTGGGACATCCCGGCACTCACGCCCGGCACCTCCCGGCTGGCAAACAGGGTCAAGAACGGCGTCGCCGCATTTATCCCGAACCACAGCAGCATTTGAACGATATAGAATTTCAGGGCGTCCGGGTAGTGTGACAGTGTTTTGAAGTGATCTTTCAGCTTCATCGCCTCCCGTATCTCGATGTTTTCCCGGCGCTCCTTTATCCCGAAAGCCGTCACGAGGTAGGTGACGAACATGCCGCCGCCGACGAGGTAGAAACAATACGAGGGATTGATATCCCAGAGGACCAGGCCGCTGACCAGGGCGAAGGAGAGCTGCCCCACGGCGATAAACAGCGTGGCGATGCTGTTGAGCGTGCTGCGCTGATTGGGCGGCGCGATGTCGGACTGGAGGGCCATGTACGGATCGACGCCGAGGTTGAAGACGAGTGTAAAGAGAAGGATTGCGGCGATAAGCAGCGCGAACGGCGGCCTGAACGCGCAGTAGAGCAGGAGCGCGACGACCAGGGGCATTCCGAGGATGAAAAACGGTTTTCTCCTGCCCATGGGGGTCCATATTCGATCGCTCCACGCCCCTATGACCGGCTGGATGATCGCCCCCTCGAAGGACCTGGTGCTCGAGAGGACCCCGATGAGCGCCGCATTTGTAGTGTAGGTCCCGAGAAACAGCGGCAAGGTAAAATTGTTGAACGCGTAAAACAGGCCCATGCCGAGGCTTGTCGAGCTGTATGCAAGCATGGACGGAATCGATATCCGTCCGACTTTCTGTTGGGCGCCGCTCCCGTTTTGCTTCATCGACGGCTTCCCCATATCAATCCCTCCACAGAATTATAAAGACACGAGAGTACACACATCTATAGGGAAACCGTTTTCCCCGGTTCGGGAATCACGACCCGGGTCCCCGCATCCCATCGCGTGAGCGTCTCCATATCGAGGGTCTTCCCCTTGACCTGGAAGTGTACGGGCACGGCGATTTCGGCTTCGATCTCCTGCACGAGCCGGGCCGCATCGGGAAGCTCCATCCCGTCTTTCCCAATGAGGGGATAGGTGGACGCCGCCGTCTGCACCAGGGCGCAATCGATGGAAAACGCCTTCAGAAACTCCACGAGGCGGGGATCATACCGGGTGTCGCCGGAGAAATAGAAGCAATTCTCCCCCTCCACGACGAAGCCGACGGCGTCTTTCGCGAAGGGGTGAAAGGCCGGCGTCCCATGGATGGTGAGACCTCGAAAGGTACACGATTCCCCGGGCGTCAGGGCGGTCACATCCGTCACGCCCCCCCGGCGGGCCCGGCGGGCGGCCTTGATCGACCCGATGACGGGTATCCCCCGCTCGGCGGCGAGCCTGACAGCGGCGCTGCACCAGTGATCGACATGGTTATGGGAGACCAGCATGACGTCGATGGTCTCGATGTTTTCCGGATCCATCGCGATGGGGACCCCCCGGAGAAATTCAAACGACCCCCACCACGGATCGGTCATGATACTGATCCCCGACATTCTTATGAGCAGGGTGCTCTGCCCGATGAGTGTCATCTCCATGTCAGGACTCCTTTTTAATGCAATGCTCGACGTGGTAATCGTAGGCGGCGACGGCGGACTCGATGTCGCTCTTCTTCGGCCGCCAGCCGAGCAGCTCCTTGGCCCTGCTGTTGTCGAAGACGTAGTCCCTCAGGGCGATCTCCAGGTGCTGGGGCTCGACGGGCGAGAGCCCGACCAGGGAAAGGAGCCGCGCGATCGCCCGGGCAGGACCCGCGGGAACGGAGATGAACCGTGGGCGCCTCCCCGCATGTTCATACAACGCCTCAACGAGCCGGCGCATCGTCGGCACATCATCGCTGCCCAGGTTCATCACGGCATTCTTCGCCCCGGAGCGATCGAGGGCCAGGAACATCGCCTCCACGACATCTCCCACATCCACCATCTGGAGCCGGGTCTTTCCGCCGCCGGCAAGGAGCGTCGGCTTTCCGTAAAACACCGCCTCCAGCTGGGAGACCAGAAACGGCTCGTTCTGGCCCGGCCCGTGTATCGTCGGGGGGCGAAAGACGGTTACATCCATGCCCCGTCCCCCGTATTCCCGGCACATCTCCTCGCACTCCACCTTCTCCCGGCCGTACTGGCAGACAGGCCGCAGGGGGGCGGTCTCGGGACAGGGCGTCGGCACGTCGATGCCGTATACCTCCACCGAGGAGAGATAGATAAGTTTCTTTACCCCGCTCGATTCGGCGGCGGATAGAACGGCGGTGGTGCCGTCGACGTTCGTTCTCCTCATCCGCGATTCATCCCGGACGAACTGGGCCAGGGCGGCCGCCAGGTGGAACACCGCGCCCACCCCCTCCATCGCCCGGCTCACGGCGTCGGTGTCGGCGATGTCGATCAATCGCTCGTCGAATCGCTCGTGGGAGATTCCCAACGCCTTCATGTCGATGCCGACGACGTCGTGTCCCAGATCCAGGGCCCGGGCCGTCGAGTGTCTTCCCAGGTATCCCGAGCTTCCGGTAATGACGATCTTCATGGCGATTCCTCCGGTCGTGTGATACATCCCCTGTCCGCCTGGGAGACCAGGGCGGCGTATTTCGCCAGGGAGCCGGTGAGGGCCCTCTGCTCCGGCCTTCTCGACTTCTCCCTCTGTTTCAGCTCGTTTTCGGACACTTCCAGGTCGAGACGACGATTTGGAATATCAACGGTGATGATGTCCCCGTTTTCCACGAGAGAGAGGGGACCGCCGATGAACGCCTCCGGGGAGATGTGTCCCACGCACGGCCCCCGGGAAAATCCTGAAAACCGGGCATCGGTGATCAGTGCCACCTTTTCCGCGAGGCCCTTTTGCATGACCATCTCCGTCACCGTCAACAGCTCCGGCATCCCCGGTCCGCCCCGGGGCCCCTCGTTCCTGATGACGATCACCTCTCCCGGTGAAAATTCCCCCCGTGTGCCCCCCTCGATGACCGCCGCTTCGCTGTCATATATGTTTGCCGGCCCGGAAAAGATTTTCATCGATTCGGGGATACTGCTCGTTTTCACCACGGCTCCCCTCGGCGCCAGGCTCCCCGTGAGGACGGCGATCCCCCCGTCGGCATGATACGGCGTATCCATATCCCGTATGACGTCGTCGTTCGTACAGGCGAACGGGGCGATGTTCGCGCCGAGGGTGTCTCCGGTGACGGTCAGGGCGTCGGTTTTCAGGTATCCGGCGACCTTCTTCAGCAGGGCCGGGATTCCCCCTGCCCGGTAGACATCCAGAAGAAAATACGGTCCGGAGGGGAAGACGCCGAGGATATGGGGGACCTCTCGTCCCGCCCGGTCGAAGTCGTCGAGGGCCAGCGGAACGCCCAGCTCCCCCGCCAGGGCCAGCAGGTGGATGACGACGTTCGTGGAGCATCCCGCCGCCGCCGTGACCGCCAGGGCGTTGTGCATCGCGTTTTCATCGAGGATATTTTTCACCGACAGCTCCTCCTCCACCATCGCCACGATCCTCATGCCGCTCCGATATGCCATGAGGTGCTTTTCGCTGTGCACCGCGTGGGTGGCGGCGGAGCCGGGCAGGGACATCCCCATCGACTCCACCAGGCACTGCATGGAGACGGCCGTTCCCATACCGCTGCACGCCCCGGGCCCCGGGCACGAGATCATCGAGAGTATCGGGGGGGTCCCCTCGGGGGCGAAGGCGTTGAAGGGGAGCATCGGCCCGCCGGTGACGAATATCGAGGGGAGGTCGAGACGGGCGGCTGCCATGAGCTGGGCGGGGACGATCTTGTCGCACCCCGAGAGGAAGACGAGGCCGTCGAAGCCGTGGGAGACCACCATCGACTCGACCCCGTCGGCGATGATCTCCCGCATCGGCAGCACGTGCCTCATCCCGGGAAGCCCGTTGGAGTAGCCGTCGCACGGCGCGATGGTGTTGAACTCCAGCGCCACGCCCCCCGCCGCCAGTATCCCGTCCCGGACGGAGCGGGCCAGGTCCCTGAAATGGAGGTGGCCGGGCAGCAAATCGTTCCAGGAGTTGACGATCCCGATGAGAGGCTTGTTCTCGATTTCCTCTCTCCCGATGCCGCACGCCTTGAGGAGCTCAACCCGGATCAGGGCGGTCGCCAGGCGATCGGCGTTTTCGGTCAGGGCGCGGCTTTTCGGCTTTTTCGGCATATATTATATCCTTTCGTACACGAGCACGTCCCGCCCGCGGGTCTCATCCAGGGCGCGATCGAACGCTCCCTGGGGATCGGTCATCCCGATGAACCCGAGCCGATCGGCCTCGGCGGGAGATATCGATTCGGAAACAAGAATCACCCGCATCCGCTTTTCTTCCAGGATTTTCCCGATCGTCACGACATGCGACGCGCCGGTTCTGTCGGCGATGGTCCCGTTTTCGACCAGCTTCTCGACATCCCGCCAGTTCCCATACCCGTGTTCCAGGACCACCTGATGGTTTCGTGCCACACCCTCGGGGCAGGCGGCCAGGAGCACGAGCACACCATTCTCTTTGAGAAACGCCGCCGAGAGGAAAATCCCCGCCGCACCGCCCCACAGGTCCGGGCGATCCTTTCCCAGTCCCACGACCAGGATGTCCGGAAGCGTCAAAGGAAAGGCGATCAGGGGGGTCTCCTTGAGAAACGCCACCCC
>Ga0180434_10010149_pt1 | contig 10137 bp, 8 predicted proteins | sample SS_ome_7_FD_132453 | JGI IMG/M metagenome (GOLD analysis project Ga0180434, IMG submission 132453) | Hypersaline lake sediment archaeal communities from the Salton Sea, California, USA - SS_1_D_2 metaG | ecosystem: Environmental > Aquatic > Non-marine Saline and Alkaline > Hypersaline > Sediment... | reverse complement strand
TGTGCGACAAATGGCGACGGAATTGGGAGTGAACCCGATGACGATTTCCAAGTCCTATTCCAAACTGGAAGCAGACGAGGTTGTAGGGCGTGTACGGGGCAAGGGAATGCAAGTGCTCAAGTCAGCCCATTCCGGTAATCCCCAGGCGCGCATGCAGGAACTCAAGCCGCTGATGGAGCAGGCCATCATTCGTGGTCGCCAGTTAGGACTCAACGATGAGCAGATTCAAGCTGTTGTTAAAAAATTGCTTCGGGAGTACAAATCATGAAACCAACAATCATTCAAGCCGCCAATTTGCACAAACAATTTAATGACAATCAGGTTCTAACGGGCTTGGATCTTAAAATTGAGTCGGGGCAGATTGTTGGTTTGCTCGGCACGAATGGTTCCGGAAAATCCACCCTGATTAAATGTGTGCTGGGGCTACTGAAACCGACCTCAGGAACGAGTACAGTATTCAATGAGAATTCCTGGGATTTGAGTGCATCAGCGAAGTCGCGTTTAGGCTACGTCTCGCAAGAATTCACATTGTTCCCCTGGATGACTGTCAAAGCGATGACGGAATATACGGGGGCATTCTACGAACACTGGGACGATGCCTACGTTACGCGGCTGATGAAAGAATGGAATCTGAACGAGAAGCAGCGCGTGGGGGTACTTTCGGTGGGGCAACGTCAAAAACTGGCAGTGATCCTGGCTCTGGGCCATCATCCTGAGTTACTGATTCTGGATGAACCAGTGGCCAGTCTCGATCCGGTAGCACGGCGTCAGTTCCTGCAATCTCTCATTGAATTCACTGAAGATGAGGAGAATACGATCCTGTTTTCAACTCATATCACGTCCGACCTTGAGCGTGTCGCATCGCATGTGGTTTTTCTGGAAGAAGGTAATATCGGCTTCTCCGGAGAGTTGGATTTACTGAAGCATCATGTCAAACGGGTCCGTATTTCTGCAGAACAGGATTTACCACTCCGCTTAAATTTTCCCGGCACACTTCGCTCGCAAGTGGACGGTAGATATGCGTTACTGGCTGTGAAAAACTTTCAAACAGAGGCAATGGAAACGTTTACACAAGAGTTAAACGCTACGTTTACCGTTGAAGACCTCAATCTGGAAGAAATCTTTCTGGAGCTTTCCGGCGTCTCCACTCACGCAGAAGCGGAGGTCACCGTATGAGCGTACAATCCAATCAGTATAAACAAATCCTCAAAACCTACTGGCAGCGTCCGCTGGTCCTGCTGTTGATGGTGATTCTATTGCTGTCCTTCTTGTATCTGGCAGTGGGGAAGGTCGGTGTCAATGTCACACAGATCGGCCCCAGGCCACATGCTCCTGGCCGAATTGAGAGAGTTTATACAGATTCCGATACTCCAAAACCTGCTGAAAAAAAGAATCTTCAGACATATTCCGAATTATTAGAGCACGTTGATCCCCAGGATGTCGTCGCTCTGAGTCTAACCCCGTTACATGGAAGTGATCCACTACCCGATTTGAGTCCGTTTCAGAATCTGGTTTATCTCGACCTGGGTGGATTCCAATTGACTGATGCGAATGTCAACCAGATTTGCCAACTTCCCAAGTTGGATGCGCTGGTCATCAATCAGCACAGACTTCCCGCTGGTGCTTTACAGCGCTTTGGAACAAAAGTGTCTCAGCTCCAAATGCTGGCACTCACTCTAGAAGAACATCTTGATGAAGTCCCTCAGATGTCAAACGTGAAATTATTGGTACTGAATTTATTCGATGCTGCCCCCGACATTTTGGAAAATGTTGTTCAAATTCCACATCTTCAGCAGCTCACACTGCTCGTGCCACAGAATATAAGAGGGCAATCGCGCACAGCACAAGCGTGGAATTACATCGACCTGAATGAACAACAAATCGCCTTGTTGCGAAATCATCCCACTTTAAAAGAGGTGTATGCGAACTGGTTCTATATGGATCATGTTCGTAAGATCAAAAAAAGTGCATTTCTGCCCGTGCGCGCTTTACCGATCGCGTATTCAAATAACAAAATTCAAGCCATCAGCGGGACAGTTTTTTCGATGGTGATATTGTTTTCAATCGTGTCCCTTCAGCTCTGGGCGCACTTTATTTCACCCGCGGCCAGAGTGGTGCCGCACTATCTGGTGCCACATCGTCGTGTGGCAGTGGGAATTTTTTCTGCAGCAGCGTTACTCTTTGGGGTCGCTCTTTTACGCTACGGTTATGGAATGCTCCCCAGCCTGAATCTGGTTCTCTTCTCACCAGCGTTCTGTTGTTTGATTGTCATCGCCCAACTTTCAGGAAAAACTTACCTGAAATGGCTGACGGTCCCGATGATAGTCAGTCTCTTTTGGTTTTTTCTCCTGATCAAGAGCCAGGCATTTAAAACCATTGCCAGCACCGCGATCTGGTTTTTGTGGGGGCAGATGCCAATACTTTCTCTGATCATCATAGGAATTGAAATCGCCTGCATCCTCTGGAGTCTCACCAAACTCTCGGCAGTCACAGATCTGGTCAACGAATCCTATACCAGCGTGCCTGCGTTTTCACCCTGGGATTCACAACGCTCAAAACAGTTTCAATGGAAAAAGAAGAACAGGCTCTTTTTCTGGCTCATCGACCATGGCATCAGCGGATTAAAATACCGTGGAGGATCCACCTGGAACATGGTACATCTCTGGCGACAAGGCAACACATTTCGTCCGCTGGCGGCCCTCACTTTTTTTGTGTTAGTGGTCTTGTTTGGCCTGCTGTTTCAGGGGATGCGTTGTTACCTTACAGGTGAGGAACTGTTCCCGCACAATCGAATTCCTCTTTCGGTTATATTGGGAGGTCCCTGCGGCATGGCGATCCTGTTGCCCGCAATCACCTGGTGGCAAAGACGCAAAAGTTTGGAAGTCGAATCGATGCGACCCGTTAGCAGGAAAAATTTCGTCAAGCAATTGTATTTGTCGCTGGCGCTGGATCACTGGTTAGCTGTGATTTGCTTAATCGGACTCAGTTTATTCGATGCGCCGCGCGGAGTAACAGAGGTTCTGGGTATGTTTTTACTATTCGGAATCGCTGCACCGCTTTGGCTGATCGGAATGAGCTCTTCAGTGTTAGCTTTCAAACGATCATGGGTCATCGTTTTCAACATGATCGTTTTGATGGTTCTACCAATCGCATTTTTTGCATCGATTGCCGTTTTTAATAATAGTAACCCGGTGGGTGGATCAGAGGACGTGCAGCTTCTCTTTCAAATGGGACTGACCGCGATCGCTGCCGCAATCGGCTTGAACGTACTGATGTATTTCACAGTGCTGAAGCGAGAGTGGGGCTAGAATGCGTCAGATTTTACCATAGCGTGTTTCAATCTAAGCTACTCGGGCCAAATGGCCTTGGAGACGCTACAGTAAACCTGGAAACAGGCTGATTAGTGCCTCATACGATGCAAGCCAACTGGTCTCTGGTGAAAGGCATCTTTCTTCAGCAACAGACTGATTCCCAAAAGAGCGTGCTTATGACAGCTTTTCGTAAGCTGACAGAATCAGGTGTTCGGTCTCTTGCCAGTCGATGCATTCGTCGGTAATGGAAGTGCCGTATTGCAGTTGGGAAAGATCTTCGGGCAGTTTCTGATTGCCGGCGTGCAGGTTGCTTTCCAGCATCAGGCCGATGATCGTATCGTTGCCGGCGACACGCTGGTCGATAACGTCATTCCAGACTTTCCCCTGGTTGCGGTAATCTTTGCTGGAATTCGCATGGCTGCAATCGACCATGAAACGGGGAGAGAGGCCGGCAGCTTCCAGACTTTTGGTGGCAGCTTCCAGATGTTCCCGCTGGTAGTTCGGGCCGGAGCGTCCGCCGCGCAGAATGAGGTGTCCCCAGGGATTACCGCTGGTGTTGACCACGCAGGTCTGACCGTCGGCGTCAATCCCCAGAAAGCTGTGCGGGCTTTGTGCTGCGAGCATTGCATTCAGAGCGACGTCGAGGCTGCCGTCCGTTCCATTCTTATATCCGACGGGCATCGAGAGGCCGCTGGCCATCTGACGGTGCGTCGGGGATTCCGTGGTCCGGGCACCGATGGAAGCGATGGAAATGGCATCGGCGATATATTGGGGTGTAATCGGTTCGAGCATTTCGGTGGCTGCGGGGACTCCCAGTTCACCGATCTGTAATAGAAGCTGACGGGCGATTTTCAAACCTGAAGAAACATCGAACGTACCATCCAGATGGGGATCGTTGATCAACCCTTTCCAGCCGACAGTGGTACGGGGTTTTTCGAAGTAGACCCGCATCACCAGGAACATACGATCCTGCACTTTGTCGGCGAGTATTTTTAACTGCTTCGCATATTCGATGGCGGCCTGGGGATCATGAATCGAACAGGGGCCTACCACCACGATCAGCCGCTGATCTTCTCCAGCCAGGATGCGCTTGATGTGTTCCCGCGATTCGCCGACAGTTTCGGTTACCTTCTCTGTGCGCTTAAAGGTTTCTTTCAGTTCTTTGGGAGCAACCAGGCGAACCGAATCAATGATGTTGACGTTTTGAATGGGAGGCATCGTTTCTTAATCGTTTTCGTTACTTAAGTGCTAAATTCAGTTGTATTACCATTATAGAGCCAGCTGCTGACGAATCGTGGAGACCACTTCTTCCGCTGTCAGCGGCGAGGCATCGATTTTTATCTGGGCATATTGTTCATACAGGGGGAACCGGCTGTCGTACAGATCGGCCAGACTGGATCCCGGCTCGATAAGCACCCCCCGGTCAAAGGCGTCAGCGACGCGCTGCTCCAGCACATCAGGAGCCACATCCAGCCAGACTATCGTACCAAGAGCGGCAAGATGATGCATGGCCTCACTGCTGTAACAGACACTTCCTCCGGTAGAAATGACGGATCCTGCTGATTGAATCGATTGAACGTAGGTCGCTTCAATCTCACGGAATCCTTCCGTGGAATGGTCTGCAATAATCTCCGCCAGCCGCTTCGATTCGCCGGCTTCGATTAATGCATCCGTATCCAGAAATGGAAGACCTGTCTGTTCAGACAGTAGTTTTCCGACGGTCGATTTACCCGAGCCCGGCATTCCAATCAGGACGATCCCTGTTTTGACAGGCGTGCTGTCAGCAGCCATGCTGGGGCTCCCGGGACAAAAGCAGGTGCGATTTCCGGGGACGCTGCCCGAATCCGTGATTGAATCGCAAAATCATAAAAGCTGTATCTATATATCTCGTCAAGACTTGGGTCCAAATACTTCTCAGAGGATCAAAAAATTCTTAAAATCCTCTGAAAAGGAAAACAAATTCTGTTTTAAAACAGTTCTAATAGGAACTGAAGAGAGCAGGGCAGAAATTCATTGTTGTTTTTATCTGCCAGGTAACACAAGCATTCAGCTGATGTTTGTGGGATTTTCATACGAATTTTACTCGTCAAAATCCGGGCAGTTCTGTCTGGACATTGTCGTTATGCTTCTGTAGCGATGATTTGAGTTTTTTCTAACGCCAGAAGAATCGAATTGGAACGTGGAAAAACTGTCACCCGCGAAGTTCGCAGCGCAAATTCGATGTTGTGCCAATGATCTGCAGGATCATGGTGTTGACTGTCTGGGTTCGCTGTACGATTTGACGGCGCAGCGTCTGCTGCGTTATGCAGTGACGGTGACGCGGAATTCCTCGGATGCGGAAGATGCCATCCAGGCGACCATGGTGCGGATTGCCATGCGCCCCAAAATTCTGGCGACCGCTCAACAACCCTGGGCCTATCTGTTGCGGGTGGCGCGGAATGAAGCGTTGAGAATCTTACAGAAGCGAAAGCCGTTACAGATTTTCGCGCAGTGCAGACAGCTCTGGTCGCGAGATTCAGAGATTGTGGAAGAAAATGATCAGGCACAGGTCGTCCGTCGCGCTTTGAAGCGTCTGCCGGCCAATCAGTCTGAAGTGGTGGTTTTAAAGATCTGGGAAGATATGACGTTTGCGGAAATCGCCAGTGTGCTGGATGAATCGCCGAACACCGTGGCCAGTCGTTATCGTTATGCACTCCAAAAATTAGATAATTATCTGCGTCCCATGACGCACGAGGATATCAATGTTTGAATTTGAAGATCACCATTCTCTGGAAGATAAGATATTGAAAGCCGGCGAGGGGGCTGCCCCGTTGCACGGCGGACATCGTCTGCGCGTGCTGGCTGCTGCCAAACAGGCGCAGTCGCGAAGGGCACAGCGCCGGGCACTGGTTACCTGCGGCACACTGTTTCTGATGTTCACACTACTGTTTCTGACTCGTGATTCGGGGACCGTAAAACAAATGGCTGCAAAGTCGGATGCCGGCTGGTCGAAAACCATCTATACGAAGGGGAGTCAGGTGTTGGGGATTTCATCCCCTGCATCGCAGCAGGCCCCGGCTCTGACCGATTGGAATTCCGTGCAGTCTACTCTCAAACAGTCGGGTGAATGGGGGCTCGTCGATGCCGTCGTTCGATTTCGGAATGAACGGGCCGGCACGATCGAGCAGATCTTTAATCGAGGCGATTGATGCAGGAGACCTTGTGCCAGCAATTTCAGGATCAGTTACCTGAAAAAGCGGAGAATCACCCTGAGTACGTCACCGAGCTGGTCGATCTGATTTTGAGTCAGGCGCAAATAATTCACGCCAGTGACATTCACCTGCTGCCTGCCGAAGACAGGCTGAGGATGGACTGGCGGATTGACGGCGTGCTGCATCATATCGCCGACTTCTCTCATGAGCTTGCGCCGCGGATTACTTCACGACTCAAGGTGATGTCGCACTTGTTGACTTACCGCACCGATGTTCCTCAGGAAGGGCGCATCCACCGGGAAGGGGAACAGGCCGTCGAAACGCGCATCAGTACGTTTCCGACTCTCTATGGCGAGAAAGTCGTCGTACGTCTGTTCGTTGGATCGGGACAATACAAACACCTGGAGAGCCTGAATCTGCCGGAAGAAATCCGCGACGAACTGACGCATCTGCTCCGGCAGACCGGAGGCGTCATTCTGATGACGGGGCCGGCAGGCAGTGGAAAAACGACAACCATCTACGCCTGTCTGCGGGAAATTATACGAGAATCAAAGGGGGCCCGTAGTCTGGCTTCGCTGGAAGATCCCATTGAAGTGGTCGTGCCGACGGTTGCCCAGTCGCAGGTCAATCCGACAGCCGGTTTCGACATGGCACTGGGGCTGCGTTCGCTGTTGCGGCAGGATCCAGAAGTGATCATGGTCGGAGAAATCCGAGACCGCGAAACTGCAGAGACGGTGTTTCAGGCTTCGCTCTCCGGTCACCTGGTGGTGACAACCTTTCACTCCGGTAGCGCCACCGAAGCGGTCAGTCGACTGTCGGATATGGGGATCGAACCTTACCTGCTGCGCAGCGGTCTTCTGGCGATCTTGAGTCAGCGTTTGTTGAGGCGACTGTGTTCCTGTGCAGAGCGGTCGTCTGCGGAGGAAGATCGACTGGGGCTCCCTGTCGAAGAATGGAGAAACCCCGTCGGTTGTGCCGACTGCGGACAGACCGGGTACCAGGGACGGATCGTGTTGACAGAGATGCTTCTGCCGGACCAGGGTGATGTCGGGCAGGCGATTTTACAGCGAGCTGATGCTTCCGAACTGCAGCAGCGGGCCGTGGAAGCCGGCATGCGTATCCAATGGAATCGTGCGTTGCAGGCAGTCAATCAGGGATTGACCAGCCCGGCAGAGGTTCGTCGCGTATTGGGTATGACACGCAGCGAAAGTTGACAGTCACAGATTTCAAAGTCAGTTTTTTAAATTCCTCACTCCATCGTTTCTGTCTTACTGGAGAGCGTGACTATGAATGCAAGCGATGATTCCGAAGCTCTGGACGGCCGTGAAAACCGGTTTGAACTCGATGAACTGATTGCCCTGAACGAGGAAATCATCTCTCTGGTTCAGGCAGGAATACCACTGGAACTGGGCTTGCGCGAGATGGGGAATGAGCTTCCCGATCGTCTGGGGAAAATCAGCGCTGAACTGGCGACGAAAATGGAACAGGGGAATACACTTTCCGAGGCGATGGAATCGGAGGGATCCCGCTTTCCCCAGGTCTATCGCGTAATTGTCGAAGCAGGGGTGAAATCCGGCAAATTGACAGTGGCACTGGAAGAGATGTCCAACTTTGCCTGGGAACTTTTTCACTTACGCCGGCAGATCGGCATGGCGATGGTTTATCCGTTGATTGTTTTCAGTCTGGCTTATGGGCTGTTTCTGGTCTTCCTGTTTGAAATACTGGCACGCTTCAATTCGGCCTATGAAGTGTTTCGTCTGGGCGAGACGAGGCCCATGGAAGCGCTAAATTTTCTGGAATCCACGATGATCTACTGGGCGCTGGTTCCCCCGCTGTTATTGTTTCTGTTTGCCCTGATCTGGATGCGAACCGGCAGTTCACAATTGTTGAATTTCAAAGGGACAAGTCGACTCATCGGATGGATTCCCGGCGTGAAAAAAATTGCCAGTTACTACCGTTATGGCAACTTCGCAGAGCTGATGTCGTTACTCATCCAGCAGAAGATTCCCTTCTCTCAAGCGATTGTCCTGGCAGCGGAAGCGACCGGTGACGATCAACTCGTCCAGTCTGCCCGATTGATGTCAGAACGGCATTCACAGGCACAGTTGGAATCGCGCGGTACTGCGAAAGCTTACGGCTGGCCTCCCCTGTTGACCTGGTTGTTAACGACAAAGGAGCACCAGGGAAAGCTCAGCCTGGCCTTAAAAAATGCAGCCGATATGTATCGGAGAAAAGCCGCACAACATACGCGCTGGTTTCGAATTATGTTCCCGATCTTCACTGGTGCTATCATTGGTGGTGGCACGGTCTTATGTTACTGTCTCGTATTATTTCTCCCCTTTACCGATATGCTTAAACAATTAGCAAGTCCTCTGTGATCTAAAGAAGAGCAGACGTCAATTTGCTTTGATCGAGTTGTTTCGGTTGAATCAATTTTAACCAGGATGGCAGTTGCGGAATAAATTTCACATGGGTTGGTTTCAATATCAGGGCTTCAAACCAGACGGCAAAAAAGTATCGGGACGGATGCAGGCCGCCGACCGGGACGAAGTAGCAAGCCTGCTGCAGGCGCAGGAGATACGAATTGAGCGCATCGAGGCAGAGGAAGAGTCCGAGTTGGCTTTCGCTGCCTCTGAGCCCGCTGAATCGTCTGGTTCTGTGCGTCTGTCGTCGCGCGATTATGAAGTGATTACTGATCATCTATCAGATTTAACACGTGCCCGGTTGCCTCTCTCGACGGGTCTGGAAGCCGTTTCACATGAAATTGAAAACACGCGGCTGCGTTCCGCGGTTCAGGATCTGGCCACTCAACTTGAGGGGGGCAATGACCTGGAGACGGTACTGGCTCAGTCGAAAGCACCGCGGGAACTTTGTGCGCTCGTGCATGCAGGAAGTCGATCCGGGAAGATGAGCGAAATTCTGGCGGACTACGTGGCCCATACCAGACAGTTGTCCGAGATGAAAAGCCAGTTGCTGATGGCGCTCTGTTACCCGTTGATTCTGCTCGCGTTTGCCGGTTTGATGCTGCTGGCCATCCTGATCTGGATCATCCCCTCGTTTCAGTCCATCTTTCGGGACTTCGGAATCGAACTCCCATTCTTCACAGTCAAACTAATGGAGACATCTGCCTTTTTACGGACTCAGTGGTGGTGGTATCTACCCGCTACCCTGCTGACTTTGGGGTGTTGTATCGGATTTTTCCGTACGGAGACCGGGCAGAGATGGACTCAGAAGATGTTATACCATCTACCTTTGATCGGTGGACTTTTGAGCGGAATTTCTGTTTCCCGATTCTCGCATTTGCTGGCGCTATTGGTCGATAATGAGGTTCCCTTTATCGAAGCATTGCAGATGACGGGAGAGAGCTCGAACAATTATGAAATTCGTGCGGCCTGCCGTAAATTCTCCGAGTCGATTTCCACCGGAGAAGCGCAGATCGAATCACTGGCGGCTTTGAAAATATTTCCTGCCACATTTCTGCAGACACTTACCAGCCAGTCCGGAAACTCGTCACGTTCAGAGCCTCGTTACTCTGTGGAAATTCTCAATGCACTTTCAGATATGCTGAATGGGCAGACCCGCGTGCGGATTACATTTTTCGCGTCGGTGGTTGAGCCACTGATAATTATATTCTG
>Ga0180434_10010148_pt1 | contig 10137 bp, 5 predicted proteins | sample SS_ome_7_FD_132453 | JGI IMG/M metagenome (GOLD analysis project Ga0180434, IMG submission 132453) | Hypersaline lake sediment archaeal communities from the Salton Sea, California, USA - SS_1_D_2 metaG | ecosystem: Environmental > Aquatic > Non-marine Saline and Alkaline > Hypersaline > Sediment... | reverse complement strand
CCTCGTCGGCTTCCTGGGCGTGCTTTCGGAACGGCTCGGTGTAGATCGCCCACTGTTCGGTCAGGTCGAACTTGCCGACGCACCCGGCCCAGCAGAGGTCGTTGAAGGTGCCCGAGGAGGTCTGGAGGGTGGCCTGCGGCTTGGGAACGGCCTGCGATGTCACACCGAAACCCACGGCGGTCTTGACCTGCTGGACGGGCAGGACCTGCTTGGGCGGCGAGTAGGCGAACTCCGTCTCAGCGATGATTTCCGTCTCGTACCACTTCCAGCCGAGATCCAGGCCGGCGACCTCGAACTCGGACGGCAGGCCCTCGACGTCCTGGCGGAGGTCGGCCACCGTGGTGCCCGGCAGGCCGATGCCCAGGGCGACGCGTTCCTCGGGGGTCATGACCTCCGGCAGGGTGCGCTCCTGGCGGACCTTCTCCCGGAGGTCGGTGACGAGGCGGGACACCTCTTCGCGGAGGCGGTCCTGGGGCTCGCGCATGCCGACGAACCAGACGACGGCGCCGATGAAGATAACGGCGGCGGCCGCCAGGACGACCTTCTCCACGTGCTTGCCCATGAACGTCTGCGTAAGGTCGGCTGCCATGAGAGCAACTCCTTCAGCCCGGCGCGCGGCCGGGACCTATTCGCCCGTGGATTCGGTCTCGGGCCCCGGCTGGGCTGGGGCGGCGCCCGGCGGCGTGGTGACGCGTCCGCCCGGCAGTTCGAAGATGAGCGACTCGCCCACCACTTCCAGCCGGACCACCCCCGCCTTGCCGTAGTCACCACGACTATAGGCCATGAGGTCGTCCTTGGACTTCTCGAACTGGGCCTCGGTAATGGGCGTCATGCGCCACGCCTCGACGCTGAGAAAACTCTCGGTGCCCCGCAGCCGGCGAACGAGTTCGGGGGCGTAGGCGCTTTCGGCGACAATCTCCAGGCGCCACGGCAGGACCTTGTAAAAGCCGAAGTCCGACACGTGACCGGAAAGCGTGGGCATCCGGCCGCCGGCCGACCGCCCGCTGGGCGGCGACGAGGGACGGTACCGGCCGGAGATCGCCTGCATGCCCGTGTCGGCCAGCACCGCCTTTTCGCCGCCGATGCCGATCCCGATCAGTTCCTTCAGCGGGGCGCGGACGATGGTCGCGTCCTTGGCACCGGCGGACTTCAGGATGTCGGCGTTCATGCCGGCGATGACGTCGACGAGGTCCTTCATCAGCCAGATGTCTTCCTGGGCTTCCACGGTCAGGCCGAGAGGTGGGGCCTGCGGGTTGTCGATCCAGCCGGGGCGGACGAACGACTGCTTCGGGTGGGCGTACATGGTGTGGCTTCGGGCCTCTTTCATAGCCTCTTCGAGTTCCGGCGAGGGCCCCTCGCGGCGGCTGGAGCCGGCGCTTTCCGGCCGCTGCGGCTCGACGGCGTTCAGCGCTTTCATGAAGTCGGCCAGCGCGCCGTCGTACTTGGCCTTGAACGCGTGCCGGAGGCTGATGTCGGTGCTCGTCGGAAACAGGCCCTCGACGAGCGGCACGCGTTTGGCGCCGAGTTGCCGGACGTAATCGAGGAGGTCCTTGTACTGCTGATTGCGCTGGGTGACCAGTTCGGCCATTTTGTCGACGAGGTCGGCGCTGTAGAGGTTGCCGCTGACGAGATCCTGGGCCTGCCGCTTGGTCGAATTAAGTTGGCGCTCGAGGGCGTCGGCGTCGCTGCCCCAGAGAAACAGGGACCCCAGGCCGACCAGGACGCCGATGACCACGACACCCCCGCCGAGGATCAGGAGGAAGGCGTGGCGTTTCAGGGTTTCGAACATGCTCGTGCTCCTCGCGTTCGGACCGGCCGGCCGACCGGCACACGGTCCGGAGACGGATTTACGGGGCGGCGGGTGCCTGTTCGCGCGGCCAGGACTTGACCTCGCCCTCGAGGGCGATCTCGCCCAGGCGTTCCCGGCCGATGAGCCAGGCCCGCGTCAGGCCTTCCAGTTTCTCATCCACGCCGGCCACGCGGGCGGCCTCGGCCCCGGTGGCCTTGCCGGGAATCAGTTTGCTGGGGCTGTCGAGACCGGCGGCGTTGGCCAGTTGGCACAGGCCCAGGAACACTTCCTTGCGCTGCCATTCCTTCAGGGGGCCGAAGTCGACCACCCACTGGGCGGTGAACCAGAAGTCGTCGCCCTTGTCGATCCGGACCTTCTCGCCTTCCTCCTGCTTCTCGGCGCGCCTGGTGCTCGGCTTGACGACGTAGTCGGAGTACTCCGGCCGGAACCGGAACACGCCCTGGAGCGGGATGCTGGCCAGCACCTCGACGCCGACCGGCGTCTGGAGCCGGACCGTCCGCTTGCACGCCTTCAGGCCGGCGATCAGGGTGCCGTTGACGAACCGCATGCCGTCCACGCTGGTCTTGGGGGTGATGGCCTGGACCTCGACCAGCAGGCCGGGCACCTTCTGGGTGGTGGTCGGCCGGCCGGGCTCGGGCTGCTCGCCCTCGGGGGTCGGCGGCGGCTCGTGGCCGACCACCGTCACCCTGCCCGCCCCGGCCTTCTGGGCGCTCTCGCTGTAGGCGGTGACGTCCGGCACGTAACGCATGTCGATATCCAGCGCCTCGATGATGCTGAGCGAGGTGCGCGGCGGGGTATCCGCGCGGGGGTCGTAGTCGGCCCAGCGGGAATCGCGCGGCCAGACCTCCTTGGCCAGGAGCGTCTGGAGCACGTGGTAGGCGTAGTCCTGGCTTTCGACGAGGCCGTCGAGCCGGCCGATTTTGCGCTGCTCGCCGGCCAGGGCGTCCTTCTGCTCGTCAAAGCGGGCCCGCTGGGCGTTGTTGTCCCGCTCGATCTCGCCGACCTGTTTCCTGAGCCGGGCGGGTTCATCGCCCACGCCGGTCAGTTCCGAGTAGGTGGCCACCTGGTCGTACGCGAAGGCGAAGACGGCGCCCAGGACGGCGGCGCCGGCGGCGATGAAGAACGGCCGCTTCTTCCGAAGCACCTTCGTGCTGTGGATTTCGGGCGGCAGCAGGCTGGTCGCAATCGGCGCCACCCCCACCCCCTGCAGCGCCAGGCCGTACGCCACCCCGAACGACAGCACGTTCTGGCGGAACATCGGGGCCGACACCACTTCCGAATCGCCCAGGCCCGGAAAGCCCTCGATCTTCTCCACCTCGATGCCCAGGTTCTGCGACAGGAACTTCGCCAGCCCCGGCAGCCGGAAGGCGTTCCCGAGGGCCAGCACCCGCTCGACGCGGCTGTCGCGGTGCAGGCTGGTGTAGTAGCCGATAGACCGCTGGATCTCGGTCAGCAAGTCGCCGAACACCGGCCGCATCGCCTGGAACACCTGGCGGGCGTGCTTGGACTCGGCGGCATGGCGTTTCAGGTTCTCGGCCTTGGAGAACTGGAGTTTGAATTCCTTGCAGAGGGCGCCCGTGAAGTTGTTGCCGCCCAGCGGGACGTTGCGGATCCAGACGCGTTCGCCGTCGGCGATGACGAGGTTGGTGTTTTCGGCGCCGACGTCGATCAGGATCGTGCCCCCCGCCGCCGCGTACTCGTGCCGCAGGAAGTTGTACAGCGCCACCGGGGCCATCTGGACGATGTCCGGCTCGATCTTCATGGCCAGATAGTCGGATACGTAATCGGCCACGATGTCGCGCTTCATGGCGAAGATGCCGACCTCCACCTCGCGCGGCCCGGCCGAGGCCGGGCTGATCGTCTGGTAGTCCCACACCACGTCGTCCAGATCGAACGGAATCTGCTGGCGGGCTTCGTACCGGACGATCTCCGGAATCTTCTTCATCTCCACCGGCGGCAACTTGATGAACCGGGTGAAACTGGCCTGCCCCGGCACGCTGATGACCACCGTGCTGCCCTTGATGGCGTTGCGGTTCAGGAACTTCGACAGGGCGCTGCGGATCAGGGCCTGCTCGTCGGCGTCCGGCTGGCTCAGCACCTTGCCGTGCTCGATGACGTCGAACCCGAGAGCCCGGAGCCGGTCGTCCCGCCACTGAAGTTTCAGGGCCTTCAGGGCGCACTGGCCCACGTCGATGCCCCAGACGGTTTTGGTGCTTGGCATTCTGCGCTCCTCACCTGGCGCGGACGGATGGTCGGCGGGTCTCCGGCGGGTGCGGGGCTGCACGGCCGCATGCGGCTCGGCGCCGGTCCACCCCTTTACGGCACACCCCTCGCGGCGGCCCGCCCAACCGCCCCTTGCGGAGGTCGTCTCTACGTATTAAAGCCCCGGCGTGCGCGAACCGTCAAGCAAAAACCCCGCCCGAAGCGCCATACGCCCAAGAAGAAGGGGACGCGCGCGGCTGCACGCGTCCCCTGATGGGTCCATCGTTGTCGCCGGGCGGCACCCCCTGCCGCCCCGGCAGGCCCGTCTACCGGGCCGAACGGCGCCGGCGGACGTATCCCGCCAGGCTCACCAGGCCCATGCCAAAGGCACACAGGACGGTCGGCTCCGGAATCACCGGGCCGGGGTCGTCCGAAATCTCCTCGAGTTTGGCGGCAAAGAAGTTGTCGACGAACGCCGGATTCGCCACGCCCGCGATGTCGAACGAGCGGGCCACCAGGCCGGCCGACAGCAACTGGCCCTGGAGGCTGTCGCCGTAGCCGGCGGCAATCAGGGCCTGCAGCGTGGCGTCCGCGTCCCAGTTCAGGAAGTCGGCGTCCGACACGTCCTGGCTCGGGTCGCCGTACTGCGCCCGCGACGGGACGTCGCCGGGGTTGATGAGCATGTTCAGGAAGATATCTTCCTGGATGGCCAGGTCGGCCGTGGCATCGCGTTCGGCAATCCAATCGGCCGTCAGGGTCCCCGGCGGCTCATTGCCGCTCTGGCTGCCGAATCGATTGGCCGAATAGTACGGCAGGTCGGCATCCTCGTCGGTGACCAGGATGAGGTTCGTGCGGGCGTCGCTGCGGAAGACCAGCGGCCCGGAGCCGCCCACGTTGTCGCGCCGCAGCGTGTTGTCGGCCGCGCCGTTCAGGACGATGCGGATCGCCTCCAGGCCTGCCTCCGGGTTGACGTTGTGGTTCAACTGGAACCCGCTGACGGCCCCGCTGGTGCTGATGGCATTGAATGCCGTCTGAAGGGTGGCGCCGTCGGTCGTGAAGTCCAGCACCAGTTCCGGCGCGCCGCCGTACAGCACCAGGGCGTAGCGGGCGTCGATCGACAGCGAGCCCAGACCCGTGATGAAGTTCGTCAGGCCGGTCTTGACCGCCGCAATGTTGTCGTCCATCGAACCCGTGGCGTCGATGATGAACACCAGGTCCGTCTTCTGGACTGTCGCCGGCACGGCCTGGGCGGGGCCGACCAGCACGAGGCCGACGGCCACCATCACGGCGAGGGCCACCATCCTTCGCCCCCATCTCTGCTTCCGAGAATGTGTTTGCAGCATAGCGTGTCCCCTCTCCTTGTGGCGCGTCCGGCCGACCCCAACGACGGCCGGGGTTCGACGGCGCCCGGCGCAGGGTCGCTGCGGCGGGCACGGCTGATGGGACCCTGGGGTCCCCCCTACGGCTGTCTGCATGGCGGCGAAAAAGACCTGGAAATATAGCACAAAATACGCCTTTGTCAAATCGGGAAAGGATTCTCTCGCACCGGCACGCCCGGCTGACGTGCGGCCGGGCCTGTCTGACCAGCCTGGAAAGGGCCGCGGGGGCTATTTGCCTATACAAAACCGCGAAAAAATTTCGCCCAGAACATCACCACGCGCGCCCGTGATCGCCGCCAAGGCGTCCAGCGCCTCGTTCAGTTCCACCGCGACGAGTTCCCCGGCCGGGTCCGGCCGGCGGGCCTGCCGATGCGCCCGGGCCAGCGCCACCACCGCCCGTTCCAGGGCCGACCGGTGCCGGGCCGTCACGACCGGTCCCGCCGCCTGCCGGTCCACCGTCCCGCCGGTCACGGCCCGGACGAGGGCGTCGCCGAGGGCATCCATCCCCTGCCCCGTCGCGGCGCTGGTGGCCACGACCTCGGCCTCCAGGCCGCGCGCGCAGACCCAGGCCCGGGCCCGGTCGGGCGAAGCCGCATCGCACTTCGTCACGGCCACGACCGTCGCGGCGGCCACGAGGGCGAGCAGTTCGTCCGAGCGGTGGTAGTCGGCGGCCGTGGCGTCGAGGGCCAGGATGACCAGGTCGGCCCGGCCGATGGCCTCGAGCGCCCGCGCGCGGGCCTTGCCTTCGAGTTCGTCGCGGGCGGCGTCGAGGCCGGCCACGTCCGAGAGCACAAACTCCAGGCCGCCCAGGTGCAGCGCGGCGCGGAGTTCGTCGCGCGTGGTGCCGGGCACGTCGGTCACGATGGCCCGGTCGCGCGCGAGCAGCCGGTTGAAGAGGCTGGACTTGCCGGCGTTCGGCCACCCGGCGATGACCAGGCGGACGCGGCCGTCGAACGTCTCGATGGCGCGCGAACGCCGACCGAGGTCCGCCAGGTCGGCCCGGACCGAGGCGATGCGGTCGGCGACCGCGGCGGGCGGGACCGGCGGGACGTCCTGGTCCGAAAAGTCGAGGCCCACTTCCACCAGCGCCGCCGCCTCGCGCACCCGGTCCGCCAGGGCGCCGACGCGGGCCGACAGGTCGCCCGCCAGCAGGTCGGCCGCCGCCCGCAGCGCCGCCCGGCTGCCGGCCTCGACCACCGCCATGACGGCCTCGGCCTGGGCCAGGTCCAGCCGGCCGTTCAGGAGCGCCCGGAACGTAAACTCGCCCGGCTCGGCCGGCCGGGCGCCGGCGACGACGAGGGCCTCGACCACCAGGGGCACGACGGCCGGCCAGCCGCCCGTGTGGAACTCGACCACATCCTCGCACGTGTACGACCGCGGGGCACGCATCAGGTAGGCCGTCGCAGGGATGGTCATATCATGGTACGGCAGCGCGACGTGCCCCGGCCGGGCGGTGTACGTGGCTGCCGAAGCCAGGGCGGGCGTGAACAGCGCGTCGGCGATGGCGACGGCCCGGCTGCCGGAGAGGCGGAGAATGGCCCGCTCGGCCCCGCCGGCGGGGCTGCTGACGGCCACGATCGTGTCATCGAGGTTCATCGCCGCTTGCGCCGCCCCGGCACCCGCTCGCTCACGCTCGCGGCTCGGTGACGACATTCGCGCCTCGACCCGCGCCTCGACCCGCGCCGCGACCCGCGCCGCGACCCGCGCCGCGACCCGCGCCGTATCCGAGCCGCGACCGTAAGGGAGCGGGCCGTTCACCCCCTCGCTCGACACCGCGGGCTCATCTCGGTCTACTTCTTCCGCTTGCCGTTCTTCTTCTGCTGGTCCAGTTTGCGCCGGACCCACGCCTCGGCGCGCTCCGACAGGCTCTTGCGCCGGCCGGTGACGAGCGACTTCTGTTTGGCGGGCGCGGCGGGTCCGGTCGGCTCGGGGCTCTCGGTCTTGGCCTTGGCCGCCTCGATCCAACGGTGCCGGAAGAACCGGTTTTCCAGGAACCCGAGCACCGTGCTCGTGCCGATGTACAGGGTCAGGCCCGACGGGGCGCTGTACAGGACGACCGCCAGGAAGACGGGCATGATCTTCATCATCATCTGCTGCTGTTTCTGCGCGTCGGGGTTGGCTGCGGCCGCCGACGACATCGGCATCAGTTTCTGCTGGAAGTAGATGGCCAGGCCGACCAGCACCGGCAGCACGTTGACGCTGGTGATGCCCCCGCCCCCGCTCAGCATGTTCTGGATGCCGCCGATCAGCGTCCCCAGCAGCGGAATGTCCAGGCCCGGCAGGTACACCGGGTTCGACCAGTGCAGCAGCATGTCCGGGGCCGACAGGTCCTGCAGGAACAGCGACCCGGCCGGGATCCACTCGGCCGGCAGGAACCCCGAGTGCCGCAACTGGATCGCCACCTGCAGCGCCCCGTACAGGCCGATCCAGACGGGCATCTGGAGGAACATCGGCAGGCATCCGCCCATGGCCTTGAAGCCGCCGATCTTGGCCATCTCCTGCTGCATCTTCTGCTTGTCGTCGCCGTACTTCTCGCGGATTTCCTGCATCCGCGGCGCCATCTTCTGCATCTCGGCCATCGACTTGGCGCTCCACTTCGACACCGGCAGCAGCACCACCCGCAGGGCGATGACCAGCATGATGATGGCCACGCCCCAGTTGCCCACCAGCGAATGGAACGCCTCGATGACCGCCAGCAGGCCGCGGCTGATGTACGTCAGGCCCGGTATCGGAATGCAGCACCGCGTCCAGACGATGAGTTGATCGAACCCGATATAACGATACGATGTCTCCAGCAGGTCCGGGTCCTTCGGCCCCGCGAAGACGCCGAACTCGTGCCGGACGGCCTTGCCCTTTTCCAGCGGCACGGCCTTCGACTCCATCCGCACGATCGGCAGGGGCAACTCGTCGCGGCCCTCGGTGACCTTGCGGGCGTCGACCTCGGCCCCGGCCGCAAACGTCCCGCCCTCCGGCGGCGACTCCGGCATGACGTACCCGCCCCCCGCCCCGGCGACCAGCGGCACCACGAGGACCGCGAAGTACTTGTCGGCCTGGCCCAGCCACGCCATCGTCGGGCCGATGCGCGGCACGTCCTCCTTCTCGGCGGCGGTGCCCGATGCCGTCGTCACCGCGATGCGCCGGCCCTCCCACAGGCCGAACACGGCCCCACGCATGTCCGTGCGCTGGCCTTCGCGCGGCAGGGCGGGCGGGCCGTGCAGCGCGTAGTACCCTTCCGTGACGCGGTCGTCCAGGGCCGTCATCTCCACCGTCATGCGAAACTCGTACTGCGGCGCGTCGGCCCCTTCCACCTCGCCGCCCGGCGTGCCGCGCCGCAAGAGCCGGACCTCCTTCCGGACCGCCGCCAGCGGCGTGCCGTCGGCGTCCGTCACGTCCACCGAGAACACAGCGGACGACTTCAGGCCCTCCTCGCCCTCCGTTTCAACGCGCCACGGCACCTGTGACAGGTCGACCCGGCCCCAGCCTTCCTTGTCCTCGAGGCGCAGGCGGAACTCCTCGACCGCCAGGGCCGGCTCGGGCACATCGGGCTCGATCAGGTCCATGGCCCGGCGTTCGGCGGCCGGCAGGTCGCGGTCGGCCACGGTCTTGAAGAAGCGTTTGCGGGCCAGCGTCAGCCGGGCCACGGCGGCACCCTGCGGATGGATTTCGGCTTCCAGATCGTACGGCGAGATGGGCGCGTCGGACCCCAGGATGACCGGTTCGCCGGGCGTCTCGGCCCCGACGGCCCGCATCTCCCACGTTTCGGCAGCGGCGGGCGGCCCCACGGCCGGCGGTTTTTCGGGACCCTCGGCCGGCGGCTTCTCCGGGCCCTCGGCGGGCGGCTTCTCCGGCCCTTCGGCGGGCGGCTTTTCGGGACCCTCGGCGGGGGCCGGCGGCCGAGGCTCGGGCGGCGGCGCGATCCACGTCTTCCAGGCCACCATCAGGCCCATGATGATGGCCACCGCCAGGATCGTACGGATTATCGTTTCTTTATCCAACTATAACCTCACTCGCCAAACAAAACGGCGAACGGCGCCGGCCGGCGTCCCGGTGGGTGCTGCGGCCACTGCCGTTCGTCGTCCGTCACCGCCCTTCGGCCAGCCGGTTGGCCAGGAACTCGTCGAGGGCGTCGGTCGCCAGGATCTTCTCCATGGTGGCCTTGTGGTCGTACGGCACGCGGTGCCAGCGGACCTCGCGGCCGGTCAGCGTGACGTAGCAGGCCCGCGGGTCCAGGTCGCGCGGCTGGCCGACGCTGCCCACGTTGACGATGACCTTGCGGCCGGAGATTCTGTACTTCTCGCCCACCTCCGCCGGCGTCAGGAACTCGTACGTCTCCGTGAACACGCCCGGCAGGTGCGTGTGCCCGACGAAGCAGATCTGCTCGAACAGGTCGAACACGTTCACCAGGTGCGACATGTTCAGTTCCGCTTCGTCCGGGAACAGGTAATCGTGCATCGGCCGCTGGGGCGACCCGTGGACGAACAGGATCGAGTCCGTCTCGCGGAACTCCGCCAGGCACGCCAGGAACTCCCATCGCCGCCGACGGACCTGCTCGTCCGCCTCGCCGTTCATCTGCGTCCGCGACCAGAAGATGGCGTTCTCGGCCGGCGTGTTGAACCCCGTCGGCTCCATGAAGATGGCATGGTCGTGGTTGCCCATGACCGTGAACTCGCACCGGTCCATGATGCGGTCGAGACACGGCCCCGGCTCCGGGCCGTAGCCGACCACGTCGCCGAGGCAGTAGATCGT
>Ga0180434_10010147_pt1 | contig 10137 bp, 6 predicted proteins | sample SS_ome_7_FD_132453 | JGI IMG/M metagenome (GOLD analysis project Ga0180434, IMG submission 132453) | Hypersaline lake sediment archaeal communities from the Salton Sea, California, USA - SS_1_D_2 metaG | ecosystem: Environmental > Aquatic > Non-marine Saline and Alkaline > Hypersaline > Sediment... | reverse complement strand
GCCCCTATTTCTATCCGGCCCACGAAGTGGACTATGTCAGAAAGGACGGCCAGTATGACATCTTCATCATGTTTGACAACGGGATCTATCAGCAGGCCCGAGACAGCAGGGCTGTTCAACTGAAGGTCAATCCTGTTACAGGAGAGGTGATCCTGGATTGGGAGTGGTCGTACGAGTGGATGTACAGTTGGTTTGGCGCGGACGCGGATGTCCTCCCGAACGACAACGTCCTCATTACGAGTACCACAGAGGGAAGATTGGTCGAGGTTACGAGAGCAGGAGAAATCGTGTGGGATGTCCGAATTCTTTATCCCGTGTTTTATACCCCCAACTGGATCTATCAGTCTCAGCGCATTCCCTATAGTTGGTTGCCGTGAATACCACGTTGATCTGCTGACAAATGGGATCTTTCGTCATTTTACTCGAATCGTGACTTTGTCCTCATCTGCCCTGCCCGCAGAGTCTTTGACTTTCAGAATCACCGAATATGTCCCTGCTCTTGTATATGCATGGCGAACTCTGTTTCCAACGGCCTTCTTGCCGTCTCCGAAGCTCCACTCTGCCGACCGCATTGCCAGTCCGTACGCAAGATGGCTGGCACCCGCATCAAACTCTATTTCCACTCCCACCTTTGCTTCAGCATAAACGGGGTGCGCGATCGCCTTCGTTCTAAGGTACGTCTTGAAAATGCGAACTTGCCCGTCCACGTTCTCTATCAACTCTGGATATCCGTCACCGTCCAGATCATAGGGGCACATATTTACCCAACGATCATACTCTGACGCCATAGGAGGAAACTGGTCTATCAGGGGCAATGAGAAATTTCCCTTGCCGTCGTTAACATAGAACGAAATGCGTCCGTACTCACCCTTCGGCCCCATTCCCCACCCGTAGTTTCTGTAGGTCCTGTGCAAATACAGATCCGTGGCACCATCCTGATTGAAGTCAAGAGCGCTCATACTCCATGAGTTCCTGTTTATTCTTGGCAAACGGGCACTCCAATCCTCGAACTTCCCGTCCGATCTCTGGTGGTATAGGTTGTCTTCTCCACCCTTTAAACCACCCTTGACTTCATTCGCAAATGCGATGTCTAACCTTCCATCTTTGTCAACGTCGCAGAAGGCTGCATCCGCCGACTTGAATTTATTCGCCGGGAGCAAATGCGAAGCATTGACAAACTTACCCCTCCCCTTCCCCTGGTTGAGATAGAGCCTGTTCGGCGTACCCTTTCCAGTTCCCGGCAGCCCGATTCCGCCCAGACAGGCAAATACGATATCAGGATATCCATCGTTGTTCACATCCCCTACATCCCCGCCCCTCCCTGCGCACTTCTCAGGGGGTAACAGTTCCGAAGCCCTATCCGTGAATCGGCCTTTGCCGTCGTTTATGAACAGGCTGTTCTTCTGTTTGCCGAGTCCTACCATCATCTCCTGCCAGTTACACATCACGAGGTCCATGTCCCCGTCGCGATCGACATCCGTAGGAAATATCTTCCGCGTACCAATCTGTGTCTTCAGAATCCCCGCCTGTCCCTTTGCTCTCGAGAATTTTCCTTTTCCATCATTCATGAGCAAGTAGCTCGGGGATCGTGTCATTCCCAGCACCAAGTCCAGATCCTTGTCCCGATCCACGTCAACGAGCGCCACGGCTTCAACCCGGCTCTCCCTGTTGAGGATGGAATCATCCATGAAGAGGGTTCTCTTCCAACCTTCTTCCTTGTTCAAGAAGACGAAAACCTCCCTCTCTTCTGTATGCCCGATGTATCCCATGACTATATCCAGTCGTCCGTCTCCATCTACGTCTCCTATGGCACTGCATCGAGTGACGAACGTTGTGTACGGCAGATTCATCTTCGTATTACATGTGGCGAACTTGAACCCCTTCGGCCAGGCGTTTATCCATAAAGGGTTCTGTTCCCCTCCGCTTGCAATCGTCAGATCCGGTCTGCCGTCGCCATCAATGTCTCCCATTTCTATGCTTGATCCACCGTGGCTGACGGGAAGTGGGACCAGCAGGTCCGGTCGTGCTTCGAGTTTTATGCTCCCGCCTTTTCCTCCACCATTGATATAGAACAACGCCTGGACCCCTGTGCCGCAGAGTGCCACATCCGGATATCCGTCCCCATTGATGTCCTGCACCAAGACGTTCTGATTGTTCGACCGCGAGACCTCCAGCTTTGGCACGCCCTCTCTTATGCGGCTCTTGTTGTCCATGTAATACCGTCTGTAGTACGGGGGAAAGTCAACTGCGGAAAACTTGCCTCTGCCGCTATTGACGAGCAGTTGATTCGATGCCTTCCGGTTTGCCACTACAAGATCGAGGTCTCCGTCCTTGTCAAAGTCTGCCGATTTGACCATGTTGCTGATTCTCTTGCCGGATGGAAAACCCATGGCTTTTGTCTTGTTTGAAAAATGACCTTTGCCATTATTGATGTACAACAGGTTCGGGCCGCCTGCCTTCGCCTTTTTCGAGCCCCCATTCGCCAGAACTGCATCCAGGTCTTTGTCTCCATCGACATCTACGAGATGAATATAAGTCGTCCACAGTTTTGCCTTTGGAAAATGAGTAGCCGTTACGTCCTTGAACCCTCCTTTGCCGTCTCCAAAGAACAATTGACTTTGCGCGTCCGCATTTGCGATGACGAGGTCCAGTACACCGTCACCATTCAGATCCCCTACTTCCGCTCCTCCCGTCGCCGCCTCGCCGGGTAACTGCTTCTTCGTGAAATTGCATTTTCCGTCGTTGAGGAATACCACATTGCTCATGGCTCTCGTTATCTGGTTCACGCTTTGGGAGTGACGAATCCCCACGATATCAACATCACCATCTTTATCGAGATCGGCCGTGCATAATCCCGTGAAGTTCGCCGTGTCTCTGAGAGACTGATTGTGCCGCAGGGGGTCGAAATTCGGGACCCCGTCCCCGTCACGGTCAACTCCAGCCAGATGAATGACAATGGAGTCCTGTTTCGTCCAACCGTTGGCGAGAATCATGTCCTTCTTCCTATCACCGTTCATATCCACGAACGCTATGGATGCAGTCCAGAAGAAGGTGGGTACCATGTTGTAACCTGGGAGTTCGTATAAGGAGCCTTCATACAGAAAACCATTCAGAAGTCCGCCAGCCTTTCCTCCTGGATTGCGTACAACAATATCGACGCTCCCTATGACCGTGTGTTCGGGTGTTCTTGCTCGGATTCGGGTTCCGGAAACAAATTTCGTCTCCAAAGCCTCCTTCCCGCCAATCAGCAACCGGCAGCCTTGCTTGAAGCCCGAACCCTTCACATCGATTCGGGTCCAACCGTGGCGCGGCCCAAAAGCAGGTTCGATGGATTGCACCTTGGGAGTGCCCGGGTAGGTTGGCGAGGGCTTCGAGGGCCTTTCGTTGTTCGTGAATTTTGGCATCTTTATCGGAGCCAACTTGGGTGTTCTGCCCGCAAACCCGACGTTCGATTGAACAACCAAGAGGATGACTGCAAGAACGAATCCGATTTTCTTCCCTAAATTCACGGCAACATCTCCTTTCCGTCGGACCCATGGAATCCTGACAACCCGAAATCGTCTTTCCCGTCATGGACTCGCATCGTCCGCACTTTCAGAATCGTGATCCGTGATCGAAAGTCGACAAGACTCACGTGTAGAAAAACTATCCTCTTTGGAAGCCGTCCACAAGAGGTGAGAGCGCACGGGCGTACTCACATCTGAACCCCACTCGTTCATCAAGTTTCGAAGGGCCGACCCATAGATACTCTCGGCTCGGTCCGGGTCTTTCATTCTTCCTCGTAGGATTCCTCCAACCACTGGACGAATTCTTCTTCCGACGGTTTCTTCGGCGCAATCAGGTAATACTGTCCAAGCGTTGCGTGGTGGGCGACCTCTTTTGCCAAGGACATGTCCATCCCCATTTCCTTTAAGGACGGCACCCCGCACTCCCTGTAGAAGCTCTGAAGCCCGTGCTTGACGGATGTTCCGTCGGGATCCACCTGCAGCAGCGAGGCCAGCTTGGCAATCTGTTCCGGAATGAACTCCTCCAGGTACTCCACGGTCTGAGGAACAACGGAGGAACACAGGAAGCCGTGATTGTGGAGCTCGCAGACCTCACCGATGGCATGTCCCACGGCATGTCCAAAACTCAATCCGCCGTAAGCACCCAGAATCGACATGAACGCCGAATACGCCATGCCGGTCCTGGCCTTTATGTTCTTCCCATCCTTGAGAGCCACGGGCAGACTCTCCAGGGTCAGTTCAATCGCCGTCAAGGCGAAGGACAACCGCATGGGAGAAGGGAGCAGCAGGGCGAGTCCCCCCATGAGCCCCTCTACAGCGTGGGAAAACGCATCCACCCCGGTGGATGCCGTAATAGAAGGCGGCATGCCGACCATGAGTGCGGGATCGATCAGGGCGACCTTGGGCAGGTGATCACGGGACGCTATCGACAGTTTGAGTTTCAGTTCCTTATCCGTCACCACCGCCGTAGGTGACACTTCGCTTCCCGTCCCCGCAGTCGTCGGCAGCACGTAGAGGGGTTTCAACGGGTTGTCGTACGGCAATATCTGCAGTCCGTTCAGGTTGAGCGCATGGTCTTTCAGTGTGCCCCGGTTCGTATAGTTAGCATTCATCGCCTTTGCCGTGTCGATGGAACTGCCCCCGCCGATGGCCACGATGGCATCCGGCTTCTCCTTTTCAGCCACGTCGGTTCCCATCTCCACGATCTCCATCGGGGGGTCGGGCAACACCCCGTCAAACCGGCCCACCTCGATCCCGCCCTTCTCCATGTTTTCAATCAGAGGGTCGACGATTCCTGCTTCCGCCACGCCTCTGTCATGGACACACAGGACCTTCTTCACTCCTGCAGTCGAAAGGGACTCCCCCAGTTGGGCAGAGCAGCCTTCACCGACAACAATCTTGACCGGCATGTCGAAATCATAGAACATAAGAAACCTCCTTCATCACGTCAAAGGCATCACACGCCTTGAAGTTCCCGTGAACCACATCCGGATCGCTCTCCCTGACCTCTTTCGCCATGCGATGCCACTTCTCCGAGTCAAGGTCTTCCGAGGCAATCGTCATGGAGGGCATGGATTCGGCGAAGGTGGAGAAGTTGTCCTTGATCCCATCGAAAATGGCCGGCATAACCCTGAGCCGGACGCCCGTGTTCACCAGTATCCCTGCCTTGAACCGCTCCTTTACGTGGATGAGCAGGTGTTGAACGATGGCACCGCCGATCTTGCTCTTCCCATATCATTTTCGAGCCGACCGACCCTGTGGATAAAGAGTATGGTTGATTTCTCAGAAACCGGCGGCCATGGGCCGGCAATCATTCCTAATCCGTATTCAAGTCTCTCTTCCAGGGTCTCCTCCTTTGCCTTCACGGATTCCGAAACGTCCGGTCAAACATCGTCAAGAATACACTAGAAACGTCGTTCTGACAAGAATGCAGAACATGGAGGGATAATCTTCTCACCAGAAGAGCTTGAAAATACACCGATTGCATCTGACACACTTCCGGATCGTCTCGGGTTGGCCTTGCAGGACCTTGTTCGCCCACACAGGATCCGCAATAAAGGCGCTCGAAGAGGAAACGAGGTCTGTTCTTCCTTCGCGAACTGCAGTCACCGCATTGTCCGGATGATGCAGGCAGGGCGTGATGACCGCAACTTGCATCCTTCTTTTGACACGTCAGAACCTTTCTTCTATATTGCTCCAACATGTTCTCCAACCATCATAGGAGAGTCGCATGCTAATCGATATATGTATTGTATTGTTCATTGTCATGGAGTTTGCCAATGTTATGGCCCTCTATTTCAATCCGGACACAAAACAGTTCAATGGAATGGGCGTGTTCAAAGCCTGGCACAGCCTGAAAGATGATGAGCAATATGGGGATATCGCCAGATATCTCGTCAACTGGGTGGCCGGCGCAAAGCTGATCTTTATTGCCCTGTTGATTGTTATCTTATGTTTCGGAAGCGCTCAGATAAAGGTCATTGCATGTGGAGCCATGATACTGTCTATTGCCAGTTTCTTCTGGCGTTTGTCTCCCTTAATGAAGAAGATGGACTTGAAAGGCATGACAGACCCTCAGAATTACCATAGAACATTGGTCATCATGATTGTATGCATCATGGGATTGTTTCTAGCTGCCTTCATTATCGGAATTCTATCCTGAACGATCTTCATCAGAGATCAACCTCAAACCGTGCTGGAGATAACCGTCATTCAGATAGAACGTACCATCCGAGACGCCAAACGGTAACTTCTAGTAGACCGGAACCCACAAGAAGAAGCTGCCAGAGATAGCGTCTGTCTTATCTTCGCCGCGTCACCGGACTCCTCTGAAGGACTTGAGCCGACCGTATCTGACACCTCTACGCTTTCCTGCACGGTTTCTTCGGTCTTTTCCTCCACAGATGCAGGGACGCTCCTCAAGGGCCCGTCGGCAAGGTGAGTATCGGGGCCGCTGCGGTCGTCGCGGGAGCCTGGAGTTCGAAGATGTAAATAAGCAGGCCGAAGGCCCGCTTGCTCTCGTGGTCCGCGTGGTCGATGTAGAACCAGTGGTCATGATACCTCACCGCGACGAAGACGTCGCCAGGATTCTCCTCGCTCGACCGGATCCGGAAGGGCACCAGGCCTTCCCAGGAACCCATGTCCACGACCCAACCCTGTTCACGGTGTTCTTCCGGCACCTCGACCCCCCGCGAAAGGAAGGACATCACCCCCATGAGGGATCGGGGATGGACCGTGATTTCATCCGGACCTCGCTGCGTCAATCGATCCGTCATTTTGAAGACGCTCAGGCCGGGATCGAGATCGAGCACGCGCTTGAATTCGTCGACCAGGGCCTTCGTGTCTTCATCCAAGCCTTCCTCGATAACCAGGTAACGCAGGGCGGGTGTTTCCGCATTGTCCCGGTACATCTCGATGCCTTCTTGTTCCCCCAAGGTTCTCGAAATCTCCAAGAGTCGGCGGAACTTCCGAAGACGGTCAAGATCATCGGGGGATGGGACCGGGGAAAAAGAGGAGTTCTCCACACTGTTCATTCGTTGCAGGCCGATCAGCATCATCAGGTCCGTGGCCCATCCCGCCTGTGACGCGCCGAATATCATTTCTGTGGGGATAGCCGAAAGCATCCGGCGGGAGAACTCAGAGCCTGAGAGTGGGGTGTAGGTGATGGTCGGCCGCTCTGTGTACCCGATGTTTGCGCTTCCGCCCACGTTGCTCGCCGCGCCCATCTGCTCCCCCAGCACAGCCGCACCTTGTGTGCCAACACTTCCCGTGTACGTGTATTGCGTGAGAACAGAACTCACCGAGAGGAACTCGGGGATATCCCGATAACGAAGACGCACCAGGTTCAGGAGCATCTGCTCCTTTTGCGACCTCGAGATGGCCTCGTTGTAGTTAAAGCGGTCCCCGGGAACCCCTTTCGGCCCGAAGCGGGTGCATGCCGGGAGCAGGCACCAAAGAAGGAATACAACCGTCAGCAAGGCGAGATGATGTCCTGATTTCATCCTTCTCATTTCATTCCTCCTCCTCGTTACGCGGCCTGCCCATAAGGGTCGATCCGTTCTTCCTCAAGCAATTCGAGACTCGTTATTTTCCAGACGCCGTCCACGGGCTCTACGCTGATGTTGGCTTCGTACCGGTTCTTTCGCGTATGTATATGCCCCCAGTGGCCCACAGTGCCCATGGCGGTCCACCGGGCGTGAAAAACCAGGCCCAGGGATTGGCCGTCGAGACGGGCCACCTCCACATCCAGGATCTCGACCTCTTTCACCCGCGCCCTAGCGCCTCCGGCCTGGGTTACGACCAGGGATTTCCGGTTCTGAAGGTAGATATCGGACAGCAACCCTCCGGCCACACTGGTGGACAGCCTGTCGTAGACATCCTCCTCTTCCCGGAAATCGAAGGCTCGGTAGACGTTCTTGAGAAGACTCTCCAACACAACCACAGCGTTCTCATCCGTCATCTCGGGTGCCATTGCAGCCGGCCGGACCACCGGCACCCTCAAGAAGGGATGCAGAAGAACACTTCCGGCAACACACAGCACGGCCACCCCCGTGAGGACGCCTACCCTTACGCGATTCCATCTGTATTTCCCGACTTGTAGGGCGAGGGGTACCAGGGCCATCAGACACAGGACACTGGCCAGGGGCACTTTGATCGTCGTCAAGGCCTTGTCAAGGGTCACTGCGGCAACGGTCGGCGGTGCATATCCCTTCAGGAAATTGGTCCACGTCAATACGTTTTCGTCAGGCGTCAAATAGGAAGGAAAGGGACCCGCCGGGTCGATCGCATCGGCAGGAATCCTCTGAATTCTCTTTGACCAGAGGTTCCATTCACTTGTCACCTTCTGCGGTATTCCTTCAACGAGGTAGGTAACAATCACACCAACTACAGCCGTGTTGATCGGCAACCTCTCCGGCTGCTCCAGGAACGTGGAGCCTGTCATGGAATACTTGACAAAGGAGGTCCGGTCGAGGACCGGGCGCAGATTCTTTTCGTCGATCAGGACCTTGTCCCGTTCCAGAAAGAAATCCCCTACCCTCTTCTTCAGTGCTTCGTTTTCATCCGCTTCGATAAATTCATCGCCACGCAGCCCCAGGTCGAGCCAAGCCTCGAGATCCTTCACTCTCGCCAGAACCTCGTGCCGCACCTCATAGGGCTCGATGTAGAGAAAAGACATGACGCTGCCGCGCTGCCATCTCTTCAACGCTTTGCTCTCGAACTCTGAATACCATGGATCATCCCAATCCAGCGTCAGCGTCGACGGCTCGGACAGGAATCGGAAGTCATTGATCGGTACGCCCTCGTGGTAGGTAATGAAACCGATCGGTACCTTGCCGATATTGCCTTCTTCAGCCAGAGGGGGGACAATGGTCAATGCTTCCGGTTTCTTCCTGAAAGGATATACCAGTTCAGCGTAGAGTACGCGCTTGTCCTGCGGCGGGCCCGGTACGCGCTGGAGGGTAAAGGGATTGATCTTTCCCGCATAGGGCGAAGGGCGTTCCTTGCGCAGCCGAGGCTCGACGAGCTTCAGGGTGGCCTGCAGATTTTCGCCTTCGTCATCTATGATCTGAAAATCTTCCCCGGAAAACCGACGCATGCGTTCTGCAAGGGGGGGTCTTCTGATATCGGTGTTTTCGAAGAACTCATCTGGAATGAGGCGGTCAAAGGCCACCATGTTCTTCACGAAGATCTCGAGCTCGATCTTCACGCGATCGTCCTGGATGCGGATCTCGGCGATATTCGGCGCGTTTTCCGCCCCGGAGAAACTTATCCAGTCGGCATTCGCCGCAGTACAGGTAATACAAAGGAAGAGAAAGAGAAACCAGAGGACAAAAAACGGTGTCTTTTTCATGCCCGAACTCTATCGGAAAAACAGCGCTGGAGCAACCTGGCAGAAATCCACCACCCGCATAGGCGGATAGTGGATTCCTGCGTGACTTGAACGCCCTGCCCGGGTCACGTTCCGTCCTGGATTAACAGGGGCTCAATCCTCACTTCATGCAGAGATGAGCCCGTTGTACCGATTCAAATCGATCGGCCTGGGAATGACCAGAGCGGCGCCGATCACGAGAATCGTCACAATGACCGGGAGGATACCGATTCCTTTCCATCCCCTCGATTTCACCGGAGTCTCCCCGGCCCATGAGTTGACAATGCATGCCTACTGTAGCAAATTTTCCTACGGATTTCGCTTCAAAGAACATAGGGATAGCAAATGGCGGACGCCTGTGATGTGTTGATTGTCGGGGCCGGGACCGCGGGCACCTATTTCGGCTGGCAGATGGCAAGAAGGGGGCACTCGGTTCTCATTGTCGACAGGGATCCAAGGGACAAGGTCGGCAGTAGACTGGACGTCTTTCATATCGACAGCAACAAGTTTGCCGAATTCGAACTCCCTGTTCCCGAGCCGGATTCACCCGATTTCTGCCTGGTCCTGGAGAAGTCCACCAGCTATTCCCCCGAAGGGCGGTATCCGAAAGCTGTAAGATACCCTTTCCACGTGATGCGGCTTCCCCTCTTCTTACAGAGATTGTTCGGCCTGGCGGAAGCGGCGGGCGTGTGTTTCAGATTCTCCACCAACTTCGTCGAGCTAACTTGGGAAAACGGCAGGATCAGCGGGGCGAAGGTCAAG
>Ga0180434_10010146_pt1 | contig 10137 bp, 9 predicted proteins | sample SS_ome_7_FD_132453 | JGI IMG/M metagenome (GOLD analysis project Ga0180434, IMG submission 132453) | Hypersaline lake sediment archaeal communities from the Salton Sea, California, USA - SS_1_D_2 metaG | ecosystem: Environmental > Aquatic > Non-marine Saline and Alkaline > Hypersaline > Sediment... | reverse complement strand
TCTTTGTCATTCTATAGCATTTCACTTGAACCCTTGAATCCTTGACCCCTTGTACCCTCTGGGATAGCGCCTGTTCAATTGGAGATAACCCATTTATTTTGCCTTAATGAACTACAACTAATCGGGAGATGATCCTCGCATATTAGCCTGTCTGCCCTCAAAGAATCCAGAACTCATAACTCGTCCCGCAGATTCTAGCCCAGAGATTCCAGCTTTTCCCAAAAATCCGGGAAAGACTTTTTCACACAATCGGGGTCTTTGATGACCACTCCTTCTATGGCCAAGCCTGCTACAGCGAAACTCATGGCAATCCGGTGATCGCTATAACACGCTATTTCCGCAGCCCGTGTGGCAATACCCTGAACAACCATTTCATCCGCCTTTTCTTCAGCCTTTGCACCAATCTTTAGGAGCTCGCAGGTCAACGCTGCAATCCTGTCCGATTCTTTAACGCGCAAATGTCCTATGTTTTTCAGGATCGTCTTACCTTTTCTGAAGGCCGAAACCACAGCTAGGGCGGGGACCATGTCCGGCACATCATGAAGGTCGAGAGAAAGATCCCCATGATGGCGCAAGGGCCCAGTGATTTCCACGCCCTTGTCAGAGGCGGTGACGCCGCATCCCATGGTCTCAAGGACTTCTGAAAAGCGAAGATCTCCCTGAGCCGAACCTGGATGGATATTGGATATCTTGACACTGCCCCCACAGATGGCGGCCGCAGCCATGAAATAGGTCGCGCTTGAGGCATCCCCCTCTACCACATATTCTCTCGATCCATAGGCTTGAGGGGCCTTAATGAAGAAAGAATGGTCTTGGGGAACCAAAACCTCCACGCCAAAGCGCGCCATCACATCCAGAGTCATCTGAACGTAAGGCCTTGAAGGGAGCAAACCCTGCACTTCGATCTCAATATCCTTCCTGGCGTAGGGCGCTGCTAGCAGGAGAGACGATAAGTATTGGCTGCTCAACCCACCTGCCAAGGAGGTCTTTCCGCCGGCAAGTCCCCGGGCCCGCACTTGAACAGGCGGACAGCCGTTTCCTTCCATGCATACGGCCTCGCCCCCAATGCCTTTCAAGGCATCAACGAGGGCTTGGATGGGCCTCTGACGCATACGGGGGTTGCCATCCAGGACAAAGGTCCCCTGTCCCAGACAGACGGTTCCTGTCAAGAGTCGGAACCCAGTGCCGTTGTTTCCCAAATAGATGACCTCAGAAGGCGTGGTGAGTGCCCCGTTGGTTCCTTGTACGGCGACTTCACAGCCCTGCCGGCGCATGGTTGCTCCTAGCAGGTTGAGGGCATGCATCAAATGCTCGGTATCTTCGGAAATCAAGGCCTCCCTGATAAAGGACTGACCCTTGGCAAGGGCGGCAGCAATTAAGGCTCTTTGAGTGTAGCTCTTTGAGCCTGGCACTCGGACCGCGGCATGGATATTTCTGATCGGCCTGATGCGCTTCATGTCCTTGACAGCCTTTCGTAAACAGCGGCTTCCATCTCTTTCACAGGAGCCATCCTTGCCGTCCAGATGCTGAACTGTTCAACGCCCTGATATACAAACATGTGAAAGCCGCTCGCCACCTGGCATCCTGTTGCCTTTGCCTCCTTTAACAGCATGGTCTCAAGAGGGTTGTATATCACATCCGCCACGGCCTTATAGGCGCCCAACCCCCTTTTTGGCACAGGCATCTCATCCGCCTTTGGGTACATCCCCACAGGCGTGGTATTGACCAAACAGTCTCCACCAACGCTCTCGATCTCAGAAAGAGGGGCAAAAGCGCAATCAAATGCCTCGGCCAACGCTCGCCCTTTTTCCTCAGACCGGTTGACGACAATGACATTTCCCCCCTTGCCGGTAATGCCAAAAACCACCGCCCTTGCCGCGCCACCGGCGCCGATGACCACAAATGTGTGGCCTTCTATGGGAAGCAAGGTTTCAAGGCACCTGACCGCGCCCACCCAGTCTGTGTTCGTCCCCTGTATCCCGTCTTTTCCGAAGCTCAAGGTGTTGACTGCGCCGATCTTTGCGGCCGTGTCATCAATGTCATCGATGAGCCCAAGGATCTGCCTCTTGAAGGGATGAGTCACACTGGCCCCCTTGACGTTAAGGGCCTTCATGCCAGTCAAGGCGCCAGGCAGATCCTCCACCTCAAAAGGCAGGTAAATGGCGTTTATGTCAAGGAGCCTGAAAGCGGTATTGTGCATCAGCGGGCTCATGCTTTGGGCCACAGGGTTTCCGATGATGCCGTAGAGAGCCGTTTTGCCCGTAACAGCGAAAGATGTATCCACGTCAGCCGATTCCACCGAGTGCTTAGATCCGCTCAAAGAGGCTGCCGATTGAATCTTTCTTGATATGGACATGATCTTTCGAAATATCTCCTCAATCTCGCCAGCCTTGAGGGGCCCCTTGTTGTACCGGGTCAAATACTCGAATACCGCTTGTTCTCGCCACGGATCGCGAACATCAAGGCATTCTCGCACCTTGAATTCCCCGATCTGTAGAGAGACTGCGGCTCGTTCGTTCAAAAGCCTCAAAAGCTTACGGTCCAGCGTCTCGATGTCCTGTCTGAGTCGGTTTAGCGAGTCTTTGCTCATCTTCTGAGTTCTTCAATGACATCTATAATCATGTTTGAGGGGACTTCCGCTGTGACAAAAGGAACCCCTATCTTCTTTATCAATACGAAGTAGAGCCGGGACCCAACAGCCTTCTTATCGCTGGCCATAAAGCCGAGGATCTCTTTGGTGTTGAAATCTCCTGGAATCTCCGTGGGCAAGCCGTACTGTCTAATCACATCAACAATTCTCTCGCAGGACCTTTCATCCAATTCGTTCAGTCTGGCTGAGATCTTGGCCGCAGCCACCATGCCTATGGCCACGGCTTCACCGTGAGTGAGTCGGTAGTCTGACGCAGCCTCCAAGGCATGGCCAATGGTATGGCCGAAATTTAAGATCCGTCTCAGACCCCCTTCTTGTTCGTCCATTTCCACAATGTGGGCCTTTATTCCACAGGAACGCTCTACCAGGGTCTTCATGACAGGAAGCTGCCGTTGCATGACAGCCTCTTTGTCTCGCTCTAACAGGGAAAACATGGCTTCATCGCTGATGATGCCATACTTGATGATCTCGGCCAATCCGTTCTTAAAATCTTTGTCTGAAAGGGTCTTCAAGAATGACAGGTCGATCAAAACCGCCCTGGGCTGGTAGAAGGTCCCAAGCAGGTTTTTGCCTTCTGGAAGATCAATACCGGTCTTGCCCCCCACGCTACTGTCTACCTGAGCCACCAGGGTCGTGGCAATCTGCACATAGGGCACTGATCGCTTGTAGATGGAGGAGACAAATCCGGCCAGATCACCCACCACGCCGCCCCCCAGGGCAAGGAGTAAGGCCTTGCGGCTGGCGTTGAGCGCAATGAGCTGTCTTGCCACTTCAAGGACCGTACTCATTGATTTTGAGGATTCCCCTGCTGGTATTTCAATCACATCAAAGGGTATCGCTGCCTCCTTGAGTCTTTCTCTGACCATATCTCCGTAAAGGCGATTGACGTTTGCGTCTGTAATGATGACGCAGCGATCCACGCCATTTTCGGCCCGAATGATGACGGGAAGGCGTTTGAGGACACCATCGCCAATGACAATATCGTAGGAATCAGATCGGGATCTTTCCAGCTTAACTCTCATGGGCGCCATCCGTTTGTGCATACCCTTTTCTGACAATCTTGGCAATGGATTCGATTTCATCCATGAGCTTATAGAATTTTTCAGGCTTCAGCGATTGGGGGCCATCTGAGAGGGCATGGGCCGGGTCTGGATGAACCTCTATGAGCAAACCGTCTGCCCCGACGGCCACAGCCGCCTTGGCCAAAGGCAACACAAACCGCCACTGGCCTATGGCATGGCTTGGGTCCACAATAACCGGCAAGTGGGTCTTCTCCTTTAAGAAGGGAACGGCACTAATATCCAGTGTGTTGCGCATGGCCGTCTCAAAGGTGCGGATCCCCCGCTCGCAGAGTATGACCTGGTCGTTGCCCGAGGCCATGATGTATTCAGCAGACATGAGCAGCTCTTCCAGACGGGTCATCATTCCCCTTTTTAGCAGCACCGGCTTTTTTGCATGGCCTATGGCCTTTAAGAGTGCAAAATTCTGCACATTTCTCGTGCCCACTTGAAGGATGTCCGCGTAACTTTCAACCAGTTCGACGTCCGAAGAGCTCATAACCTCAGTGACCACAGGCAACCCGGTTTCGTCCCGCGCCCGCGCCAGGATCTTCAAGCCCTCTTCACCCAGCCCCTGGAAACTGTAAGGCGACGTCCTCGGCTTAAAGGCCCCCCCTCTCAGCATGGAGGCCCCGGCTTTCTTGACCACGTAGGCGGACTCCATGAGCTGCGCCTCGTTCTCAACCGCACAGGGCCCCGCCATAACGACAAATTTCGGCCCGCCAATCTCCACATCGCCCACCTTGATGACGGTATTGCCATCCTTGGTTTCCCGACTTGCAAGCTTGTAAGGCTGCAAGATAGGCACGACTTTCTCAACACCAGGCATGTCTTCTGCCGCCTTCAGACGCACCTTTTCCCGCTCGTCTCCAACCGCGCCGATAATGGTCCGTTCCACTCCCTTGGAGACATGCGCCTTGTAACCCACCGACTCGATCCACGTGATCACATCGTTAAGTTGCTTCTCGTGGGCCTTCTTCTTCATGACAATGATCATCTTAAAGCCCTCCTTCCTTAGTCAGAGACGTAGCACTTCCCAGCGGAAGCATTAGGAAAAACGAGACCTTTGCATAACCTCGTCTCTCTCTTTGGTATGAAGTTTTTGACCCATCTACGTACTCACTTACTAAATCGCAAAAACTCGGCCTGACGGCCTCAAACAGTTTGCGATTTGCCCGCTAAGGCGGGCCGCTCGTATCGCCCAGGATGGGTGCCCCAAAAACCTCATAATTGTCGCTTTCCGAGGTGATGCAAAGCTTTCAAAAAAAACACAAAGGGCCGCGGTGATCTTTGCCTCCGCGACCCTTTGCCCCTAAACAAAAAAGCCGCGGGCAGGCGGTCCGGCCTGCTCGCGGCTTAAGGATTTGTCATGGATTAGCTACTGCTTATCCGTCCTCCTTCCAGCCTTGGGCCGACCGGTCCAAAGAACCAATAATAGTAGCCAAAATAGAGCATGTTCGTTGGCATGGGGTTACAACATTTCATACTTTTTTCTCCTAAACAACTTATAGTTTGCCACGCTTCCCTCAACCTGTCAACCAAAAAACAAAAAGCTAACGCCGTTGTTCATCGAATATATCCCTTTTCTTCGAGGTACAGCATGACCTCCTGTGCGGCTTCGTCTGGGCTCACTTCAGTGGTGTCGATGGTGATTTCTGGCTCGGATGGGGGAACGTAAGGGTCATCAACCCCAGTCACGCCCTTCATTTTCCCGGCCCGTGCTTTGGCATAGAGCTCTTTGCGGTCCCGTTGTTCACACACCTCCAAAGGGGTGGAGAGGTAGACCTCGACATAGCCCCCATAGCCACTAATCAACTCCCGGTTTTGCCGTCTCGATTCCTCATAGGGGGCAATGGGGGCACACAGTGCGATACCCCCGTTTTTGGTGATTTCGCTTGCCACAAACCCAATGCGGGTAATATTGAGATTTCTGTGCTCCTTTGAAAAGGTGAGCTCACTCGAAAGATTCCTTCTCACGATGTCGCCATCCAAAAGGGTCACTGGCCTGTCCCGCATTTCCATAAATTTTACCATCAAGACCTTGGCTAGGGTCGATTTTCCTGCTCCAGATAGCCCTGTGACAAACACGGTAAAGCCCTGCTCTGAGCGCGGCGGATAGGCTCGCCTGAGCTCTGCCACCACTTCTGGATAGGAAAACCATGCCGGTATCTCTAGGCCATTTTCCAACCTGCGCCGAAGCTCGCTTGAGGATATCTGCTTGACGTTCATCCCTGGCTCAACCTGGTCTTCTGGAATGTACTCGGCCCTTTCTTCCACATAGACCATTTTTTTTAGGGGAACCATCTTAATGTTTGTTTCCCCCTCAAAGGACTGAACCAACTCCTGAGCCGCATGAAGTGGGTAAAACCTCTCTTGGGTGCTGTTATTGGCAAAGGGGTCTCCATGATCACCGGCCACCATGAAATGGCTACACCCATAGTTTTTTCGGATGATGGCCTGCCACAGGGCTTCCCTGGGCCCGGCTTTCCGCATGGCCAGGGGGATCAAGCTCAGCATAATCATGTTCTTGGGGTATTGTTTGACGATTTCTTGATAACATCGTACTTGGGTATAATGGTCCAGATCTCCTGGATGGGTCAGGCCCACAACGGGCTGAAGCAAAATACTGGCACCCGCCTCGCGGGCAGCCTTGAGGGTCATTTCCTTATGGGCACAGTGGAGGTGCTTTTCGGTTTGAAAGCCGATCACATGGCGCCAGCCATTCTGGGCAAAGCGGCGATGGGTTTCGGCCGGAGTCAGCCTAAGCTCCTTAAAATCGTAATGCATGGGAAGGTGAATCCCCTCTAGAGACCCTCCCACATACCAGGGCCCTACTTGTTCATAAAGATCCCTCACGCCTACATGTTTTTCAGGATTCTCGGAGCCAAACACACGGCCCGCTTCTCGCTTCTTGTCAGGTCTCCATATATCCCTGATGGTGAGCACCGCCAGCATGAACCCTTCCTCGTCTCTTAGGGCCATGGGCCGGCCCACCTCAAGGCTTCGGGCCATTTCTTCACTCACATCCAAGCAGACGGGCATGGGCCACACTGTACCATCGGCAAGACGCATCTCATCTAGTACACGCTCATAGTCTTCCCGACCCAGGTAGCCTGTAAGGGGATAGAATGCCCGGTTTAGAAGCAGTTCAAGGTCGCAAAGCTGTCTCTTGTTGAGATTCACAGAGGGGTAACTTAGAGCGGCCTCTTTAAGGCTTTCAATCCGCCTGAAATGAACAAGAAGGCTTTCAGAGTAGTCATGTCCTAATTTCATAGCTGATCCGCAACCTGCCATATCAGCAGTGTGTGGTCTTATGGGTTTCAACAGGCCAATGTGAAGATCCCTGCAGCGACTCGACTGAGTTCGTCGAAGTCAAGCTGCAGGGAATGTGCCAATGGATAAATGGCCTTTCACAAGAGCGGGTCTTATCCATTGTTGCCTTCACCCAGCTTTCCCTACCCCTGATTATAGGTCCGAGCTAATCACTAAAAGTTTATGTAAGACAATATGTTATCAATATTTCTGTATGCCAAGGGCACACGCGATGTCAATGATGAAATCTGGAGGCCTTTTCATACCCCTTATGAACAAACAGGAGGCGCTGTTTTAGACTCACCCCAAAAAGGCGAAAGCTCTCTCAGGCGTTGAATAATCGAAGGAAGTTTCTCGATAATAAAATCGATCTCTTCTTCCGTGTTGTAAATACTCAGGCTGAAGCGGATCGAACCGTGCGCAGCTGTAAAGGGAACGCCCATAGCGCGCAGTACGTGCGATGGCTCTAAAGAGCCCGATGTGCATGCGGAACCGGAAGAGGCACAAATTCCGAATTCATTCATCATAAGCAGGATCGCCTCACCTTCTACATATTCGAAGCTTATGCTGGTTGTATTAGGAAGTCGATGCTCACGGTCACCATTGACCATGGCATTGGGAATCCGCTTAAGGATGCCATTTTCAAGCTTGTCCCTGAGCAATTTGACCCGTTCGTTTTCCTCCTCCAGATGTTCCAAGGCCAGTTCGCAAGCCTTGCCGAGTCCCACGATGGAGGCCACATTTTCGGTTCCGCCCCGACGTCCTTTTTCCTGATGCCCGCCGATTAGGAAGGGCGAAAACTTCGTTCCCTTTCGGACATAAAGGGCGCCGATCCCTTTGGGTGCGTGAAGTTTATGCCCTGAAAGAGAGAGCATATCGACAGGGATTTGCTCCACGTCTATGGGGATCTTGCCTACGGCCTGAACCGCATCGGTATGGAATACAATTCCCCTTTCTCGCACCAACTGGGCGATCTCGTCTACAGGAAATAGGACCCCCGTCTCATTGTTGGCCCACATGATGGTGACGATGGCCGTGTCATTGGAGAGGGCCTTGTGTAAATGCTCCAAATCCAATCTCCCTTGCCGATCCACAGGAAGGAACGTGACCCGATATCCATGCCCACCTAAGTGCTCACATAGGTTTTTGACAGCGGGGTGTTCCACCCGCGTGGTGATAATGTGTTTCTTGTCAGGGTGGGACGCAATCGCCGCTCGAATCGCCGTATTGTCGCTTTCTGTGCCGCAGCTAGTAAACAGTATTTCCTCTGGCGTGGCCCCGATGAGACGGGCCACCCTTTCGCGCGCCTCTTTTAATTCTCCAGCCACCTGACCGCCAAAACTGTGCATGCTCGACGGGTTGCCATACAGGTCATGAAAGTAAGGAACCATCTCTTCTAGAACTTCAGGGGCAACCTGCGTTGTGGCATTGTTGTCTGCGTAGATCACTTTCATCACTGGACCTCCTCTACCACCAATTCTGGCGTGACCATTTCACGCAGCTTAGATTCCACGTAGTGTTTCAGCGTGACCTGGGAGGCAACACAGGTAGCACAGGTGCCGCGAAGCTTCACAAGGACCGTATTTCCGTCAACATCGATAAGCTCGATATCGCCTCCATCCTTCTGCAGGGAGGGTTTAACCTCACGCTCCAAGGTCTCCTGGATGAGTTGGATCTTCTGAATGTTGGTCAGCTGAGGGGGTTTTCGGCCAGCAACATGAGGCTTGCCATGGACCTTATCAATAATCTCCTGGATCTTCTCATGACAGCTTTCACACCCGCCTCCTGCCTTGGTATAACCGGTCACGTCTTCCACTCCAGTCAGGTTGTTTTCACGAACGGCTCTCTCTATTTCCACATCTGTCACCCCAAAGCACTCGCAGACAATCTCACCTTCAAGCTTTTTTTCGGGTTCCCCGCGATAATAGGCAATCGCCTTTTCTAATGCATCTCGCCCCATCACAGAACAGTGCATCTTTTCTTTTGGCAGGCCTCCAAGATAATCAGCAATATCCTGATTCGTAACCTTTTCCGCCTCTTCCAGGGTCATCCCCTTGACCATCTCAGTCAGCGCGGATGACGAAGCAATGGCACTGCCGCAGCCAAATGTCTTGAACCTAATGTCTTGAATGCGTTTTTCATCATCCAGTTTAAAGGTAAGCTTCAAGGCATCCCCGCATGCCAGGGACCCCACTTCGCCCATGCCGTCAGCGCCTTCAACCTCTCCCACATTTCGGGGATGCAAGAAGTGATCTTTGACCTTGTCCGTGTATTCCCACATCGTACGATTCTCCTATACGTTCAGTATTGCTTCTTCCATAAGATGAAGAGAGATGTCCTCACGATTTAAACAGATCCGTACTGATATAGCGCTCGCCCGTACTGGGAAGCACCACGACGACCTGTTTCCCTCTATTTTCCGGCCTTTTTGCCACTTTCAGGGCCGCCCATACGGCCGCCCCGGAAGAGATGCCACACAAGATCCCTTCCTCTTCGGCCAGTCGCCTCCCCATGTCAAAGGCATCTTCATTGGTGACGGCGATGACTTCGTCAATCATATCGACGTTCAAGACATCCGGTATGAACCCGGCTCCGATCCCCTGTATTTTATGGGGGCCTGCCTTCCGCCCAGAGAGGACCGCCGAGGCTGCCGGCTCTACGGCAATGGCCTTAAACGACGATTTTCGGTCCTTGATCACTTCAGACACTCCAGTAATGGTTCCGCCTGTCCCAACGCCTGCAACCACCATGTCCACCGCGCCTTCCGTATCCTGCCAAATCTCCTCGGCGGTGGTCTTCCGGTGTATGTCAGGATTGGCTGGATTTTTAAACTGGTTGGGCATATAGGCGTCTTTCGTGCTTGTTAGGATCTCTTCGGCCTTCAAAATTGCCCCCTTCATCCCTTCACTTCCGGGGGTCAATACCAATTGCGCTCCCAGATGCCTTAGGAGCTTTCTTCGTTCCGTACTCATGGTCTCGGGCATGGTCAGGCAGAGACGATATCCCTTTGCCGCACAAACAAAGGCCAGAGCAATCCCCGTGTTTCCACTCGTGGGTTCTACGATAAGGGTATGGGGACGAATCTGCCCTGCCCGCTCTGCTGCCTCGATCATGGCG
>Ga0180434_10010145_pt1 | contig 10138 bp, 10 predicted proteins | sample SS_ome_7_FD_132453 | JGI IMG/M metagenome (GOLD analysis project Ga0180434, IMG submission 132453) | Hypersaline lake sediment archaeal communities from the Salton Sea, California, USA - SS_1_D_2 metaG | ecosystem: Environmental > Aquatic > Non-marine Saline and Alkaline > Hypersaline >... | reverse complement strand
AGAAGAGCTTCGGAGATTTTCTCTACTGGATACTCTTCGACCGGGCACGGAACTCCAATGACAAGAAGAATCGCACCTACGATTTTATCAGGGTAAAGAACGATGGAAAAGCGCTGCGGGAGAACACCGGCAGCTTCTCCGTTACCTGGATCGGCCACTCCACACTCCTCATTCAGATAGCGGGGGTAAATATACTCACCGATCCCATCTGGAGCGAGCGGAGCTCTCCCTTCCAGTTCATCGGTCCGAAGCGATTCGTAAAACCGGGAGTCCGCTTCGAGGATCTGCCCGAGATTCACGTCGTCATTATCTCACACGATCACTACGATCATTTCGACGAGAATACGATTCGACGGCTGGGTAATGCTCCCCTCTATATCGTTCCGCTGAAGGTCGGGAAGCTCCTGGAGGATTCCGATATTACAAATTACCGTGAGCTCGACTGGTGGGGTTCGACAACCTACCGGGGAATAGATTTCATCGCCACACCGGCGCAGCATTTCTCCGGCCGCTCGCTGTTCAACCGCAACGAAACGCTCTGGAGCGGCTGGGTGATCAGGGGGAAAAAACATCGTGTCTACTTTGCCGGTGACACCGGTTATTTCCCCGGTTTCAAGGAAATCGGTGAACGATACGGCCCCTTTGACATTGCAGCCATTCCCGTCGGCGCCTATATGCCCCGATGGTTTATGGGCCCTGTTCATCTGAGCCCCGAAGAAGCCGTACAGGCTTTTCTCGACGTGAAAGGGAAGAAATTCCTCCCCATCCACTGGGGAACCTTTGATCTGGCCAATGAAGCGCTCGATGATCCACCGAAGGTGCTCATCGGCGAGATAGTGCATCGAATGCTCCCGGTTGAAAACTTCTGGATCCTGAAACACGGCGAGACACGAAATCTGTAATTAAGTGTTTGACTTTGTCATCCACTCATCTATACAGTGTGCAACTCCTCAATCTGCATCATCACTACAGAAACAGGCTGAGCAGAGAAATGGATATTGACACCCTGGTAAAGTGCAGTCTCGCACTCATCGCCCTGATAAACCCCATTAGCAAAATCTTTATCATCACGACCCTCTCAGAGAAATACGATGATCGAGAGCTCAGAAGGGTCGTCTTTAAATCATCATCCGTTGCTATTACCATTCTGCTCCTCTTTGCCATTGTCGGGAACTTTCTCCTGCAAACGGTCTTCCAGGTCAATATCTATTCATTCAAACTCGCCGGCGGGATTGTGCTGGTTCTCCGCGGATTCGAGGCTCTCAACAAGGGGCTCTTTTTCGAACTGAAGGACGGGCAGCAGCTCGAGGATATTTCCATTGTGCCGCTCGCCTCGCCCATGATTGCCGGTCCCGCGACCATTACCGCTGCCGTCTCATTCCCGGCGAAATACGGTATGGCATACACCCTTATATCTATTGTCATTGCCCTGATTATCAACCTCGCGGTTATGTACTTTTCACGGATCATCGGCAGGGTGCTTATCAAAAATAATATCATGGGAGCGCTCATTCGAATTACCGGACTCATCGTCGCAACGATCGGCATTCAGATGATACTCGACGGCATTTCCACCTATATTGCAACCATCACCTAGAATATAAAACATCGTGTTGTGAGTAATGCCTTGACCGCGACATATACCGGCAGCATCGCTTTACTGGCAATAAAAGATTATTTTTTTGTGCCACGGAGCGCCGGTAACCGTATATTGATACTATGCTTGACACAATTCGTTTTATCGAAGATAGTAGAAACAGCTTATACGAGGGCTTCGCGGGAAGCATTACGGAACACGCAAGAGAGGAAAACCGGTGAGTCGAAAGGACTTAAGAGAATCAATTTACAGGGCCGTCGAATATTTAGCAAAAAATCCCCTCTCCGATCAGGGAAAGCGCCTGGTCATCCACTATTTCAACCAGTCGATGGCTTCAAATTCGCGCCTGAAGGCACAGGAAGCCATAGAGCGCTATCTCCAGAAGAGCATCCCGCCGAGCGAAAGTCGCTCCCGGGCGCTTGAGAATCTGCTCGACGAAATAGCATCGGAGGCCTATGACTGGGACAGAGAATAGTGCAGCGTATTTTCACCCGATGAGAAAAATACTATCCCACAAGCATCCACTCAGATAAAAGCCCGGAGATGAAATATCACACCAGCAGTGACATGGAAGAAAGTACCAAATAAATTGACGCTGTAATTGACCGGATTATCATTGACGGATTCGAATAATCATCTCGATTTGAAAGGGCGGAGTTATTCCCCATGAACAGTGAAAAACCGGTGCTTCTCGAGATCGAAAACGGAATTGCGATCATAACGCTGAACAGGCCCGAGAAGAAGAACAGCCTGAACCGGGCAGCGCTGACAACGCTCTTCAATCACATCGATGAAGCAGGCTCAAATGATGATATTCGGGCTGCCATCATAACCGGCAGCGGCAATTCCTTCTGCGCCGGACTCGACCTGGGCGCCTTCGGCAAGGAGGAACTCATCGATGTGCGCGGCGACGGAAGAATACTCATCGATGTCATGCTCGCCTGCCGGAAGCCGATCATCGGCGCGATAAACGGCTACGCGATAACCGGCGGCTTCGAGCTGGCCCTCCTCTGCGACTTCCTCATCGCCGGCGAGAAGGCCTCCTTCGCCGACACCCATGTGAAGTACGGCCTCCATCCCGCCTGGGGGATCACGCAGATCCTGCAGCGCATCGTCGGCCGGCCGATGGCGAAACAGATATCCTTCACCGGCGAGTTCGTCACGGCACAGAAGGCGCTCTCCCTGGGGCTCGTGAACGAGGTCGTACCGAATCAAGATCTCCTTCCCCGGGCGAAGGAGATCGCCGGCGCCATAGCCGCGGCGAATCAGGAAGCGCTCGCCACCGTGAAGAAACTCATCGATCGGGGAGGCTCCGTATCGCTCGACGAGGGTCTGACCATGGAGCGGAAAGGATTCGACGAGTGGTACAGAAGGGTGCGGGGGCAGTAACAGCTGCACTTCCCTATGCTCTTTCATGAAAAATCTATTGCGCTCCGTCAATTCTCTAGCGGGCTGTAGAATTCATTATGTCGCATTGCAATTGGCCAACCGGTTGGCCAATTCAACATTCTTCACAATAACCGAGTAGCAATAATCCCACTCCCCCATTTTTTCGTTGATTTATCCTTCCAAATAATAATTAACCGATAACTATCGCTCTTTTTGGCAGTCAATACGCCAACCATACAGCCATTAACCGATAACTATCGCTCTATTATGCATTCAATCGGTTACAAAGCAGGTGGTGTAGATATAAATTCGTTGATCACAACAGATATTTCCGGATCATGACCCGTAATCTCGAAAATATCCGCATTTATTGACGATTTGCATTATTCAGCAATCACACAAATACATTTCACCGGGAGGCAGGCATGAATGGAAAAGCACTTCTCATAGGAAACTCCGACGGCATCGGGCTCGCCCTCACCAGAGAGCTTCTGAAGCGCGGGTATCAAGCCGCGGGCATCTCACGGAGCGAATCCCCGATAGTCAATCCGTCCTACGAGCACCTCGTTGCGGCGGTGCAGGATGATGACTACATGATGAACGTACAATCCGTCCTCGAAAAGAGCGGGCCCTTTGATCTCTGCATCTACTGCGCGGGAATCGGTGAGCTGCTCGATGTCGCCCGAATGGCGGATGAGGTGGAGATATTCGAGGTGAATCTTCTGGGCATGATAAAGACCGCAGCACTGGTCATCCCCCTCATGGTCGGGAGGGGGAACGGCCACTTCATCGGCATCTCCAGTGTTGCGGATATGCTCATATCCGCCGAGGCTCCCAGCTATCATGCATCGAAGGCGGGATTCTCGAATTACCTCGAAGGGCTGGCGCTCGCTCTCAGGCCGAAGGAAGTTCGCGTTACCACTATCCGCTTCGGCTTTGTGGACACGAAGATGGCGAAGGGGGACGTGAAGCCCTTCATGATGGGAGTCGAGCGCGCGGTGGAGCATCTCCTCAGATGCATCGAAAAAAAGCCCCTTCGCTACACCGCCCCCCGCATCATCATTCCGCTGCTGCTGCTTCGCCGATGGATGCTGCGCTTCCGGATGCTGTGATACGGAAGATCTGCATCGAAACCTCCCGATCTCCCGGGATCAAGGGCGAGCCGTCCCTGCGAAAGATATCGTGAAACCAGATCTCCGGCCCAGGCGCCCCCGTGCAAATTCAGGGGGAAGATAATCTGTGAACCACTTCTGTCAGCGGATCCTCTCCAGGAGGGCTGCAAGGGAATCCGTAGCGTTTCCCAGCATCATAATGACATTGCTCTTTTCGTAAAGCGGATTCTCCACGCAGGAATAACCGGGGCTGGTGTCCAGGTTGAAGACAACAACGTGCTTCGCCTCGTGAACATGCAGGATGGGCATCCCGTAGATAGGCGTCCCCTCGGCGCTGATGGCTGCCGGGTTTACCACATCGCAGGCTCCCACGATAATCACAAGGTCAGTCTCGCCAAAGCACGGGTTGATGTCATCGAGCTCACAGAGCACCTCATAGGGAATGTCCACCTCGGCCAGGAGCACGTTCATATGACCCGGCATCCTTCCGGCAACGGGATGTATGGCAAATCGCACCTCCGTGCCCCGGCTCGTCAGGATATCATAGAGCTCCTTCACCCTGGACTGTGCCTGCGATACCGCCATTCCATATCCCGGAACAACAATCACTGTTTGAGCCACCGAGATGATTCCCAAAACCTTCTCAATCCTGCTCTCCTCGCTCTCGGGTGCCGCACGCTCTCCTTCCGGTGCCTGGGGAACGGGAGCCTGCACAATACCATCAGCATATGCGGTCCTTCCCGTGAGGATGTCGAGCAGGGATCGGTTCATGGCCCTGCACATTATCCTGGTCAGGATTAACCCGGCCGCACCAACGACAGCACCGATAGCGATGAGAAGGTAATCGCCCAGGGCAAAGCCGCAAATCGAGGCGGCGAGCCCGGAGGATGCGTTCAGAAGCGAAATGGTAACAGGCATATCAGCACCGCCTATCCTGACGGCGAAGAGGACTCCGAAGGCCAGTGACGCCAGTGCAGCGCCTGTCATGATGGCATGAGCCCCTCCTGCTCTTGCGAAGGGACCGTATGCTGCGAGGGCTGCCATGAACAGCAGCAGCAGGAGGCTCATAACGCTGTGACCGCGCAGCAGCAGAGGCTTCTGCCGCACCTTCCCGTCCAGCTTGGCAGCCGCTACCATGCTGCCGCCGAAGGTTATCCCGCCCACGATAATCGCCAGCTGGCTTGAGAGTATGTTTGCCGTCGTGAGCCGCGAGCCGCCCTCAAGAACCACCACCGAAGCCACGAGAAGTGACGCCAGACCGCCGAACCCGTTGAGGAGCGCCACGAGCTGTGGCATGCGAAGCATGGTGACCCTGATTGCCAGCAGCAATCCGATAAGGCCGCCGGCGACAAGACCCGCAAGGACCTCGAAGGAGCCGAGAATCCCCCGGTACAGCAGCACCACGATTATGGAACCCAGCATCGCCAGGGCACCCAGCCTGTTTCCCGCCACGGAGGTGCGCGGCGAGCTCAAAAACCTGATGCCCAGAAGCACGGCGATAACAACCACTCCTGAAATTATCTCGTATAATCCGAAATTCATGGCAGTCTCATTTGTCCGATTTGAACATCCTCAGCATCCGGTCCGTCACCAGGAATCCCCCCACCACGTTTATCATGGCGAGCACGATTGCCAGGATGCCCAGGATTCTGCTCCCATATCCCAGCGCCAGTGCGGCTGCCACAACCGCTCCCAGCACGGTAATGCCCGAGAGGGCGTTCATGCCTGACATAAGCGGCGTGTGGAGGAGCGAGGGCACGTCAGAGATCAGCTTGTACCCGAGCGCTGTTGATACGATAAACACGGCAATCATTATCCACAGATCCATCTTCATCAACCTCCAGCAACTTCCCGAATTGCTTCCAGGGTCCCCTCGTGCACCAGCTTTCCTTCATGGGTCACCAGTGCAGAGCGGATTATCTCATCATCCAGATCGATGTTCACCTTTCCATCCTTGACCAGTATCGATACGAAATTCATGATGTTCTTCGCAAACATGTGCGTCGCCGTCACCGGAACCGAGCCCGGAATATTCTTGGTGCCGTTGATGGTCACATCGTAGCGCTTCACCACCTTTCCCGACACCGTCAGTTCACAGTTGCCACCCTGATCAATGGAGATGTCTTCGATGATGGAGCCGTGCTGCATGCTCTTAACCATCTGCTCGGTGAGGAGTATCGGAGCGAGCCTGCCCGGCACCAGCGCCGAGAGTATCACCACATCAACCTCCCGTATGATGTCGGTGAAAGCATCCTGTTCCTTTTTGATAAGATCATTCGGGAGATGCCTGGCGTATCCGCCTTCACCCAGCGCATCCTCGGGGGAAATGCGGGTATCGATTATCTTTGCCCCCAGGCTTTTCGCCTGCTCCACCGCTTCAGGCCGCACATCGGCGGCGAACGTCACGGCACCAAGCCGCTTCGCCGTGGCCAGGGCCTGAAGACCCGCAACACCGGTTCCCACGACAAAAACCTTCGCAGGCTGTATCATGCCGACGGCAGTACCCACCATGGGAATGAACTTCGGGAGCATGGTGCTCGCCGATATGACGGCCTTGTACCCCGCCACGGTGCTCATGGAGGTGAGGGCATCCATCGATTGAGCCCGGGAAATCCGCGGAATGCTGTCAAGGGAGAGGCTGATAATTCCCTTCCCGGCAATGTCCTGCACCATCTGATGATTGATCGGGTTTGCCGGATGGAGGAACGTCACGAGGACCTGCCCCTCCCGCATCATATCCACCTCGTGCACGGACAGCGATTGATTCAACATCGGCTCCTTCACCTTCATAATGATGTCCGCGTCACGATAGATCTTCCGAACGTCCGGTTCAATCACCGCCCCGGCGACCTTGTACTCCTCATCCTCGAAGAAGGCGCCGAGCCCCGCCCCCTCCTCGATGACGACCCGTGCCCCATCGGCGGTAAGCTTCTTGACCGTTTCAGGAGTTGCCGCCACCCGGTTCTCGCCAACCATAATCTCTTTGGGAACACCAATACATAAGCCTGCGAATTTCATACTATCACCCTGAAATATCTCAATGGTATGAGTAAGTGCTCACTCACACATAGATATAAAGACCGCGCTCAATCGTCAATTAAAATTATAACAATTGTAAGCACATTCTCCAGAATGGCAACAGATTTCCGATTACGATGCAGTTTTCCTCTGCAATTCTGTACCCCACTCCTTTCACAATCATGACCGCAAAACTCTTCAGCGATGATCCCCCTGGAGCAAGGTGAAGGTTGAGCATCAGAGCAAATTCCTCATCTCACCTTTGATTCGATAATTTCACGTTTTCAGAAGCGTCGTCGTACCGTGCCACTTTCACGAAAACGAGGGAGAAACGGGAAATGGCCGCTTTTATTGCCGGGGCTTGATTTCTCAAGCTCGGACACAACCGCGTGTCTCCCAATAAATTTCTTGAAATAAAACTGATTGCTGTTACAGTGCCATTCCATACGAGATATCAATTCTTCTGAAATGCAATGATAATCATGAACACACACTCGCGAGGAGGCGTACGGTGATTATTGTGACCGGTGGAGCGGGATTCATCGGCAGTGCCTTTATCTGGAAACTGAATAATGAGGGCATCGATGATATCCTCATCGTCGATCGGCTGAATACAAGCGAGAAGTGGAAAAACCTCGTCAGCAGGAAATTCACCGATTACATTCACAAAGATGCTTTCCTCGACATATTGAACGGCAGTCAGCTCAGTGCCCGGGCCGTGGTGCATATGGGCGCCTGCACCTCCACGACCGAAGAGGATGCTGATTACCTTATCGAAAACAACTATCGCTACAGCCGAAGGCTCGCCGAGTGGTCGCTCGACAGGGGGATTCCCTTCATCTATGCAAGCAGCGCCGCAACCTACGGAACCGGTGAACAGGGATTCTCCGATGATCACTCCCGGCTCGAAACACTTCACCCGCTCAATCGGTATGCTTACTCAAAACACCTCTTCGACCTGTGGGCATATCGGAACGGGCTCATCGATCGGATGGTCGGCGTCAAGTTCTTCAATGTCTTCGGTCCCAACGAATATCACAAGGGACCCATGGCGAGCATGGTGTATCAGGCCTTTCAACAGATACAGAAAAGCGGGGGGGTGAAGCTGTTCAAGTCATATCACGAGGAGTATCGTGATGGAGAGCAGATGAGAGACTTCATCTATGTCAAGGACTGTGTTGAGATTCTGTGGTGGTTCCTTCAGCATCCCGACATCGGGGGCATTTATAATGTCGGCACGGGAAGAGCACGCACATGGAATGATCTCGTCACCTCGCTGTACCGTGCGCTCGGAAGAGACCCCTCCATTGAATACAGCGAGATGCCCGGCCATCTCAAAAAACAGTATCAGTACTTCACCGAAGCAGAAATGGCAAAGCTGCACGCTGCCGGTTGTTCTCATCAGTTCAGCAGCCTCGAAGAGGCGGTCAGCGATTATGTGCTCACCTATCTCACGGCGGGGGAGTGCTGCCTCTGATGCGGGAACACGCACGTGGAAAAGGATTTGACATGCAGAATGGGAAAACACAGCTATGAAGCGATTTATCTACAGAAACATCCTCCCCTCTCTGGGGCTCTTTTTTATCAGGGCGCTCTCGGCAACCTATCGCATTCGCGTAATAAACGAAGAGATTGAAAAGGCGATATACGAACGCGGCGAGGTGCCCATCTACTGCTCATGGCATCAGCGATTTTTCTCAGGTTTCGGCTTTTTCCCGAAGCGGTATCCCCTCGCCATCATGGTGAGCAAAAGCAAAGACGGGGATTTCGGATCTCGTATAGTTGAGAAAATGGGAGTGCACACTGCGCGGGGCTCGTCCTCGAAGGGCGGCAGGGAGGCATTCGAAGATCTCGAACGGTTTCTCAAGCAGGGTATCCCTGTCGGCCATATCGTCGACGGTCCCCGGGGACCGGCCATGCAGATAAAACCGGGCCTCATAAAGCTCGCCCAGCATTCCGGCATGCCCATTCTCCCTGCCATCATCTCACCTGAGAGGAAATGGATTTTCAACAGTTGGGATCGATTTATGATTCCAAAGCTGTTTTCGAGAATCATTATTCGCTTTGATCGCGAGATTTACGTCCCCCCCGATCTCGATCAATCATCCTTTGAAGCACTGAGAAGAAACGTGGAAGAGCGGTTATCCCATCTCTATCAGATAACCGATGCCCTCTGGGAAAAATAAACGACCCCGCAGCAAGGCTTGCACCCCGCAGCACGCCTCGAGGTATTGCCCTATAATAAAACGCCTATGCACGCTACATGAAGCCTGCACCCCTCCTTCTCCTATGCACTGCAGCATGATTGGGTGAAAAGAGCGAACATTTCATAAAAATGTAATAGACATAATACTCCGGTATAGTATACTCATCAGCAAGCAAAAGACCTTTTTTTGCATAAATCGATCTCCTCCCCGCATACCATGTAGTGGACCAGTGAAAGGGTAATACTATAAGAGGAAATTATTTAATATTAGCACTATTAGAGAAAGGATCATGGGCGAACTTATATCCATTGGAGTTGCGCAGGTAGGTGTTTCTTCAAACCCGACGGTTCTCAGAACCATTCTGGGAAGCTGTATCGGAATCTGCATTTACGAGCGGAACAAAAAGAGGGGAGGACTGGCCCATATACTCCTTCCGAATCAGTTGGGGAAGGGAATAGCGGAAAAATACGCCGATACTGCCATACCACTCCTCGTGCAGCGACTCGTGAAGCAGGGATGCAGGAAGGAGTTCATGTCGGCGAAGATCGCGGGTGGTGCAACGATGTTCAAATTCCAGGGGAGTCTCTCCCTGGGACAGATTGGCGAACGCAACATCATCGAAACGAGAAAAGTACTTGAAGGGGAAGGTATTCCCCTCCTGGAGGAGGATACGGGCGGTAATGTTGGAAGGGTTATTGATTTTTTTCTCGAAGACGGACGGCTCAAGGTGAAAGCTGCTGGAGAAGAAAAATTATACTACAAAGTGTAATGCCTCAGGAGAGATTTTCATGCATGCCAATATCAAAGAGAGAATT
>Ga0180434_10010142_pt1 | contig 10140 bp, 8 predicted proteins | sample SS_ome_7_FD_132453 | JGI IMG/M metagenome (GOLD analysis project Ga0180434, IMG submission 132453) | Hypersaline lake sediment archaeal communities from the Salton Sea, California, USA - SS_1_D_2 metaG | ecosystem: Environmental > Aquatic > Non-marine Saline and Alkaline > Hypersaline > Sediment... | reverse complement strand
CTCGCTGGATCTGTAACAGCGAAGCTTACAACCTCACCAGCCAGTACGGAAGAAATAACGAAATCGATAGTCCGGAGCGGGGAGAAACGCCTCTCTTCTCTCATATGTATGTCAAGAACATGACAGCCGAGCAGCTTTATGACTCGCTGATTGTAGCCACAGGTGCTCACAAATCAGGTCAGTCCAACTGGGAACGGGCTGAGCAGCAGCGTCGTCAATGGATGCGGCAGTTCATGGTCGCCTTTGATAACGACTCCGGCGACGATGCAACGACATTCAACGGCACCATTCCTCAGGCTCTGATGATGATGAATGGTGAGTTAACCAAAAATGCCATCAGTGCTGAAAGCGGAAGCTACTTAAATCAGTTACTGCTGGAAAAAGGAAACGATCAGGCCAAGATCCGCAAGATGTTCCTGTCAACATTGAGCCGGTATCCTGATCGCCGTGAAATCACCAGTGCTCAGCGTCTGATTGCCAGATCTCCTGATAAGCTGGCTGCCTATCAGGACCTCTACTGGGCTCTGTTAAACTCGAACGAATTTGTTTTCAACCACTAATACACAGCGTCTTGCTCAATACATCGACACCAACAAAAAATTTAACCAGTTAAAAGGCCACTATCATGACTATTATCAACCCTTATGGAATGACGCGTCGGCACTTTATGAAGCACGTCGCAGGTGCAGCTACCGCGATTCCAACCATGAGCTTCCTCTCGCACCTGGAAGCCAATGCCGCTCAGGTCAAAAAACAGCAGAAAGCCTGTATCCTGATCTGGATGGCTGGTGGACCTCCAACAATTGATATCTGGGACCTCAAGCCAGGATCTAAAAATGGTGGTGAATTTAAGCCGATCAGCACCAAAGGCGATATGCAGATTTCTGAGCACATGCCTAAGACAGCACAGATCATGGATAATCTGTCGCTGATTCGCTCCATGAGTACTCGTGAAGCGGACCATGCTCGTGGTACGTACTACATGCACTCTGCCTATGTTCCGAACCCCACCGTTGTGCATCCCACTTTCGGTTCGGTTGTCAGCTACGAATTAGGTTCCCGCCGTAAAGAGCTGGATATCCCTTCCTTCATTTCCGTTGGCGGTAGCCGGGGAAGTGCCGGGTTCCTGGGAATGGCTCATTCGCCATTCGTCGTTTCCAGTAATGGAACGATTCAGAATGCTGATATCAACATGGCAGAAAAGCAGAGACTGGGACAGCGGCTGGACATGCTGCAGGTCCTGGAATCCGGATTCATCAAGTCCAAGCGAGGTGACTCTGCCAATTCTCATAAGGACATTTACAAGAAGGCCGTCAACCTGATGACTTCCAAGCAGATGGAAGCGTTCAAAGTTGATCAGGAACCTGAGGCAACCAAAGAAGCCTATGGTACCGGCAACTTCGGTCAGGGGCTGTTGCTGGCCCGTCGTCTGGTTGAAGTCGGCGTGCCTTTCGTCGAAGTTTCTGCTTCTGTCGGAAGCTGGGACCTGCACCAGGGCGTCTTCGATTCATTGAAGAATCAGAACCTGCCTCAGTTGGACCAGGGAATTGCAGCACTGGTCAGCGATCTGAAGCAGCGGGCGATGCTGGATGATGTCACGATTGTCTGTATGGGTGAATTCGGGCGTACTCCTCGAATCAACCAGAACGTGGGTCGTGACCACTGGGCTGCCAGCTGGACTGCCATGGTCGGTGGCGGCGGACTGAAGAACGGTCAGGCCATCGGCAAAACGGACAAAGACGGAATCGGCATTGAAGGTAAGAGTTACCTGCCTGGAGATCTCTGGGCAACCGTTTCGCATGCTCTGGGAATTCCTTTGGATATTGTTCACACTTCCAAGCGTGGACGTCCCATGAAGCTGGCCAACGGCGGAACTCCGATCAAAGAGCTGATTGGTTAAGTTAAAACGGATTGACAGATGTAAGAAGCCATTAAACAGCGGATGCTCGAAGGGGCTTCCGCTGTTTTAGTCTCGGTTTGGAGAAACGGACGATCAGACATCGGTGTAAATGAATTGGAAATGCTTTGACGAGTTCGACCGACCAACCTGTTTTCCCTGATACGACGTCAGAACAGAGCCGGGAATTTATCTCACTGTTTACCAGACATCAGAGACGCATCTATCTGTATATTCTCTCGATGGTACCCCATCCGGTGGAAGCCGAAGAAATTTTGCAGAATACGAATCTGGTGATTTGGAAAAAGGCGAATCAGTTTGAAGTAGGGACTAATTTTTTCGCCTGGGCCTGCCAGATTGCCCATTACGAAATATTGAAGTTCAGGAAAAAACGAGGGCGTGACAAGCATCAATTCAGCGATGAGTTTGTTTCACAGGTCGCTGAGGCGGTAAAAGAAAATCAGGACATCTTCGAACTGCGTCGAAACGCTTTAACATACTGTCTGGGAAAACTGCGAAAGAAGGATCTGGAACTGATTCAAAGACGTTATCAGGGAGATCATCAGGGAAAAGATCTCGCGGATGAACTGGGGCGGCCGGTAAACTCAGTCTACCAGTCGCTGGGGCGTGTCAGACGAACTTTATTTGAATGTATCAATCGTTATATTTCGGCAGAGTCTTATAGTCATGAGTAAGCGGGAAGTGGAATTAGCTGAGCTTTCTTTGCTGATGGAAGCATTGTGCGAGGAGCGTCTGTCTGTCGAAGACAAACAGCGCCTGGAAGAGCTCGTACTTTCCGATCCTGACGCCATGCACTTCTACCTGAATTACTCTCACCTGCATGGAACGCTTTACTGGGATCAGGGCCAAAGTTCTGACGACTCGATACCCGTTTATAACCCTGCTGCTGAGAAAGAGCCCCAGGTATTTAACGAGGAGCCTCCTGCAGTCAATCGCCGCAAATTGCCATATCGAGCTGGTCTGACAGTGACTGCTGTGCTGGGGCTGGTGTTTATTGTCTGGTTTGCTTTCAGCGGGGCTCCCAATGAACCTCGCCTGGCAGAGAATGAGGAGACTTCGCCAGCAGGCTTAATTGAATCTACTGTGGCTGAAACGATCTCTAACAGAAATCAGCCTCGTTCCGTGAATTTTGAGCCTTCTCGACATCCGATGTTACAGCATCAGGATGGCACTCCCGTTGATCAACCATTGATGGCAGCCAAACCCATACCGTTGCCGCCGGTGGAGGATCTGCCTTCGAATGCTTCGGACGAAGCCATTATCACTTTCGTCAATCATCGGATACAGGATGGCTGGCAGGCAGCGAACATTTCGCCATCTCCTGCTGCCACCGATGCAGAGTGGGTCAGACGGGTTTACCTGGACGTCATCGGTCGCATCCCGACGGTACAGGAAGCAGAAGAATTCCTGAAATCAAAGCAACCTGACAAGCATAAGCTGCTGGTTCAGGAGCTGCTGAAAAATCCAGCGTATGTGACCAACTGGTCGACCATCTGGACTCGACTGTTGATTGGTCGTTCCACCTCCAAAGAGATCAATCGACAGTCACTGCAGGATTTTCTAGTGCAAAGCTTCGCCGACAATCGTCCCTGGAGCGAGATCGTCTTCGATCTGGTCTCCGCGGAAGGAGATGCGGATACCAATGGCGCCACCAACTTTTTACTGGCGCATCTGAATAATCAGGCAGTACCAGCGACGGCGATTACCACTCGTCTTTTCCTGGGGACGCAGATTCAATGTACGCAGTGTCATAATCACCCCTTTAATGATGCGACTCAGAGTCAGTTCTGGGAGATCAACAGTTTCTTCAAGCAGACGAAAATCGTTCGTAAGCCTGCCTCCAGGAAAAAGGGGGAATCTCAGGAGTCTCGACTGATGCTGGTCTCACTGCCAGATGGTGGGACTACATTTTATGAAACACGCCAGGGCTTGATGCAACCGGCTTACCCCAAGTTCGCCGGGGTTAAAATTCCCGATGGTCCGAATGTGAATCGCCGCCAGGAACTGGCGAAGTTAATGACCTCTGGTAAGAGTGATCAACTGGCACGTGCGATGGTCAATCGGATGTGGGCTCATTTCTTCGGCTATGGATTCACTCGGCCCATCGATGATATGGGGTACCATAATTCCCCCACCCATCCGGAACTGTTGAACGCATTGGCCAGACAATTTGTCGATAGTGATTATGACATTAAGCAGCTCATTCAGTGGATCTGTCTGTCAGATGCCTACAGGCTCAGCAGCCGGTTTGCCGCTGATAATACCAGTGATGATCCTGATGACGGCAGTACGCCGAACTTCAGTCGAATGTACGTCAAACAGATGACTGCGGAACAGCTCTACGATTCCCTGCAGGTGACAGCCAATCCGTCTGAGATCGTGACCGATTATTCAACAGCCTGGCGTAAAATGCAGAAACGTGATCAATGGCTGCAGCAGTTTGTCTATGCTCATGAGAATGAAGAGAATGACGAAACGACGACCTTCGACGGGACAATTACGCAGGCTCTGCTGATGATGAACGGGCCGTTGGTTAAGGACAGTCTGGACTATAATCGAAAAGGGACAATCCTGACATCGGCTCTTAAGGAACGCAGTCCGGATGCCCGCATCAAAAAGTTGAGCCTGGCCGCTTTGACACGCTATCCGACCGCTCGTGAACTGAGTGAGCTGAAACGTCTGGTCAAAGAGCGGGCCCGTTATTTAACTTCCCGCAAAGTGCCTCCTCAGGCAGCCATTCAGCAGAGCTATCAGGACGTCTATTGGGCGTATCTCAACTCCAACGAGTTCATCCTGATCCATTAAGCTGCCGCTTCTCCTTGCGGATTGTGGAAAGCTCTGGTATAGCAGAGCCTGGAATGATAGTCGAAAACCGGCTCATATGCTTTTACCGATTCGGGGAGGATGGAGATGACCGATCGCCTGTTTAACAAGGTTGCTGTAGTCACTGGGGCCAGTAGTGGCATCGGACGTTCCATTGCGGAGCATTTTTTGAATGAGGGCGCTAAAGTCGTTGTGTTTGCACGACGGAGCGATCTGCTGGAAGAACTCGAAGAATGTTATCCTGCCCGAACGCTGGTGGTTGAGGGAGATGTAACCAGTGATCTGGATCTGCAACGTTTGTCCGATGCTACAAATCGCCGGTTCGGTCGCGTTGACATTCTCGTTCCCAATGCCGGGCTGGCACGAGTGATTCCAGTCGAAGCATCCTCGCGGGAAGCTATTAACGAAACGTTCGACGTCAATTTTCATGGAGCGCTGCAGACAGTCCGCACGTTTCTGCCCCACTTGAACAAGGGCTCTGCGATTCTGTTTATTTCTTCGTTTCTCACGCAGGTCGGTTTTCCGGGACTGGCCGCTTACTCAGCGTCCAAAGCCGCTGTGAAATCACTGGCACAAACTCTGGCTGCTGAACTGGGTCCACGCGGCATCAGGGTTAATTCAATTGCACCGGGACCCATTGAGACACCTATCTGGAGTCAGGTGGGATTAAACGCGGAACAATTGGAAAGCGTAGCAGGGAATATCAGTCAGCGGCTGATTTCCGGTGCTTTTGGTAAACCGGAAGATATTGCTGAGACGGCAGTCTTTCTGGTTTCCGATGCGGCCCGTAATATTCTGGGGCAGGAAATTGTAGTCGATGGTGGCTACACGATCGGGTAAGAATTCCGGTGTCTCTGGTTAAGCAAACGGATTGCGGCTGTTGGCAGCCGAGCTGGTTTGTGTCCCCAGAAAATCTTTCAGTGTTTTGAATTGCTTGTTGGTCAGAAAGACACACAACTCGCAACCAGTCACATAATTCCCTGCATGGTCCTGATTCTGCCAGACGACTTTCGCAGTTGAATTGAAAACGTGTTCGCCTGCATTGTGGACCTGGACCAGAAGTGCTTCGTTAATCGCGAGTGGAACATCAAGCAGTACGCGAATACCATCGACGGAGACGTCGCACAAAGTACCATCGAGCAGTTTGTTGTCGGCATTGCTGCCGGATCTCAATAATCGAACTTCAATTCCGGCTTCCAGCCTCTCATAATTTCGTCTCTCACTTCCGGAACGTCGGTTTTCAGACTTTCTACGATCGATCATGAGAGCTACCCGCTGTATCTATTCAGATTGAGAGACCAGAATATGTTAAATGGCACAAGGAAGAGTGGTCAGACTCCTCAAGTTTAGTATAGGACATGCCATGAAGAGTGCAGGGAGATACTGTAAGAATCTTACCCGGTAGAATCAGTGGGTCTGGTAGTAGTGATTCTACCGTTTGTCTGGTTTGAAAAGCGGCATGTTTTCGTTCAGATTATCCTGTTCGCAGAGCAGAATGACTGTGTCTCCCGCTTGAATCTGATCATCGGCACCCGGTACACGAACACAGTCCTCTTTGACAACAGCGGCAATCAATGCCTGTTTCAGTTTAATGTCTTTAAGAGGTGCTTTCGTAATGGGGGTGTTCTCGCGGACTTCGACTTCCAGAATGGCGGAATTGCCGCCGCCAATTTCGGAATGGCTGATAATGGGACCAGTATGAACCATACCCATGATCTGGCGGGTGATCACTTCACGTGGGCTGACGGCAACATCAATGCCCAGTTTTTCCAGTACATTGGCATAATCGGGGCGGCGGACAATGCTCATAATGCGTTCGGCACCGAGTTCTTTCGCTTCCACACCACAGACAATGTTGTCTTCATCCCGTCCGGTAGCGGCGATAAACACATCAGCTTTGCTCACGCGGGCTTCTTCCATTTCCGTCCGGCGCGTTGCATCAGCATGTAGAATGGTAGTCGACTCAAGGTGCCGGGAGAGAAAATCACAGCGGTGCGGGTCTGTTTCCAGAATCGTGACCGAGTATTCTTTTCTCTGTAAAATTCGGGCGAGGTTGAATCCGATGTTACCCCCACCGGCAATAATCACACGGAACTTTAAAGCACGTTTATGCTGAAACATGCGGTGGACTTTGTCAATATTCTCCTGGGTACCGATCAGGGTGACGATCTGCCCGGCCTGGATGACGTTATCAGCGCCAGCTATGGAAGTGGTCGTTCCATCTGAGATAAGGCCGACGCGGACACCACTGGGAAGTTTGAGATTTCGTAAAAGTACCCCATCTGCTTTCACCCCGGATTGAACATCGAGGACTTGAATGACGACTTCCCCCCGGGCAAAGTTTTCCACGGCAAACAGGCCGGGTTCGCCAATCTGCTTGGCCAGTTCCAGAGCCGTGAGATTTTCCAGGCTGAGCAGGCGATCAATATTAAAGTGTCGCTGGTAGTCGAATGTACTCAGATTCAAATAGGCATGATTGAAAACCCGGGCAACACAGCGGCGTGATCCCATGGCTTTTGCCAGGCTGGCACCAACCATGTTGACTTCATCCTGACTGGTGACTGCCAGACAGAGATCTGCTCCGATCACTCCTGCCTGAAACAGGATTGCCGAATCACAGGCTGACCCGCAAATCGTTTGAACGTCGACTCGTTCTTCGATCTGTTCCAGGGCACTCCGCGATTTATCAATGATAGTTACGTTATGTTGTTCAGCACAAAGAGTATCGGCGACAAATGTCCCGACAGTTCCTGCACCCATAATGACAATATTCATATTTGACTCAACAGAAAACTGTTTCGGACTCTTAACTGCTGGCACTGCGATAGCTGTTTAACGACCATTTAAAAATAGATCGGGAAACGAACAGTAGCAGCAATGTCACAGAGACGGATACCAGAGTAATCCAGGATGGTTCAAGCGCTTTGGACAATAGTTTGCGAGCAGGTATGGTAACAACCAGCAGGATCGGAATCACATAGGAAAAGGCGAAGCGGAGCAACTCTCCCGTGGGTGAGCCACTGTAGATACTTCGCGGATAACGGGCAAATACAGTAATATAGAACCAGAAATCATACAGCCCCTGGTTACGTCCAAACCAGATACTGCTGCTGGCTAACGCGATCATCAGGCTGTAGAAAAAAGCCACACCGATCATAATCAGCAGACAGTACATCAGAATGTGTCCCGCACCATGCAGAGAAACACTTAATAACCAGCCCCACTCTGCTGCCTGAAACTGGTGTTCGAGCATTGCCAGGCCCCATCCCAGATGCGATGTATGTGCCAGGGAGTAGAGCAGTAGTGCTCCAGCCAGCAGAACCTGATTCAGCATCGCCAGATTCACCTTCTCAAACGAAATCAGAAACTGTGTATCGATGGGCTTGAGAAGTACAAAGTCCAGATTTCCGTTCCGGATCAGTTCGCTGAAGTTGGCACAGTTGGGCATAAAAAACGTTTCGACGATGGCATTGATCAGCATGCCTGTCGCCATGAAGGCAAAATACTCTTCACGTGTCCAGTCGTTGATCGAGTTGACGTTGCGATAGATGATATCAAACAGAATTAACTGAGCCGCGAACCAGAATCCGCGGGTGACAATTGTAATCAGCAGATTGCCGCGAAATGTCATTTCCCGAATCAGCGAGTTACGGAGGAAAGTCATCCAGACGCGCCCATATTGCGGACGGGGGCTACTGGCCATTGGATAAACTGCTTTCTATATATATTAAAAATCTTATCAGGGTTGGTTTGGTTCCGTTCCGGTATTTTATGCAATTTGTCCCATTATGTCTGCACTGGCAGCCTGAACATCGAGGCCAATCCTGATTTGTTTGTTAACTTATTTGGAATACGGTGCTTGTAAGCAAAGTATCAGAGTTGCCTCTGACGGAAAAAAACAGGCCTGACTCTGAACTCTCTGGAAAAAACAGGCTTGATTCTGAAAGGGAAAACCGCGCGGTTCCTGTTTGGCGGGTAAACTTGCATGTGTGCTCTGTTATCCGTGTTTGCTAAAAACTGAGGTGAGATCAATGACCCCGGTCACCTGTCTGATTCATAAAGTTGTCAAAATTAACGTCTTCTGTCTAATGGCAGGGTTGATCAGCTTTGCCGGTAGTCCGGCACTGGCCCAGGTGGAAAAAGATCCATTCGCACCCGAGACAGAGAATGTGAAATTAACCCCCGAAGAGCAGGAAGCGGCAGCCCAGGAATTGCTGAAAGGCGTTCAAAAACTGGTGCTGTCCCAGCAGAAACGGATTGCTTCCAAAGTCATTCGGCTCTATCCCAAATCCGAGTCTGCAAAAGTCGCTCGACTTCTGCTGGAAGAGTACGAACGTTTTGCTCAGATCAAGGAAGAAGAGGAAAAGCAGGACGCTGCCTGGATGAATCAGGTAAGAAATCACTGGTTCGTGGAGCGGGATCCCGTGCATGACAGCTACTTTTTCACAATCATTGATGGGACAAAAATTCCCGCCAGTAAAATTGTGAATCGATCAAAGACACCTGTCCTGTACGAGATGAAGGGACCTTCGATGCCCTGGAATGGCCCATATCGCTTGCGTGTCGGGGAAAGCCACGAGTTCTATTATTCTGCACAAATCCGCTATTTTGATGATCAGGGTGTGGTCGTCAAACATCTGCATCAGGGGGAGACGTTGCAGTTGAATGACAAAAACACTCTACATATGAAGCAATAGCCTCAAAAATCGTTTTTTAATATGAAATTTCTTATCAGACCTGCCAGGAACGCAGGTCTGATTTCTTTTGTAGCTGTGATTGATAACATGTTTTAAAATAAAGGTTTATGAGGCGTATTGTTTGAAAAACACTTTCTGGAAATCGGATAGATTTTCTCTTGCGAATTCGTCTTTCCGGTTCTGAAGAATCTCGCTATACTCCGCCCACCTCTCCAGATCACCTCTTCTGGAATCCTCTCTCAAAGTTCAGATTTCCTGATCCTCTCACACAATTAAATTAATACTGTCTCAGCAATCTACTGCTGAGGTTCACACTAAGGAGCCTCACAGGTGAGGTTATTTTTATCATCCATACGAATAGCGCTCGTAGTGCTTCTATGCTGCGCTTCTTATTCGGAATTGAACGCACAACAGTACGGACAGCAGGTTGCTGATGCCAGGCCGTTTATGGCACCCTCTCCTCATGTCAATACTCAGCAAAGGCCATCACCGCGAAGTCAGGCACAAGCATATCTTGAAAGCCAGTATGGTGTGCAAAGAGCCAATCCAGTGGAACTGGGAGTTCCTTTACATGATTCTCCGACTGTTCAGTCTGCAGGCTGGAACAGGGACGATATTACGAAAAGACTGCCGCCTCTGTATTCACAACAAACAGCGGCGACTCAAACCAACGCAGCACGAATCAGACAGGTGCAGGCAACT
>Ga0180434_10010140_pt1 | contig 10143 bp, 6 predicted proteins | sample SS_ome_7_FD_132453 | JGI IMG/M metagenome (GOLD analysis project Ga0180434, IMG submission 132453) | Hypersaline lake sediment archaeal communities from the Salton Sea, California, USA - SS_1_D_2 metaG | ecosystem: Environmental > Aquatic > Non-marine Saline and Alkaline > Hypersaline > Sediment... | reverse complement strand
CCGGTCGCACAATCCTTCCCCCGCTCCGGCCCAGTTGTGCCCGCTGTGGCACCCCTGGCAGCTCTGGTGCCCCAAAGAGTTGAATACTCCCGTCTCCATCGTGTGGCACTTGCCGCATACGCCACCGTCGCCCGGATACCCAAACGTCCTCTCGCTGTGGCAACTCGCGCACGTCGGGTGACCCACATCCGACACAGACCGTGTATACATCCCGAACTCGTGGCAGCTGTTGCAGTCCCCACCGTCCACCTTCCCTTCGGCGGTCAGATGGAACTTCGGCTCCTGGCTCCCCGCTTCTTCGTGCCGCACCATCGCCAGATATTCTGGCCCGCCTACAGTCGCCGCCTCCGGCGCAAAGTTGTGCGGCTGGTGGCATACCGTGCAGTCTCCTAAGTGAAACTCCCAGTCGTGCGGCGGGACTTCGCGAATGCTGTCCTTGGGGTGGCACGTTACGCAAGAGCCTCGCGCCCGTGCGTCAGTGCCACCGTGCGGTGTGTGACACACTCCACAGGAGATTGCGGCGTGTTTTGTATCTTCGAAGAACTTCGCAAGAATCTCTTCCGAAATGGCCGGGTGAACCTTCAGGTGACAATTTAGACACGCTTGGCTCGATGGGAGCAGGCTTTGCGAGCCGTCTTTATCACGTCGAAATCCATGGCAGGACGTGCAGTGAACCTTAGCCATGCCTGACGATTCGGCGACCACCGAAACATGGCAGCTTGCACAAGCATCGTACGGCGGCTCATAGCGGTGAATGCGACCGTTGTGGCACGCCATACACGTAAACTCGTCGGTTCCGGCATGCAAACCGTGTCCCGTGCTGCGCTCTGCGACGGTAGCGTGACACTGGCGACACTCGTTTTCCTTAATCAGGATGGGGCGCCGGGCTATCCGGTATTCCTTTCCTTCCCCATCTGCAACCTTCAATAGGGAGCGCTCTTCCGGACTGCGCCTGTCGCCCCTTATCGCATCGGTATCTCGATAGTGATCCCGATCTATCATATGGCATTTCTGACAGTCAACATTGGCGTGCCCTGCAGTCTGGTGCTCTTCCCAATCCCCTTCCCGCTTATGGCAAGCGATGCACTCGCGCGGTTTGATTCGGGCTTCGTTTGAGTCTCGACTGCAGCTGCTAAGTGCGCAAAGTAGCGCGAACGAGAAGCCCAGTATATAGGCGGCAAGGCTTAACGTCTGCCAATTGTGAATTGCGAGCATCTCAGTCACAGGAGTGTCATTATACTGAAATGGAGTAACCTCGCAAGTCGAGTTCTCATCCGAGACCGCTACATGTAGGTGTATTCGCATTAAGACCGACACACACGGTGATTCTACACTTGAACGTGCCCGGGATATCGTGAGCATTAATTGCACGCGCACAATCTAAATCATAGACCTGGGCTCTGCGAGATTGACCGGCAACATCACTGGCTTTTCACGCTCTGGCTATGCGGATTCCATTCGAAAGTTGTTTGTCTTACCAGTTCCTTTAATGCTGCGCCTGATCCGGTCCGGAATCGACGTCGTCACACAGAGAATCCTTTGAAGACACGGAGTATGTGAAATTCGTCACTAGGATTCACGCGATTCCGCGCACGCCGTTTTCAGCCGCGATTAGCTGGAACTGCGTTTAATTGCAGCCACTCTATTTGCTATCCCCGCTCAATGCACTTTGCTATAGCATAGATTAACAGGATTGCAGTATGCGAAGCCGGAGAACAGTTAACTAATTGTCTTGTTTGTAGCGGACAAGTGATAGAATTAAACGAAGCCGTTATACGCCTTATAATGCTATAGAAACCGGCAATTCAAGCAGAAAATTAATGACAGTCGCGTTACTCAATCTAATGCTGTTATAGTTGATAAACTGTCACAGAAGTGTTATATTTCTCACAAGGTTCTGATGCAGACTGACTTGCGCGCTTGTATCAGAGTTTTATTTTAAGGCGCGATGGTTTTGCCACGCATTCGCGCGTGTCAGTACCAGAGTTGCTGGCACTAACAACGTTCGTATGTGAGATTTCAGGCAATATGGTCTACCGGTATAAACATGCTGGAACGCTGATGGCGAAGGCAGCCGCCGCGTTAGTCCTTGCCATCTCAATCTCCTTTCCCGTCAGCAGCGATGAGCCAACCGGAAATGGAAGCCAGATTGGCCAACGAAGCGCTCAGAGAATTTCGCCTGCGCAATCCATTGGCCATCGAAGCGAGTCCGGCAATCGAGACGCGATGGGAGTGCTGGTGGACCTAACGCTCTGCGTAGGTTGCCGGGCTTGCGTAGTCGCCTGTAAAGAATGGAACGGATTGCCCCTTAACCAAGAAGACTACTTCAGAAGCTTATCCGCTCAGAAGGAAAACGCGGTTTTTGTCGGTGACAAAACGATAACTCCCCGCCTGTCCGCAGATACTTACACGGTTGTAGAGTATCATGATGTTAGAGGTAGTGAGAGCGAATCCCCATGGGTGTTCGTAAAGCGGCAATGCATGCACTGCTTAGAGCCAGCCTGCGAGTCGGCGTGCCCGGTTGGAGCTTTTCGTAAAACGGCTGAAGGGCCGGTTGTGTATGACTCGTGGAAGTGTATGGGATGCCGCTACTGCATGATGGCGTGCCCCTTTGGCGTGCCAACGTACGAATGGCAGAACGCAATCCCGTTCGTTAGGAAGTGCACGTTCTGCTTCGACCGAATCACAGATGATGGATCGCTTCCTCTCACAGAGCGTGTGCCAGCTTGCGTAAAGGCCTGTCCCGCTAACGCCCTCATGTTCGGCCGGCGCGTAGACCTGTTAGCCGAAGCTCGCAGGCGCATCGCTGCGAATCCTGGCAAGTATATCGACCACATATATGGAGAGCACGAAGCGGGCGGAACGAGCTGGCTCTATATTTCTTCAGTACCTTTCGACAAACTCGGCTTCCCGATGAACGTCGGGGTGCGGCCTTATCCTGAATACACCGATGCCGCGCTCGGTTCGGTCCCGCTAATCATAGTCTTTGGCGGTACCATTCTAGCAGGATTGTGCCTGCTGTTCAGGGGCAAGCGCGGCCAAAGAATAGACGCATGTGGCCCAAGCGGAGGCGGCAACAGCCATAATCGGCCCAAGATTCCCGGTGGCAAGACGTTTTTATTCGCTCTCGTTATGCTATCTGCGATTGCGTCTGGTGCGTACTCATTAAGCCAGAAGCACGCGGCCGAGGGCGGCGCCGCAATGCGCATCGAGGCAATTCCGGCGGCAGAAGCGCCGTCCGCACAGCCGGGTATCCGGTCAATCGAGTCCGAAAGCGGTAACGAGTCTCAGCCAAGCGAATCTCATGCGCTGCTAGAACTCGATAGCGGCAACACGCGTTCCGCTTATCCAAACGGAAGCTCCGGTATGACGCATGAGTCGCTCCCTCAGCAAATAGAAGCACTAACGCCTGCTGAAAACCTGGATCCGCAAAAGGCACTCAGTCCATCTGATCATTCTGCAAACACCTCACCACTGGAATCGGAGCGTGAAGAGGAAACATAGTAATGTTTGAGTGGCTCCTGAACACGCTGGGGTCTCCGGGATTTAGCCCGATTGTGTTGCTAGCAGCGTATCTCTTTGGCCTTGTGGGGTCTTTGAGTTGCTCTGCGTGCCACATTGCAATTCTGGGCGCTGTTGCGGGATACTCCGGTGCATACAGCGTAAGGGCAGAGCGCAAATGTGTGTTTCTCGATGGGCTGTCCTTCATGCTCGGGTCGACAATAGCTCTCGCTGGGCTAGGCGCAGTCGCGGGATTCGTCGGGCAAGCGGCTAGTTCCCTCTTGGGCGTATACTGGCATTTGCTTGCCGGCTTTGTGATGATCACGGTTGGCCTGTCCAGCCTGGACCTCCTGCCAGTCAGGCTACCGTTGCCCAAGATCCTCAACAGCGCGGCGGGAAAAAGTAGATTGGGTGCTTTAGTATACGGTCTCGCCATTGGCGGTGGGACAAGTGCGTGCTCAGTAGTATGCAATCCTGCTTTACCGATAGCCCTAGGAGTCGCTGCCCTTCAAGGCCAGGCGGCCTGGGGCGCGGCTATGCTGGCCGCATTTGCCTTAGGCTATAGCTTACCCTTGACGTTAGGGCTCATCGGACTGAGCTTTGGCTTTTCCAAGGTGGCATCGGTTATACACGGCTCCGTAAACACTATAAAGGCCTTTGCCGGAGCTTTGCTCATCGGTCTCGGATTCTACCTTTTGGCTACAGCGTGAAGACACACATACAGACAACTGGAACTAAGCGCGCAACGGCACTCTTTTGGCAGTTGGCACGAACGTTTACTGCCCGCTCAGGAGAAGAATCGCAGTGAGCCCGCACAACCACTCGCGGCTCTCTGGCAAGCTGCTGACCGGCGGTGGCACTGCGGTGCTGCTTTCCTTTATGCTTGTCGCCGCTTTAATAGCGGCATACAGGTTTATACAAGGGCTGGGCGCTACAACTAACCTTTCAGACCAATACCCCTGGGGATTGTGGGTAACGTTCGATGTGATGTGCGGCGTGGCTTTAGCGGCCGGCGGCTTCACAACGGCTGCCGTGGTCTACATCTTTTGCGGAGAGAAGTACCACAGCCTAGTGCGTCCGGCGATTCTAACCGCGTTCCTGGGTTATGTGTTCGTAGCTCTCGGGCTTCTCGTTGACCTCGGCTTGCCCTGGCATATATGGCACCCGATAATCTTATGGCCGAAGCATTCCGCGCTGTTCGAAGTCGCCTGGTGCGTGATGCTGTATTCAGCTGTTCTAGCTTTGGAATTCGCTCCGTCAGTATTTGAGCGGTTTGGCTGGAAGCTGCTGTACGAACTTTGGCATCGCCTTGTTCCCCTATTCGTAATATTCGCATTGAGCTTCTTCGCCTACATAATGTCTCACTCTGTATTCTGGGCCCTTACTGCCTTCGTTGTCATTTCCGGCGTCGCTATCGTGCTTCCCAAGCTCGTTGCCTCTCGTCCGGGCGTGCCTATAATCCTGATTATCGCGGGCATCCTGTTTTCTACGGCCCACCAGTCATCGCTAGGCACATTATTCTTGCTGACGCCCGATAAGCTGCACCATCTGTGGTGGACGCCGCTTCTTCCCGTCAATTTCTTTCTCTCAGCAGCGGCCGTAGGCTTTGCCATGGTCATATTCGAATCGACCCTTAGCGCAAGGGCGTTTCGCCTTCCTTCAGAAGGGGAAGCATTAAACGGGCTCGGGAAAATCCTCGCTTACGTGCTTATTGTCTACTTCACTGTGCAGATTGTAGACGTAGTATTAAGAGGGCAGTTGCCTGCCATCCTTTCGGCCAAAGGCGCGCTGTTTGCGGCAGAAGTCCTCATCGGCACTTTAGTTCCGATTGCCGTGCTTCTCAATGATCGCTTTCGCGAGCATATGTGGGTGCGCTTCGGGGCAGCGTGCCTGGTTATCTTCGGTCTTGTGTTCAATAGATTTAACGTAGCGCTGTTGGCGATGAACCGCCCAGGTGACGGCTTTTACTTCCCGAGCGCCAGTGAGGTGCTGATCACTGTCGGCCTAATCTCGGGGATAATATTCTTCTATAACATTACGGTTAAGCTGTTTCCCGTGCTGCCGGAGCATCCTGAGCCCGTATCCCCTGATGCCCAGAGCGCTTCAAATACACGGTGAACCTGTGGGAGATTGGCTATGAGAAAGCATACGGTCGTTTGTGCTAAAAAAGCCCCAGCTGCCGCCTTGATCCTACTCGCACTACTGCTAGCTTATCTTACGGGATGCTCTCTGACGCGTATCGGCGGAAGCAGTACACCGTTAGCGGAACTGGGCGTTGACGAGATATCTCCATTTGAGCTTAGCGGTTTGCAGCGTATCGTAAACAATACAATGCACATAGAGCATTCCACAACGGACGGGGGCTGCAAAGCCTGCCACGAAACGGCGGGTCCGCTTCCAATGGAAGAAGCTCAGCGCTCCTGCCCCGAATGCCATAATGTAAGAACAATAGATGACCAGGTATGGAATTTCCATTGCACGGTATGCCATCATTTCTCACAGGAGCACGAAGATTCCGGGGGCGGCTACCAGGATATTAAGCCGCTTTGCAGCCAGTGCCACAATATCGGCAGTAGCGAAAACCCGTTCAAAGAGTGCCGGACGGACGAGAGAGCGAACCGGTCCTGTAATCTCTGTCATAGAGTCCATCTGGACGACGACGGCGAAGTCCCTCAACAAATGCGTCCCTTTACGCGCACCGAGCTAGCGATGGTTGTCGGCAACGCGATGCATGAATTACATGGCACGGCAGGAGCCGAATGTAACGACTGCCACCGCTCAGGCCCAGTATTGACACCGGCCGATGCGGTTCAAGTTTGCGCCGAGTGCCATCGAGATAGCGTTGTTGCCGCGGAGGTATGGTCGAGCCACTGCCTTGCCTGCCATCACTTTACAAGCGCTGCCGTCCGCGCTAAGAACGATCCTCAAATCGCCAGTGAGCTCTGTCAAAGCTGCCATCAGGACGACGAGGCGGCTGATAGAATATACGCTTTCTGCGAACCCGGTGCGTCACACAATATCACATGTGAGCGCTGTCATCAGCCGCACCGAAGTGCGATAGTCGCAGGGGAACCCCGCTGCGCCGAATGCCATGGCGACATCGTCGGCAAGACACATCCTTCCAAAAAAGTCCATGGATCATGTATCACCTGCCACACCCCCCATGGCAAGCGAGAAGACATCGCCAAGTTATGCAGCTCGTGCCACTATCCCAGCGAAACCGTCCTGGTCCATCACATTCCCGGCCATCCGAACGATTGCACGGCCTGCCACAGCCCTCACTTCACTGAGATCGAAATAATCGGCGACGCCTGTGTCAGCTGTCACCAAGGAATGTTCTATTCCGGGGGCCGTAACGTGCCTTCTGCGCATCGTGACTGCGAGAATTGCCACTACATCAGCAGTTTCCGATACAAGGGCGACAGATCATGCGCTTCCTGCCATAAGGAAGAAGGGACCGTGCTGGATGATGACCGGCTAGTCAGCCAGCACAGGCGCTGCACAACATGCCATCCTCCTCATACCTGGCGCGTATCATTCGAGAAGAACTGCGTCGTATGCCACGAAATCAACTCCGTGCTCGAGCACAACCTGAATTTCCACAACGACGATTGCAGGTCATGCCACGAGCCCCACAGCACAAGCACAATGGCCAGAAGCGGTGATTGCCAAGGATGCCACGAGGACCGCAAAATCCCGCCTTTCAAGCAAAACCTTCCGGAAGAGCACATAACCTGCCAGAACTGCCACTCTAGCAGGTCAATTGCTTCCCTGGAGTTCGCTTTTGAAGGGCCAAAGGGGACTTGCCTTGTGTGCCATACTCATGCTGACACCGATCCCCCACTCTCTTGGGACCAAGTGCCGGCCGGACACCATGTGTGCAATACCTGCCACCCGGCTCACTCCTACGATGTGCACCCAGACGAGCGAAGCTGCGGATCGTGCCATCGTGATATCTTCGCAGCTCCCCCCGTCGCGGCGCACGGCGAGTGCTATAACTGCCATCAAGCAGGGCATAAACCCGATTTCCTCGGTCAAGAAGTGTCCTGCGGGGTTTGCCATAGTGAAGCCTGGCGACGCTTGCGCGGTACTCTAAAGGAAGATTGTGCTTTGTGCCATCCCTCTCATGGTTTCAAAGCCGACAGTGAAAACTGTGGCGTCTGTCACGGGGATGTGCTCGACAAAGCTGAAACGCTCGGCCACACTGACTGCACGTGGTGCCATTCAAATCACGTTTGGGCGCCGGATGCGTCCGCGTGTATCAGTTGCCACGCGGAGCTCTTCGGATTGCACGAAACCGATGGGCATTCCGATTGTAGCTACTGCCACGAGACTCACAGCCTTACCGCCGGTATCGGTAGCTGTACCGTTTGTCATGCGGAACTCGCAGACCATTGCACATCCGAAAACTGCCTGGAGTGTCATGAATTCCGCTGATGCTGGCACGTTTGGATAGCCGCCGAGGGCAACTGCTTGCGCTTTTGTGCCGTTTGGAGAGCTGTAGGCTCTATACTCTCTATAAGTAGAGCTTAAGCCGATAGCCGACACCACGAACCGTACGGATATGCTTCGGCCGGTTAGGATCGGGCTCGATTAGTTTGCGTAGCCGAACGATGAAATTATCCACTGTGCGCGTCGTCGGCGTTGCTCCGGCGCCCCACACAGCCTGAATAATCCGTTCCCGGGTAACGACTTTCCCGTGGTTTAAGTAGAGCAGCTTCAGAATCGCGCACTCTTTCGCGCTCAATGCCGATCGTTTGCCCGCGCAGGTCGCAGAAAATGAGCGAAAATCCACACCTGCCATGCCAATTGCCACCCAACCCGAGGTCTCTTCAGATGGAGCGCTTACCCATTCGATTCTGCGGAAAATCGCACGAATCCGCGCCAAAAGCTCATCTAGATTAAACGGCTTCGGCAAGTAGTCGTCGCCACCGGTTTCAATGCCCCGGATCCTGTCGTCATAGGCATCCTTGGCAGAAAGGAATAAGATGGCGACCTTATGGCCCTGCTGTCGAAGCTGCTCACAAACCGAAAAGCCGTCGATTCCGGGAAGCATAATGTCTAGGATGATGAGATCGACCAGGTCGGGATTGAAGCTCGTCAGCGCGGTCTCCCCGTCCTTGGCGAGAATGACCCCGTAGCCTTCCGCCTCCAGGGCTTCTTTGAGTCCTTCCGAAAGCAGCTCATCGTCTTCAACCACCATTATTAGCCGGTCGGGCATCGCCGCACCTCCTTAAATGTAAGCAGAAAGCGTGCGCCGCCCAAGGAGTTTCCCTCTTGAACGCAGATGTTTCCCCGCAGCGTTCGCACAAGACGCTGAACCAAGTATAGACCGAGGCCGGTTCCAGCCAAATGCTTGCCACGTTCGTCGGCAGTCCTGTAAAACCGGCCAAAAACACGCTTGCGCTCTGCTACAGGGATACCATTCCCGTTATCCTCAACCGCAATCCACCAGCTACGTGCATCCCTGTGAGCTTCCACTCGCACAGCTGCCGGCGAGCCGCCGTACTGTATTGCGTTTCGTATTAGATTCGACAACACAATCTGGAGCGCGCGGTAATCCGTGCATACGAGCATCCTTTCCGGTACCGCAAGCTCGATCTCGATTCCCTCCTCTCGTATTAGCTCCTGTTGGTCGCGCACTACGCGCTCGAGCATTTCCAGCAGAGGAGTCTCGCTCCATTCCACTTCCTTTCCTGGATTCTCCACCCACTGTGTGTCGAGCACGTTCTTTACGATTTGAGAAAGGTATAAGTTGCCCAGCCAGAGGCGCCGAAGGGACTGTGCGGCGAAAGCGAACTTTGGGTTTCGCATCATCGTCTCGAGCGCCAAGCGCATCGACGCCAGCGGTGTATTGAGTTCATGGCTTATTGTGCCGATAAAAAGCTCCTGGCGTCTCGCCAGTTCACGCTCTCTTCGGTAGCCCGCGTGCAGGATTACAATTCCCACTAGCAACGCTACGATGAAAAACGCGCCTTCAGATATAAACATAGAGCGCTCATGGCGCAAGTATTCCCGCATTTCCGCTTCAAAGCTGTGGCTGGATGTTAGGTGGTATTCGCTCGCTGTAGGCCCCATCAAGCTTCTAAATCCCGGATTCGTTTCGGCGCCAGGGAGAAGAGCGATATCTTGATACTTTTCGTTGATCCTTTCAGGGACGATTGCTGAAGCTTCGGGGTAATCGTCTCCGATCTCATGAGCCACCATATGTTGTCGCGAGTCATTTACCTCCCGCATAAGCTCTACTTGCCTTTCAGCGTACAGCAAATGATGGTAAACCCACCATACGACCTGTGCGATTAGAACAAGGCCTATTATTACAGCTATGAGCAAATAGCGAAGGCTTCCGCGGTCCACACGTGCATTATAGCCCTTGTATTGCTCTTACGAAAACCGTCCGTGACGTTTTCCTAAGTTTATCTGGAGATTCCGTTATCCCAGTGGCAGGAGACGCAGCCGGTGCCGGGATAGTGGTCCTCGCGGCCGGTGTGGCACGCGGTGCAGGTTTCACGCTCGGCGGGCTTCCACAGGTGCTCCCCGTGGCACGCCAGGCACTCCCCGTGCCCCACAACCCCGTGCAGCCCCGTCTCCATCTCACCGTGGCACACGGTGCAGTCGAACACCTCCAGGTCTATCCGCCAT
>Ga0180434_10010138_pt1 | contig 10143 bp, 12 predicted proteins | sample SS_ome_7_FD_132453 | JGI IMG/M metagenome (GOLD analysis project Ga0180434, IMG submission 132453) | Hypersaline lake sediment archaeal communities from the Salton Sea, California, USA - SS_1_D_2 metaG | ecosystem: Environmental > Aquatic > Non-marine Saline and Alkaline > Hypersaline >... | reverse complement strand
TTGCCTACCATTTCCCCAAGGAGCGGCTGGTATATGGTCCCAGCCAGATCGAGAACCGAATTCAGCAGGATACTGTTATCACTGAGCAGCTTGCGCTGTGGAGTCGTGGTGGTTCTCAAGTTATCCGAGGCAACCTCCTGGTGATACCTTTGGGTAAATCCAACTTGTATGTGGAGCCGGTCTTCCTGCAAGCGCAGGATGGTGGACTTCCCGAGCTTAAGCGAGTCATTGTAGCTGCTGGCGACAAGATAGCTATGGAACTCACGTTAGAGAATAGTATCGCAACTATCTTTGGTACCGAGGAACAGCCAAGTGAACCAGAGCCACCAGTGCCTGGAGAACCAGAGGAGCCTGTATCTGCTGACATAGCTGCTCTAATTGAGGAGGCTCAACTGCACTATAATCGGGCCCAGCAGTACCTCAATGCAGGTAATTGGACTGGATATGGACAAGAGCTTGACGCTCTGGAGGCAGTACTCGACCAGCTGGCAGAGTTAGCTCGTGAGCAGGTAGAATAGCTCATTAGCTACATAATCTGGCTTTTTATTAGCCATGATCCTGCCCTCTGAATCACTTGGTATTTCATGAGGTAGATACACACAAGGCAGTTGAGCAGATTCTTTTTGCATTGGCTTTTCATTGCTGACTACTGACTGCTACCCATCTTTTGCTACAATCTAATGTCACGGCAAGAGGATAATATGATTACTGTCAGCAACATCTCTAAGTCATATAACAAGCATGATCTCTTTAGCGGGGTTACCTTCACCGTTGGCATGAGCGATCGCATTGCCGTCATCGGGCGCAATGGCACGGGTAAGACCACCCTTTTCGAGATCATAACTGGCAACATCATCCCGGATTCGGGAAGCGTGTCTGTGCGACGTGACACTGCTATCGGCTATCTTCGTCAGGACGTCCAGCCATCATCAGAGCAGAGCCTGCTAGAATATGTGTCTGGGTCGTCCGATTCGCACAGGGACCTTGAGCACAAGATTGCGCTGGTGCAAGAGGACCTGGCAGAGGAACGGGACGAAGAAACCGTGAATAGCCTGTTGAGGAATCTGGGTGAATTGCAGTCGCTCTACGAGGCGAAGGGTGGCTATGAGTCCGAGCACGAGGCTATGATCATACTCGGTGGAATGGGTTTTGCCACGTCGGATTTCGAGCGCCCACTATCTGAATTCAGTGGGGGCTGGCGTACCCGAATTGAATTAGTGAGACTGCTCTTCCTCAGTTCCGATGTCCTGCTGCTGGACGAGCCTACGAACTATCTCGATTTAGAGACGCAGCGCTGGTTTGAAACCTACCTTAAGCGCTATCGCGGCGCTGTTATGGTCACGTCGCATGATCGGACCTTTCTCAACAATATCGTAAGCAAGATAATAGCCATCGAGGATGAGGCCGTTATCTTCCACCATGGAGACTACGATAGCTATGTTCTCGCCCGCGAGAATGATATCGAGACACACATGGCAGCCGCCCGGCGACAGGAGGTGGAAATAAAGCGTCAAATGCGTTTCATTGAGCGCTTTCGGGCCAAGAACACCAAGGCTTCTCAGGTGCAAAGCCGCATAAAGCAACTAGACAAGATTGAGCGGATTACAGTTCCCCGGTTAATGAAGAAGATACACTTCAATTTCAGAGAGCCCCCCCGCAGCGGGCGTGTCGTAATCGAGCTCAAGCACGTCACCAAGTCTTACGGACGGCATGTCGTATACCGTGATTTTAATATAATGCTAGAACGCGGAGACAGGGCCGCCCTAGTGGGCGTGAACGGGGCTGGCAAGACGACTCTTCTGCGCATGCTGGCAGGTGTTTTGCCATTTGAAAGAGGGGAGCGCGTGCTCGGACACAATGTCACTACGGCTTACTTCAGCCAGTACTATATAGAATCCCTCAATCCCGACAACACCATCATTGAAGAGTTGCGCAGCGCGGCACCGGACGAACCAGAACAGCGCTTGCGCGGTCTGGCTGGCGCATTTCTGTTCAGCGGTGACGACGTAACCAAGAGCATCTCGGTGCTCTCGGGTGGCGAGAAGACACGCATTGCCATTGCCAGGATGCTAGTAAAGCCGTCCAACCTCCTTCTTATGGATGAACCGACTAATCACCTGGACATTGCCTCCCGCGAGATTCTAATTGATGCCCTGGAAGCTTACAAAGGGACCTTATGTTTTATCACTCACGACCGTACTCTCATTCGGGAAATCGCCAACAAGATAATCCAGGTGCGAGACGGCAAGGTAACGGTCTTCCCAACTAGTTACGATGACTACCTATGGCAGACCAGATCGGCGGACGGTCAGGCAGAGAGTACGGAAATACAGCATCGTATAGGGCAGTCGCGTCAGCCTTCAGAGGCAGTGAGAAAACGCCGACGCAAAGCGCTCGAGGGCCAGCTTCGGAATGAGCTCTACCGGGCTATATCACCCGTAAGAGCACACATCGCGGAAATAGAGCAAGAGATGGCAGCGGGCACAGAACGAATCAAGGAAATCGAAGCCATGATGGCCGACCCATCCTATTACAGGGACTCCAAAATGTGGTTGCTGTCAACCGCGAATATGCGGCGCTAAAAGAAAAGTTGGCGAGGTTAGCGGCCGAATGGAGGGACGTGGTGGCTGAGGCCGAGCGGATAGACGCGGAGTACCGCAAGAGATTAGAAGAGCTGGCCGGATAATATTTGTGACTTGGCCCCTGACTCCTAGTGTTAAAAGTGATTATCGAGCCACAGAGGTAGCCAGTGCCTGTTCTCTGAGAAGCGCACCGAGTCAGAGTATCAGGCAAAAATATGATGGTCTGTGATTTCTAATTGCAGGATAAAATTAACTATTCACCCAAGCTTTGTTTTTGTTGATAGCTTTTCAGAAGCGTATAGTTGCCAAGCTGAAAGAATAATTTAACTTGCCATAGGTAGTATCGATATTAGGCAACTTTTAACTAATAAATTAGGTGAGATAGAAACGATGTGAGAATGCAAATCAGGAGGTTATAAATGGATAGCCCTTTTCAACGTAAAGAAGCGCTAAGTAAGACTTATGTATCTTGAGAGTTTGAAATCAAGGTGTGGGAGTTCTTTGCCTAACAAGGTATTATACTCTCGTTAAATTTGTTTTTAGTGATTGGTACTAATGGCAATAGGCAACATAACTTCAATCTAGATGCTCAGAATAGGAAGGTGATTGTGCAGTGTAAATCACGCAGGTGGATTGAAGGAGGAAATACTCCTAGTGCAAAATTGAGAGACCGGAATGAAACAATGTACCTCTTTTACGCTGCCCCCTCAGATTATCGTAAAATATTGTTCGTTCTTCGTGACTACAACCAGAGTAAGATAGAGACGCTAGCTGAATACTACGTTCGAACAAATCCTCATTTAATTCCTCCAGAGGTAGAAATCTGGGAGTATAACGAGACCACGAGGACCGGGGAAAAGGTTAACTGGAAAAGTACATATCGGACAACTGCGCGATTTAGGTTTTAGCTTAACAATCCTAATAATGGCCCGGAGTTTACGGCTAAAGAAGTGAGAAGACGGCTTAACCGCCTGGGTGTGAAGGCTTTGTTTATGGAACCTAATAGTGCATGGGAAGACGGATATATTGAATCATTTAATAGAAAGCTGCGGGACGAGCTTCCTAATCGGGAAATATTCACGACTCTAGAAGAAGCTAAAGTCTTGATAGGGCAATGGCGATGGTAGTATAATCAGGTTCGTCATCACAGTGCCCTGAGATACGTCCACCAGCACCTGAAGCAACGCTAATTATGACTTAACAAGTAGTATCGCTGTTGGGGGCAGGTTGAAGTTGGGATGTATAGGTACTTGGCTAACGAGTGGATTTAGAAAGGAGGAGCCTGCTCACGATTTCATACAGGAGTCTCGGCTATCAGATAAACGGTTACAGATTTGTAAAGTTGAATGGCAGTACAGAATGAGGTATATGAGAATATCGTGTGACCTTCACCTTCACTCAAATCATTCTGACGGGGAAAACACGATTGAAGAGATGTGCCAAGCTGCCTCAGAAAAGGGATTTACAACCGTCTGCTTCACAGAACATTTTGATATGAATCCAGAAGAGGAAAAATACGGATACCTTGACTTTGATAAATACTCCGATGCTGTAGAACGGGCTCGGGAGAAATTCAGTCAAAAGATGATTGTTCTTAAAGGAATCGAGTTCGGTGAACCGCATTTGTATCGAAAAGAGTTTGAGTATGTATCAGGTCTCGATCTCGATTTTATCCTTGCTAGTATTCACTACGTAGAAGATTTTGGAGCATATTGGGACGATGAAATACGATTGCAACCAGGATATCCTGTACAACGGTTATTTGAAAGCTACTATCAGGAGGTATTGAAGGCTATTGAATTTGGCGGGTTCGACGCGATAGCGCACATCGATTTTCCCAAAAGGTACTTTACTGAAAACCACGAACCGGACAGCCTCCTAGACAGTATTGTTAAGATGTTAGTCGACAAAAAGATTGCACTCGAAATCAACGGCAATGGAGGAGTTGGCGAAGTTCACCCGAGCAATTACATTTGTGATCTGTATGCCAAAAATGGAGGTAAAATCGTAACTGTAGGGTCGGATGCACATAGCAGTGATAGAATAGGACAGAATTTCAACCGGATAACTGATATATTACAAGTTTATGCATTTCAACCGGTCTGTTTCTTTCAGAGAAGCGAAATAGCACTCACTGAACCACAATAAGAAAATTGCAAAATTGGTCGATAAGTGACTCAATAATTCTGACAAATGTGCAATATTGCCAGCATACAGTTCGTGATTGCGCCCGTGAGTCCTAAATGTTAAGATGTACGCTACTGGATATTACCGAGCCAGCACTAGCTTTAGCCGAATGTTTGAAAGTTGTAACGGGTATTCCAGCCGGTATCGATAAAAAAGCATTGAAACCAAATACAAAATCGCCCTTTTAACACTACTGGACTGGCTATGTAGTCACTTATCTCAAACGCAGAAAGATCTTGAAAATGGAACACGACTTGTAAGGGTGAAACAACGGAGAAGCTGCCTCAATGAAGACATATCGCATAGCTCATGGCTTGAGCCTAGTTGATGTAGCGCCGCCAATTCGCGGCTTCGAACAATTCATCAGCATCTATGTGCTGGAGGCAGGTCAGGTAGCGCTGTTTGATGTAGGGCCCACAGTATCGATAGCTAATCTGCTTTCGGGTTTACGGGAATTTCATATCAATCCCGCTGACGTCAGCTATATCTTTCTTAGTCATATCCACATTGACCATGCGGGCGGTGCTGGTCGGTTGTTGAAGGAAATGCCCGGGGCGAAGGTGGTAGTGCACAAAAAAGGTGGTTCACATTTAATCAATCCGGCAAAGCTATGGGCAAGCAGTCAGGCGGCTCTCGGTGACTTGGTCCAACAATATGAGCCCATGGAGTCCATCCCTGCAAATAGGATAATTATTGGACAAGACGGGATGTTATTTAACCTGGGGAAAAAGGTGCTGCAGGTAATAGAGACTCCAGGCCATGCCACACATCACATGAGTTTCTGGGACAACCAGGAAAAGAGATTATTTGCAGGAGAGGCATGTGGCATTTATTTCAGGGAGGCCGATTTCATCAAACCGAGTACGCCCCTGCCATTTAATCTAGAGCAGGCAGTGCAGTCCTTTGAGCGGCTTATACAGCTTGATCCAGACAGTCTGTGCTATGCTCATTTTGGCAGCATAAATCAGCCGCTGGCTAATATGGAGAAGGCCAAACAGCAGCTAATATTGTGGGGCAAAGTGGTTGCGGTATGTCTAGATAAGAAGTTTGGCGTTGAAGAGATATACCGTGAGCTATGTGCGACAGATGCTTTGTTAGCCAGGCTTGACAACCTGCCAGGTGACAGGCGTGATCGTGAAATCTACTTCATGAAAAACTCGATTGCTGGTTTAATGGGCTATTTCAATAAATTTGGCACTGGCTATCTAAATCAATTGTAGGTAATCTCGTCTCTGTTGGCAGCTTACCAGTTTTTTAGGGAAAGTAGATGCTCACCATGTAGTGAAATTAATGGTGGTGTATTGTTTAGGGGTCGAAGCCCAGCTAAATCTACATATACCATTGAGATGAATTGTGGCTTCAACGCCTCCAACTCTTCGGGTCTGGTCAAATCAAGAGGATGAATAGCGGACAGGGTAAATTGAACCCGGAAAGGGAAGAGAGTAGCTAGCCATAACCATAGAAAATAGAGTACCTCATGGAGAGTTCGTATGGCGGAAAAGTCTTGGCAACTCCCGCTGTATGAGTTCCAGATGCCTCATTCATACGCCATCAGCACTTGGACGTCCAACTACTAAGACGTGATATAACGAAGAAGCCGTACTTGGATGGTAATTATACATTCCGCGGTTATCTGCAACAGACAGGCCGATAAAGCCTTGACACCACAAACCAGATGATATACCTTGTAACTCCCTACCGCTATCTGATTTTGACTTGCCTACAGGGTGGCGGATTTTGGATGCCCTGTGACGTTCGGGGCTAGAATGGAACTATGATTTGCCCCAACGATGGAACCGAAATGCATGACGTCAAAATCGTAGCACATTACGGTGAGCCAATCATTGTAGACCAGTGTCAGAGATGCGGAGGCATTTGGTTCGACGATGCAGAGCTCTTCCGAGCAAAACAAGGTGAAGCCGACAGAATCGAGATGCTTGATGCTGATATTATCCGAGCTCCCTCGATGATCGAGGAATCAGAACTCCTTTGCCCCAGAGATCGAGCAGTGATGATGCAGTTCGTCGACATATATTTCCCTCAAGATATCATTCTGGTGCACTGCCAATTGTGTCGTGGAATCTGGCTCAATAGAGGTGCGTTCACGAAGTACCAGAGATTCCGCCAAGGATTGTTGCAGCGCAACCAACAGAAAAGCGCCGCGGACAAGAGAAGGGCAGAGATTAAGAAACTGATACAATCCTACGAATCGGGACGCACTACCGAGACTCTGAGAAAGCTTGGGGGGTTCCTCTCAACTCCCATAGACCGCGGCGCACTTACCCGCCTGGGTGCAGCTCTAAAGATCATCGATATCATTGCTGATTGACAGAAGAGACGATAGGGAACCAATCAGCACATTTACTCAAACTGTGGCATCTCTTCCAAATAGGAATTTATAGCTAAGTTCATGTAGACATCCCGATAATTACGTGGGTCAGCACTATTTGTCTTTCTCGAATAGCAGGTAGTGATTAACGAATGATGTTATTGGCCCTCCCGACAAGCCAGCAGCTTGGTAGGTGTGGAGGTTCCAGCCACTCTTCTGATATTCGGCGATTGTTTTACCGACATCCTTGTGCTGTTTTACTTCGACACATTCGTATTCTTTTTCTTTCATTTTGCTTTACCCCCTATCTGGATTATATTGGACAATTCCTGGAAACACAACTATTTATCAGCATTAAGGGCAAGCCGCAAACACCGGCACAAAACGAATTTCGGGTACACCCGCAGAATCAGCCCGCTACTCAGCAAAGACGTGATGATAAAAACACACGCATCCTGACCGTTTTACATCGGTTATTTCAACTTCATAGAAAAGCTAAACGATATTAAATATTTGTAAGCATCGCCGGATAAAAAACCCCGATGTTCGCCCAATAGTAACAAACTAGCGAGATGTTACCTCAATCATTCATTCCACTAGCGTCCCTTAAAAACTCAATAATGTTCTGCATTAACAAGGTTTCTTCATAGGATCGGCCAAAAATGCTATACTGCCGATTGCATGTAATATTTCTGGTATTGAGTAGAAATGGATGCGATCAGAAAGCATATGAGATTGAATAGTAACATGGTGCGATAAGGAGGTATCTTCATGCAGAAGACTGTGCAAAATATAGCATTTATCCTCATTGGCATCGGGATATTGATCTTAATCGGTTGGAGCAGTAAAGATTTCTTTATGGCAGCTGATATTCCAGGAGGGATTCGAATAGCCGTAGGTGCTATCGGAGTTGGAGTGTTAATACTTATCATAATAGCGATTAAAGACAGGCTTAACAAAGTTAAAAAAGAGGATTTCAAGGAGATCGACAAATGATTATTACAACCTCGGACCAAGTAGAGGGTAAAAAATCAGCAAGACGATAGGCATGGTAAAAGGCAGTACCATCAGGGCAAGGCATTTGGGCAGGGATATTATGGCTGGACTAAGAGGTATGGTGGGTGGTGAAGTAACTGAATACACCAAGCTGATGGCTGAGGCTAGGGAGCAGGCTATCCAGAGGACGGTGGAGGAAGCCGAAAAGCAGGGGGCTAATGCCGTAGTCAGTATGAGATTCACCACCTCAATGATAATGCAGAATGCTTCTGAGATACTTGCCTATGGGACGGCGGTGCTTGTAGAGTAGAGGAGACGGAGACTGCACCATGTGGGTATCCAGGACAATATCATTCATTATACGTCATCGGAATTATTCAACTGGATTCATCCCCTAAAAGATCATTAAGTTAAATTCCAAGAACTAGTTAAATTATCACCCCCCTGTCAAGCAGTTAGATTGAACCCCTTTTTATTTGTTTGCCGCATAAGACAAAAGGTGCTTTTGTCATATTTATCCCGCCGAAGACTGTTATGACAAGGCATTTTATCCGTCCTGCCCATGTATTTACTGCGATTGCCAGCACTCTCTTCATCATTGTAGATATATTATTTGCCATAGATACCTTTAAAAAGAAAAACGAGCTTAGCCTCCCCACTACAAGATGGCGCAGATAGCTCACGTTTTTTTTAATCTTTCTGGTATTCTTGTACCCGTTATTTGGAATGGCTGTTGATCACCGATACCCAAAAACCCGCATGCCCATGGCACCTTGCCCACTGACTGCATTCGCTATCGCATTAGTTACAGCTGCTATACCGAAAGTTGATAGGAAGGTATACATGTTTTTACTGCCTTGGGCTATTATAATTCTACCCAAATGTCTAGGAGCATTCGATTGCTACCAAGATTGCATTATCTTTATATCTGGAGTATATGGTTTAGTATTCCTGACTAGAAACTGGTAGGATATAGGAAGGAGACAAAGCAGTGAATAGAAAACAATCATACTAAAAGTGGAAGAATATCTTCTGGAGCACACTTCTAACTGTACTATGTGTTCTCTGTTTTCCAGCCAATCCTCTCGTCTTGACAGGTGTTATTGAAGTAGAATCATACACGGCGTTATCCGTCGCTGGTGGGGTGGTTTGGGCATTTGGCATGGTGCTGGTCATGGCTCCAATAGTAATGTTCCCGAAACGGGGTGGAGTTCCAAAAGGGAAATCATTTGTAAATACTACCCAGCTGGTTGATACAGGTATTTATGCTGTTGTTAGGCATCCGCAATATACAGGTGGTATATATGCAATTTTCCTTACTACCTTTCTAGTTTACCCACACTGGTTATTTGGAGTGCTCGGAGTAATAGGTATAGCGGTTCTCTACATGGGTTGCAGAGAGGAAGACCAACGTATGATAGAGAAGTTTGGCGATGATTATAGAGCTTACATGGAAAGAGTGCCTAGAATGAATATATTCGCTGGGATATTGAGGCTTCTGCGAAGCAAAAGGTAAAGCTATTTTGTTAAGCTGAGTAACAATCTTCCAGATTGTTCAGGCAATCAGGATTTACTGTTTGTCATAGGAACTGTTTTTAAGCTACAGTATTAACGGGTATGCCGATCAAGAACATCCTGCTGATAAACACCAATGTGGCACGCCCCCCGGTTAGCCCGGTGGGTCTCGAGTATGTCGGTGAGGCCTTAGTTGGGGATGGAGTTGCAACGCGAGTCCTTGACCTATCTTTTGAGAACGATTGGACTGAGGCACTTCGTAAGGAATTTAAAAATGGTGAGCCCCTGGCCGTGGGGTTATCCGTGCGAAACACAGATGATTGCTCTTCTGCTTCCAAGAGATCCTTTCTGCCGTGGATATGTGACGTTGTAAACGAGATTAGAAAACTTACCAGTGCATATATTATACTCGGCGGTGCTGGCTTTCAAGAGAATTATTCGTAAGGCAGCGCTTAAGCAAATGCGAGTGCACGATTTGCGTCATACTCACGCTACACTAATGCTGAAGGCAGGGGTGCATCCAAAGATAGTCTC
>Ga0180434_10010136_pt1 | contig 10144 bp, 5 predicted proteins | sample SS_ome_7_FD_132453 | JGI IMG/M metagenome (GOLD analysis project Ga0180434, IMG submission 132453) | Hypersaline lake sediment archaeal communities from the Salton Sea, California, USA - SS_1_D_2 metaG | ecosystem: Environmental > Aquatic > Non-marine Saline and Alkaline > Hypersaline > Sediment... | reverse complement strand
CTGCATATTTTCACCGGCCGTATATGATGATTTGTTAATCAATACGGATAGTGCGGTCAGATCGGAGATGACATTAAAGGTGATCGCTTCGCTATCAAGATAGATTCCACCCTGTTCCAACCTGAAGGTTACGGTATCAGCGTCTCCGGGCATTGCACCGGCAGCAGCCTGGACATTAATACCCGTTGTTGCTTCGACAATTGTAAACAGATTGTTGTGCACCGGTGCAGATAAAATGGCATTGGCACCCGATGACTTAATCGCTCGAACCCCGTAACCTGGCACATTAACCGTTATTTTATTGCCAAACTGATCGTAAATATCGAATTTAACGGTGGTGCTTTCACTCACTAACAGATTCTTTTCGGGAATCAGCGATACCCGAATTTCTGAAGGCACCGGTTTGACAATACTCAGTGTTTTATTGGCAACTACTCCACCTGGCGTCCCCAGGATGGTGACAATAACATTGCCATCATTTAAGAATTTAGTTATATTCAGATACTGTTTGCCATCAGTTCCGGTGATAAAATCTAAATCAGTATTAGCAATAACCGAAGTATTTGAAGAAAACACGGATACATTTGAACCTTTCACCAGGAAAAGCTCGTCGCCATTTTGATCCTTTGCCGTAATCGGGATTCTGATATTAGTAAAATCCTTAAAAATCACTGTAGCTCCGGCGGGTAGAATCGGATCTCCCATGGTAATCGAGTTTAGCTGCGTCGGCATGGTTACCGGAATGGTAACTGTTTTGTTTAATCCGGTGGCAATGTGAATGAAGGTTAACTGCACCTGGTTGCCGATATAAAACGATGGCGTTGCCGGCCAGACCGGAATCTGGGTATCGATATAAAATTTAGTTGTGCTGTCGTAACCAATTTTTGGGGTCACATTGGTGCCAAGCGTCAGGTTATAGGCGGTATAGTTAAATGCACCAACCGATAGCGACATTTCTTCGCCATACTGGTCAAGCAGGACAACCCGAAGCGGAGCCTTGGCTGTATCGTTAGGGATACCGGCAGCTTCAATCTCAAGCGTGGTTGCCGTTGGAACCGTAATCGCTACCGTACCGCTGAAAGCGGGGGTAATTCCGGCAACCTCAACAGTGTAAGTGCCAGTAGTATAGTTAAGATCAATTGTTCGCTTTACATGGGCTACTTTTCCATCCCAGGTTACCGTGGTAGGAATAACGATCGAACCAGCACTCTTGACCGTGACGGTAATGGCGGATTTTTCCGAGGTTGATGGAACCTTATTAAATTCAACCCCTATAGTCTTGGCGTTTAAAGCCTTAACAGACATTACCTTCAGGTCGCCTACCGGGAATTCATTGATCAGCCCCAAAGTATACTGCATGATCAGGCTAACATCAGTGACATTTACCAATCCGTCACCATTGACATCAGCCAGCGCCTGTTCAGCGGGGTTAAGTCCGGGTGGAACCGATAAAACATGTTTCTCAACCAGAACTACATCCCGAACATCGATCAAACCGTCATTGTTGACATCGCCCAATAATGAAGCTGAAGCCGCTGGAGCGAATAGAAGAAAGAATAGGATTGAGCAGAGCAGTACCAGGGTAGTTTGGAGCCCCACTCTTTTTCTAGATTTTATATCAACCATCTGCCAAACCTCCATTTCATCTATGCTTAAGTAAAATCAAATTACATTTCAGATTCTATTTCAGTTAAAAACTAGAACACTTTTATCAAAGCCAATATCAAGGTATCATCTTGAATCTCTCCAATAATCAGCAATTGAGTTCAATCCACCTCCATATCGCCTTTTGTTTCGATAGCTCAGGATAGATGTAGCCATTTAAAATGGCATCCACCAATAACCATTAGTGAAATAATTATAGAACGACCATGGGCCCCAACTTACCCCACCATCCGATGACGATCTCACCCGCCACATAAACTGGGTTACATCATCAGGAAAACCAGGTTGTTCGGTCGGGACATTACCTGATGCGATCTCTTCATCTAATAATAAACTACCACCGGTTACATATAGAACCTGGAGGTTATAGGTATCGGCCCCGGATACCGGTGTCCAGTCAAAATAGACTGCAGTACCGGTTGCTGTTGCTCCGGAAGCAGGTGATAATAGTGACGGCGCCGGCAAATTAGGTAAGCCTGGTTCTTCGTTTATGAATTGCCGATATGCCGACCAGGCGCCCCATTTATCGCCATCACCCGCACGAACCCGCCATTTATACTGTTTTTCCTCGCTATAGGCAAAACCACTGGGGGTCGCGGTAGTTGTCGAGAGAGTATCGAGACTATAGAATAAAGTGTTATATCTAACATCAACAATCTCTAAATGGTAGGTGTCAGCACCGGTAACCGATGACCACTGAAATTCAATTTCTCCATCATCGTCGGCAACGGTTGCATTAACTGCAGGCAGCAACAGAGTGGGGATAGCAAAAGGCGAACCGACAGAAAAACTTCTTTCCACAGCCCAAACATTGCCCCAGCCGTTAGCATTGCCAGACCTGACTGTCCAGGTATACTCACTGCCATCCACCGGAAAGTCTTTCTGCAGCGAGGTAGTCCGATTATTAACAGTTGCCGTTCTGTAGATTTCACCTTCGCTGTCTTTTATCTGCAGCTGATAACGATCGGCACCAACCACCGGTTGCCACTCGAAGTTAATCCAGCTTCTGCCAATATTCTCATTGTGCTCGGGTCTTGAAAGAACCGGAGCACCGGGAGTATCACCGTTGACAAAATGGGCATAATCAGACCAGGCCCCCCAGCCCTCGGTACCGGCTGCACGAACCCGCCACTTGAAACTGGTTCCATCATCATCAAAACCTCTTTGAACAGATGATGTTACATTACCCAGCAGAGCCTTAGTGAGCAGGGCTCCAGTCCGTTTGTTAACGATTTCGATCTCATAATTATTAGCGCCCGTAACAGCCTGCCAGCTAAAACTGATCTGCCTGCCGGGTTGATTCTGATCACTAATCGGCGAGATCAACACCGGGATACCCGGCAATTGACCACTATAAAAAGCATTGTAGGTTGACCAGGCCCCCCAACCTGCGTTATTGCCTGCTCTTACCCGCCAGTGATACTGGGTGCCATCACGCAGAAAACCGAACTGCTCAGACATGGCTAGATTGCCTAAAGTAACATCCTTGAAAGGTTCTTTAGCAATACCCTTTGTTACTTCAAGTTGATAGCGAGTGGCCCCTGTGACTGCATTCCAGCGGAATAAGACTGAAGTTCCGGAGATTACTGTATTATTTTCCGGCGAAGTTAAGGTTGGAGCAGGAAGTATAACCCCGCTCGTAAAATAACGGTAGGTTGACCAGCTGCCCCAGCTGGTAGCATTGCCGGCCCGGACCCGCCAGCGATATTCAGTACCATCATTGGGGAAACCGCTTTGAGAAACATTAGTTAAATTGCCCAACTTGATATTTTTGAAGATAAAACTATCGCTAACCCGGATTACCTCCAGCTGGTAACGGCTCGCACCGGTAACAGCGCTCCATTGAAAATTAATGGAGGTGGTATCCAGGGAAGCATCATTGGCCGGGTAACCTAGGGTTGGGGCCGGAAGAGTTACTCCGTTGGTAAAGGTCCGGTAAGCTGACCACAAGCCCCACTGTGTAGCTGTGCCGGCCCGGACCCGCCAGCGATACTGGGTGCCGTCATTGGGAAACCCGGACACAGTCGTATTGATCAGGTTGCCAAGCTCAAGGTTTCTAAAAATATAGCCATCGCTGATCCTGATAATTTCCAGCTGGTAGCGGGTCGCTCCGCTTACCGCACTCCATTGGAAACTGACTGAAGTGCTATCAAGTGCTGCATCTTCTGCCGGCACTCCAAGAGTTGGGGCTGGAAGGGCCGCTCCGTTAGTAAAGGAACGATAAACCGACCATGCACCCCATTGGGTGTTGCCGCCGGCCCGCACCCGCCAACGATACTGGGTACCATCGTCAGCGAAAGCATACTGGATTGTACTGGTTACATTGCCAAGATCAACTGTTCTAAAAATGGTTCCGTCGGAGACCCTGGTGATTTCTAATTGGTACCTGGTTGCCCCGCTGACTGCGCCCCATTGGAAACTAACCATTGAACCACTGACACTTGCCGCTTCGATTGGTGAAATCAGAACCGGGGCATAGAGCTGCTGCACCGGAAAACTGTTAATATAACCCTGGATATACTGCATGATCAGGTTAACATCAACTACATTCACCATTCCATCGCCATTAACATCGGCGACTGCGAGCTGCGCAGCCGATAATGGGGGTTGGTAGCCAAGAATATGTCTTTGAATCAGGACGACATCATAGATATTAACAACCCCGTCGAAATTGACATCGCCAAGCTGTTGTGCTGATGCGGCCGGAACCAATAAGATCATCAGGATAAAGATAGAAAGCAAAACTAGTAATAGCTTTGTCCCGGCTTTTCCTCCGTTGTTTCGTTTCATTTTAAAAACCTCACTTTGCTTTTTTCTCCCTGTCAATCAGTTCTATTATTTATGATCCGAAAATTTTATTTCTCCCTGACATAAAAAGATTATTCATTAGTTTTCTCTTTTTTGACTCGACCGGCCTGAGAAGGTTTTTTAATCTTCCAGTAAACTAAGGCCAATACTGCAATAAGCAGGATCGGAATAATAACCAGATAAGGGCTGGTTTTTTCAGCTTCCCCATCCTGGGAATTGTCTTCGCCAGCCGACTGATCATCTGAAGCTTCCGGATCTACCGCTCCATTTTCAGGTTCAGGTTCAACTGTACTATCCTCGGTTAGCTCTTCCTGCTCCGCGTTATCTAAAGTCCCCTGCCCGGAAGATGGAGTGCCGATCACGATTTGACCGGGAACCGCCGTCGGTTCGGCGGTGTTTCCGGCAACGATAATTAAATCCTCAAAACCGATAGCAGCAGTTCCTGCTTTGATCAAATCAAAATTAATACGGCACAAAATACCGCTATCTTCGGTATCGCCATTAGCAGTAACCCACATAAACATCAGTTTACCTGGCGCATAATCCAGATTAGCCATATGCAGGCTGTTTTCTGCCGACTGAATCAGATCTCCGATATCAATCGAAACCGGCTTTACCAACTGGGGGTCGAAGGTAAGCGTAAATTGTCCCCCCTCGGTTCCTGTTGCCTGTTCAGCCTTGACAATTACCGTTACCTGCTCACCGGCACTGCCTTCAGTTTTGGCAGCTGATACTTTAAAACCCTCGGCTGCTGCCACACTGCCCGAAAATAACAAAAAAAGGAACATAAGTGCGGCTATTGATATAATTATTATTTTATTATTTTTTATATAGTTCATAGCGTCAAACCTCTGGTAATATATTTTGGTTGCGGCAGCAGTTTACAGGCTGCCGCAACCGGTCGGATTGGTTTACTTTTTTTCACCCGCCTCCAGATCTGTTTGCCTCATTAAAGGCGGGAAATCATTGATTACTTTTTACTGCCCGGTGAGCAACTGTCTTTTCTTCTGGTAAAGGATCCCTGCACATAAAAGAACCAATATTGCGCCAATGATCAGGTAATGGGTCCCACCGGTAGGTGGTGTTGGCTTCTGACCTTCGAGTTCCTTAATCCGGTTTTCAGCGGCAACCAGTCTGGTTAAATAAACGAAGTCACTGTCAACTGCACCATGCTGGGTCTTGGCCCTATTAACCAGATACCGGGCTTCTTCTACTTTTGGTTTATCATCAAGTTTTAGGTTGTCGACAGATGGCAGGGCATAAATCGCATCATCAGCTTCCCTGATGGCTTCGCACTTGGCGATTACTTCTTCAGCATCCTCCAATTTATTTAAATTGTTGAAATCGCTGTCAACTGCACCATGCTGGGTCTTGGCCCTGCTAACCAGGTAACGGGCTTCCTCCACATCTTCCTTGTCCGAACACTTAACATTTTCAGGCAAAGCATCAATAGCATCCTCAGCCAGTTCTATGGCGTATTGTTTTTCATTTTGTCCCAGACCTGTTACCTTACCTGCCGTAGGGGTTGCTATAAAGCGGCCGACCAAAGGATCGACAATTACCCAGTCACTGAAAGTCAGGGGGGTCTCCCCTTCCCCGGTGATCTTGAAATTAATCGTACAGACAACCCCGGAATCTTTGGTTGAACCTTCCGCATTAACCCAGAGGACACGCAGTTTATTGCCGCCCACATTCAGGTTGGAATCAAAGAGGTTCCCGGAAACATCAGGCACAAAATCACCCCGTGTAGCCGATACCGGCTCCAGGATCAGGTTCGCCCCTGCCAGAGCAGGACCAAAGTAAAGGTCGAACTGGCCCCCTTCAGTATCAAGAGCATTGGTAATGCTCACTTTAACCGCAACCGTATCACCAACATAACCTGTTTCCTGGCTGGCGCTCAGGCGAATCTCCTGGGCAAAAGCAGCCTGGGCAAAAAATAAGACAAAGAGCATGCTTAATACTAAAGCAATTAGCAAACATTTACTATTTTTTGGTAAATTCATCATCTTTCCTCCCCTTCATTTTTACTGTCTCCGACAATATATTTATACCAAGATGGTTTGTTGCTATCCTCCTTTGCACCAAATTCTTAAAGACTTATGTTTTCAATCAAAGCGATTTGCAAAAGAAAAAGAAAAGCAAAGCGATTAGTGTTTGCCTTTCTTCTGGATTCTACGTTTCCTGGCAAAAAAGATACCGGCAGCTGTAAGCCCCAGTCCGGCGCTTAAAGATACGATAGCGCCTCCTGTGGGCGGAGTCGGGGTTGGTTTTGGTTCCGGTTTCGGTGCGGGCTGCGGCTCCGGTTCAGGCTCCGGCTCTTCTTTTTCCCCAATCTTTTCTTCCGCACCCTTTAAAACATCATAACGCCAGCAAATATCGAATGCTGTAGCCCCGTAGACTTCCATCGCTATTCTGGTCAAACGCCGGGCTTCTTCGATTAAAGGTCTGTGCTCTTCGGTAATCTGTTCGATGGGTGGAATTAGATCAATGGCATTCTGGGCATCACGAATGGCAAGCATCTTGTAAACTCTCTGCTCTGCAGCGTATAGTATGGCCAACTCGGGGAAATCGGCATCTACCGCACCATATTCGTCCTTAGCTTTCTGGACAAGGACAAATGCTCTAGCCGCTTCATTAATATATGCTTGTTCATAGGTGACAATTGAATCAGGATCTGGAAGGCGGTGAATGGCGTCATTAGCAGCGGCAATGGCTGCCGCTTTTTCCGCGGGGGTATACTCTAAATTGACTTCTGCTTCATCGACATTGGCGTATCCGATCATCGGGTTAATTACTAATATCGAGAAGCCGATCAAGGATACGACAACAAGAAGCAATCCGTACTTGACTAGCTTTTTCATATTATTCTCTCCCTTATATTAATCATCGACACCCGTTTTCTCTCTATCTCTCTCTTTATCTAGACGGGCGCAAATCGATCCCTAAAAGTTAAGCCCGCTATTCACCTCCAGGTTAAGGGGTTGATGCCAGTTCAAAAACTATGTTCACAACTCATTGAATATAGAGACACTTTCCCCTATTTTAACATATCTGCTGCAGAAATTCTATATTTTTGTAAAAAATCCTTCTTTTCCGTGTAAATATTTTTCTATTCTGGTTTTTTATTATGGTTATTCTATAACTTAATTTCCAATAAATCAAGCATTTTAGGTCCGTTAGACTGTAAATTAACTAAAATATTGTTTCTATAATTGGCAAGACCTGCTGTATACCACCTATTTCTGCCACTTTTGAGCTATACTAGCATCTAGTAGCTAGTACTGAAATAAGCCTCTATCCCACGATAAAGCGCCATCGCAATCTTGTTTTGAGCTTCCGGGTCAAGAAGGATCGCTTCCTCCAGTGGATTGCTTAAAAACGCAACTTCGACCAGAGCAGCCGGCAAGTTAACCTTATTCAACACGAAAAAGCTGCTGGTCTTCACCCCACGATTACGCAAGCCGATTGCAGTTACCAATTCTCTCTGCACTTGCAGGGCAAGCATTCTGCTGGCAGTGTTGTTCGAATTCTTGGCACAGTAAAAGGTTTCTGTCCCATTCGATTCGACATTTGAAAAAGAGTTGGCATGAATACTGATCATCAAATCTGCTGCGGCCTTATTGGCCAGATCTACCCGCTGTTGGTTGATTACAGTCTGATCACTATTGCGGGTTAAAATCACAATGGCCCCTGCTTCTTCCAATAAATTAACCAGTTTCTGGGCAATACTGAGATTAATTGTTTTTTCCTGCACTCCGGTTGTTCCCCGGGCACCCGGATCTGAACCACCATGACCGGGATCAATGACAATTTTTCGGCCCTGGAGTGAAGCAGCTGTAACCTGGCAGCTGCGCACGTAAGCGCCGTGGACCCAGCCGCTTTTACCCTCAGCTTCAACATCAACCATTAACCACTCGTTCTGGCTGCCATTTACCGTTAGCACAGTACCAAGAGGCAGACGAGCCAAAATTTCATAGTCAGTACTGGGACCACTGCGCAGGTGCAGGATATTAACATTGACAATGACCTGGCTGACATTATTTTGACCACTGGCAGCCTGTTCACCTTCCGGTGATTGGAGATCAACGGTCGGCACCTGGGTCATTACACCGGGATCTATAGTTCTAATCTGCTCCAGATATTGAATAATCAGGAAATGGTAATCAGCCGAAGGGGCCCAGCGGTTATCTAAATCCTCAACATGGACCACCTGCCCCGCCCAGGTTTGGGAAGCAGCCAGATGGTAGCTTGCATGTGGTTCACCGATTGGACTGTAACCCACGTAGGCAGAAAGGTGATTATAATGGGCCCTGACTCCTTCTTCCGGAGTTGGGAACTTTTCATACTCTTCTTGATTGCTCTCGGCAGCGGTGGCGGTCCTGATACCGGCCCAGTTGTTGGAGTCAGGTGAGATTAAGTTGCTAAAGCGTCCGAAATCGGATTCTACCGCTGCCTGGGCATATAACACTTCCGGCCTTAAGCCGCTTAGAAGACCATAATCCCAGTAGAGGGTAGCAACATCAATAAAAATCTGCTCAGCTCCTTGACTGCGTGCCCAATTCTGGGCCTGCTCCAGGGTAACTGTAGCCATACCGCAAATGGGTGTCTTGGCTGGCGGAGCTTCGGTGGCCGCTTCCTGTTGTTCAGCAGGACCAGCGGTTGAAGTTGTTTTCGGTTCGCTATTAATATCATCGGCAGTAATGCTCACAAGGCTGACCTTAAGGGGCGCAGCAGCCCTGACCGCATCGGCCTGATCAAAATAACCTTGCAAATCAAATTGTTGGTCAAGCAGTACTGCTGAAGCATAGCGATTCACTATTTCATGGTAGGAAAAAAGCTGTCCGGAGCTGTCAAGAACCGCATAGATGTTTTTTGAGGAAAAATCTTCGTAAAGCCCGTTTGAAAGTCCGATGATCTTGAGAGCATAAGAATCGATCAGTTCGGAGTAACTATACTGATAAAAACTACCGTTTTGATCCTCGGCAATAAAACCCTTGATCGCCAGCGCTGCGGCCGGAGAGCCAAGCAGCAAGCAGAGCAATAAAGAAATTAGGACTAAGAGCAGTGTCTTCTTTATTTTTAGCGACACCGTTACACCTCCGAAACAGTTCTCCCTGATTATCTCGTTACAGTTACAAACCTGCGCTCAGCTTTTTCAGCGTCAACTTCACCCCAGAAACGCTGGGCTTCAGCATTGTAACCTAAAAGCAAACCATCTACCTTCACCTGATAATTTTGTGGTTCAGATACATTTAAGGCAATAATAACCAATTTTTTACCCGGGGTCAAGCCCTCCTCGACAATAAACTCACGAACAGGATCGGGTTCCGGTTCAAGTTCAGGTTCGGGTTCGGGCTCTGGTGCTGGCTCCGGCTCTGGATCTGGTTCTGGATCTGGTTCCGGTTCCGGTTCCGGGGCGGGAGCGGGTTCTGGTTTCGATACAGGTTTATTTTCGACCTGATTATTCGCAGCGGAAGCGCTATAAAGCGGATCGCCGTGCTCGATTAATGCCTTTAATTGATCTGGCGTCGTGATTTCATGACCGGCGATCATCACCACCAGATCAGCACCAAAAACAATTTCCCCCGGAACTGGTTCAAGATTCGAACCGGCTGCATTGACAGACAGGCTTTCGATCGAGCCTTCACCCATAACCTCCGTCGCTTCATTT
>Ga0180434_10010135_pt1 | contig 10144 bp, 11 predicted proteins | sample SS_ome_7_FD_132453 | JGI IMG/M metagenome (GOLD analysis project Ga0180434, IMG submission 132453) | Hypersaline lake sediment archaeal communities from the Salton Sea, California, USA - SS_1_D_2 metaG | ecosystem: Environmental > Aquatic > Non-marine Saline and Alkaline > Hypersaline >... | reverse complement strand
TTCCATTGAGGGATGAAGTCGCCGTCTATCTTCCTGAGTTGTTTGAGGCGAATTCATGACCCAAGGCTACCGCAAATTCCTGTCTTCCAAAACACGTCGCCTTCAGCCGATGGGGTTCGAGCCTCGCGATCTCAGTCCCATGCTGAAACCATGGCAGGCTGAGACCGTAGCGTGGGCGGTTCGCCGCGGCCGGGCGGCACTGTTTGAGGATTGCGGGTTGGGAAAATCGTTTCAGCAACTGGAATGGGCCGCCCAGGTTCACCGCCACACCGGCGGCAACGTGATCATCCATTGCCCAGTAGGCGTTCGCCAGCAGACTCTCCGTGAAGCTGAGAAGTTTCAGATTCCCGTATTGGTCCGGATCGTTGATCGACAAAACGACGTGAAGCCAGGTGTTTCGCTCGTCAACTACGAGAAGCTCCACCATTTCGATCCATCGCAGTTCGGCGGCGTGGTCCTGGACGAATCGCAGATCCTCAAAAACTACACAGGCAAGATCAAGCGGAAATTACTCGAAGCGTACGCCAGAACGCCCTGCCGTCTCGCCTGTACCGCTACGCCCGCTCCAAACGATCGCATGGAACTGGGCAACCAGGCCGACTTTCTTGGCGTCATGCCGTCCAATGAAATGTTGTCGAGATGGTTTATCAACGACACCATGAAGGCCGGTGGGTATCGATTGAAGAGACACGCAGTCGACGACTTCTGGCGGTGGTGTGCCTCGTGGGCGATCTGCATCGAGAAGCCGAGCGACATCGGCCATTCGAACGAAGGTTACGAGCTGCCTCCGCTGAACACCATCGAACACCTCGTGGAGTTGACAGACGACACACCGCCCGCTGGATGGTTGTTCGATTGCGGCAAAATATCAGCGACAAACATTCACGGCCGAAAACGAAAATCCATTCCGGACCGAGCCGCGAAGGCGGCTGAGATTGTCGCCGCGAAACCAAGAGACGCCTGGCTGATCTGGTGCCAGACCAACTACGAAGCAGACGAGCTTCGACGGCACATTCCAGAGGCGGTCGAAGTTCGCGGCAACCACTCAGAGGCCATCAAGGAAGAGCGACTCCTGGGATTCTCGGCCGGCGAGATTCGCATCTTACTGACCAAGCCGACCGTCGCCGGACTCGGGATGAACTGGCAACACTGCCACAACGTCGTCTTCGCCGGGCTCAATTATTCTTACGAAGAATACTACCAGGCCATCCGCCGCGTTTGGCGATTCGGTCAGTCCTCCCCGGTCGACGTCCACCTTCTCTCCACACCAACAGAAGTGGCGATCCGTAAGAGCGTCGATGGGAAGAAGGCCCAGCATGTTGCGATGCAAAGCGGGATGGCTCAAGCCATGAAACGATTCATGGCCGGCGAACTGCACGATGAACTGACAAGGGCGGAGTACACGGCCGATAAGGCGATGGGACTTCCGGCTTGGTTCTCAAAAGGAGTGTGTCAATGAAGGTAATCGACCAACAGAGCGGTGAGTTGTGGCAGATGTTCAACGGAGATTGCTGTGAGATCCTATGCGGCCTACCAGACGACTCAATTGATTACGGCATCCACTCTCCCCCGTTTTCTTCGCTCTACATCTACTCCGATTCTGAAGCCGACATGGGCAACTGTCAGTCGGACTCCGAGTTCTTTGAGCATTATCACTACGCGATCCAGGAGCTGTTCCGCGTGACGTCACCCGGCCGGCTCTGTTCCGTCCATTGCAAGGATCTTCCGCGGTACGCCAATGTCCACGGGACAACCGGTCTGATCGATTTCCCCGGGGCCTGTATCCAGGAATTCGAGGCGGTCGGGTGGGTTTTTCATTCGCGGGTGACCATCTGGAAATGCCCGGTCACGGAGCGGGAGCGGACCAACAACAACGGCCTGCTGCACAAGACCGTGAAACGGGACGGGTCGCAACTCCGGCAGGGAATGGCTGACTACCTAATCACCTTCCGCAAACCACCGGGCAACGGAACGCTATTAGCCGAGAAGCCAGTCGAGAGACCCAGCGGGTTTTCGCGATACGTAGGTGACGTGGCTGTGGGAGAGGTCTTTCACCCGTCGCCTTTCGCGAGGAAGAAGGCATCGTCTGATCATTCGATCGATATCTGGCGACGGTACGCCGAGCCCGTCTGGTGGGACGTGCAGCAAACCAATGTATTGAACTTCAAGGTCGCGACGTCCAGTGAAGACGAGAAACACATTTGTCCGCTTCAGCTCGGGTTGATCGAGCGAGCAGTAGATATCTGGAGCCTGCCTGGTGACGTCGTACTGTCTCCGTTCGCCGGCATCGGCAGCGAGGGAGTAGGGGCACTGCGAGCGAACAGAAAGTTCATCGGCATCGAACTGAAAGAATCATATTACCAGTGGGCCTGCAAGTATTTGGCGATCGAGGAGCTGGAACAAAAAACCGGGAGGTTGTTTTGATGATCCGTGTATTCCCCAAGCGAACTAAATGGACTCCGGACGATGCAATGGCGTTCGTGGGAGATCCTCCACTGTTTCGCCCTGAGGATCGGAGCATACCGGTACACGTATCAGTTACATTCACATGGCATCGAGCCGAGGGCGAGCGACTCAAGGCAGCCTGGTCGCAATTCTACGATGACGTGCAAGTTGGCGGCCCAGCCTATGACGATCCAGGTGGGAAGTTTGTGCCAGGCCGGTACATAAAAGAGGGCGTCACGATCACTAGCCGCGGGTGTCCCAAGAAGTGCGAGTGGTGTGTAGTGTCCATTCGCGAGGGGCGTATCCGAGAGCTAGAAATCAAGCCTGGATGGATTGTGCAAGACAATAATCTGCTGGCATGTTCCCGGGCACACGTCGAGGCGGTGTTCAATATGTGCCGAGCCCAAGGCAGGCGATGTTGCTTCAGCGGCGGGCTAGACACGTCGTTTCTTCGGTCGTGGCATGTCGACCTGTTTCGCTCAATCAAGCTCGATGAACTGTGGTTTGCGTGTGACACATCTGAGGCGATGCCGCGGCTAGAGCGAGCGGCTGAGATACTCGACGGGATTAGTATCGAGAAGCGTCGCTGCTATGTCTTGCTGGGGTTCAATGGCGAGACACTTGCCGAAGCCGACAAGCGAGCCAGACAGGTCTACGAACTGGGATTCCTACCATTCGCCCAACTCTACCGTGATGACCAGCCCCGCCAATGGCCGCAGGAGTGGCGAGAGCTAGCAAGGTACTGGAGTAGGCCGGCAGTGTACAGGAGCAACTCGAAGTGACTAAACATGAACTCATCAACCATTTCCGCCACCTTCGATCGAATCACAAACGCGATCGAGCTAACTGAACTGCTTATCGAAAGGAAACCTGAAAATGGGCAAGAAAAAGGCGAAGCGGAAGAAGGTGACCGTTAAGCTACTGAAACGCATGCATGCCGGCAATGTGACTGAACCTTACCGGATCATGGAAGAGTTGATCGAAAAGTATCACTCGAATCTCGGGGAGGCTACCATCGCCCTCGCGTGGCGATTCGGCTGGAACGCAAACGCCGACGGCTTGATGACGATGGGGCGAGCGGCCAAGCGATCGGACCTAGATCGCGAGTTGGCCAAGTTCGACTTCGTGATCCTCTTGAACCACGAGGCATGGAACAAGGGCGGGCTCAACGAGACACAGCGAGTCGCCTTGATCGACCACGAGCTATGCCACTGTGAGATCACCTACGATTCGGACGGTGAGCCGAAGCACGACGAACAAGGCCGGATCGTTTGTCGTATCCGCAAGCACGACATAGAGGAGTTTGTCGACGTCGTGAACCGACACGGGCTGTACACTCGGGACTTGGCCGCATTCGCTCGCAAGTCGATCAACGACGCCGAACGTCCGATATTGCAGGCAGAGCAGAAAGCAGATGGTGGCGGTGAAGGCAAGTCTGCGAAGAGCCTCGAAACGATGCTGATCGAGACACTTCAAGTGCACTCAATGAAAATCACTAACCGACAGATCAAGAGCTTGAGTGATGCCGGCTACGACACCGTCGGCAAGCTGGTTGCCCACATGCAGGATCAGGGCGAGTGGTGGCATCGCGAAGTCAAAGGGATCGGGAAGGACTCGAAAGTCCCGATCGAGGAAGCCGTAGCGTCAATCCAAGCAGCAGGCTGATATGTCCCGTCGCATCTTCGGCGAAATTCGATTCTGCCCGTTCACGATCGCCGTGAGCACCAACGAGCGTGCTCACGGCACGGACTACCGGTTCACTCGGATTCCCGCCCGCCTGACCGACGGCGGCGGCATGGCTGTTGTGCCGATCGAGTTCAAGCACCTCCACACCGGGGATTACTCGATCGCGGGAATGGAGGACAAGGTCTGTGTTGAGCGGAAAACTCTCGCTGACCTGTTTGGCACGCTCGGCAAAGGCCGGGAACGATTCAGTCGCGAGTTCGAGCGGATGGGCGAAATGGACTTCGCCGCTATCGTGATCGAGGCCCATTGGTACGAGATCATGCGGCCGGCCGAGTTCCATGGCGATTGGCAAAGTGAGATGAACCCCCGAGCCGTCTGGGCAACTGTGTTCTCATGGTCGCAGGACTATCCGCATGTCCATTGGTTCACCATGGGGAGCCGACGAATAGCAGAGATGGCGACGTTCGAGATTCTGGAAATGTACTGGCGGAAGAATGGAAGCCATGAAGACTAGACCCTGCCATCACACCCTCCAACTCACCAACCAAAGGGGCCAGCCTCACGGAACGTGGAGCAAACAAGGCAACAGAATCGTCTGCGGCAGGTGTGGGCGGTTCTATGGTCGTCTTCAGAAGGTGACTGACAAGAAAGAACGCAAGAAGCAGGAAAAGAAATCATGAAACACGGATGCATTTGCGGTTGGACCGGTCCAGCAGAGAAGTGCGGTTCTCACGATGGCTGCAAAGTCTGCCCCCGGTGCCTGAGGAGAGCAACTATCCGCTACACCTTCGGCATTCTCCCTTGCCCGAAGTGCAAGACTTCCGGCAAAGTGACCGTGGCCGGGAATCGATTGTTTTACTGCCACCGATGCCAGATGCAGTTCGATGACGACCCCGATGAGGGCGGAAACTACGGAAACAACCCTAGCCGGCGAATGGAACGTGAAGAATCGAGGAAGCGGCAGGTTTCCGGGGGTTCACGTCGATGAAGAAGCGACTTCAAGCGGCTGATTTGTTTTGTGGAGCCGGCGGGTTTACCACCGGAGCTGTGCAGGCCGACATCGACGTGATCCTGGCCGTGAACCACTGGCGAACAGCCATTCAGACGCATCGCCACAACCACGAGAGCACGCGGCATATCTGCGCGCGAATCGATGCAATTGACATCAGGCACGACGCAACCATCCCCGACATTGATCTCTTAATGGCCTCTCCTGAATGCACCCATCACTCGATCGCTCGCGGCGGACGGCCGATGTGTGACCAGAAGCGTAGCACCGCGTGGAACGTGCTCGATTGGGTAGAAACGAAGCAACCGCGATGGGTGATCGTAGAGAACGTGCGGGAGTTCCGCGACTGGGGCCCACTGACAGAAGCAGGGCGACCAATCAAAGCCAGGAAAGGCGAAATATTCAAGCAGTGGATTCGCTCTCTGGAAGCGTACGGCTACCAGGTCGATCACCAGGTCCTCAACGCGGCGGACTTCGGAGCGGCAACATCTCGATCGCGGCTGTTCATCGTCGCCAGGCGTGGCCGGAGGAAAACGGCGATCCCGTGGCCGGAAATCACACACCCGAAACCAGCCTGGCGGCCGGCCCACGAAATTATCGACTGGAGCAAGCCGTGCCCGAGCATCTTCAGCCGCAAGCGACCACTGGCGACCACGACCCTGAAACGAATCGGGGTCGGGTTGCGGAAGTTCGTTGGCGAAGCGGCCGAGCCGTTCATCGTGAAGGGAACAATCACCGCCGGCGGAACTCACCACAGTCTGGCCGTCCCCTTCCAAATGAAAGCCATTGGCCGAAACCCAGGAGCGACCAGGCCAATTACGGACACCGTACCGACAATCGTGGCGGCTCGGGAAAATCACTCGATCGTGATGCCGTTCATCACGCAATATCACAACGGACCTGACGGTGCGAATCGAAACTACAGCATTGGCGATCCGCTACTGACGCTGGACACGCAGAATCGTTACGGGGTTGTCGCTCCCTATTTCGTAACCGTGAATCACGGCGGACAGCAGCCCCTTGGAACGTTGACCACCAAGAACTCGCTGATCGACACCATGGGTAAACTCGGTGTGGTTGACATCGGATTCCGTATGCTCGATGTGGATGAACTGTTGGCGGCTCAGGGATTCCCGTCGACCTATGAACTGTTCGGCAATAAGGCGGATCGCGTTCGACAAATCGGGAACTCGGTATCGCCTCCGGTGGCGAGAGCGTTGTGTCAGTGCTGCGCGGAGGCGGGGTGACATGAAATACGACAAGAACTCACCTAGTGTTACTCGGACAATGCTTGATCTCTTGGCCTACCTGGATGCCCGGCCTAACAGGACATGCACCGAGATCGGCGAATACCTCTGGGCTGGCCGGCGGGGCGTGAATCGCCAGTCTTGGGCCAGAGCCGCTGGGGCTCTCGTCAAGCGAGCAAAGGACCAGGGCTGGCTCATAGAGAGACGGACGCGAGAAACCATCTACCATCGCCGTGGCGGCGCGAGATACGACTACCGCAGGGAGTTCCGCCTCACGACTCTCGGACGAGAAGTCCTGAAAGGATCAATCCCAAATAAATGAAATGCCCCAACTGCGAACGCGAATGTGAGGAGATCGATCTCGTAAGTCACGATGGGGATTGTGATTGCTGTGATGGCGAATTAGACACCCTGCACTGCGGCTGCTACTACGACTGGGAACCGCGAGTTTGCACCCAGCTGACAGCCGCCAGCAACAGGAAACCCGCACCAAGCGAGGCGACAGCTACAGAGAACCAGCAGAAACCGGCGGCGTGGCAGAAACACCAAATTATGGCAGTTCTGCGTGACGGCGAAACCTTCAAGGGATTGGCTAAACAGGTTCAGTATTGCGAGATTAGTTGGCCCCAGAGCTGCGTAATGGGTGAGCCGATAAGAATCCAAACAAATGAACGGAAGATCACGAATGGCAACCTGGCAGGAAGTCAACAGGCAGATCCTTGACGCGATCGACTTGGAAGCCGAATACAAGGCGATGGGGTTGGAGATCACTGGTGGTCCGTCGGCCAATGGATATGCGCCTTGCAAGGTGTTTGGCGGCAATGAACGGTCTGCCTCCGCCGGCGTCAACCTGACTGGCGAGCATCCTCTCCGCGGTCGCTACAAGTCCTTTACCGGCGAATGCGCGAATCTCTCATTCTTCGAGTTCTGCGCGATGGCTGGCAGGTTCGCCGACTGGAAGGAGGCCCGAGACTTCTATCGCAAAGCGGCTGGCATCAAGTCCCCTGCGAAGAACGCGAAGAAGCCCGTCTCAGATCGGCTCGCTGTTCGTGACTACAATGCCGCCCTGGTCCGCTCGTGGGCCTCCCACAAGCCACCGATCGCCGAATGGGCGGTCCGGATCGCCGGTGGCCGGATCGCCGGCTACCCGCCGACTTCGCAGAAGTTCACCTGCATCGTCATTCCGGTGTTTGGAGCCCACGGTGTCGAGGATGATCCTTGTGGATGGGTCGGCTACAATAAATCCGGCCGGGACCTGCCTGTCTCGCAAGGCAAAGGCAAGCCCGTTCAGATGGTCAAGATCAAGACCATTGAAGGCTCAATCGCCGGCTGGATGAATCACTACGCTCTGGCCAACCTGGAGCAAGCTGAGGTCGTTTGGAAAGTTGAGGGCCCGGCCGACATGCTGGCCCTGCAGTCGATCTTCCCGAAAGACCTTCTGGGGACCCACCTGGTCCTAACGAACTCCAGCGGGACGCTCGGAGTACTTCCTGACGATCATCTGGACCTGCTCGCCGGCAAGACCGTCTACGTCGTGCACGATGCGGACAAGGACGGCCAGGCCGGTGGGGAAAAGTGGTCTGAGGCCCTCAGTTACACCGCCCAAGAGGTCCGTCACGTCCGCCTGCCCTATGAGGTGGACGAGAAACACGGGAAGGACTTGCGCGACTGGATCAATGAGGGACACGACTACCACGAACTGCTGACACTGGCCGAAACGGCGCCGATCATCGCCAAGCCGACCGAGACCACCGAGGCCGGCGAGACGGTGAAGCAGGAGAAGGACCAACTGGCCCGCGATCGCCTGATATGCCAGACGCTCCGCCTCGACGTCCTCGGGGAACTTCCAGACCGGTCAATCAAGATCTTCAGTGAGTTTCACGGCAAGGCCAGCGTGATCGAGAACGTGAACCGGCTTACGCGGACCGATTTGATTCAGATCTGCGGCCCCTTTGCTCGGGATTACGTGTTCGAAGGGAATGGACTGGAAGCCTCTCCGAATCAATTCCACATCATTCACGTTCGCGAGGCCATCGCCATGTTGGCCGGGCACGAATCGGCTGGCGAGGACGTGGAGTGCGGACAAGGAATCTGGCAGGGAAAAGGTGAGCACTCCAACCACCTGGTCCTCGTGGGACCGGGAGAGGCCATTGTGGTGGATTCGGAATTTCGCACGGAGAAGGCGTGCAAGCCTCGGCTCGCGGGCCTCAAGGTCGACCTGGATGCCCCGAAGGACGTTCGGTGGTTCAACGCAAAGCAGTTCAATGAATACCTCGAGCTGGCAGCGAACACTGAGTGGTGCGTGAAGCAGATCGACGCGGCCTGCAAGCTATTCGACAAGTGGTACTGGCGATCATCACCCGAAACCTGCTCCACCCTTATGGTGGGGCTTGTGATGGCCTCCTGGATTCAGTCGATCTGGAGCTGGCGCCCGATGGTGTCGATCACCGCGGGGAGCGATTCCGGCAAGTCATGCCTGTTCGAGCTCCTCGAATCACTTTTCGGACAGCTCGCCTTCCTCTCGGCCAAAAGCACCGAAGCCGGCATCCGGCAGCGAGTCGACAATCACAGCCGCGTGATCCTCTGCGACGAATTCGAGAGCGATCGACACCGCAAAGCCATTCTGGAATTCATTCGCACCGGGAGCCGCGGAAACAAGACCTACCGGGGCACCTCCGGCGGGAACGGATCTGCCCGTGGTTACGGCCTCAGGCATATCTGCTGGGTGACGGCAGTCGAGGTGGGGCTCGCTCGGGCCCCAGACCGAAATCGATTCATTCAACTGGAGATCGGAGCCCCACCGAAGCACCTCAGAGGGAAGTTGTCGCTCCCTCCTGAGCCTGAGATTCGCGACCTGGGTCAACGGCTGATGGTTGTCGCTGTCCGGCATGCGATCGCAGCCAACGAGCTTGCGGGACGCCTGAAGGCAAATTCCTTCGAAGGGGTCCATGGCCGCGTCGTGGAGAGCTTCGCTACCCCCATGTCACTTCTGGCGTGTGCGGTCGGGCTCGACGAACAAGGAGCCATCGACCTGATGGCTAGGTACTTCAGCGAGTTGGAGCAGGACCCGTCTCAGGCGACCAAAGACGAGACGGACCTGCTAGGCGACATCCTGTCTTCCACCGTGTCCCTGGGGCACGGCGAGGAGGCGGCTGTGGGGCAGATTCTAACCAACTCCAACAGCTACAGCGGAGGGCTTGAGTCGATCGAGCGAGCGGGTGTGATGATTGCCTACGATAGTCGCCACACTCAGCCCAAACGGCTTGGGTTATTCTTGGCCCACAAGGCTATCCTGCGATACCTCCTCAAGGGGACACAGTGGGCAGATCAGGCCATCGACCAATTGCTGAAACGACTGCCTACCGCTCAGAAGAGGCAGTACGCATGTGGGGGTCACCGCCCTTGGGGCATCATGTTGGACTGGTCGTGGTTCGAGGAGCGGTATGGCGACCAAGACGAGGCCGGAAGCGAGAGGGAATTCTAGTTTCCCCCTCTGGCGAATGATTTTGCTGTAGTCTCTCAATCAACAACCTATTCAGATTCACCCCACAAAGAAAACGTAAACCTATAAAGGGTAATAGTATGAGTGCTGTTTTCTTATTTACTTATATATATCCTCTCTCTCTCTCTCTCTCTCTCTCTCTCTCTCTCTCTCTCGCTCTCTCTTTTCTCGATACAGCATTTCCATGACCCCGCACGCGTCCGACCCCACACAGCGTCGCCGATCGAGTCATGATACAGCGGGTGGCGGCTGCCT
>Ga0180434_10010134_pt1 | contig 10144 bp, 18 predicted proteins | sample SS_ome_7_FD_132453 | JGI IMG/M metagenome (GOLD analysis project Ga0180434, IMG submission 132453) | Hypersaline lake sediment archaeal communities from the Salton Sea, California, USA - SS_1_D_2 metaG | ecosystem: Environmental > Aquatic > Non-marine Saline and Alkaline > Hypersaline >... | reverse complement strand
CTGAAGCTGCTGCGCGGCAACCCGGGTAAGCGGGCGATCAATAAGCGCGAGCCGAAGCCGCCTGCGAAGGTGCCGAAGTGCCCAGCGTGGCTTGACGCCATGGCGAAGCGCGAATGGAAACGGGTGGTGCCCGTGCTGGCCAAACTGGAAATGCTGACGGAGATCGATCGCGGGGCGCTGGCGGCGTACTGCGACGCATACAGTCGATGGCAGCAGGCGGCGCGGGAGTTGCGGGAAACAGGTACCACGTATATCGGCGACCGGGGTCTAGTTAAGCGGCACCCGTTGGTGAGCGTGGTGCATGACGCGTTCGGTGAAATGAAGGCAATGGGCGCGGAGTTCGGGTTGACGCCGGCGGTGCGGAGTCGGTTGCAGGTCGTCGAGCAGCCACCGGAAGATCCGCTCGAGGCGTTTCTCGGAGCCAAGGATAAGGCAGGTTGAAGTGGCGATCGAGCCCGTACAATTGATCTCGATTCGCGACGCCGCTGACCGGGTGGGGGTGACCCCGGACAAGGTGCGCGGCTGGGTGGATCGGGGTTTTGTGCGATCGTTGCGGGTGCCGAACTATGACGGCCAGGTCAACCGTTGGTCGCGCGTGCGGATCTACGTCGATTCGTTCGACGAGTTCGTGGGGATCCGCCGGCCGCACGTGAGGCGGCCGTCTCAGAGACAGATCGATCGCGAGTTACGCGAGGCGGCTGAATCGCTAGGGCTGCAGCAGATTGGGATGCTTCGCGATGACGGATCTGTGCATAGACCTGCGTCGTAGAAAGGGACTGATGACCGAGCAGAGCGCCAACCCGGGCGAGATCGAGGCCGGCCTCGAGGGCGCGTTGTGCGAACGTATGGCGCAGTCGGTACGGACCGCCGGCGACGCCGCGGCGGCGGAACAGCGATCGCAGGCCACTGGCCGTGTAGGGTCGGCCGGCGTTGTTCAGGAACACGAAACCTGTGCGCGCGACGCGGGGCGTTTTTCGGAGCAGTCGTCGAGCCGGGGGTGTGAGATACAGTGTCCGGGCCCGGCCGGTTCGGTGGGCTGTTTTGTGATCCTCCAGTGTCGCGATGCCGCGGCGGAGATCGACCTGATCCCAGCGGAGCAACCGGGCCTCGATCGGTCGGCACCCCACAGCGAGCATGAATCGCAGGATGCGTTCGGCGCCGCCGAGGAGTTGGGTGAATATCACCTCGAGTTCGTCATCGCTGGCATCACGATAACGTTTGGCAGCTCTCGGGAGCGGCGGCTTGGGTGGCAGACGTTTGAGCCACGCCCGTCGATGTGCGTATTCGAGGGCGATCATGGCCGAGTTGATGCGGTGACGGATGGTCGATGCGGCCTCACCACGTCGGCCGTGCTTGGTTGTACGGCGCTGGAGGTGGCGGACCAAACGGGGGAGCGTCTCATCGTCGACGGCGTCGAGCCTGCGCTGGCCATCGACGTCGGCCCACACACTGAGCATGGCGGCTCGCCACGGGCCGGGGAACTCGGTGGTGTAGGCTTTGACGAGCCCGGCGATTGTGGTGGGTGTGGTGGTGACGCGGCGGCGGCCAGCGAGCAGATCGGCGGCCAGGCGATGGGCCTCGACAGAATCGGTGCCGAGGTGGTGGACGACGCGGGCGATTTGGATCTGCCAGTAGGGTCGCCGACCCGGTTTTTTGATGCGCCGGACGGACGGGTGGCGAGGCATCATGCACTCCGTAGCAAGGGCAACGCGCCGGTAGCAAGGGCAATCGTGATAGTACCGGACCGGAATCACAGGTGTCAAGTCTTGCTGCGACAACGGGTTAGGAACTCGGGGCGACTGGATTTGAACCAGCGACCTCTTGACCCCCAGTCACAAGGCGACATTTGGGCAACGCCCGTAACGACAATAGGTTAGGGCGAATCTGTGCCCCGGCTACGGGGGCGGGAAAACCGCGGAAATGGCGGGTCTGAGGGACGTAGCAAGGGCAAAAAAGCGAGATGACGGAGCGTGATCATGGCGGATGAGCCGAAGTGGATGGAGGACGGTGGGAGCGGGCCGGAACTGAAGACGGAGGTGGTGACGGCCGGGCAGAGCGGCCAGCCGGCGGGGGCCGAGCCGTTCGATGCGTGGTGTCTGATCGAGCTGTTCGGCCACAGCCGGATCGCCGGACGGGTGACTGCGCAAAGCCTGGGCGGCGCGAGCTTGGTACGCGTGGACGTGCCGGCGGTCGACGGTCGGCAGGGGTTCACCAAGTTTTACGGCCCGTCGGCGATCTACTCAATAGCGATCGTCGATGAGGCGGTCGCCCGGGCGGCGGTGATGCGGTGGCGGCCGAGGCCGGTGGACGCCTACGTGCTCCCGGAACTGTCGCACCCGCAGTTGCCGTTTGACGATGATGAGGATCGGCCGGACGGGGATGAAGAATTCTGAGAGCGGCGGTGACGTATCAGCATTCACACTGACTGGCGTTCGGGTGTGAAACCTTGCCGGGCGGGTGCGCTAAGGCCCGGCGCCGCCGCTGTTGACAAGTTAAAACCCTATGAGATGGCGGTGGGTGCGCGGGTGACCGCGCCGGGCGGGCCGACGTAAACCGGACACCGCCCGTTACTGGGTGCGACCGTAAGCGCATCAAGCCTCAGAACGGCCCCGAATGCCGAGGGGCGAGGGACCCCGGCAGCAGATGCTGCCGGAGGCCTGGGGCGGGCGAGCCCACCGCCGTACGCTGAAATCAAAACACTGCTCAATAGCAGTGGCACACGGTGGAGGTCTTAGGTGAGTGAGACGGTGCACATCGAGGGGCTGGGCGAGTGCAAGGTGGTCGAGGTCGACCAGGAGAAATGGGCGAACCGCGACATCCTATCTCGGTGCCTCTTCTGCGGTGGTTTGGGTTTTCTGTGGATGGGGTGGTTCAACTGCGGCGACGGTAATTGTCCCCCGATTCACTTCGGTGACAACCGGTGGAGAAATAAGGGGACGACATGGGTGAGGGCGTTTCGGCTTGTCGTCAGTCCCCCACCCCAGGATGGGGTGGGGCACCCTCCACCCCTAACGCGGAGGTGAGTTAGTGAGGATCTACGTGGCGTCGAGTTGGCGGAACGAGCGGCAACCGGAGGTGGTGCGGCGGCTGCGCGAGGCCGGGCACAAGGTGTACGACTTTCGTAATCCGCCTGGCGGCCCTTCGACCGGCGCTCAGGGTACAGGATTCCACTGGTCGGACATCGACGAGAACTGGCAGGATTGGACGCCGAGCCAGTTTGCGGGGGCGCTGGGACATCCGGACGCGATCAACGGGTTTGCAATGGACTTCGGTGGACTCTGCTGGTGCGACGCGTGCGTGCTGGTGCTGCCGTGCGGGCGCATCGCCCACCTCGAGGCGGGATTCGTGGCCGGGCAGGGTAAGCCGGTGGTGGCGCTGCTGGCGGACGGCGAGCCGGAGCTGATGTACCGGATGTTCGCGGTGATGGTCGAGACGATCGAGGATCTGCCGGCGGCGATGGAGACGGCGGCCGAGACCGAGGCCCAGCGCCACAGGGCGATGGCGGACGAAGAGGACGACGGGCCGTGTCCGTTGTGTGCGTCTCGTAATTTCGTGTCGGAACGCCGGAACGACGGATGCTGTGTGTGTCTGGATTGCTTCCATCACTGGCCGCACGCCCGGGCGTGCGAGCGGGGATTGCAGCGGACGTTTGGTGATAACACGGACGAGCACGGACCGGCGTGGTGGGATATGGCTCTACTATCTGGCAAATCACCCGAACAGGGACGTGAGGGATATGGCGACGGTGACACGGGCGGATGAGCGACGACGGAAGATCAAAATGGTGGCGCCCCCTACGGGCGGCGAGCTGCTGCTGTGCCTGGATCCGTCGACGACGCGAACGGGCTATGCGGCGTTTACGGCCACGGCGGACATCGAGGATGCGGGTTATTTCACCCCGCGGCGGGGCGACGACGTGCTGACGCGGATCCGCACGCAGTGCGAGGATCTGGAGAGTTGGCTGCAGGCGCGGCGTCGGGGGCGCCGGCTCGGGCCGGTGATCATCGAATCCCCCAGCGGCCATGTGGCGGCCTGGCTGCGACGCAAGACCCGGGGCGCCCCGCCGCAGGGCCTGGACTTGTACGGTGCGGCGTTCGGGGCCATATGGTGGGCCTGCATCGACGCCTGCTGCCGAGTGATGGTGGTGCCGGCGACGACGTGGACGCGGGGCACGAGCAAACGAAAACGGCGGGCGGCGATCGCGATGAGCTATCCGCAGTATCGCAGCGCCGTTCAGCCGGCGTCAGGCCGGCGTGCGTTTGTCGATGCCGGCGGGGATATGGCCGACGCGATCGGCTTGGGGCTGTGGGCGTTCGGCCGGTGGTCGCTGGCGGCACACGGATGAGACGGGGCGAGGCCAGACAACACGTCAATCGGCCGCGATCGGCGCGATGTATGGGCTGCGGGCGCCAGTTTGCCTGGACGGCCGGGACGGCGCGGGTGTGCAGCCGGGTGTGTGAGCGGATCGTGAGAGGGCGGCGGAGGCGGGAACGGGTTAGACGAGACGCTGCGACCTCGAGGAAATGTCCACCGTCAGGCAGTGATCCGACGGCCGACCCGAAACGACGCGTGATCAGTCCCCCACCCCACAGACGGGGTGGGGCACCCAACCGACGGAGTGACGACGATGGCGCTAACGCGCGGCGTCTCGATTGAGCACCAGACGTTCGACTGGCGGGCGAGAAATCGCCGGGCGCTGGCCACGCGATGCCGCGACGCCCATGTGCCGACGCCATCGCATCTACAGGTGCTTTACCGACGGGTCGATGCGGCTCGCCGTGGTTGGCCGCCGGATTGCCGCCGGCCCGCGATTCGTGTCTTGGAACTGCTGGAAAAGCACGGCGAACTGACTACGCAGCAGATACGCAAGATGACGGGAACGGTTCTGTTCTGCGAGTGGGACGGAGAGCGGACCCAAATCACCGCATGGCTCCGCAAGCGGGGTTACATTGAGCCGTCCCGCATCCCCAAACACGGCTGTTGGACGTGGCGCCTGGCGATTCGGCGCGGCGAACGCGCGTCGGGCCACGGCACCCAGCGGTCCCATGCAAACGGATATGTCAGGCTATTGGGTCGCCTTGCCCGGTCCGCAGAAAATCCCGAGGAGGGTCTGTGACGTACCGGCGACCAGGAAAATACGTCTGCCCAGTTAAGCTCTCAACTAAACCCAGGACCGGGCGGGGCGACCATTTAGGAGATGATGTGATGGTAAGACTTCCGTTCGGCATGACAATAAGGGAGTGGAAGCGCCACAAGCGGGAAGAATGCGACATGGCTTTGACCCGGCTGAAGCACCTCCAATACGGATGTGTTTACACTCCAGCGCAGAGAGAGATCACGGCTGCCCTAGTCCTGCTGAGACAGGCGCGATCTAAGATGGTGGTGCGACGCTGGCGGGGCGACGAGCTTTCGGATTGCGTGGAGGATGAGTGATGCGGCATCTACTTTTCTGGCTCGCAGTGATACTGGCCGTTGTGTTGGCGAGCGCGCACTACACCAAGGCTCAGACGACCCCACCCAACTACATCGCGCTCGGCGTGTCCACATCCCAGCCGGGACCGTGCGGGGGTGAACTGTACATTCCCGCCGATGGGAACGCGGCGCTGTTGGAGGTCGCATTCTACGGCGTGCTGGACCTGAACGGGAACGGCGTGTTTGACTGCGATGATTTGCGGCGCATGGCGGACTACTACCCCGATGATGCGGTGCTGTGGGGTGACTTGGACTGTAGAGGTAGCGTCACGGCGGCGGACTACTCGTACATCAAGCAGCATCTCGGCGAGCGCGTGCCGAGCGACGTGTGGTGGTCTTCGGCGGCGCTCGCGCTGGGCGCGGCCGGCGGCTATGCGGTGGGCAGGAGGCGTGTGTGAGTTGGGTCCACGTACCTACATCTCGCTTTTCAGCGGCGCGGGCGGGGGCGACCTTGCGTGCCAATGGCTGCTCGGATGGCAGTGCGTCTGCTACGTCGAAATCGACGACTACTGCCAGCGGGTGCTCAAGCAGAGAATCAAGGACGGGCTGCTCGACGACGCACCGATCTGGGACGACGCCCGAACATTCGACGGGCGACCTTGGCGTGGACGAGTGGATTGCGTCACTACCGGTTTCCCCTGCCAGCCCTTCTCCGTCGCCGGCAAACGACGCGGCGAAGACGACGAGCGGAACATGTGGCCCGCCACCATCGAGTGCATTCGCGTGGTACGACCGCAATGGGCGCTGCTGGAGAACGTACCAGGGCTGCTTGTTCACGAATACTTCGGAACGATTCTCGGCGACCTGGCCGAGAGCGGGATGGATGCGCGATGGCGCGTGCTATCGGCGGCGCATTGCGGGGCGTCTCACATACGGGAAAGAGTCTTTGTATTGGCCCACGCCGGTAGCCTCGGACGGATTTCGCGCCAAGCTAAAGCTATCCAGCCTGAAGCGGGCCTATTGTCGAAAGATCACGGACCCTTATCACGCGAAGCATGGTTGCCGGGTGTTAACCGAAGAACTTGCCGCCTTGGGCGATACTTGCCAGACGACGGGGATTACGCAGTGGTTGATGGGCTGGCCACCAAATTGGACGAGCTTAGAGCCCTTGGCAATGGACAGGTTCCGCTCGTGGCTGCAACGGCATGGCGGCTGCTGACGAGGTGATGAGATGAGGGTCTTCGGTCGGCGCATTCAGTTCGTGTCGTGGCGGCACTACTGGCGGGTCTGGCGGCTGTGGTTCCGTTGGCCCGCCAACCCGCTCATCGCCGGCAGCATCGACCTCGGCCCGCTGGAGATTCGGATTTGGCGAAAGGTGAAGCCATGAACCCTACGAACATCGAATGGCTGCTGCCCCAGTACAACAACGGGCGGCGCGGCTTCACGTGGAATCCGGTTGTCGGGTGTACGCCCATCAGCGTGGGCTGTGCGAACTGCTACGCCAAACGACTGCACGACAAGCGGTATGCGGCATATCGGGCGGGAAAGACGTTGGCTACGTGCTACGCCAAGCCGTTCGAGATCGCGCAGTTCATGCACGAGCGAATCATGCAACCGTTCCGGCGAAAGACGGAGAGCACTGTGTTCGTATGCTCTATGTCCGATCTGTTCGGGCCGGGCGTGAGCGATGAAACGATTGATCAGGTGTGGGCGGCGATGTGGTTTTCGCCCTGGCATACGTTCGTGGTGCTGACCAAGCGGGCGAAGCGCGCCCATGAATGGTTGCGGCAGCGCGAAGATCCGACGCGGGGCGTTGAGCATCTGTTGGGAATAGTGAATCAAGACAATGAGTACGTCTATCAGTGGCCGGCGGTCAATATTGCCCTCGGCGTATCGGTCAGCACCCAGGCCGAGTGGGATCAGAAGGTCCCGCTGCTGCTGGAGTGCCCAGCGCGATGGCGGTTCGTGAGCATCGAGCCGATGCTGGAGGCGATTGACGTTCGTCGCCACGTCAGCGAGCTCAACGGCATCATTCTCGGCGGTGAGTCCGGGCCGGGCGCGCGGCCGATGCGCCCCGACTGGGCGCGTGGTGTGCGGGATCAGTGTGAGGCGGCGCATGTGCCGCTCTTTTTCAAGCAGATGAAGGTCAGCGGTCGCATGGTCAAGATGCCGAAGATCGATGGTGTCGAGTACAGCATCGTGCCGTGGGCTGAGGCATGACGGCGAAGCTGGCAGAGGAAGGCGGTGACGCATGAAACGGAAGCTAACGGAGCCGCAGGCGCGACTTTTGCGAGTGTTGCGAGACGGCGGGCGAGTGCTGCTGGCACCGCTCCGTCGCGACGGCCAACTGTACGAGCGGGATGAATACATATCGTTCCATCGCGTCCATTCGGCGACGCTAGCCGCCGCGCTCAGGCGTGGTTGGCTGGCCTGGGATCAACGGCGCAGTGACTTGGTGTTGCGTATCGCCCCCGCCGGCCGCGCCGCACTGGCGGAGCATGAGAAAGGCGGTGACGGATGAGCGAATTGAGTGAGGCGCAGGCGCACGTGCTCAGCACACTGAGAGGTGGAGTGAGCCAGTTGCCAGACACTATGTACGGCGCGGAGGTGTACACCATGCTTGAATGTGCGGCGAACGGCTGGCTATGGCCCGAGGATGGGCGTATCCACATTACAGGCGGAGGACTGGCGATCCTGGTGGACTACGAAAAAGAGGGGACGGATGACGGCGAAAGATGAGCTGAAGCAATTCGTGGCGGATATGCTTCCCGACCAAGTGACCATGACTGCGGGCCACGTAGTATGGGAGGAGTTCGAGCAGAAACTAGACGCCGCCCTGGCCGAAGTGCGGGAAGACCAGATGGAGGCGGATTGTCGAGCCGCCTGCCCGTCATGCGCAGAGGGGCAACAGCCGTTTCTCGGCAAACGCGGGCATTGGTATCACGGGCAGCATTATCTAGACCAATGCTTGGCCACCGACATCCGCCGCGCGCTCGAGAAGGAGAAGACATGACGGCGAAAGAGCGGCTGGGCATCATTGAGAGGCTGCGCAGTGAGCGCCCGTGGTGTTACGATGAGAATGGGCAGCAGTTTACCTACTGTCCACCTGGCTTGGCGGACGAGGCGGCTGACGAGATTGAGCGGTTACGCGCCGCCCTGGCCGAAGCGCGGCGCGAGGCGATGGAGAAGGCGTGTCGGGCAGTGTGCCATTGGTGCAAGGTTGGCAAGCCGCTTGTCGAGCAACCCACATCGCATTGGTATCACGATCTGTTGGAAGATGGAACTGCAAAGTGTTTCGCCAGCCAGATCCGCCTCGCGTGGGCGGAGCAAACGGAGAGACGGTGATGGAGATTCAGATCGGGAACGTGAAGTTCGAGGACGTACAGGTAGTGAAGCTGGAAGGGCTCAAGGCCAACGGCGAACAGTTCAGCCTGAGCCTGTTCGCCAGCGAGGCGGTGGAATGGGCGACACGCTTGACGGACGCGGAGAGTTCTAACTGATCGCTCCGGCGGAGCCGGACGCAGACAACGGTTTAACGGTAGGCCCGAAGGGCCACGCGTGATTGAAAAGGCGGGTGATTCGATGATTATTCCGAGACCATATAAAGGCTTGCTAAAGCGGGGCATCCTGCGTGTCTATCGCGAGATACCGGAGGCGGTCGGGTGGCCAGTGTTCTACATGGGTATTAGTGATCGGGGACTAAGAGAGACTGCTCTGGCTGTGAAAACAATTCAATCACTGGAAGCATTGCCTTGGCCGGACACTAAATGTGTTGTGGTAGCGGAGGATATTTTGGCGCCGTTTAGGGGGCAGAGAGCTTTATGGTTTTTGGTTCAGCGTAATATCTGGGCGAAACCGGACGATGTGCCCGATGGGCATGGCTATGAGACAGCAGACATCTATCGATTCTACACTGACGGGACAGTTGAGCGAGAATGGGGGCCTGTGCGACATGCGTTTATTAAGGGTACGTATGATCACCTAAACATAACTCAAAGCGAGTTTGACGCGCGTGGTGTGAAGGACATGTGTGGGTCGGCCCATTATCAAGCATTGCCACAGGCGATACAAGAGTTCGTGCGTGAATGCCGACCTACGCTGCAAAGCGGTGTATGGAGCATAGGATACGATCTGCTGACTGGCAAGAAATTCAGAGGCAAGGATGGCCGAGAGCTAGATCAGGCTGGTGCGCCCGCATGGGAACTACTGACAGCGTTTGCGAACATAGCGACGCCATGTGGGTATCGGGTGTGGTTGAGGAACGAAAACGGATTCGGCAACAAGGCGCAAAGAAAACTGACGGGTCGCAAACCTATTCTGGCTGACGTCCGTTACGATCGCATCTACAGAACCTGTGAGGCCCTGGGCATGATAAAAGAAAAGCGGCCTCATCCACGTAGTGGACATTTACGATTTTTATGGGCTAAAGCAGGGGTCGATCGTCGAACATTGCCAGATGATCCGGGGGAACGTTTGAGGATTCGCGCGCGGCGTAACGTGCAGCCCGTATACGTGCGGGCTTGTTGGGTGGGTCCCGATGACTGGTATGACGATGGGACGTATTACGAGATTGACTGGGGGCCGAGGCCCCCTTTAATGCCGGATGAAAAACGACGAAAGAGGCACGATTAAGACTCGGTGGCATCGATGCGTGGATGGACCCGGACCCAAGGTTGCCGAACCTGTGGTGAAACGTAATGCCGAAGGCAACCCCAACCCGTAAACGCCCACG
>Ga0180434_10010133_pt1 | contig 10144 bp, 8 predicted proteins | sample SS_ome_7_FD_132453 | JGI IMG/M metagenome (GOLD analysis project Ga0180434, IMG submission 132453) | Hypersaline lake sediment archaeal communities from the Salton Sea, California, USA - SS_1_D_2 metaG | ecosystem: Environmental > Aquatic > Non-marine Saline and Alkaline > Hypersaline > Sediment... | reverse complement strand
TCGCTCATGCCCCTCGATCCCTGCGTCTCAGGGGACCTGTTCGATGACGCCTCCGCCCAGGACCACGTCGCCGTCGAAGAGCACCGCCGACTGTCCCGGCGTGAGGGCACGCTGCGGTTCGTCGAAGAGCACCCGGAAGGTATCCTCCCCGCCGGGTTCGATACGGGCCGGGGCGGGGATGCCGTTGTAGCGGACCTGGACCCGGGCGCGGAAGGGGACCTCCGGGGTGTCGATGGAGACCCAGTTGGCTCCCGCGGCGGTCAGCTCACAGGCCATCAGTCCTTCCTCCGGACCGATCCTCACGGTCCCCGACCGCGGGTCGGTATCGTGCACGTAGACCCTGCGGCCGGCGGCCACACCCAGCCCGCGGCGCTGTCCCACAGTATAGAGGGCGGTACCGTCGTGTCGGCCCACCACCTGCCCCTGCTCGTCCACGATCGCTCCCGGCCGCAGGGCACGCTCAAGCTCCCGGTCCGGGCTCCCCGCCGCCCGCTCCCGCTCCACCTGGTCCCGCAGGAAGCGCCCGTAGTCGTCGGAGGGGATGAAGCAGATCTCCTGCGAGTCGGGTGCCCCGGCCGCCGCCAGGCCGTGCCGTCGAGCCAGCTCCCGGACCCGTTCCTTGTCCATCTCACCCACCGGCAGCAGGGTGCGTTCCAGGTGCCGGGGGGCGATGCCCCAGAGCGCGTACGCCTGGTCCTTCTGCGGGTCCACTGCGCGCTTGAGGAGGGTGCGTCCCCCCTCCCGGACCACCCGGGCATGGTGCCCGGTGGCGAACCAGTCGGCCCCCAGCCGGCGGGCATGCTCGATGAGCAGACCCCACTTCACGTAGGTGTTGCAGCGCACACAGGGATTGGGGGTCCGGCCCAGGGCGTACTGCCGTTTGAAGTCCTCCATGACCGACGCACGGAAGGCCTCCCGGGTATCCAGCAGCCGGTGCCGGCCGCCCGCCCGGAGCGCTGCCTGCCGAGCCCGTGCCGCCCCGGTAACCGCGCAGCAGCGCCGCTCCCGCCCCGCTCCTTCGGCGGAGATACCGTCTCCCTCGTCGTGGAGCAGCAGGGTGAAGCCCATGACCTCGTAGCCCTGCTCGGCCAGCAGCAGGGCCGTCAGCGAGGAATCCACCCCGCCGCTCATGGCCACCGCCACCACACCGCGTCCCCCACCGGACGCAGACGGGCGCTCCTTATGCCGGGTATCGTTCGTCATGATGGCTTCCGGGGACCTCCCGACCCCGGGAGCTACCAAGGTAACGCACCTGCACGGGGGCGCCAGAGCACAAAACGAGCCGCCCGAAGACCGGCCGCCGACCGGACCCGCCCCCTCCCCACCCTCCTGCCCGTGGAGGTCTCAGCCCCCGAAACGCTCCATGATCCAGCGGCTGAGGATTTCCAGCACCGAAGGGTCCACGGTGGTCTCGATCCGCGCGTATTCGCTGACCCCGCCCGTACCGGCCGGCTGGAAGAGGTGGTTGAGACCGGGCAGCACCCTGGCGGTCACATCCTCGTTCCCCCCCTCCAGAAGCGCCTCCATGATCTCCGGCAGGTTCTGCTCCGCGTCCACCTGCAGGTCGCGGCTGCCGTTGAGGGTCAGTACCGGGACCCGCACCTGCCGCAGGAAGGTCCGCGGGTCCAGGTCCATGACATGCAGTGTCCAGGGGTCGAGCAGGCTGGCCAGTCCGCTCCGGGCCGCCCGCTCCACCTGCTCCGGGTCGACACGCCCGGAGGGTGCCAGCAGCGAGAGCTGGTAATCGGTGAGCGCCGTCATGGCCTCCATGAGGCGTGTGCTGTCGGCACCCGACTTCGCCAGACGCAGCAGCTCGGCCTGCAGTTCCCGCTGACGCGCGGCCTGCTCGGGCGTGACCTGTCTTTCGGTGACCGAGATCAGCTCGGTCTGCTCCAGGATCACCTCGTCCAGGGGCACGCCGGTGCCCGCCAGCAGGATGATGAAGGCGACCTGCTCGGAGCGGCTCGCCGCCATCGGGGCTACCAGCCCTCCCTCGCTGTGACCGATCAGCCCGATCCGCTCCGGGTCGATCTCGGCACGGGCTGCCAGCGTCCCCACACCCGCCAGCGCGTCGTCCACGAAGTCGGAGGTGGTGCTGCCCGCCAGGGAACCGGTGGATCCTCCCACACCCCGATCGTCCGCCCGGAGCACCGCGATCCCATGCCGGGTGAGGTGGTCGGCGATGACCGCGAAGGGACGGTGACCGAAGATCTCCTCGTCCCGGTCCTGGGCCCCGCTCCCGCTGATGAGCACCGCCGCGGGGAAGGGCCCATCACCCTCCGGCAGGGTGAGGGTGGCGGCCAGCATCACCTCCTCGTCGACGGGATATGTGATCTCCTCGGCGCGATAGGGAAAGGGCGGTTCGGGGGTCTGAGGCCGGGCGGGTTCGGACAGCCACTCCGCCCTGCTCAACCGGAAGGTGAACTCCTGTCCCGACTGCCGGAAGGGACCGCGGATCACCCCGTCCTCCTCCAGGCGTCCATCGAAGGTGGGATCACCGGGAACACCCTGTATGGCGAACCGGATGCCCGTCCCGGAGACCTCGAAGCCGGAGAGGGGCAGCCCTTCGGCCCCCTGCATGGGGATGTCGATGGTGCCCGTCCACCCTTCCTCGGTATGCCGGAGGTCCACCCGGACCCCCAGCTCGGCGCCCGGCAGTTCGATGGCACCCTCCCAGTGCCCTTCGAAGTCCCCCTGCGCCCGGGCGGTCCCGGGCATGAGGGCCGGCGCGAGGAAGAGCGCGAGCAAGACGACCATCCCGGTGAGGCGGACGGAGCGGGTGTTCCGCGACGAGGAGGTCATGGGGGGGGTCTCCTCCGTATCTGGAGTCCGGGTCACAGGCCCACGGCCCCAGGGAGGCCGGGCCTCGTGGTCCTCGATCCAGTATACGCCCCCGCGGCCACAATTTTCAGATCACGGGAACGCGGTGGGAGTCCTCGTCTACCGGGGACTGCCGGGAGGAAGTACTCGCGTCCCGGCGAACGGCTGCCGCCTGAGCCGCTCCTCTCCTCCGGGGTGTTGACGCCTCCCCGCCGGTGGTGTGGAATGGGCAGCAGACGGAAGCTCGACCCCCACCAGGAGGATGCTCCATGACCCGTCTCTTCCATCGCCCCGCTGCCCGCCGGGTGCGCCTCCCGGCCGCGGCCCTGCTGCTCTCCTTCACCCTGGCCCTGCCCGTGTCGGCACAGACCGGTGCGGTGCTCGACTCGGTGCGGGCCTTCTGCCAGCTGCAGCTGGACGACCAGCCGATGCCCGGCTTCTCCATCGCCGTGGTGGTGCACGACCAGCTGGTCTGGTCGGAGGGCTTCGGGGTGGCGGACCTGGAGTCGGGGGACCTGGCCACCGGGTCGACCGTCTACCGCATCGGGAGCGTGAGCAAGCCGGTGGTGGGGACCGCCCTGATGCAGCTCTGGGAACAGGGGAAGGTGGACCTGGACGCGGACATCCGCACCTACATCCCCACCTGGCCCCTCAAGGAGAAGGGCACGATCACGCTGCGGGACCTGATGACCCACACCTCGGGGATCCGGCACTACGAGGGGGACGAGTTCCTGAGCATGATCCGCTACGAGGACCTGGAAGGTCCCATGGAGATCTTCAAGGACGACCCCCTGCTCTTCGAACCGGGTACGCAGTACTCCTACAGCACCTACGGCTTCAACCTGGTGGCCAACGTCGTGGAGAACGTGGGGGGCATGCCGATCGGGGAGTACATGTCCCGCCATGTCTACGAGCCCGCCTGGATGAACAGCACCGGGCTGGAGGACCAGCTGGAGATCCAGCAGGGACGGGCCGGATGGTACGAGCGGGACCGCAGGGGGAACCTGGTGAACGCCCCCTACGTCGACCTCTCCAACAAGTACGCCGGAGGAGGAATCACCTCCACCGTGGAGGACCTCTGCCGACTGCACATCGCCTATGCCCGGGGGAAGCTGCTGCGGCCCGCCACCATCGACTCGATGTACACCAACCAGCGTCTCAAGGACGGCTCGCTTGGGGGCTACGGGCTCTCCTGGAGGGTCCGGGAGGTGGAGTTGCCCGGGGGCGGGGAGGTGAGGCAGGTCTCCCACTCGGGCGGGAGCGTGGGGGCCAACACCCTCTTCATCCGCTATCCCGACCAGGGCTTCGCGGTGGCCGTGGTAGCCAACCATCGGGCCAGCCTGGGTCGGATCGTGGACGGGGTGACCCGCTACTTCTACGAAGCGGGTGCTTTCGAGGAGCAGCGGTGAGAGGGCGCTGCCCCGGTTGCACACCCGGCGCAGGTGCCGGAGAATGAGTGAGCGTCCCAAGGATGCGCGCGGTCCGTGACACCCTCACCCTGCGTCCTCGACATACGTCCTCCTCGATCCCGGAGCGTCCCATGCTTATCACTCGCCTGTCCCCTCCGATCCCCACCCCCGGCCCGATCGCCCTGCGCGAACCGATCCCCGGACGCCTCCCCTCCTTCTTGCTCCCGCTGCTCTTCCTCCTGAGCGCGGGGTGCACCCAGCCGGAGCAGACCCTGCTCGAGATGGAGGAAGAGACCGTCCAGGAGGTGGTGGCGCTGCTGGACGCCCAGGCCGAGGCTTGGAGCGAGGGGGACATCGAGGGCTTCGTGAGCATCTACTCCGCATCGTGCACCTTCCTGGGACCCGATGGGATCAACACCGGCAGGCAGGAGGTCCTGGAACGCTACCGCAGCAGCTATCCCGACGCCCGGGCCATGGGGAGACTCGACCTGCAGGTCATCGAGGCGCGTCCGGCGGTCCAGGCGAGCCGGGGGCTGTGGGGGACGGTCCGTCTGCATCAGATCGGGGGCGTGAGCGTGGCGGCCCGATGGACCCTGAGCTATCCCGACCGTCCCGACCGGACCGGCCTGACCCTCATCGTCTTCCGCCCCTTCGAAGAGGGGTGGCAGATCGTCCAGGACGCCAGTCTCTCCGACCAGACGCGATGAGTCCGAAGGGCCGCCGAAGACCTTTTCCGCTATAAGAAGAGGCCTTCCTGCATATATTGCCATACCATGGCTTCCAGGAAGAGATTCGACGTGTACGCAGGCACCGAACAGGGGCTCTATCGGCTCCCCGACGAGCGTCTCGTGGGAGATGTGGACGTCCGTGACGTGGCCGTGATGCCGGACGGTGCCCTTATCATCGGGACCCTCCATGCCGGTGAGCTCTTCCGGTTCGCCGACGGCGAACTGGGTTCGGTCGCGGAAGGTTCCTTCGAGGTCTTCGCCCGCTCACCCGAGGACCCCGAGTTCGCCCTGGCTGGTTCCCGACCGGTGGGTCTGGCCGCCACCCACGACGGCGGCAGGCGCTGGCACTACCGCTCGCGGATCCACAACGCCGCCAACAACGAGTTCCCCGAAGACCATTATGTGCGGGCGTTGGCTTTCTCCCCGAAGGAGCCGGACATCGTCTACGCCGGTATCGAGGGACTGGACGAGGGAGGGGTACTCCGGAGCCGCAACGGCGGCAAGACCTGGGTCCGGACCCGGCTGGACCGGGATATCCACGCCCTGGTCTGTCCGAAGCGGGCAGGGGTGGTCTACGCGGCCAGCGGAGCCGGCTTCTACCTCACCGAGGACCATGGTGAGAACTGGCGGACGGTAATGGGAGGCCTGCGCCACAAGTATCCCATGTGCCTGACCGAAGCGAAGGACGGCAGCCTCTACATGGGGGTGGCCGAGGACCCGCCCCCCTACTGGGACCGGGTACGGCAGGCCAACGCGGCGCTCTACCGCCTGCCGAAGAAGTCCTCACGCTGGGAGATGGTGATGGAGCCCGACCAGGCCGCCGTCACCTCCGTGGCCGCGGGCCCCGATGGGAAGGTCTACGCCGGCAGGGCGGACGGGAGGGTGTTCCGCGGGGATGCGGAAGGTTTCGAGGAGTACGCGCGGCTGCCCGCCCGGATCACCAGCCTCACCGTGGACTGACCCGGGGCCCCGGACGTCGCCGCGGGGGGCCGGAGCCGCGAGGGCGGCTCCCGACGACAGCTGGCCCCATCCGGCCTCAGAACACCAGCGATATGCCAATGTAGACGTTCAGCATATCCGTCTTGGACCGCTGGATATCATAGGTCAGCACCCCGCCGGTCCGGTCGATGGATCCCTTCTTGAGATACTCCGCCTCCGAACCCAGCAGATAGCGCAGCCGCAGGTCTAACAGGCCGGAGAAGATCCCCTCCCCCGTCTCCAGGCGGTGCGCCGAGGAATCCCACAGCCGGATGGCCAGGCCGATCCCGCCGCCGTAGCTGAAGGCGAAGTCATCCAGGTTCGTGGACTCGGCGATGGGATCCTCCGAGTCGAAACCCTCGCTCTCGATCCGGGTCTGCGTGAAGAAGTACTTGAAGCCCACCAGCCCCTCCGCGTAGGGGCGTACCGACCCGACGGGAGGCTGGAGCCGCATGAGGAAGTGCCCCAGCAGGATGTTGTTGCTGGTGATCACGTCCACCGTGACATCGGGTATGGTCGTGCTGAAGGGCTCGCGCCGGCGTTCGCTGCCATAGATCATGAAGCCCAGGCTCCCGCCTACGAGGAGCGGGCTGCCGGCGATCCTCCCCATGATATCCCCCGAGAGACCGATCCCCACGTTGCCCACGTTCTCGTGGAACTCGCCCTGGGGCACGCCGATCACCAGACCAATACTCCCCAGACCCATGCCCGCGCCCCCGGCGCTCTGCTGCGCCCGGGCGCTGCCGGGCTCCAGCGCGATCATCGCGGCCAGGAGGATGCCTGCGACCACCGAGGCGGGCCGCGACCCCCGGATATCGAACATCTCGGTCATCCTTTCGTCCAGCCTTCCAACGGGACCTTCTCTCTCTAACTACGGGGCAGCGGGTCGGGAGGTTCGGCATCACACCCCCGTCGCCGGAGGGGGGCAGGCTCAGGGTCCGACCTGCTCCAGCAGCAGCCGACCGATACGCCAGTTCGGCTTCAGACCCCCGAAGGCCTCGGATCCGGGGCCTCCGGCGAACAGCGGCACCAGGGCCGGGGTGTGGGATCGGGACCCGTAGCGTGCCTCGATCCCCCCCTCCCCATCGGGGTGGATCGAGAGTCCGGCGGTCTCGTGGTCGCCGGTGACCACCACGAGGGTCCCGGGCCGTCGCTGCTGATAGGCCAGTGCGACCCCCACGGCTTCATCGAAATCCAGCATCTCGGCGACCAGCTCTCCCAGGGGACGGCGGTCGTGACTCCGCCAGTCGGGCTGGGAACCTTCCACCATGAGGAAGAAACCCTCCGGGTCGCGGTCCAGGACCTCGAGCGCCGACCGGGTCATGGCGGCGAGCGTGGGCCTGCGCTCGGGCGCGGCCGGCATGTGGTTGCGTGCGAAGAGGCCGGCCAGCCGTCCGACTTCCGAGAGGTCGAGCGCTTCGAACGCCTCCGGTTCGGTCACCACGACCCCCTGCTCCCGCCAGCCGTACTCGGCCAGCAGGTCGCGGCCGTCCCGCCTGCGGGTACCGTCGAAGTGCCCGATGCCGCCACCCAGCAGCACCTCGATCGGCTGCCGGGCCATGTCCTCGGCGATCTCCTCGAGCATGGAACGCCGGGGCCGGTGCGCGGCGAACGCGGCCGGCGTGGCGTGGGTGAGGTTGCTGGTGGCCACCAGCCCGGTGGCCATCCCGCGCTCCTCGGCCCGTTCCAGTACCGTCGGAACCGGCCGTCCTTCCCGATCCATCGAGATCGTCCCGTTGGAGGTCTGGATGCCGCAGGCGAAGGCGGTGGCGGAGGCTGCGCTGTCGGTGATGAGCTGCGGATCGGCCCGTGTGTCCACCATCCCCCCGACCGGGAGGGCGGCGGTATGGAGGGAGTCGGTGCTCAACAGCGCCGAGGTCCAGTGTGCCGCCCCGGCCCCGTCCGCCAGGAGCAGGATGATGTGTGCCGGTCTCTGCGTCCCCGACGCGGCTTCCCGCTCTGCGGTCGGTACGCAGGAGGAGAGGAGCAGGAAGGTCGGGAAGAGGAGCAGGGCTGTCAGACGGACGGAGCGCGGTCGGGCACCGGGTCGCTTCATCGGGTCGTTCCTCTCGGAACCCCCTCCCGCTGCCGGAAGGAGGTCCATGGCGTTCGTACACGCTGGTTGGGGCGCATGTGCATGGTACCCCTCACCGAGTCGTCAGGGAAGAGGCAGCTCCCGGGGGGGGCAGCGAAGGTGGGGGGGCGTCCACCATCGTGATGAGATGGTCCGGCGGCGCGAAGGACGCCTCCGCCGTGTCCGCAGGCCTGCGTCGGGTCAGCGGAGGGGTGCCCAGATCAGGGAGAAGAGGTGTCCGCCGCCGAGCACGTCACCGGGGCGCCAGGTGTAGGAGAAGCCCCAGTCCCCGAAGGACCAGGCCAGCCCTCCCGTGAGGCCTGTCTCAGCCAGGGCGCTGCCGGCGAAGGTGCCCAGGGCGTCTCCCTGCAGGATACCCAGGCGTACCGCGCCTTCCGGCACGGGCCGCCACTCCACCCCGCCCCCGGTACGAAGACGCTCCTCCCCGAACAGCCACGCTCCCTCGGCACTCACTTCCCAGGCGGCGCCGGGGCTCAGCCAGGCGCCCCCTGCCCGCGCTCGTGCCGGCAGTTCGGTGCCCCGCTCGGACGCGAAGGGTTCCAGCACCGCCCCCAGGTTGGAGACCCCGCCGCGCAGCTCGAAGCGCTCCCACCTCCTGCGGATCGAGACAGCGCCCGCCAGCCCCAGGGCCGTGGCGTCATCGATATGCGCGCTCAGGAAGGTGAGACCCGCTCCCACGGCGAGCCCCTTCTCCTCCAGGAGCGCCGTGGCAGCGGTCAGGGCCGCTTCCCCGGGGGTGAACTCGCCGCCGAAGACACCCAGGCGGTCATCCAGTGCCGTACGCCGCTGGGAACCGTAGGAGAGACTGGCGAAGGAGAAGGCCAGCTTGTGACCCGAGATCCGCAACCGGACGGCCGCCGCCGCCCAGGAGAGGCCGAACACGTCGCTGCCTCCCGCGGCCTCGGCCCGCATACCCCCGACCACTCCGGCTGGGTCCGTTCCCACGCCCAGCAGGTCCCCCGCCAGGGCCTGACCTCCGAGGGCGGAACCCCGTGGGAGGGGGAGCAGGTCGGTGAGCGGGAAGGAGTTCTGGGCCCCCACCCGCACGGGGAGTGCGAGCAGGCCCAGGAGTACCACGATGACCGGGAGAGACCGGCGGTACGGGCTGCCCATCAGAGGTCGTACTGCTTGATCTTGTAGCGGATGGCCCGGGTGGAGAGGTTCAGCAGTTCCGCCGCCCGGGTGCGGTTGCCGCTCACCTGTTCCAGGGTACGCTTGAGGATCCGGCGCTCCGCCCGTTCCATCTGCTCCTTGAGCGTGAGCTGTTCCTGTGTCTCCTCCCCCTCGCCCTCCCACGAGGTGCGGCCCAGGAAGTTCAGGTGGTTCTCGTTGATGACGTCCTCGTCGGAGAGGACCACGGCGTTCTCCAGCGTGTTCTCGAGCTCCCGCACGTTCCCCGGCCATTCGTATTCCATGAGGGCCTCCAGGGCCCCCTGGGTGATGCGGGTGGGCGCGTGCGGGTTCTCCTTGCGGAAATCCTCCATGATGTGGTCCACCAGGGCGGGGATGTCCTCCTTCCGCTTGCGCAGCGGAGGCAGGTGGATGGGGACCACGTTCAGACGGTAGTAGAGGTCTTCACGGAAGACCCCCCGGTCCACCATCTCCTTCAGGTCCTGGTTGGTAGCGGTTACCACCCGCACGTCCACCTCGATCTTCTCGTTGCCCCCTACCCGCTGGAAAGAACGCTCCTGCAGCACCCGCAGCAGCTTGCCCTGCAGGTCGGGTGTGAGCAGGCTGATCTCGTCCAGGAAGAGCGTGCCGCCGTCGGCGGTCTCGAACTTGCCCTTCTGCGTGCGATAGGCCCCGGTGAAAGCGCCCTTCTCGTGGCCGAAGAGCTCGGACTCGATGAGGGTGGGCGGGATCGAGGCGCAGTTCACCTCCACCATGGGCCCCTTGGCGCGGGGGCTGTTGTAGTGGACGGCGCGCGCGATGAGTTCCTTGCCGGTCCCCGACTCCCCCTGGATCAGCACGGTGGCGCTGCTGGAGGCCACCTTGCGTATCTTCCGGAAGATATCCTGCATCACACCGGAGTTGCCCACGATGTTGTGGAAGGAGTACTTCTCGCTCACCTTCCCCCGCAACTCCAGGTTCTCCAGCCGCAGGGCGCGCTCCCG
>Ga0180434_10010128_pt1 | contig 10146 bp, 12 predicted proteins | sample SS_ome_7_FD_132453 | JGI IMG/M metagenome (GOLD analysis project Ga0180434, IMG submission 132453) | Hypersaline lake sediment archaeal communities from the Salton Sea, California, USA - SS_1_D_2 metaG | ecosystem: Environmental > Aquatic > Non-marine Saline and Alkaline > Hypersaline >... | reverse complement strand
TCATAAACCGGTCGCCTGAACCCCTCAGGCTCATCTTGTGTTGGAAACCGTTATCCCCTTCAGGCTCATCTTGTGTTGGAAGAGACTACGCCTTGACACGGCTCCGAAGGGATGCTATAGTGCAGGTTCTTTGGGGGCCCCGAACCCCGTGATATCCAGCGAGTATGCGAGGGGGAGGGTGTAATGCAGACAAGGGAAGGGGACGTGCTCAACAGCTTCAAGAAGAACCCCGATGGCACCTGGACCGCGGTGAAGCCGACGTCACTGAAAGTCGGGAACCGTGTAATGGCCATCAGCGAGGGTATGACCTTCACCAGAGGCGAGCCGTTCATGTTCGTTGACGTGGCGGAGTGGCTCGAAGAGCAGAGCCAGGGTAAGTAGGCCGCAGTGTCGGGTGACCGGTTCCGATTCCCATTTGCCAGCGGCCTGGGCCTGCCGGGAATGGCTGCGTGGGAGTTGCGCATTTGCCTGGGGCAGGCTCCCGCCTGGTGCTGTGGCGGGAGCGCATGGGAGTCGAACCCACCGAAGACGCTTCTCACGCCCCCCAACGGATTTGAAGTCCGCGAAGCCCACCGGGACTCATGCGCTCCCGTGACAGATCGGCCACCTCAGTGTGACCGCTGATGCCAGTATAGCGCTTGCCAGAGTCGCCTGCAATGAGGACTGCGGAACCAGCCTCTTGGTCCAAAGAGAGCCACCTTGCCCCGCTCCACGCCCGTCAGGGCTGTACCGGCGGGGACTCCACCTGGGCGACCGCCGTGGCACGTCTGCGCTGTACCAGCCTGGCCGTCCATATGCTGATCTCGTACAGGACGATCAGGGTGCCGGCAACGATACTCTGGTTCACCGCGTCCGGAGTGGGGGTTATGAAGGCCGCGAGGACGAAGGAGAAGATGATCATCATTTTGCGCCGGTCGGCGAGCCACTTGGAGGTGATTATCCCCATCCTGGCAAGGAAGCTGGTCACCACCGGTAGCTCGAACATGATGCCGATAGCCAGCAGCAGCCGGGTTATGAAGTTCACGTAGTTGCTCATCCTGATCTGGGGCTCGGCCAGGTCGGCGCCGAAGCCCAGCAGGAAACCGGCCGCGGGGGGCACCAGGTAGCGGTACCCGAAGAACACCCCGGCGGCGAACATCACGGTTATCACCGGAAGGATGACGTAGACCATCCTCTTCTCCGAAGTGGTGAGCGCGGGAAGGACAAACATCAGGAACTGGTAGACCAGGAACGGCATCGCGAGGACGATTCCTGCCGCCAGCGAGACCCGCATGTAAGTGGAGAAGCCCTCGGTCATCTCGATGAAGACCAGCTCTATGTCCCCGACGGGTTCCTTGAGGATGGCGAATATATCCTCGACGAAGAAGAAGCACACGCAGGTCGCGATGGCTACCGCGATAATCGACCACAGCAGACGCCGCCGCAGCTCGCGGAGGTGGTCGAGAACGGAGGTCTTTTCCTCTCTCTGGGGCTGTTGTGTCACCGAATGCCTGTCTGTAGCGCTGACTCGCAGGGCGGCACGGCCTAGGAGCCCTTCTTGTCCGTGCCTGCCTTGTCCTGCTTCTCTTTCTCTTCCAGGTCCAGCTCCCTGGACACGGCGGAGGTAAGGTCGAATGACGCCTTTCTGACGGCGCGCATCGCCCTTCCGAGCGTGCGCCCCAGCTCGACCACCTTGTTGGGACCCACAACCACGAGTGCCACGAGGAGGATCATCAGTATCTCTGACGTCCCCACTGACATGAAGTCCATCGCATCCTCTCTATACCGGGCTCGCCTCGATCAGGAGAAGGTGGTGCGCGGCCGGAGGCAGCCCGGCGATCGGCAAGGACGTCTAGGTGCTCCTGCTAACGGCCTTCTTCCGGCGCCGGGTGGTTGCCTTCGGAGTGGTTTCCTCGACCTCCTCTTCTGCCTCCTCATCCTCATCCTGATCCTCGCCGCTCTGTCCGCGGCGGAAGGCCCGTATTCCCTTGCCGATCTGCGTGCCCACCTGGGGCAGCTTGCCGGCGCCGAAGAGGACAAGGACTATGAATACGATAAGGCCGATCTCGAGCGGTCCTGGTCTGAACATCTGATTTGCCTCCTGCAGTATGGCTTTGCGTTGCCTGGTCCCTGCACGAATATTATAGCGTGGTTACGTATTTCTGGCCACTATCTATGTCTCTCGGGGGTGTTCCTTGGTAGGCCTTTGTGCCGGGGCTATTGACGGGCGGCGCGTCATGGGAAGACGTCCGCGGTTTGGCCGCGCTGGCCCGGAACCAGTCACACGTTGGGCCAGCGAAGGTGCTATGTGGCGGGCAAGTACCCTTTCTCGCGGGCCTGGGCATCCAGCCCCAGGGTAAGCAGCCTCTCCGCCGCCATTGTGATTCCCTTCCCCGCTACTCGCAGGTCAACCGCCTTCAGATAGTGCCTGCACCGGTCGCATACGTAGATGCGGTACATTCCGGCGTCATCGGAGTAATAGGAAAGATCGTCCGGTTTCCTGCTGCCGCAGTAGGGGCATTCCAGGCGTTGGAAGAGCCATTCCGCATCGCAACGCGAGCAGAGCAGCCAGCGGGCGCCCCGCTCGGTCTCAAGGCAGCTGAAGTCAGCACTACCGCCGCACACCGGGCAGTACCGGCGGCGCCAGGCCATCTGGTCCACCAGGGGAGCGAGTGCTCTGGAGTAGCTCACCAGGAACGGCTTCACAGCGGCGTGTACCAGGTCCTTGATGAGAGCCTGGCTCAATGACTGCGTCTGTGGAAGCTCGCGGCCTTCCAGCCATGCCGCGATGGTATCTCTGGAGACGACCTGATCAGGCGGAGGCGCGCGGAAGTCCTCCGGGGTAAGGCCGAACACTTGTGAGAACTCGCTGAAGAGGCCGACAACCCTGGTGAAAGCATCGAGAAACAGGGTCCAGTCGAAGGTGAACTCCTCTGGTTGGAGAAGGGGCTTCCCCTGTTTCAGCCTGCCGCTAGCGGCTTCGCCGGTCAGGCCGGGGTGAGGTTCGTCCATTTTCTCCCTGACCCCGGCCTGAATTTGCAGCAGTCTCCGGTGGAGCTGCAATAGCTCCGGCAGCGGCCCTTCTTTCCTCTCCAGGTCCTCCAGTTTGTGCAGGACCGCAGGCTCGGTCATATTGTCTCTCCGCTACCCCTCTACCGCAGTCCCACGGTTACATCTGTCCACCGATTGTAATCACCCATCTGAGTATGAGACCACCGACGATCACGCAGAAGGAGGACATGAGGACAGTCCGGACCACGCCTCCTTCTAGCGGTTTACCCCGCGCGGCCATGTCCAGCCCCAGCGGGATGAGCAGGGCAAGCAGCACCACGCCTATCCAGGTCGGCGCAGCCATAGCTCCGGTGAAGAGCACCCCGAGGGCATCAGTAGCGCCGCTGATCACCAGCCAGATTACGAAGCCGATCAGTACGGCAAGCTCAATAAGTATGACGATGGCGTCAGCCTCAGCCAGCATGGCCACGGTGTGGCCGGAAACCCTGAAACTGGAACCTTCCCTGGTTGCCCAGTTGACTGCCAGGGCGGTGATGACTAGCATGGCCACACCGGTGGACACGGCCGAGGCGACAAACAGGGCGGGCAGGAGGACAGTGCCAGCCCATAATGACTGGCTGCTCACTGACAGCAGGACGCCGGTGTAGGATATCAGTCCCACTGACAGCAAAGCGTTCACCGCCGCCAGGAGCCCTTCCAGGCGCTTCATAAGCGAGGCGACCTGCTCCTCCACCCTGCTGTCCAGCCACCACATAACCACCAGGACGAAGGCGATCATCACCCATGCGATCAGTATCCAGGTTCCCATTGACATCGGCGACAGGGCCTTGAACTGGGTCATAAGATGCCAGAACCATTCCGGTCTGCCCAGGTCAACGATCAGCAGCAGCACACCGAGGACCGCCAGGGGGATGCCCACTACGGTGGCCATAGGAAGCAGGGGCTTCTGGCCCTGCCCTGAGAACCGGCTGGCCAGGAAACCAGCCACGAACGCTCCGCCCGCCATACCGGCAAGCCAGAGGTATATCCAGATGGGCGCGCTCCAGGTCATCGTGCACCTCCTCCAGTGGATTCAAGCTCCCTCTTACGTTTGAAGAGGAACCAGAAGGGTAGGGCAGTTATCAGTCCGGCAGTGAGGACGCCGCTGAGCCACTGGCCCACCGCGTTTCTTGTCGCCAGCACCGGTTCCGCTGGGAGTCCGTATATCTCGGGATCATCCTCGAGGATGTACAGTACATTCAGTCCCCCGAGCTCGGTGTCACCGTAGAGGTTAGCGCGGTCGTTACCCGCCGCCCTTAGCCCCTGCACCCGCTGCCGGGCTAGCGCCAGCAGCTTGTCACGGTCATCATAGAGCAGAGCATCGGGAGGGCAGGCTTTGACGCAGGCAGGTTCATAGCCGGCATTCCGGCGGTCGACACAGGAAGTACACTTGCGCGCCGTGCCGGTGTGCTCGTCCTTGTGCGGAACATGGTAGGGACACGCCTGGACGCAGTAGCCACAGCCGATGCACCACTGCTGGTCGATAAGTACGAAACCGTCCTCAAGGTGTGAAATCGCACCGGTGGGGCAGACGTTCTCACAGCTGGCCTTGGCGCAGTGCATGCACGCCATCCTGGTGAAGAACCAGTCCACCTTCCCGTCGCGCTCCACTTCAGTGAACTTCATCCTGAGCCAGGTAGTTGGGGAGAGCTCGGGCGGGTTCTCGTAGCTGCCCCGGTTGCGCGCGTCCACTCCGTTCTCAACGGTGGGTATCTCTTCGTCATACTCATTCCATTGTTTACAGGCTGCCTGGCAACCACGGCAGGCAGTACAGCGGGTAGAATCGAATAGGAATGCTTTCTCAGCCATCGTTACCTCCGACCAGTTTCTCGCCGTTCATCGTCTAGGCCTTCTTCCGCACGTTCACCAGGAACGCCTTGTATTCAGGTATCATCGTGTTGGCGTCGCCGACATGTGGCGTGAGCAAGTTGGCGCTATCACCGGTGCTGAGACCGGTGTAGCCCCAGTGCCAGATCACGCCCACCTGGTGCACGGTGTTGCCATTCATCCTGAACGGCTTGAAACGCTTGGTAACCACGGCGACTACGTCGACCTGCCCCCTGGCCGACTCAACTATGACCCGGTCACCGTTCTTGATGCCCTTCTCGTCAGCGAGCTCCTCGCTCATTTCACAGAAGGGTTCGGGCTGCATCTCGATCAGCCACGGACAGTTACGGGTCATCTGGCCGCCCTGCCAGTGCTCACAGACACGATATGTGCTGCAGACGATGGGGTATCTGCTGGGATCACCCTGTTCCTGCGGTCGCCAGATCTTGAAGGCAGGGTTGTTCTGCTGCCTGCCCATCGGGTTGGGCACGGGCGACTCCCAGGGCTCATAGTGCTCAGGCATCGGGCCCTCAGCCATGCCAGGACCGAACAGGCGTGAGTGTCCTTCCGCTTTCATGATGAAGGGATAGTAACCGCCCTGGTTCATGGGAGGAGCGCCACCATCGGGTACGTCGCCGTCCCATTTGCGGGTAACAGGGTTCCACTTGATTACCGGATGCTCAGAGTCCCAGGGCCTGCCGTCCAGGTCTACCGAGGCGCGGTTGTAGATGATCCGCCGGTTGACCGGCCAGCACCAGGCCCAGTTGGAGTACATGCCTATGCCCGAGGTGTCCACGGGGTCGCGCCGCTCGGCCATGTTGCCCGCCTCGGTGTAGCTGGCGCAGTAGAGCCAGTTGCCGGAGGAGGTGGTACCATCATCCCTGAGCCCGCCGAAGCTGGCCATGAGCTTGCCCGTGGTCAGGTCGTAGCCGTTTATCTCCTTGGCCACCGTGTGGACATCCGGGTGGCCCGCCCCGTAGTCCCAGGTAAGCCTGGTTATGGCTTCGGCGTTGGGTCCGCCTTCCTCCTGGTACAGCTGCTTGAGCTTCTTGTAGATCATGGTCAGCATGTACAGGTCGTCTTCTGCCTCCCCGGGGCCATCGGCGCACTTGTAGCGCCACTGGCTCCAGCGCGAGCTGTTGGTGACGCTGCCCTCTTTCTCGTATGAGTTATTCGCCGGTAGCAGAAAGACCTCGGTGTCAATACCGGCAGGGTCAGCGCCTGGTCTCCTCCAGAAGTTGGCGGTCTCGGTCTCCCACATGTCGGCAACCACGAGCCAATCCAGGTTGTCCATGGCGCCTCTCTCGGTGTTGGAATTCGGTCCTCCCACCGCGGGGTTCTGGCCCCAGCACATCAGGCCCTTGATCACGCCCTTGTCCATGGCTTCGAACAGGGAGATGTGGGAGTAGTTCTGGCCGGCGTTTATCTTGGGCAGATAGTGGAAGCCGAAGTCATTGTCTGGCTGTGCGGCGTCCCCGTACCACGCCTTGAGGAGGCTGACTATGTACTTGGGATAGTTCTTCCACCAGTTGAGGCTGAGGGGGTCGTTGCTCTTGGGGGTTAGCCTGTCCAGGTACTGTGCCAGCGAGCCGTCAACACTCTGGGGAACGCCCAGGTAGCCGGGAAGTATGTGGAAGAGCAGGCAGTGATCGGTCGAGCCCTGCACGTTGGACTCTCCCCGCAGCGCATTGATACCGCCGCCGGCGCACCCGATATTGCCCAGCAAGAGCTGCAGAATACAGTAAGAGCGGATGTTCTGGGCTCCGTAGGTGTGCTGAGTGGTGCCCATGGCATACATGATGGTGGCTGCCTTGCCGGGCTTGCCGCTGGCAGCATAGGTGCGGCATATCTCACGGAATGTATCCTCGGGTGTGCCGCAGATGGTATTCACCATTACCGGGGTATAGCGGGAGAAGTGCTTCTTGAGGAGTTGGAAGACGCAGTTCGGGTTCTTGAGAGTCTTGTCTCGCAAGGGAATGCCCTGGGCGTCCTTCTGCCACTGCCAGGTGGACTTGTTGTAGGAGCGCCTGGCGCCGTCAGCCTCGTTGAGACCGCCGGCGTAGCCCGAGAACAAGCCCTCCAGGTCCTCGGGGCCCTTGAAGCTGGGGTCAATCAGGTAAGCAGCGTTGGTGTACTCGGTTACATAGGTCATGTTGTAGTTGTTGGGATTGAGGTCCATGTCATCGAGTATGTACTTGATCATCCCGCCGATGAAGGCGATGTCCGTGCCAGACCTGATGGGGGCGTAGATATCTGCCTTGGAGGATGTTCGTGTGAACCTGGGGTCCACGCTGATGAGCTTCGCTCCCCTCATGTCCCTGGCTTCCATCATGTGCCCGAAGGCGGCAGGATGATTCTCCGCAGGGTTGGCGCCGATCGCCATGATAACGTCTGCGTTGGCGATGTCATTCCAGTGGTTGGTCATCGCCCCGCGCCCGAAACTCTCCGCCAGACTGGCGACAGTTGGCGAATGTCATATGCGGGCGTGGTGTTCAAGGTAGACGATGCCCAGCGCCCGGGTCAGCTTGGAGAGCAGGTAGCACTCCTCGTTGTCCAGGGCCGACCCCCCGAAGTTGCCGATGGCATCAGTGCGGTTGACCAGGTTACCGTTGCTGTCTCTGGTGGTGAAGTTCCGGTCGCGGGTGTTCTTGATTCTGCGGGCGATCTGGTCTATCGCCCAGTCCCAGGTGGTCTCCTCCCACTCGGTGCCGCCGGGTCGCCGATAGAGCACGTTCCGGAGACGCCAGGGATTGTCGGCCGAGAGCTGCCGCATGCTGGCGCCCTTGGCACAGTTGCCGCCGCGGTTTACCGGGTGGTCAGGGTCACCTTCGATGTTGACGACCTTGCCGTTCTCGGAAGCGACCAGGAACCCGCAACCAGAACCATCGTAGGGACAGATGGTATACCCCTCCCCGATCTTCTTCTTCATCGTGGGGATGGTGGTGGTTCGGGCGAGGGCAGTGTCCGGTGACAGAGTGCCCAGAAGAAATGCGCCGCCGACTCCGGCTCCTGAGGCTTTCAGGAATTCTCTGCGGTTCAGTTCCATGAGTACCTCAGTACCTCCTTTCTGTCCTTTTGACTATGTAAACGCCCCCACTAGCTCCCCGACATGGCGAAAGCGGGCGCAAGACTCGGCGGACACAAAAGAAGGATGCCTTGGGAGACCGCACGGCTGCACCTCGTATCGTCCCAAAACATACCTTAATAATAGTACCGTGAGCGTGACCTCCCTGTCAATACCCCAAGAAGCTTCTTCTACTAATGCCAATACTGAATACCAGGTCTTCGTTGTTGCCCCCGTTACGGGCAGGGATAGAATCCGGGGCTTGCGTGGGAAGAGCAGCTACGTTATACTATTTACTGGTGGTTATACAGGTTACCCAGCACTTGGTCAAGTGCCTAAGGCAACGGCTCAAGTCCCGGATGACCCTTTGTCTAACCAACTATTGAAGGAAAGGAGGGTGGTCCATGGGATTTGAGGACAAGTCGATCACCTGTGCCGACTGTGGGGCTGTCTTCACCTTCACTGCCGATGAGCAGGAGCTGTTTGCTTCCAGGGGTTACCAGAATGACCCGAAGCGCTGTCTTGCCTGCCGCCAGGCGAGGAAGGCGCGGCGTGAGCCCAACGATAGCTACGGGTATCGGCCTCCCCGTCAGATGTACCGAATAGTCTGTGCCCAGTGCGGCCAGGAAGCGGAAGTTCCCTTCGAGCCCCGCCAGGGCAGACCGGTATACTGCAGTGACTGCTACAATGCCATCAGGCTCGGTAGGTAGCAGACCAGCCGTACCAAGAACGCAAGACACTGGCCGGATTAATCCGGCCAGTGTTCTTTTTGGGAATCCGATACGCGGTAAGGCGAAGAGGGGTCCGTGCCATGCCCGCGCGTGCTGCCAGTAGTGCGGCCGCCTACAGTTTCCTGATGACGGCCGCCACTTTCCCCTGCACCTCAACGTTTTCGGGGTCCAGGTAGACAGGCCCCATCAGCCGGTTGGCTGGGCGCAGGCATACCTTCCCTTTTTCCAGATAGAATCGCTTGAGAGTTGCCTCCTGCTCGCTCTTCAGCCATACCGCCACCATGTCTCCGTTCTCGGCGGTATCCACCGGCTCCATGAGCACGATGTCTCCGTCATCGATGAGCGCATCCATCATGGAAAGCCCCTTCACCCTCAGGGCATAGAGCTGCCTGCCCTGGGTCAGTTCCTCGGGCAACTGCAGCGTCTCCAGGGGTTCAGCGGTCCATGTCTCGCCCGTGGGTACCGGTATGGGCTCTCCGGCGGCAATAGTGCCCAGTAGCGGGACGGTGCTGGTCCCTACGGGGTCAGTGAGCTGTATGCTCCGGAATACCTCGGGGTCACGCCGGATACGCCCTTCCCTCTCCAGGACATTGAGGTGGTGCTGTACCACGGCGGTGGAGCTGATCCCGCATCCCCTGAGAATGTCGCGCACGGTGGGTGCATAGCCATGCTCCTGGAAGAAACTCCGGATGAACCGGTAGACCTTCTCTCTTGTGGTGTTGAGTCCTGGCTGTCTCATCGTGCCTCTGCCCGGCAGTGTGGTGTAAACGATTGTTTTATGAACAAGTGTACCAGGCAGTGAGGGTCGTGTCAAGTCTGACTCGTGGGGCCCGTCACGGATGCCCGGTGCCGGGGCGTCCGTAAGCGTTCTGCAGGGCCCGATTCAGTTGCTCGATGAAGTCTTCGGGGTGGGCAGGGGATATCATAAAGTTGAGGCCTCGCTTGCGCACGATCTCCACCGCGCTCGTAGTAGAGGTGACGAACCGAACTCCCCAGTAGACCAGGGTCTCCATATCTTGGGCCGAGCGGACCTCGCTGATCGTATCCAGACGGAAGGTTAGGGCAAAGGGACGCCCGAGGACTATCCTCAGTCTGTCTGGCAGAAGCTGGTAGCGCCGCGGGAGTACCGCGTAGAGCAGCAGGCCATCAAAAGCGGTGCAAGCGAGAAGAGCAAGTGCCCCCTCAGGGGCGAAGTACAGGAACGCTATCCCCGGCACCAGGGTTATGGCTAGTAGCCCCGCCGCCATCCAAATCGACACGGAGGAGTAGGCCGCCGGAACTTCGTAGACCGGATGCAGCGGGTCTTCGGCAGTCCCACGGTTGTGATGCATTCAGGTACTCCGGGTATGACGGTACCATCAGGTACGCCGATTGTCAAAGGTGCTTTCCAGCGAAAGGGACCCGCCGTCTATTCTAGTTGAATAATGGGCCTGAGCAAAAGGGCTTCAGGCGACCCGGTTGGCAGATCTGGAGATCTGCTCAAAGAGGTTGGAG
>Ga0180434_10010127_pt1 | contig 10146 bp, 9 predicted proteins | sample SS_ome_7_FD_132453 | JGI IMG/M metagenome (GOLD analysis project Ga0180434, IMG submission 132453) | Hypersaline lake sediment archaeal communities from the Salton Sea, California, USA - SS_1_D_2 metaG | ecosystem: Environmental > Aquatic > Non-marine Saline and Alkaline > Hypersaline > Sediment... | reverse complement strand
TGTCCGGAAGGTAGGTTTACTCGAGGAATTCGGAGATGATACTGGCAAGCCGGTCGGGGAACTGATACATAAGTCCGTGGCCAGCCCCCTCTATCTGGACCAGCCATGCTCCGGGGATGCGGTTGATGATTATCAGGGAGTTCTGAGGCGGTGTTAGTACATCCTCAGTTCCCGTAGCTACCAGGGTGGATGACCTTATATCTGGGAGACGATCGTAGGTTCCCGGCCATTTCTCCATGGCTTGCGTCTGCCGCTCGATGTTCTCAGGCGAGGTTTTCTCGTTGGGCTTGGGGAACTGCTTGTAAAAATCCGGATACCGCTGCAGCCATTCCTCGGGAAAGAGTAGCTTGAAGAGACGTTCCCCTCTCTCCTTGGCGGTGCCGGAGGTATCGGTGAGCTCCTCCATGACCTCGGGGCTGGGAAGGACGGCCTGCTCGCCGCCGCAGTCCGCGGCGTACAGGACGAGCTTGCTGACCTTGTCCGGGTGCCTGAGCGCCACTTCCTGGGCTATATTGGTTCCCATGGACCACCCCAGTACGTGGGCCCGCCCTATGCCCAGGACGTCCATGAGCCCCGCGGTGTCCTCGGCGAACTGCTCCATGGTGAACTCCTTGGTGCCGGTCGTGGTATCGCCCATGCCCCTGTTATCGAAGACGATGACCTGGTACTGCGAGGCCAGGTTCTCCAGGAACTGCGGGTCCCAGAGGTCCATGGTTCCGCTGTAGCCCATGATCATCACCAGGGGGTATCCGTCGCCGAGGACCTTGTAGGCCATTTCTATATCTCCCACCTGGGCCGTTTTTACCTCGGCTTCATCAGCAGCCAGGTTTTCCTCCCCGCTGCCGCTTGCGACCTCGCTCTGGTTGCACCCGGTGACCATTGACACCGTCAGCAGCAGAGTGGCCAATCCCATGATAAGCAGGGTCTTCTTCATGGATAGCCAACCTCCATTGTTGATTATAGGGGAGTGAGGTAAGGACCTGCCGGCGGGTGTTCTCCCTCCCAGTAGTCTTTTTTTATCTCGAAGAGGACCTTGCGGTTGCCCTGCTCGTCGATGCCCGCCACCTCCAGGCTGCGGGCGGATGCGCGCAGATCGAACCATTTATACAGCCCGGAGTCCCTGGCCTTGATGAGGATATCCTCGTGCTCCGCCAGGAGGGGCGCATACATCTCGTAAAATCTGATGAAAGCGCCAATGTCCCGCACTCGCGCGTAACCGGCGTTGATTCTTCTCCAGGGGAGACTCATGAGTATAGGCGCGACCCTCTCCAGCTCTGCCCTGCGGGCGGCCCTTTTCGCTGCCCTGCGCTCCCAGTCGGGATGGCGGGATTGCTCTTCTTCTTTATGTTCGTCGTTCCTGTCAGCCATAACGATGACCCCTATTGCTATTTCTTACCTTATCATGTCCTCACCACGTGCGGTTTTATCCAGTGCACGCATACGATCACCCCGATGATGAAGATGGCCACTGAGCTCATGCCCAGTGCCGGGTTTATGTGTTGGTTCAACAGCCCTATCAGATAGGGGAAAAAGATACCCCCCAATGCTCCCGCGGAGAAGACTGCGCTTACCACGGCAGATGACTCGCTCCCCGGAAAAAAGGCGGCATATGATACGAGAAAGGGGTTTATCCCCGCGTAGGTGAAGCCCAGCAGGGTGTACAGGACGATACTGGCGATCTTTGCCCGCGGCAGCGGCGCCAGGAAGACCAGTATCCCTGAAGCTATAGTGATGACGACCAGGATGTTAAAGGGGTCGATCTTCTTGGAAAGGTAGCCGCAGGTCCATCGACCCAGGGTGAGGCTGAGGGCGATGCCCACCAGTACCATGTGGGCAGAACCCGACACCATGCCCTTTTCTATCTCCAGAAAGGTGACCAGCCAGGTGTTCACCGAGGCCTGGGCGGCGGCGTAGAGGAGGAAGGCGAGGACCAGGCCGGTGAAGAGGCTGCGGTTGAAGGATAAAACATCGCTCAGGACTTTGAAGGACAGCTTCTTCGGCCTGGGCAGGCGTTTGAGTTTGACCACCGCTATCGGTATGGCCAGGGGAAGTGTGGCCAGGGCCGGGGCGATATAGCACCACCGCCAGGACCATCCCTGGCGGGCGACCAGGGCCGCGAAGAGAGGCCCCAGTACGAACCCCAGAGATAAGAACCCATAGAGGATATTCTGAATACTCGGACCCTTATCCCCGTATACACTGTTGATGTAGATGGCCGGGAGGGTCAAGATCATTCCGTTGGCGAAGCCTGTGAAATAGAAGAAAAAGAGCAGCAGGGCGAACCAGGGGGCCGCGGCGGTGGCCAGCAGGGATGCCGAGAGCAGCAGGGCCTGCAAAAGCATGATCTGCTTTACCGAGAGCCTCTGCATGAATCGGGTCAATAGGAGGGTACCCGATAGAAGGCCGACGAAATATACCACATGGATCAGCCCCCCCAGGCTCTCCTGGATCACCATCTGCCGCATGATGAGATTGATGCTGGCGGGGACCAGGATCTGCACCACTCCCGCGGCGACCATGAAGGGGTAGAAGGCCTGGATGTTGCCGTTCGTGGGAGCATAGCTGACTGCGGTCTCGTTCATTCTGCACCGTTTCGGTTCGGTCGCGGTTTCTGCCAAAACTTTTCTTCATGAGAGTGTATCGGTCAAAGACCACGCATATTTAAAAGTTGTTGTGATGAACTCCGGATATAATATATGCACTGTACATGGACAAGATCTCGTAAGAGGGGAGGAGAGATGCAAGGTGGGAGCGGATCTGAGGGGAATTTCACCAGGGTGGATTCGGATTTTGTCAGCCAGGGGACAAGGTGCGCCGGATGGCTCTACCGGCCTGAAGGTGTACCCAAGCCGCCCAATTAGTGATCATGGCCCACGGTTTCGGGGCGGAGAGGACCTTTGGCCTGCCGGCCTACGCGGAGAGATTCCTACGGAAAGGTATGGCGGCCTTCCTCTTCGATTACAGGAACTTCGGAGGCAGCGATGGGGAGCCGCGCAACCTGGTGAGCAACCACCGCCATATAAAGGATTGGGAAGCGGCCGTAGCCTATGTGCGGGGATTGCCGGACATAGATAGAGAGAAGATAGCCCTGTGGGGCTCCTCCTACAGCGGCGGCCACGTCATCGTCACCGCCGCCAATGACCCTGACATAGCCGCCATAGTATCTCAAGTGCCTTTCGTCGACGGCTTGACCACCGCCCTACAGGTCAGTCCGGTGCATGTGATGAAGGCCGTGGTGGCGGGCTTGAGAGATGTTGCGAGTATGGTTACCGGAGGAGAACCCTACTATGTGCCGGTGGTAGGAGATCCAGATACCTTCGCCCTGATGAACACCCCGGATGCCTACCCCGGGTTCATGGCTATCCTCCCGGAGGACTCGGATTGGAAGAACAAATGCCCGGCCCGCATATCCCTGGAACTCACTTTGTATCGGCCGGTGGCTCATGCCAGAAGGGTGAGGTGCCCGGCGCTGGTCATACTGGCCGAGAAAGACAGCCTTATCTACCCCAAGTCGGTGGAGAGGACCGCCTCCAGGATGCGCGAGGTGACTCTTATCCACATGGACGTTGGCCATTTCGACGTATATGTGGGAGAGGTGTTCGAGAAGGTGGTCAAGACCGAGGCCGATTTCCTCGCCCGCCACCTCCTCACCTAAAATCAGAGGAGTCAAACTCCAGAGGGGGTCAAAGCTTCATTCTTCAATTCAACCGATAGGAGACATGGGCCTTATTAGGATATATGAAGTAATTGAAGAATGAAGCTTTGACCCCATTGACTGGTGTGGTTGTTAATGACGGCTGGGTGGGGTTAATCTTATAGGTGAGATGAAGGCCATCAGTAACGGAATCAGGAACGGCAGGATTCCCTGGGGTTTGATAATCCTGGTGGCTATTTCCTGCCTTGCCATCCTTTTCTTCTTCACGCCGTTTTTCTCGCGAATCGACACCAGGAATGCCGGTGAAATAAGAGCGGCTAAGGGGCCCGAGATCAATGTAGATGGATATATCACCATGTATAACGTCATGGGTCTTCAAGGGGAGCAGATCGCGGGAGCTGGAGGCGGTGTTATCGATACGGCTATATCGGAGGAAACAAGCGCATCGGTGCTGGCATCTCTGGGATCAGGTATTCCCTTACGCATCGAGAAAAAAGGGGTCGCCAGCGTAAGGGACGAGGCTTTGGTGGATGCCAGCGAACTCATCCCCGGCGATATCCTGCTGGGTCGATGCCGCCTGAGCCCGGTCCCGGACTGGAACCCGGTGGATAACTGGACCCACGTGGCTCTATATATAGGTAACGACAGGCTCATGGTCTCCTCCAACCCCGTACAGGACACCATGATGACCACCCTGAAGTCATGGATGTATCCCAAGATGACCTGGGTTACCTATCTCAGGGTGGCGACCGCCGATGATGAGGTGCGGAACAAGGCGGTGGGATGGGCGAAAGAAAGGAAGGGCGATCCCTACGACGCCAGCTGGTTCTCGAAAGAGCTGGATGAGATGAGCTGGTACTGCAGCGAGTTCATCTGGGCCGCGTATATGTATGCCAGCGATGGGCGCATAAACCTCGAACATGAGCCCGATACCGGGGGCATCTCCCCCAACGAGATATACGTCGACGACGACACGGTGGTCATCGGGGGGCATTACGAGCAGAAGCCCGACACCATCCTATCCCTACTGTCGAAGGTGATCGTCCTGATCATCATAGCGGGAGGGGTGGGGATGCTCATGCTGGATACGGTAGCTTTGCCCGGCATCAGGCGCCGGCGTCGTACCCCTACCCTTTAGTATTTCTCCCTACTCATCAACCCTTTTTCAAGCTAGTATATTGAGTACTTCTGTGTGCGTTTATGAAGGGAGGATGCGGCAATGGAAGTCCAGGTGGAGAAGAGCGGCAAGGTATGCACGGTTATCATAAACCGGCCGGAGGTCAAGAACGCCGTCGAATGGAAGACGGCCGAGCAGCTGGCAGCGGCTTTCCGGGAATTCGATGAGGATGGATCCCTCGCCACGGCGGTGCTGTGGGGAGCCGGCGGCACATTTTGCGCCGGCGCCGACTTGAAGGCCCTCTCCAGGGAGCCGATGGAGTTCGCCAAGCGTATGAACCAGGATATGTCGCAGGAGGGCCCTCTGGGCCCCACCAGGATGCTTCTCTCCAAGCCGGTGATAGCCGCCGTATCGGGGTACGCCGTGGCGGGTGGGCTGGAGCTGGCCATATGGTGCGACATGCGGGTGGTCGAGGAAGACGCCGTCTTCGGGGTCTTCGAACGCCGCTTCGGAGTCCCCCTTGTCGACGGGGGTACCCAGCGTCTGCCCCGGCTGATCGGGATGAGCCACGCCCTGGACATGATCCTGACCGGGCGCCCCGTGGGCGCGGAGGAAGCGCTTTCCATGGGGCTGGCCAACCGGGTGGTGGAGAAAGGAAAGGCCAGGGAGGAAGCGGAGAGCATCGCCGCTCAACTGGCTGAATACCCCCAAACATGCATGCTCAATGACCGGGAGGCCCTCTACCGCGGCTTCGATCTGGACTTCGATGCGGCCATGGAGCTGGAGTTTCGCATGGGCATGAAGACCATAGAGAGCGGTGAGACCACGGCAGGCGCGGGCCGCTTCTCAGGGGGAGATGGCAAGCACGGAGAGTTCTAGACAACTCCCCCCACGATAGGAAGGAGTGCAGAGGTGGTCAAAGAGATCGACATCGTCGGAGCCGGCCTGGCCGGATTGGTGGCGGGGATAAACCTGGCCCGCCAGGGCTTCAAGGTGAAAGTCTACGAGGGAAGGAAATATATGGGAGGCGACCTCTCCTACGCCGACTCCACCCTGCTGGACCTGACGGCGATCGAGGCCGAACTGGGCGTAGACGTGGAGGAGGCCCTGGAGCCGTGGACCCTCACCCGGGCCTGGGCCTACGAAAGGAAGTACGAGTTCGGCCTGCCCCGGGGAGTGGAGGGATTCAGCGTGGAGCGGGGCGAGGGCGAGGCCTCCCTGGAGAACGTCCTCTACCGCCAGGCCCAGGAGGCCGGGGTGGAGGTGCAGATGGGCAGGAGGCTCTCCAAGCAGGAGATAAAGGAGCTGCCGCCCGGCTCCATCATCGCCACCGGATTGGACCGCGAGGCCTTCGAGGCCATGGATCTGCCCTGCCGCCCCTTTTTCTGCCACATGGCCACTGGCAGGGGAGACCCCTCCCGGCCGCAGGTGATCATCTACCTGGACCGCTTCACTCGCGAATATGGGTATTACTTCCAGCGCGGGGAGGCCGCCGGGGCCCTGGTCTTCAGCGTGCAGAGGCCCCTCACCGACGGGGAGAAAGAGGAGTTCAAGTGCAAGCTGGCCGATAACGACGGGGTGGAGTTCGACAACTGGAACGACAGCGTCGCATCCTATGCCGCCTGGCCCCTGGGCAGCTGGAACAACATGCAGCTCCTCCGCCACGACAAGATATTGGCGGGCACCCTGGCCGGCCTGGTCAGCCCGGTGCTCGTCTTCGGCGTGAACGGTGCCCTGGTCTCGGGAAGAATAGCCGCCCTGGCGGTCACCGATAAAGACCGGGCTCTGCAAGAGTTCAAGAGGCTGGCGCCCCTTTATTATCCTCAGTTCGTCTTTCGCAAGGTCAGGGAGTACGCGCCGCACGGGGTCCTGAAGCCTCTGGTCCAGTCCATGCTCTCCACCTACGACCCGGACGCTTTTCCTTACCTCATGCTCTTCGCCCTATGGCCACCCGGCCTGAGGAGGAGTAGAAGACCTTGACGAAAAATATAGCCAGGCAGGCCAGGGCCACCAGGAAGCCCGCCAGGTAGGCATTGCGCAACGCCGTCTCAAAGGCAGCGTTATTCAGGTAGCCCTCTGCACCTTCCAAGGCCGGACTCACCGTTGCCCATACACCCATGACCGAGCTGGCCGCGGCCACTCCGGTCAGGATGCCCATGGTGCGCATGGTGCCGTAGATACCTCCCGCTACGCCCAGTCGCGCGGCGGGGACGCTGCCCATAACCGCGCTGTAGTTGGGGGTGAAGAAGATGCCGAACCCCAATCCCATCGCAACCAGCGAGAGGATGACCAGCGGCAGGGTCAGGCTCGAGCCGGCGAAGGCGAGCATGCTGGTGGCCAGGGCGATAAGGACCATCCCCGCCATCTCCAGTGGGAGGGTGCCCATGCGGTCCGAGAGGATACCGCTGGGTGCCAATACCAGTAACGGCACGGCGAAGGGTATAGTCATTATCAGGCCCAGTACCAGGGGGGACAGACCCAGGAAGTACTGCAGCAGGAAGGGCGTGATGAAGATCACCGATAGGATGGCGATAAAGCCGACACAGGCCGCTGCATTGCTCAAGGTGAAGTCGGGGACCCGGAAGAGCTTGAGCTCCATAACCGGGTGCTCCGCCTTTCTCTCGTGCCGCAGGAAGAGCCAGGCCGCCGCCAGGGAGATGAGCAGCAAGCCGACGACTATAGGGGAGGCCCAACCCCAGGCCTTCGCCTGGCTCAAGGCCAGGGCGAGGGGAGCGAGCACGGCCAGCAGCAGCAGAGCGCCATAGGTATCCATATCCTCCCCATCGACCAGCTTGCTTTCGGGTACGAGAAGAAGGCCGAGCAGCAGCGCCGGCAGGGCGAAGATCAACTGGATCAGGAAGACATATCTCCAACCAATGGTGCCGCTTAGCAATCCTCCCATGAAGGGGCCCATGGCCCCGCCCACCGAGCCGATGGTATTGATCAAACCCAGGGCCTTCCCCCGTTCCTGCGTAGGGAAGGCCGAGGTGGCCAGGGCGGGGAGGTTGGCCAGGAACATGGCGGCTCCCAGCGCCTGCAGGGAGCGGGCGGCGAGCAGCATGCCGTAGTTGATGGACAGGCCGCCCATCAGCAGGCCGCAGCTGAAGAGGATCAACCCCTGGACATAGACTTTCCTGCGTCCCTTGACGTCTCCCAGGCGCCCGAAGCTGATCATGAAACTGGCGGCAAAGAGGTAATATATGATCAATATCCATCCCGCGGCCGAGATGCTCACGTTCAGGTCCTCCCCTATGGTTGGAAGGGCCACGCTGATCATGGCGAAGTCCAGGGGAAGGATGAACTGGGCCAGCATCAAGGCTGCGAGAACGGAATACTCACCCCGCGTTTTTTCAGTCATTCCAGCTCAACTTCTCGAAAAATAGCTCTACAACCCCGAAAAGGGCGTCAATGTGAAAAGCATAATATTAATCTCATATCGGTGCTTTGTCAAAGGGAAGATAAAAACGGAGAGATGCCACTCTCTAAGCTTGGCAAGCCGGTCATAGAATATCTAGTAGTCGCCTTTCTTCTGCTGCTTCTTCCAGTTCTTGATGAACCTTCCTTGTTGGCGGTCTTTTGTTCTTTTTTCGAGTTCTGTCATCTCGTAGTATTCAGTTTCTTTCTGCAATCTTACGTAATTATTGAACCTTTCCTCGTCCAGCTCGCCGCGTTCGATAGCTTCCCGCACTACGCATCCCGGCTCGTGTGTATGGGTGCAGTCCCTGAACCGGCAGTCACCGGACAAGGCGGCTATGTCATCGAATACGTCCTCTATCCCGGTATCCGAGTCGGTCATCCCTATCTCTCTCATGCCGGGATTATCGATCAAGATCCCCCCGTTTTCCAGGAAATACATCTCCCTGGCCGTCGTGGTGTGCTTTCCCTTGCCGGTATGATGGCTTATCGCGTCGGTCTTTATGACATCCCTCTCCAGCAACCTGTTTATTATGGATGATTTACCCACTCCGGAGGATCCGAGCAGGCAATATGTCTTTCCCTTCAGGATGTGGGCCGCCAGATCGTCTAATCCGTCGCTGTGTATGGCGCTGGTCAGAATGACATCGATATTCGCAAACCTCTTTTTCGTATGAGATGCCTTTGAGTCCAATTCCGGTTCGGATATAAGATCGATTTTATTCAAGACAAGGACCGGCTTTATATCCCCATCATTTGCTATGGCCAGATATCTTTCGAAACGGTTCAGATTGTAATCTCTATCAACGGATTCGATTATGAACGCTACATCGATATTCGAGGCGATCACTTGCGCTTCGGACCTGCCGCTGTATTTTCTTTTCAACAGGGTCTTTCTCGGCAGTACGCGGTTGATAACGGCCCTCTCGGGATCGAGTTCGGTTGTCGCGACCCAATCTCCCACCGCCGGATAGTCCTCCCTCGATTGGGCGTCGAACATCTGCTTCCCGGTGACCTCGGCCAGGTATTCACCGGCTGCGTTCTTGACTCTATACGCCCCTCTATATTCAGCGATAACTCGCGACATGGAATAATTATCCAGCCCTAACGCTTTCCGGTTGGATTCAAAAAAGGAGTCGTAGCCCAGTTCCTCGAGTTTGATCGGCATCTTATACCACCTGTATCCATTTTGCGATAACACGATTTTAGCATCTCGAAGTCGATGAGGCGCGTCAAGCCGTGCTTTTTCCGGGCGAAGCCTATCTACGTGTTCCAAACAGAAAGCGGTTGAAAAAGGAGAGCTTGGGATGCCTGCAAATCCGGACCAGGGACTGGCAGACTATCCATGTCGCTGTAAAGACGACCACCACTTTCAGCCAGTAGACCTCAGGCAGCCCGATGGTCTCCCATAAGGCCAGGAGACAACCCAGGAAGAGCAGGTGGGCCAGATAGATCCCGTAGGTGTCCCTTCCCGAGTTGACCATGTAACCGGCCGCCTTACCGGAGACCCCCCTCTGGTCCAGTCGATATAGGAAAACCAGTACAAAGGTGGCGGCGATAAACTGGAAGGGTAATCCAGAGAGCATGAAATACTGCCTGGCGTCGTAGCCGTAGACATGCGCCTCATGGAACAGTTCCCAGAAATACAGGGCGTAGGTCAAGATCGTCGCTAATCCTAACACTCCCAGCCTGCGGCTCATCTTCTTGAAGAGATCGAAATGGTCGCACAACCAAACGCCCCAGAAGAAGAACAGCCCCCATGCGATGAATATCTTGCCGTAGTGCCATTCGAAGAAGTGCTGGTCCGCTCCGGATACCCGTAGGATCACCTCCGATGAGAGGTAGAAGAGAAAAGACCCCACGGCCGAAGCGATCAAGGCATAGTTCAGGTTCCGCCTGGAGAGATGGGGGTGAAGCAGGGAGTACAGGAAGAAGAACTGGATGAGCACGAAGACGAAGT
>Ga0180434_10010125_pt1 | contig 10150 bp, 9 predicted proteins | sample SS_ome_7_FD_132453 | JGI IMG/M metagenome (GOLD analysis project Ga0180434, IMG submission 132453) | Hypersaline lake sediment archaeal communities from the Salton Sea, California, USA - SS_1_D_2 metaG | ecosystem: Environmental > Aquatic > Non-marine Saline and Alkaline > Hypersaline > Sediment... | reverse complement strand
CTTCGAGCTGACGAGCGGGAGTGACCACGCCAATCCGTTTCTCGTGCGAGTCTCGGCGAGTTTCGTGCACGAGTCGGGCGCGACGGTGGCCGACGTGCCGGGGTTCAGCGATGGAGCGGGCCGGTGGATCGTCCGCCTCGCTCCCCCGGCCGAGGGCAGTGGGCTCGCCGTCTCGTTGAGCAACCCACTGAGCGAACCCGCGGCCCCCTGCGTCGTCGCCGTGAAGCCGACTGGCTGACACCCGTCGTTCCATCTGCTTGCGCGCCACTCGCCCAAGTCCGTTCGCGCGGCCGCGCTCCGGGAAGGGCGGGGGCGCCACAGGGGTTTTCGGGGTAGCAAGCGAAGGGTATGGCATCGGTCACCTGGGAGAGGGCGGGACATGTGCCGGCGGGATGAGGTGCTGCCCATAGAGGTCATTAATTCGAATCTTCCCCGCGGCCGGTTTCGGTCGGCGCTATTCGATTTCGACGGGACGCTCTCCCTCATCCGCGAGGGATGGCAGGGTGTGATGATCCCGATGATGGTCGGGGCGCTGCTGGATACGTCGCGCCACGAGAGCCAAGAGAGAATCGAGGAGATCGTCACCGATTTCGTGGCGGAGCTGACGGGGGAGCAGACGATCTATCAGATGATGCGGCTGGCGGAGGAGGTGGAGAGGCGCGGAGGAGAGGCACGCGATCCAGCTGAGTACAAGCGGGACTACCTGGCTCGGCTGTGGGATCGGATAGAGGGGCGAGTGGAGGCGCTGGGGGGAGGGAGCGCAGCGCCTGAGGAGTTCCTCGTCGCGGGCGCGAGGGAAATGCTGGAGGCGCTGAAAGAGCGGGGGGTGGAGCTCTATCTGGCGAGCGGGACGGATCAGGACGATGTCGTTCGCGAGGTGGGCGCTCTCGGCCTCACGCGGTACTTCGAGGAGCGGATCTTCGGCGCGCGGGAGCGGTACTGGGAGTTCTCGAAGGAGAAGCTGATCGCGCAGATCGTAGGAGAGCACGGGACGGATGGTGCAGAGCTGGTGACATTCGGCGACGGGTACGTCGAGATCGAGCAGACGAAGCGGGCGGGCGGCGTGGCGGTGGGAGTGGCCTCGGACGAGGCGCGCCGGGAGGGGGTCGATGAGTGGAAGCGCGAGCGGCTGATTCGGGCGGGCGCGGATGTGATCATTCCCGACTTCCGCGAGCACCGGAAGCTCGTGTCGTATCTCTGGGGAGAGGTGGAGATCGGATGAGAGAAGAGCTGTTCGATCGCAGCAGGCTGCACGTGAGGCCTCTGTCCGAACGCGTGCACGACATGACCCTCGCGGACGTTCTGCCCCTCGACGCGGAGACGCCGCCGTTCGACCACCCCGACATCTCAGCCCTCGCAGAGCGCATCGCCGCCGCACGGCGCAAGGGGGGCGAAGTCATCATCCTGATGGGAGCGCACGTCATCAAGCAGGGGCTGTCGCGGTTCCTCATCGACATGATGCGGCGGGGGATGATTACGTGCTTGGGGATGAACGGGGCCTGCGCCATACACGACTTCGAGCTTGCGCTGGTGGGGGCGACGACGGAGAGCGTCGCGCGGTACATCCGCACCGGCGAGTTCGGGCTCTGGCAGGAAAGCGGGGAGATCAACGAGATCGTGAACGCGGCGGGTGCGGAGAAGGGCTTCGGGGGCGCGGTAGGGGAGGCGATTGCGGCGCGGGCGCTGCCCCACCGCGAGGTGAGCCTCCTCGCGGCCGCCCGCCTGGCCGGAATCCCCGCCACCGTCCACGTCGGCATCGGCTACGATATCATCCACGAGCATCCGAACTTCGACGGGGCGGCAACGGGGGCGGCGTCGTATCGGGATTTCCTGGCGTTCGCGGAGAGGGTGCGGCATCTCGAAGGGGGCGTGTTCCTCTGTCTGGGGAGCGCGGTGATGGGGCCGGAGGTGTATCTGAAGGCGCTTGCCACGGCGCGAAACGTCGAGCGCCAAGAGGGGCGGGAGATCCGGGATATCACGACGGCCGTCTTCGACCTGCTGGACCTGGGGGACGACATCCACACGGAGCCTCCGAAGACGGAGCCCGCTTACTACTTTCGCCCATACAAGACGGTGCTCGTTCGGACGGTGGCAGACGGCGGTACGAGCTACTACCTCCGGGGCGACCACCGGGCGACGATCCCGGCGCTCCACCGGGCGCTTCTCGAACGCGCCGGAGAGAGCGGGCGATGAACGGCGAGCGGTTGGACCGAATCCTTGGGGCTTTCGGCGGGGCGACCGTGGCCGTGGTGGGCGACTTCTTCCTGGATCAGTATCTGGAGATCGATCCCGCGCTGGAGGAAGTGTCGCTGGAGACGGGGCTGGCGGCGCGGCAGGTGGTGAGGGCGCGGTGCCAGCCGGGGGGCGCGGGGAATGTCGTTGCGAACCTCTGCGCCCTCGGCGTTGGTCGGGTGCTGTGCCTGGGTGCCATCGGCGACGACGGCGAGGGGTTCGAGCTGCTGCGAGCGCTCCGGCGGCTCGGGGCGGATGTGGATGGGCTGCGCCTGAGGGCCGACCGGTTCACGCCAACCTATCGGAAGCCGGTGGTGCGTGAAGCCGGCGGGGGGCTGAGAGAGCTGGCGCGGCTGGACAGCAAGAACCGGCAGCCGACAGCGCGGGAGATCGAGGAGGCGATCGTCGGGCGGGTGCGGGAGCTTGCGCCGGGGCTGGGCGCGGTGATCGCGCAGGATCAGGCGCAGGAGGCGGAGTGCGGTGCGATCACCAACCGGGTGCGGGAGGCGCTCGGCGAGATGGCGAAGGAGCATCCGGAGGTGACGTGGTTTGCGGACTCGCGGGTGAGGGCGGGGGAGTTCCGGAACATCATCGTGAAGCCCAACCGGGAGGAGGCCTGCGCAGCCGTCCATCCCGAGTCTCCCGCCCACGATGCCGCCGAAGCGGTCGGCTGCGCGAAGCAGCTCTCGACGCGGACGGGCGCGCCGGTCTATCTGACCCTGGGGGAGGAGGGGATGGCCGTCGTCACCTCCGCGGGAGTGACGTACGTGCCGACGGTTCGGCTGGAGGGCGAGATAGACATCGTCGGGGCGGGCGACAGCGCCACGGCGGGAATCGTGGCGGCGCTGTGCGGAGGTGCCAGCCCGGCGGAGGCGGCAGTCGTCGGCAACATCGTCGCTTCGATCACGGTGGAGCAGCTCGGGACGACGGGGACCGCATCGCAGGAGGATGTGCGGCGGCGTTTCTCCGAGCACGCCGCTGTCTGGGAGGCTGTCTAACTGCGAAGCCTCTCCCGCAGCTTCTCCAGCGCCGCGCGCTCCCAGTTGAAGGCGATCTTGGGGGGGAGGGCGTCGAGGGGGAACCACTCAATGCGAATCGCGTCGCTCCCCGCCTTCGCCTCTCCGCCGACGACGCGAGCGACATAGCAGATGTTCAGGGCCGTGAACTCCTCGTCGCCGTAGGCGTCCACCCAGAAGTCGAGGACTTCGACGGGCTCGACGAGGAGCCCGGTCTCCTCCAGCATCTCGCGCTTCGCCGCGTCGGCGGGATGCTCGTCTGAGTCGAGGAAGCCGCCCGGGATGTCCCAGTATCCCTTGAAGGGCTCGATGCCGCGCTCGACCAGCAGCACCCTGCCTGCATCGACTACGAGCACCCCCACGCACGGCTTCGCGTTCTCGTAGTCCACGAAGTCACATCGGGGGCAGGCCGGGCGCTCGCGGCCGTCGATGCTCCGAGCTTCGAGGCGGTTGCCGCACTTAGGGCAGAAAATGTAGGGCACCGGGATCTCTCCGCTAACCCCTCGCTCGCAGGAGCTTCGCGTTCGCCTCCCCGCCGTTGAGCAGGTAGAGCAGCGGCTGCGGGCGGTCGACGCCTTCGATGTAGGCCGGGCGCTGCTGCCAGGGCGTGACGGAGAGGACGTTGGCGAGGTCCATCCAATACTGGAGCCTTGCCGGCTTCAGCCCCCAGGTCATATGGAAGTGGTTCGCCGGCGCGTACTGCTTATACTCGCCCATCGTCGCGTGCTTGGGCACGACGAACGTGTGCGGCCAGGTCGGGCTCGAAGTGTTGCACACCGCCTGCGCCAGCTTCGCCGGCAGCGCGGTCGTCTGCGCCTCATCCCAGGTCAGGGAGAACAGGTTCGTGTCCGCGCTGTAGGCGAGCCGCGCGGCGATGCCCTCGATGCCGCCGGGGGAGATGAACGTGACGGAGTTGCCGCCTCCCGGGAAGTACCCGGCGTCGGCGATGGGGAGCGAGACTCCGGCCATGATCTCCTCGGCGGAGGCGCCGGGCGCGGCCGCCCAGTCGAGGGAGGCGCTGCCGGAGTTGTCTCCGTCCACGAACCCTCTCGTTCGCCACAGCGAGTCGGGCTCGACGGAGGCCATCCCCAGCGACTCCGCCAGCCGCGCGATCTCCCAGGGCTCCCACACCTTGCGGAAGTCCATGAAGAGGGGAGGGTTCCCCGCCGTCAGGTAGGTGAAGAAGAGCATCGTCAGCAGCCCCTGGACGTCGGCCTCGGTGGCATAGGGGAGGGGCGCCTTGGGTCCGGCGTGATCGAAGGTCGAGTTGAACAGGGACTCCATCACATCGGCCACCGGCAGGGGAAGCCCGCGCGCGTCCGAGCCCCACTCGAGCTGGCTCATGAACCCGCCCCCGACGGCGTTGAGATCGCGCATGAGATCGCGGGCGATGAGGTACATGGCGAGGCTTTGGTCGAGCCGGGCGCTGTCGTCGGCGTCTCGCAGCTCGATGCGGTCGCCGAGACGGCCGTCGAGCCAGGCGCGCAGGGCCTTCAGCTCCTTCTTGTCATAGGCCTCTTTCCGGAGCATGTCGGCGAGCAGCTTCATATCGAGGCGGGTGATCTCGAGGCCGAAGGTCCGGCGCGTGGGGATGACGTGCGCCAGCGCCGTTTCCATCCCCATCGAATCGTGCCCGAACACCACGACCCGCCGGCCCTTCAGCGCCTGCTGTGCCACGGCGGCGAAGGTCCAGTCGATCAGCGCCTCGGCCGTCGATTCCGTCATCTGCGGGCGCTCGCCCGTGTCGGGCCACGTCCCCACGTTGATGTGGACGAGGCGGCCGTACTGTGAGATGGCACCGTGCGCGGCGTGCGTGAACACCACGCCGGGCCTTGGGCCGCTGTTCCCGCAGGTCAAGTTGAGCGGCGTATCGTCCGGGAACTGCGACAACAGCGAGATCAATCCCAGCTGCGGGAAGGCCCAGGTGTCGGGCGCGCAGATGAGGACGCTGACTCCCTCCGCCTTGAACTGCCGGGCGACGGCGTCGGCCTGTCGCTCGCCATCGACGAGGACGGGGGAGTAGACGACTCTGGCGGGCGCGCCGCCGGGGAGCGTCACCCCGGAGGCGACCACACGGGCGACCATCTCGACGATGTTGGCGGCGCGGGCGCGGGAGGCCTCGTCGACGCGGGGATCGCATGTGGCGAAGACCCCGACGGTGGGTGCGGTCGGCTCGGCCGGCGGATTCTCGGATAGTCGCTCGGGCTTGCTCATGGCCTGCGTCTCCCTCAGTGTGTGCCGGCTCAGAGTCTCTCCGGCACAGTGAGTGTAGCTTCCAGAAGAGCGCCCCGCGTCCTTCCGCCTCCGCCCGCGGGCGCATCGGCGCGAGGCCGTCCCCGGGCGCGCCGTATTCGCGGTATTGCAGAAAGGCCCGCGACTGTTTAGGATGAGTGGAACCGCAGCGGCGCCGGGGCGGTGTGGAGCGATGGGACGATGAAGGCACTGGTGCTGGTGGAGTACAACGCCCTCGAATACAAGGATGTCCCCGACCCGGCCGTCGGGCCGGGAAATGTCTTGATCGCGGTGAAGGCGTGCGGCATCTGCGGCAGCGATGTGCATGGGATGGACGGGAGCAGCGGACGGCGCGTCCCGCCGCTCATCATGGGGCACGAGGCCGCGGGCGTCATCGCAGAAGTGGGGGAGGGGGTCACGGATTGGAGTCCGGGCGACCGGGTGACCTTCGATTCCACCATCTCCTGCGGAACATGCCATTTCTGCCGGCGCGGCGCCACCAATCTCTGCGACAGCCGCCGTGTGCTCGGCGTGTCCTGCGAGGAGTATCGGCAGGACGGGGCTTTCGCCGAGTATGTCGCCGTTCCCGAGCGCGTGCTCTACCGCCTTCCCGACGGGCTGTCATACGAGCGGGCCTCTCTGGTGGAGCCGTTCTCGGTGGCGGTGCACGCCGTCAGTCGCGTCGGGCCGCGCGCCGACGAGTCCGCTCTCGTCGCCGGCGCGGGGGTGATCGGGCTGTGCCTGGTGCAGGCGCTTGGGGCGGCGGGGTGTCGCCCCATCATCGCAATCGACCTCCAGCAGGACAGGCTCGACCTCGCCCGGAGAGTGGGGGCCGATCGCACCTTCACGCCCGACGCGGCGGACCTCGTGCCTGAGGTGATGAGGCTGACCGGAGGCCGGGGAGTGGACGCCGCCTTCGAGGCTGTGGGCATCACGCCGACCCTCCAGCTCGCCATTCAGTGCGTGCGGAAGGGCGGCGCCGTGGGGCTGGTGGGGAACATCTCGCCCACGACGGAGCTTCCCCTCCAGGCGGCGGTCACGCGGGAGCTGACGCTCTATGGGTCGTGCATCTCCCGCGGGGAGTATGCGGACTGCCTCGACATGATGTCCCGGGGCAGCCTGGACCCCGAGCCGCTTATCAGCGCGACGGCGCCTCTGGCAGAGGGGGCGGCGTGGTTTCAGCGCCTGCGCCAGCGAGAGCCGGGGCTGGTCAAGGTCGTCCTCACGCCTTGACAGAGTGGACGTGAGCGCGCGGCGCGGTTTTCGTCGGGCGGGGTCCTATCTCTGCTTTACCAGCGCGCTGGCGGTGGCGGCGATGTTTTCGGGCGTCAGGCCGTGCTTCTCCAGCAGCTCCTCCGCCGTCCCCGACTCGCCGAAGGTGTCGGCGACACCGATGCGCTTCAAGGGCGCCCGCCGGGTCGCCCCTTCGGCGAGCACCTCCGCCACGGCGCTGCCGAGCCCCCCGATAATGCTGTGCTCCTCCACCGTCACCACCGCGCCCGTCCGCTCGCACGACTCCAGCAGCGTCTCCGCATCGAGCGGCTTGATCGTGTGGACGTTGATAACCTCGGCCGAGATGCCTTCCTTCGCCAGCGTCTCCGCCGCCTGCAACACGCGGCCGAGAATGACACCACAGGCGGCGATGGTCACGTCGTCGCCGCGCCGCCTCACTTCAGCCCTCCCGATCTCGAAGGCGGCGCCGGGCTCGCGCCACACCGGTGTCTCGTAGCGGCTCAGCCGCAGGTACACCGGCCCGTCTCGCTCCGCCGCCGCCCGCGTGGCGAGGCGCGCCTCCTCCGCCTCCGAGGGGACGACGACACACATGTTGGGGAGGCTTCGCATCAGGGCGACGTCCAGCACGGACTGATGGGTGGCGCCATCCGCTCCCTGGGTGATGCCCGCGCTGGAGCCGGCGAGCTTCACGTTGAGCGCCGGGAGCGCCACCTGCTGCCTGGTCTGATCGAAGGCCCGCCCCGTGAGGAAGACGGCGAAGGAGTTGGCGAAGGGGATCATGCCTCCGAGGGCCAGCCCCACGGCCGTGCTCACCATGTCCTGCTCGGCGATGCCGATCTCGAAGAAGCGATCCGGGAAGGCCTGCGCGAAGCCGGCCGTGCGCGTCGAGCGGAACAGATCCGCGTCCACCACCGCGACGCGGGGGTCCTCCTTGCCCAGCGCCAGCAGCGCCTCGCCGTAGCCGTCGCGCGTTCCCTGCGCCTGCGCCATCTCTCAGCCTCCGAAGGAGGCGATGGCGGCCTCAAGCGCCGCCTCCGCTTCTCTGAATTGCTCGGCCGTTATCGCGGCGTTGTGGAACCCCGTCTGCCCCTCCATGAACGGCACTCCCTTGCCCTTCACGGTGTGGGCGACGATCGCCGAGGGCTTCCCTTTCACGGCCGCCGCCTCATCCAGCGTCCGGCAAATGGCGCCTATGTCGTGGCCGTCTATCTCGAAGCTCTCCCAGCCAAAGGCCTGCCACTTATCCGCCAGCGGCTCGATGCTCATGCGCTCTTCCGTCTTGCCCATCGCCTGAAGCTCGTTCCTGTCCACGAGAACGGTGAGGTTATCCAACCTATAATGGGCCGAGGTCATCGCCGCCTCCCACACCTGGCCCTCCTGGCATTCCCCGTCTCCGAGAAGCGCGTATACGCGGTACTTCAGCCCGCGGGCTCGCCCCGAGAGCGCGATGCCGTTGGCCGCCGACAGTCCCATGCCGAGCGATCCCGTGTTGGCCTCCAGCCCGCAGGTCTTGCGCGTGTCGGGGTGGCCCTGGAGGTTGCTGCCGAGCTGCTTGAGCGTGGCCAGATCCTCTTCGGGGAAGAAGCCGCATCGCGCCAGGCAGACATAGAGCGCGGGCACGGCATGTCCCTTGCTGAGCACGAAGCGGTCGCGCTCCGGCCAGTCCGGCTCCTCCGCCCGGTAGCGCATCTGCCGGTAGTAGAGCGCGACCATAAGATCGGCGACCGAGAGGGACCCGCCGAAATGGTGGAACTTGTCCGGCCCCATCGCCCTGACGATCTGGAGCCGCACCTCCGCCGCACGCCGCTCCAGCTCTCGCACCTCCGCGCTCGCCTGCGCCACGCTCCGCCTCCGTCTCCGTCAGATCTCGTAAGCCCCCGAGAGCTGGGCCGATGGATACACTACGATCTCGCTCACGGTCACCCGTTGCGGCCGCGTCACCGCGAAGTAGACGGCCTCCGCCACATCGCCCGGCTTGAGGGCGGCCGCGCGTCGCTCCGCGCTCGGGGGGTGCGGCCGCATGTCCACCAGGGGGGTGTCCACCTCTCCGGGGCTGATGGCACAGGCGCGAATACCGTGCCGCGCCTCTTCCGCGTTGATGGACTCCGTGAGCGAGAGCAGGGCGCGCTTTGCCGCGCAGTAGTGCGCTCCGGCTCCGGCCGTTGCCCCCAGCGCCGCCGTCGATACGATCGTCACGACGATGCCGCCGCCCCTCTCCCGCATCATCCCCAGGAAGGCCTGGGTGCAGTGAAACACCCCGGTGAGGTCCACCCCGATGACCCGCTCCCACTGCTGCGCAGACATGTCTGCCAGGGTTCGCTGCTTCGTGTTTATCCCGGCTGCGTTCACGAGGATGTCGGCTCCGCCGAGCGCCTGGCGCACGACCTTCGCCGCTTCGTCCACCTGGCTTCGATCCGTGATGTCCGCCTCGATGACGAGCCCATCGCCCCCCGACTTCTCGATGGCGGCTGCGCTCACGTCCACCAGCGCCAGCCGGGCGCCTGCCTCGCCCAGCCGCGCGGCGACGGCCCGTCCGATGCCGCCGGCCGCTCCCACGATCACGGCCGTCCGGCCCTGGATGCTCTCCGCCAATCGCTCCATCTCTGCCCTCGCCGGCGCGCCCCCTGGGTCGTCCCGGCGCCACATCCTATGACCTTCGCCGCCGAACCCCGAGACCATCCCGCCAACCCTGTCTCTCCCCGCGGCGAACCTTCTGACGCCCGCGTCAAACGGAATGGGCGAGGGGAGGGGCGGGCGGTGTTCGGGGTGCGGCGGCGCTGTCGCGCGAGCCTCCGGGTGTCTTGCCCCGCGACAAACCTGGATCCTCTGTGTCTAACACCCGCGGACGAGGAAACGCAGCTATCAAGGGAGGAACCAGCCTTGTTCGAACCAATTGTCCGGGGTGGGATCGTGATGGTCCCACTCCTGCTGTGCTCGGTGGTCGCGCTCGTGATCTCAGTCGAGCGCTGGTTGTATCTCCGCCACGCCCGCGTGGACACGAGCCGCCTCATGGGGAAGATCCGCTCGGCTTTGGACGGCGGGTCGGTGGAGCAGGCACGAGGCATCTGCGAGGCGACAGCCGGCCCGGTCGCGCGGGTGCTCGGCGCCAGCCTGGCCCACTTCGACATGCCCAAGGACGACCTGCGCGAGGTGGCGCGGGAAGAAGCCCTGGCGCAGCAGCCGGTCCTCGACGGCCACCTGCCGGTGCTGGCGACGATGGTCACGATCTCGCCGCTGCTGGGGCTGCTCGGCACCATCTCCGGCCTCATCAAGGTCTTTCACGTCATCGCCGGCGGAGGCATCGGAGACGCGACGGCGCTGTCGGCGGGCATTGCGGAGGCCTTGATCACAACGTTTACGGGGCTCGCCATCGCCATCCCGTTCCTGGTGGTGTACAACGCTCTGTCGGGCCGCGTGGAGACGCTGATCCATGAGAT
>Ga0180434_10010124_pt1 | contig 10151 bp, 6 predicted proteins | sample SS_ome_7_FD_132453 | JGI IMG/M metagenome (GOLD analysis project Ga0180434, IMG submission 132453) | Hypersaline lake sediment archaeal communities from the Salton Sea, California, USA - SS_1_D_2 metaG | ecosystem: Environmental > Aquatic > Non-marine Saline and Alkaline > Hypersaline > Sediment... | reverse complement strand
TCACGAGGATCGACTTCCCCTCCGGAGCCAGGACCGCACCCCGCATGAAATCCGCCTGACCTCCGATCCCGCTGTAGAACGTCCCGCCGAGGGATTCGGCTGTCGCCTGGCCGGTCAAATCGATCTCCAGCGCTGTGTTGATCGCCGTCATCTTGCGATTCTGGGCGATCACCGCAGGGTTATTGGTGTACTCCACCGCCCGGAATGCCACCGCGGGGTTGTCACGGAGGAACTCGTACATGGCGCGAGACCCCATCGCGAATGCCGCCACGGTCTTGTTCCGATCGATCGATTTGCGGGTATTGTCGAACACCCCTTTTTTCATCAGGTCCACGATCCCATCGCTCAGGAGTTCCGTGTGCACCCCGAGATGCTGTTTCTCGTACAGATGAGAAACGATCGCATCGGGGATCCGCCCGTATCCAACTTGGATCGTCGCACCGTCCTCGACGAGCCGCGCCACGAAGGCGCCGATCCGATCTGCGATCTCATCGGGGACATCGGACGTGTACTCCAACAGAGGCTCATCGTAAGGGATGACATAGTCGACGTCGGTAAGATGGACGAAACTGTCCCCGTGGGTGCGTGGCATGGAGGCATTGACCTGGCAGATGACCGCCTTCGCCGAATCGACAGCCGCACGGACGATGTCCACACTGATCCCCAGACTCAAGTAGCCGTGCTCATCCGGATGTGAGGTCTGAACGAGGGCCACGTCGATCGGAATGACGCCCCGATAGAAGAGATCCGGGACCTGTGAGAGGAAGATCGCCGTATAGTCGGCCGCCCCCCGATTGACCGCTTCCCGGGTCGGGCCGCTGACGAAGAACGAGTCGAGGCGAAAATTCCGTTTGACCTCCTCTTTCAGGTACGGAGAGACACCGAGCGTCCATACGTGAAGGACTTCCGCATCGAAGAAGGCCTTCGGGTGCGACTGCGTAAACAAGACCATCTGCTCGACGAGGTACTGGGGCTGCCCACAGCCGGTGCCGATGAAGATCCGATCGCCCCGGTGAATACACCCGAACGCTTCTTCGGGAGAGACGAATTTCTTCGGGTGGACGCTCTTCCAATGCGCCAATGGACCGCGATCCGGCGCGTTTTGGTTCTCCCCCCTCATCGTTCGCCCCCTGCATTGGCCATCCCTTCGTTCCCCTTCGACCTTCCGCTGGACGTTATTCCGGTCGAACGTAAGCGCACCATTCTCGCGAAAGCGACACCCTCTCGCAAGAGTTAGAATTGTCTCACGCAAGATGAGCCTGAGGGGCACCCGAGGTTCTCATGCAAGGTGAGCACGGGGATGGATCGAGGGTAGATGTGAGTCGCAATCTGAGAGGAGATGACCGTTACAGTGAGCGACTCGCGTGTCATGACGATGGAAGAGCTCGCCGCGTTCCTCAAGTCGAGCAAGCCGTTGTGCTTTTGCAGAGCGACGCGGCAGGAGACCTACGCCTGGATCGAGAAGACCCTACGGCAGTACAAGTACACCTCGTGCTCGAGGGCGGAGAGGGGATTGCTACGGCAGTACCTCGGGAAGATGACCGGCTACTCCAAAGCCCAGTTGACGCGTCTCATCGCGCAGTACCGCCGCACGGGGCACGTGACGGTCCCGGTGTATCAGCGGCATCGGTTTCCCGCCAAGTACACCCGGGAAGATCAGGCGCTTCTCGCCGAGGTGGACAATGCCCACGACCGGCTGTCAGGACCCGCCACCCGGGCCATCCTGCGGCGGGAGTACACCGTGTTCGGCCGCAAGGAGTTCGAACGGCTGAGCACGATCTCCGTGGCGCATCTGTACCGATTGCGCCAGGGGTTCGTCTACCGCCAACGCAGCCTCACCGTGCACAAGACGAAACCGGTGACGGTGCGGATTGCTGAGCGCCGGAAGCCCGACCCCCAAGGCCGGCCGGGCTTCCTGCGCGTGGATACCGTCCACCAGGGGGACCGGGAGGGAGAGAAGGGGGTCTACCACATCAACACGATCGATGAAGTCACCCAGTGGGAGATCCTGGGGTGCGTGGAGCGGATCAGCGAGCACTACCTGGTCCCTGTGCTGAAGGAGATCATCGCCCAGTACCCGTTCCGGATCCGGGGATTCCACGCTGACAATGGGAGCGAGTACATCAATCATGTCGTGGCAGAGCTGTTGGAGAAGCTGCGCATCGAATTCACCAAGAGCCGCGCCCGGCAGACCAACGATCAGGCGCTCGTGGAAGGAAAGAACGGGAGCATCGTGCGCAAGCAGATGGGCTACGGATGGATTGCTCAGAGCGAGGCAGAGAAGATTCAAGCCTTCTACAGCGAAACACTCAACGTCTACCTCAATTACCATCGCCCGTGCGGGTTTGCAAGGCAGATCGTGAACCGCAAGGGCAAGATTCGCAAGCGCTACGACTCGTACCGCACGCCGTTCGAGAAGTTCAAGACCTTGCCCCGGCGCGCGGAATACCTGCGACAGGGAGTGACGATGAAGGAGCTGGAACGAATCGCGAACGCCCACAGCGACACCGAGTATGCGCTCATCGTCAAGCAGGCGAAGAGCAGACTCTTTCGTTCCTTCGCTCCACCGGCTACAGTGACATGACGACTCACGTCTTCAGGCTCATCTTTCGATGAGAAAAGACTGGGCACGAAAAGGGCTCTCACCCCATCATTCGGACACGGACGACCGCTGGGCAATCGTCTCTTTGGCTTGCGCCAACGCCGCCATCAACTCGTCGTAGAACTCCACCGGGATCGCGATCCCTTTGCGGGTCGGCTTCCATTCCCCGTCTTCGGTCTCGTAGAAATTGCGGATGTCGAGATAGTCGCGGTCGCGAAAGCGAGAAAGGCGGACGTGGATCCGAGTCCCCGGCCCCTTTTCGATCGACTGAATGAGGACTTCGTCGGACGAATTCACCGATTCTGCCATATGAAACTCCTTTCACGTTTGAGGGTCCCCCAGGGTACCGAAGGCACCGGTTCGAGGCAACGGTGCGGACGCTCTCTCACTCGGCCGTCGGCGCGCCAATCTGGAGAAGGACGTACTCCAGCTCGTACATCCTCTTCTGGGACGCGGAAGGGATCGTGAACGCCCCCCCGAGATAGGTGTCGGAGAAGAAGGTCGAATCGGACACGAGCGCCACAACACCCTCGCCCCGCTCAGCGTACGAGATCAGGATCGGATCGCTCGATTCGGCAGGGATCCTCTTGATCCCCGCCCCAGAGAGGGCGATCCGCGAACGTTCGCCGAGTCCGATGTTCAGGTCGAAACGATCGAGGATCGCTGTCAGACCCCTCAGGTGACTGTCCGGGCGATCCATCAACACCAGTCGTCCCCCGTCCTCCTTGACGTAAGCCTCGATGAAAGCGAGGAATTCCTCGGAAAGGCTGGAGGTGGGGTCGAGCATCACGTAAGGACGCCCGGGGACCAGCGGGACCTCCAGGGGGGCGTGAAGGAGCCGGGGAACTTGGTGTATCCGCTGCGTCCACACGAAGAACGTCTCGAAATGCTGCTTTCGGTCCTCCGAAAAACGACGGGGTGGCTGCGGCATGATGGACACGTCCGAATGCTGCATGTCGAAATAGACGTAGGGGATCTCCGCGCGAGGCTCGGGGAGCGGATAGGCTGCGTGGTGAACCCAACGGACCGTCCCGGAGAAGGCGGCCCAGCCGATGACGACCCCAAGGACCAGGTAGAGAACACCGGGCAGGCGCCTGTTTTTCATCGCGAGAAGGCCGAGGCCCAGGACACAAGCAAGGGTGACCGCGGCGAAAATCTCCCGGACGGGAACAGCGGGATTCCGACGTCCGAGAAAGCCGAACACCCCGAGAAGGAACTGCGGATACCCATCCATGTGCACCGAGAAATTGGAGAAACACGTGCTGTCCGTGAACAGCAGGACACGTCCCCTCCCGTGCGGGACCGCGGCCACTTGCGTGAAGGCGCCGAACATCGAGCTCAGTGTGAACGCACTCTCGGCGAAAAAATCCTCCGTCGAGTAGTCAGCCTGGCTCGCGAGGATCGGGGCGCCGACGATCATGCGCCACCCCGACAACGGAACGTCGATGGAGCAAGAGGTGAGGAACTGGAAGTGATCCGTGTGCTGCATCACCGGATCGAAGGTCATCCTCGGCGTGTCGTAGCGGGTGAAATAGCCGCTCGGCAGCTCGTAGGTGGCGTCGTAGTTGAGCGCGAGACCGAAACGGGCGAGCAACGGGTTGAGGGTCGTCGTCGTGCCGAACACGTTGGTGTGATCCCCGATGACGAAGAGTCCGCCTCCGCGGTTCACGAACCGAACGATCACCTCGATCTCGGAATCCGAGTACGCCTTGGACGGGGTCTTGAGGACGAGGACGGCGCATTCGGCCAACGCGTCCTCCGTGATCCCCGCTTCGAGTTGGCCGACATCGTAGTAATAGGAGAGCCACTCGTAGAGCGAGGCCATGTTGTACGTCGATTGCATCCCATAGGTCTCGGTATCCATCGGGATCAGCGTGCTCTCCCAGTCCCCGTGCGCTTCGTCGAACAGAACGGTCGTCCCGTTCCACGCCCCGGGGACGGCAAGGTAGAGGCTCGATGCCGCCGCGACTGTACCGACGGCCGCGAGGAGGAGCGCCCGTCGTCTGAAGCGCTCGCGACCGGGGGACAGCCACCGACCCAGGCGGAGGGACAAGAGATCCGGTGAGACCGGGAAGAACTTCGCAAGCAGCAGAAAGAGCGGCAGAATTGAAAGGACCGTGATGAGGGGGTTCCAGAAGACGGCAAGCCTTCCTCCTTCCAGAACGACAAACACCAACAACAATCGACGGACCACGAGATAGGCAGCGAGAACCAGGCCCGCCCCCGCCCATCTCGGCCATCGTTTCCTGTCCGACTCTCCCAGAAGGAGTAGAACAGCGACGCCGCACATCGAGACGAGCCCCCAGGCCAACCCAAATTGGTCCCAATTCGGGGTCAACCCGGTGTAACCCGTGCCCGAGGGGAAGAAGACCTGTCCTCCGAGGACGGTCGTCCGGACCCCCAGAAGGCGTGAGAGCCAGTAATCGAAGAACGAGAGGGGAAAGGCAAAGTGACGATCTATGAGGAAGGCCCGGTACAATCCCATTACGGATGCTTGGAGCGTGGACACGACTCCTACGAACGACGCGGCGAGAGAAAGACGCCCGATGAACTTGCCTCTGACCAAGCCGGCAAGCAGCCCCGAACACAAGAGAAGGAGGGCGATGCGGGTTCCCCAATCGACAAAGAGGAAGACGGCTCCGCACCCCCCGACCAGGGTGAGGACGACCCATCGGGGGACGGCCGGCGGGGGTCCGTTCCGGTGGAACCCCCACATGGCCCCTCCGATCGCCGCCAGGAGACAGGCCGCGCCGGGGAGGATCAGCGGCGTGTGGTAGATGCCGGAGAAGAGGATCCAACTCAGTGAGGTGAACCCCACGCTCGCCCATACCGAAGCCGTCCGCATCCTCATTCCGCCTCGCTCCTGAGAATCCTGTTCAAGAATGCCACGTTCCCCTCGCTGTAGAACCTTCGCCCTTCCAGGTTCCCAGTCAGCAGAAAGGACGCGTCGCTCGCCACGATCAACCGCCCGCGGCCATAGGCCGCCCCTGCGACGACAACGAAGTCCTCCCCTCCCAGTTCGACGGATGCCAATGGGCTCCATGCTTCCGAAATCTCGAGCGGCCAAGCCGAGCGGAATTGCGGCCCCGGGATTCCGTCCACCGGTGCCCCCTCGATCGCCCCCACCGGCACGTTCCGGATCCGGAGCCCGAGAGACTCAAGAGGAGCGGCGACCGCCCCGGCGTACGGCCAGCTCGTACTCAGGAAGACGGTTCCCCCGGAGTCGGCAAAGTCCAGCAAGGCTTCGAATTCGCGAGGAGAAAGTCGCTCGGTGGGGGAGATCGTAATCCACACATTGTCTCCGCGCTCATACCGCATCTCCTGGCAGACGATGGTCGGAAGGTAGCCGTTGCGCGCCAGGTTGACGAGCAGGCCGTCCACGCCTCGATTGTCCAACGGCGCCAGACCAATCACGTTCCCGTGCCGAAGATCCACGTAGCCGATTCCTTCACCAGAAAGCGGGGGGGCTTCGATCGCCGCATCGACCCCGAAGCTCCCGAGCAGGACGCTCAATGCGAACACGGCCATCCCGAGCGCCGCCGTCCACTCACCGAACCGCCCCCCGTACCGCAACAAGAGAGCAAGTCCTCCGATAAGGGCAAGACCGACGAGGAACCGGAGGAGCTCTGCCCACCTCGGAGGCCCGGAGACCAGCCACTCGAACAACGAGATCACGTACCGGTGCGACCACGCGAGGGCCGTATTCTGAAAGACGGATGTGTCGCCGAACACCACCACCTTCCCATCTCCCCAGGATCGATGTGCCGCGAGAACCAGGTCCCCGTACGGCTCGCCCCGGTCGTAGCGCAGGTTCCCCAGATAAGCCGACTCGGCGTTCTCTGGGTCCCCCGGATCGGAGTAGGCACGCCGTCCCACCAGTGTCGGGTACACCCAGGGGCTTGGAGCCATCCAGAGGGACGCGCCGATGCTTACCGGGATTTCGCGTTCCGTGTACCGAAGCTCGTACGGGTATCCGATGTCCAGGCACCCTTCCCACCCTCCCCCGATCGGATCGGCCGAATCGAAACGCAGACCGATCCCGTACGGCTCGAGCAGTCCGTTCAGATGCTGCATCACCCCGCCCACATCGGTATGATCGCCCATCGCCAGCAACCCACCGCCACGGCGGACAAAGTCACGGATCCAACCCTTTTCCCCCTCCGAGAAGGGACGGCCCGGGTTGATCACGACCACCACATCTGTTTGGTCAAGCGTTTCGGGGGTGAAGGACTCGGAGATCTTCGTCGCATACCCGTACGCATCGAGATAGCGAGGGAAAAGCCCGAAAACCGCCCCACTGAACGCTTCCCCCAGAGGTTCGTCGGCGGGCGTCTGCCACGTAGCGAGCATCCTGTGATCCAGAAGAAGAACCCTCATCTCCTCTTTCTCGGGGCCGCTTTTCCACAACATCGGCAGTCCAGACAGGAGCAAACCAGCCACCGCCGCCAAGGACAACGTCGCCGCGACCCGTGCGGGACGGTGGGCACTCCATCCCGTTCGGAGATCTCGGACCGGCCTCGCCGCAAACCACAGCGTCCTCCACGCGATCACGAACGCCCCCACGGTGAGATACGTTCCCTTCAGGACGTCTCGCATCACCCAATCCGTGACGAACCCTTGGCCGAACGCGTGGAGGAAAAACAGGATCACCAGGCCGATCGAGATCCCCCGGCCGGCCCGGCGCGGAGGCTTTCCGGCTCCTGCGTGAAGAGCCAGAAGAAGAACCGCTCCCATCAAGCCGCTCGCCGATCCCCCCAGGACCGCCCCCCCAACCGCCCCGTTCGTCCAGGACGTGAGACGCATTGAAAATGCGTTGAGAAGTTCCCACAGAGAGGGGACCAGCTCGAGCACGGCCAACACCATCGTCGCCAGCATGACGCCCTTCGTCGCGTCGGCGAGAGGCGAGCGTCCGGCCGCTCCGCGGGAAAGGGGAAGCGAGAGACCGCACAACCAGAGCGCATACCCGAGTGACTGCAGCACCGACCACTCCGCAGCGAAGATCCCGACCATCCCTCCCGCCATCATCCCCCACCCGAACAGCCGGTCGGTACGCCGTTCAAACAGGGAGGGGCGTCCGAGGAGGGCAAGGGACACTGTCACCGTTGCGCACGCCACGAGCAGCCGCACGATGAGCGGGGGGAGTCCGTCCATTTCCCCCGAAAGAAGAAGAAACCCAACGACCGGGAGGAACGCCAGGAACAACGACGATATGCGAAATGGGCTTCGATGACCCGCTACCGCAAGAGCAGACGAGTGGTCGCCTTCGTTCACCACCTCACCTTCCTTGTTTTTCGTCCCCCGGTTCCCCGTGCAGGGTCTCCCCGGAGGGCAGGCCGCGCGCGATCGATTCTAGAAAAGAGCACCGGAGGTCGTGGATGCGACTTCCGGTGCCGCCTTCACCCACTCACTCACTGCCCTTGGCTCGTTTCCACCGTCCGTTACTGCGCCACACGGAACGGAGTACTCACCCAGGTGGAGCATCCGCTGTCCAAGGACATGGCACGCAATCCCACCGTCTCGGTCCCCTCAGGAGGTCTGACAGTGAATCGATCTCCCGGCCTCGGGAACCAATGGCGTCCGGCCTCCACTGTCCCTGTCCACAGGACGCGTTGACTCCCGTCCGGTTTGTAGCTGATGAGGGACACGGTCGCCGGATCGCTCACGTAGAAGCTGATCGCTGCGTTGTCGCCGACGTGATAGTAGAGGGAATCTGTCATGATCCAGACCATGAAATTGAAGCAGATCCGGAGTGCGTAGTCCTCCACTTCTCCGTCCGGTGCAAGTCCCTTGGTCCCTAACCTTCCGGTGGAACCGAAGCGGAAGCGGGCATAGGTAGTGGCGGACACTGCCTCCCACGGAACGTCGAACCCGAGCCAGTTGAATCCCACGTTCAGCACTGCGCTGGGATCGAAGATTCGCTCTTCCCTTTCCGCCCAGTCGCCACTGCCGTCAAAATCGATCCAGCCGTCCAGGTACCCGAATCGAGAGGCGTCGGCGATGAGGATCACGCGTCCTCCTGGAACCAAGGAGGACGCGAACCACACACCGTCCTCGTCGTCCCATTCGAACGGCCGGTCGTCCCCCGTCGCGGTGAGGTCCGGCTGGCCGTCGTGTTCGGCGTCGATGAGCGAACCCAGGTAGTACTGGGGGGCGACTTCGTGCCGCGCACCGCGGTCGGCCAATTCCGTCGGGTAGTTCAACGGAAGCACACTGGAATCGTCCGGGGCATTGGGTGCGTCCCCGAAATCCCACACCAGGCATCCCTCCTCCAAACACGTCTGACCGAGACATGTCGGCGCTGCACAGGTAAGGCCGCGACAGGTGAATCCGGAACACGTCGGTCCCTCGCAGGTTCGGTCGGTGCAGGTGATCTCAAAACACGTCGGGGCGTCGCAGGTCGGGCCGAAGCACGTTTCGCCCTCACAGGTCGGGGAGTCACAAGTCGGCCCCTCACAAGTCGCGTCACACGTCAGCCCGAAACATGTCAGCCCGGACGCGCACGTCCATTCGCACGTGGATCCGTCACAGGTAGATCCGTCACACGTCGAGCCCTCGCACGTCCACCCGCCGCAAGTCTGTTGGCACGTCTCTCTGCACGTCTCTTCGCACGTCCACCCGTCGCAGGTCTGTTGACACGTCTCTCTGCACGTCTCTTCGCACGTCCACCCGTCGCAGGTCTGTTGACACGTCTCGCCACATGTCCACCCGTCGCAGGTCGGGCCGCCGCATGTAGACTGCATGCACGTCCAATCGCACGTCTCCCCTCTGCACGTGTACCCTTCGCACGTCCAATCGCACGTGATCATCTGGCAGGTCTCTCCCTGGCACGTCGACCCTTCGCACGTCCAATCGCACGTCTCGCCTTGGCACGTCGACCCTTCGCACGTCCAATCGCACGTCGAACCTCCGCACGTCCAATCGCACGTCTTGATCCCCTCACAGGTCCTCTCGCAGGTCTCCATGCCCTCGCAGGTAGGATACCCCTCCATCGTCTTCACCGGACAATCGCACGTATTCTCACACGTAGCCTCACACGTCGGACCTTGGCACGTAGAGCAGGTCTCCTTGCACGTTTCCTCCCGTGTGGGTGCTGCTTGTGCCATGGCTGCGACCCCGCGAAGCGGAGCGAGCGCCTGTTCCACACGCGTTTCGTACAACGGGCTCCACCCCACGGTCGCCACCTCCTGGTGGCGATGGATGACCCAAGTACCCAAAGATAAGGACAGGAAAAGGAACACAACAGAGAAAACCGCGATGCGCAGATACCGATCGCGCCGCTTCATTCCACCCACCTCCCATTGATCCGTCTATTCTAGAGTATCTATCCGACCTTGTGAAGTCGTAGACTTGTCTCACGTAAGATGAGCAGAAGACTGACTTGGCTGCATATCTGAAGAACGTCTCGGAGGCGTGCCGGGTCATGGGGACCAGTCGGGACACGTTCTACCGCGTGAAGAAGGCGTACGAGAACGGCGGGTTGGAGGCATTGAAGGAGAAGAGCCGCCGCAAGCCCAACATCAAGAATCGTGTCAGCGAGGAGGTGGAGACC
>Ga0180434_10010123_pt1 | contig 10151 bp, 2 predicted proteins | sample SS_ome_7_FD_132453 | JGI IMG/M metagenome (GOLD analysis project Ga0180434, IMG submission 132453) | Hypersaline lake sediment archaeal communities from the Salton Sea, California, USA - SS_1_D_2 metaG | ecosystem: Environmental > Aquatic > Non-marine Saline and Alkaline > Hypersaline > Sediment... | reverse complement strand
GTCGTTTTTACTGCTGCTTCTGCCGGCGCTCTGTTTCGGATTCGGCAAGAACAAGGTGCAGTACAGGGGATTCAAGTGGTCTATACTCCAGTCGGAGTACTTCTATATCTACTACTATGAAGGTGAGGAGTTTCTGGCCGAGCGCGTGGCTCTGTTGGCCGACGCGTCATATGACACACTGAGCAGGTACTTCAGCCATAGTCTGTCGACGCGCATCCCCATAATGATATACCGTTCTCACAACGAGTTCCAGCAAACCAACGTCACACTGGAGCTTCTGGGAGAGGGTGTTGGGGGTTTTACCGAGCTCTACAAGAACCGGGTCGTGCTCCCCTTCACCGGTTCTTACGAAGAGCTCAGACACGTGACCATGCATGAGCTGACCCACGTTTTCAATTTCGACATGCTTTATGGGGGGCTCTTGCAATCTGTGTTCGCCCGGCAGTACGCATACTCGCTTCCCCTTTGGCTTCTGGAGGGGCTAACCGAGTATGCTTCAGAGCACTGGGATGCCGAGGCTGAGATGGTGGTGCGGGACGCCGTAATTACCGGCTATTACTTCAATCTCTACCAGGATGTCAACGGTTACCTCGCATACAAGCAGGGACAGTCGGTTATTCGCTATATCGCCGAAAGGTACGGCCGTGAGAAACTTTCGGATATTCTGCAGACCATAAGTACATCCCGCAACCTGGACAAGGCGTTGGTTGCCAGCATAGGCGTGGACACCTACGGCCTCAGCGAAGCTTGGGTCGAGCATGTCAAGAAGATGTACTGGCCCGAGATAGCGGCGAGGACCGATCCTGAGGATATCGCTTTCAGGCTTACCGATCACAGAAAGAACGACTCTTTCACAAATACTATGCCTGCCATATCTCCCGACGGCCAGCGAATCGTGTTTCTTTCCGACGAGAGCGGCTATGATGACGTTTACCTGATGTCCGCCCTGGACGGCAAGATCATCAAGAGAATCATAAAGGGTCAGAGAACCCAGGATTTCGAATCATTTCACACCCTCCGGTCCTCCTTCGGGTGGTCTCCAGACGGCAAGCAGGTCGCCTTGGTGAGTAAGAGCAAAGACATAGACCGAATCTACATTATTGATATAGAGGAGAGCAAGGTAGTGGAGAGAATCGAACCTGATTTCGATCAGGTTTACAGGCCTGCGTTCTCTCCCGACGGTCGCTCCATCTCTTTTCTGGGAACCGAGTCGGGAAGGCCGGGTATTTTTCTGCTGGATCTTGAAGCACGGGAGATCGAAGCTCTTCATACCGGGGCTCTTGAGTACCTGGGATATGACTGGTCTCCCGACGGTGAGAGCATAGCCTTCTCCGCCATAGCACCGGGAAAGGTTGATTCCTTGAGGGTCTTCAATAAGGTGGATCCGCTTGATAAGCCGCAGCGGGACATATACACGCTGCGAATCTCGGATGGTCTGGTAAGGCCCGTCACCAGATGCCTTTCTGAAGATGTCTCACCTGCCTGGTCGCCCGAGGGGGACAAGATTCTCTTCGTATCCGATAGAACCGGTGGTTACAACCTGTGCGTATATGACTTCGCGGACTCCACAACGACTCAACTTACTGATATTCTGGGCGGCGTATTCAGTCCGTCATGGTCGTCGGAAGGCGACCGGCTGGCCTTCTCGGTGTTCAGCGAGGGTGGATGGGATGTCTATCAGATGAAGTCCCCTCTGGAAAACCTGGAGCCGGTAAAGCGAGAGAAAGAGGCCCTTTGGGAATATGAGGCACCCTGGGTTGCGGAGTCGCGACGTTCGGCTGTGGATTCGCTTAATGCCGGTATGGGGCCCCAGCAGCCCGATACGCTGGCATTCAAGACAATCGAAGACTACGAACGCAAGCCCTATCGGCTCAAGTTCTCTCCGGACTGGGTCGCCGGCTCGTTTTCATACAACTCTGCGGACGGATTGGGAGGACTGACCAGAATATCGCTGAGTGATATCCTGGGTAATCATCGCATATTCATAGGCGCCGACTTCTTCGCCAGCTTCGAAGATCTGGACTTCGTGGCGAACTACTGGTATCTGGCGCGGCGTATGGATTACGGCGGCGGGATCTTCCATTTCAAGAACTACTACTACTCGGACCGTACCACCATGGGCGCGCCGCTGGCCAGCCGCGGCGAGGACAAGCTTTTCTCGGAACGGAACTTCGGTGGCGTAATGGCCCTTTCGTTTCCTCTGGACAAGTTCCGGAGACTCGATTTCGATTTCACCGCTATGCGGATAGCCAGAGAGATATACGAGGATGATGCCTACTGGGTAGACGGTGAACCTCCCGTCGAGCGGCGTGAAAACGAGGACATCTACCTTCCCAGGATATCATTTACCAAGGATACCACGATCTGGGGTTCAACCGGCCCTATCGGCGGTACCCGATATATGTTGAGTGCCGAGAGAAGCATCGTGGATGTTTTGGGCAGCGATCTGTCGTTCACCACGGCGATGCTGGATTACAGAAAGTACTTCATGTTTTCCCGGGGGACCCAGCTGGCGGCAAGGGTGTTCGGAGCTACCAGTCAGGGAAGCGATCCGGCCTGGTTCTACCTGGGCGGCGCTTACAGTCTCCGGGGTTACGACGACTTTGAATTCGACGGCAACAATCTCGTCCTTGCGAGTATTGAGCTCAGGTATCCCTTTATTGACAGGCTGATAATGCGGGGACCGATTCCGCTTCAACTGGGTGGACTTCGGGGAGCTCTGTTCTTCGATATCGGGGGAGCGTGGAGCGGCCACTATACGGATCTGAGGGTTGCTCATCGAGTAGAGGGCCAGGAGGAGCTCAAGGATCTGAATGCCGGCTACGGGTTCGGAATACGGATGTGGTTTGCATACTTCCTTATGAAGATTGACTGGGCCTGGGCCACACGATTTAACGGCCAGGTTGGGAGGAGGGTACATTTCAGCCTGGGAGGGGAATTCTGATTGCACCTCCTCCGTGATCTCAATCCCGGACAGCAGGAAGCTGTGACCCGTGTGACAGGCCCCGTGCTGGTTCTTGCCGGGGCCGGAAGTGGTAAGACCAGGGTATTGGCCCACCGCATTGCCTACCTCCTCAGCGCCGCAGATGCGCGGCCTCATGAAATCCTTGCCGTTACCTTCACCAACAAAGCGGCCGGCGAGATGGCCGACAGGGTAAGGGCACTGGTCGGCAGCGTTGCCTCAGGCATCTGGATGGGCACTTTCCATTCAATCTGCGCGAGGATCCTCAGGATCGAGGGAAGGCGGCTGGGCATCTCCCCCGATTTCACAATCTACGATGATCGTGACCAGTTGCTTCTCATCAAGCAGATTCTTTCGGATCTGGGGCTTACCAAGTCCCGAATAACGCCGGCGGCGGTCCTTTCAAGAATCAGTTGGGCCAAGGCCGATCTGTTGAGTCCGGAGGAATTGGCGGCGAGGGGAGGGAGTCCTTATGACAAGAGGCTGGTTGACATATACGTGGAATATGAGAACGCCTTGAGGGCAAACAACGCGTTGGATTTCGACGACCTTATCTGCATGCCTGTAAGGCTCTTCAAGCACCACGGGGACGCACTGAGAAGATTCGCGGATAGGTTCAAGTATATCCTCATCGATGAGTATCAGGATACCAACCGGGCGCAATACGAGCTTGTGAGACTGCTCTCCTCAAGCCACAGGGGCGTTTGTGCAGTCGGCGACGACGACCAGTCGATATATAGATGGCGGGGAGCGGATGTGACCAACCTGCTTAATTTCGAGAGGGACTTTCCGGAAGCGGCAGTGGTCCGCCTGGAACAGTGCTATCGTTCAACCAAGACCATCCTCGCAGCCTCCCAGGCAATCATACAACGCAATATCAAGAGGAAGGACAAGAACCTATGGACGGGAAATCCCGTCGGCAGGAAGATCATGCTCTCCGCGGTCAGGGATGAACAGGCGGAGGGCGAGTTCGTCGCGGACATGGTGAGCAGGCTAATCGGAGAAGAAGGGAAACGCCTCTCCGATTTTGTGGTGCTCTATAGGACCAACGCCCAGTCGAGGCCGATGGAGGATGCTTTCCGCAGAAAGGCCGTACCCTATGTCATAGTCGGAGGTATCAAGTTTTACGAGCGGAAGGAGATCAAGGACCTAATAGCCTATCTAAGGGTCCTGGTGAACCCCAGGGACTCGGTCAGTCTATCCAGGATAATCAACGTGCCGCACAGAGGTATCGGCGATGTTACTTTCAACCGGCTGAGGGCGTTTTGCAACGATAGGAAGATATCACTTTCGGAGGGTCTCACACGGGTAGCCGAGATTGAGGGCCTGAACTCCGCTTCAAGGGGGAAGCTGGTCGCGTTCGGGGATCTCTTGCGCGGCCTGCGGGAGGCCATGGCGGGTAAGTCCGTCGAGGAGATCATCAAGCTGGTTGCCGAGAGATCCGGGTACATGGCATATCTCCAGACGCTGGATAGAGTGGAGAGCATTGCAAGAACAGAGAACATTGGGGAGCTGGTAGCCGGCGGTTACGAATTCCAGGATCGTAGCGAAGAGCCCACACTGGAGAAGTTCCTGGAAGAGGTATCGCTCGTTATGGATATCGACCTCTGGGATGACAGGCGTGATGCGGTGAGTCTCATGACACTTCATAACGCCAAGGGGCTTGAGTTCCCGGTGGTTTTCATAGCGGGAGCTGAGGAGGGTTTGATTCCCCATCATACCTCATTCGAGGACAGGGCCGAGATGGAGGAGGAACGGAGGCTTTTCTATGTGGGGATGACAAGGGCCAAGGAGAGACTCTTCATTTCGACAGCCGCAGGACGAAGGGGTTTCAAGGGTTGGATGCCCCAGATCGTCTCGAGGTTCGTAGAGGATATACCTGAGGAGTACCTGGAGATTCTTACCCTGTCCGATGAGCGCTATGCCCCGGAGGAAGAAAGGAATGAGCCGCAGCCCGACTGGGGCGAAGAGAAAGTGGTTCGCATAGGCACCCTGGTCAGGCATGAGGAGTGGGGTACGGGCCGGGTCGTGGGATGTGAGGGATACGGGAAGCAGCTCAGGCTGACCGTGAAATTCGGGGGCGGTAGGGTCAAACGCCTGCTGGCCCGCTACGCCAACCTGGAATTCCCCGAAGACATGTAGCGCCGGGTTTCCATGCCCGATGGTGATCGGGTCTACGTGCCCGATGTCGGGATGCCTCGCGGGTCCTGACGCTCCGGACTACTACATTCGTCGTGACGGGAGTCACGACGCTACGATTTGTGGGCGGCGGGAGGCCCTCCCTCCGCGCCACCCGCTCGGCGCCCTCCGTAGCGTTGCCGCTCCGGTGGCAACGAATGTAGCGTCGGGTTTCCATGCCCGACGGGTGTTGGCTCGCGGATCGTGATGGTGGGGCTGTCTATCGTACTACTATGAGTTTGGCGTTGCGGGTTCCGGTTCTCGACCGGATGGCGAGGTAGTAGGTGCCGCTGGCCGCGGGGTTACCGAACCGATCTCTGCCGTCCCACCTAACCCTGGCCGGCCCGGCGACCGCTACGTGGGCAAGCCGCTTTACCAGGCGGCCGCGGACGTCATATACGAAAACGTCCACTGGGAGGTGGCGCTCTGCCACGGCCATGGCAAGTTCGATTTCATGTATGAACGGATTGGGATAGAGTCCCACAAGGAGATCGCCGCTTTCCATGGGGCCACTAACGCCGGCGGGAGAGGTGCTCAACCAGCCCGAATAATCCACGCTTCCGATGAAGTCGGAAGGATCCGGCGGGTCGGAGCCCCACCATGTCAGATGGGCCTTGATCTCATTGCCGGTAGTGTTGTAAAGGGCATATTGCGAGTTCTGGCGGATGTCGTTCTGACCACCAATCATGAGTGACGTGTCACCAAGAACAGGGTTCGCATACACGTATACCGCCACGCCTATACGGTTCTCGGCGATTGTAGTTTTCGAAAATACGGGGTCTGAGTAGTAAGCGGCCTTGACCCCACAGTCGGCATTGAACGCGATCCAGCAGGAATCCACTGTTGGAGAGCTGTTGCTCAGGTAGATACCGCATTGGGAGTTATTGCGGATCTTGTTCCCGCCCAGGATGTTCGGCGAGGATGAATAGCATGAAACACCGTGGCCCTGGGTGGTGTAGCCGATCAGGTTGTCCTCGAGGATAGCATTTGAAGAGGTCGAAAGGACAACGCCCGCATAGCGATTCTCGGTCACCTTATTGCCAACGATTACAGGGGTGGCTTGGTTTGTCGAAATCCCGTAGTTGTTGAAGGTAAGGGTATTATGGTCTATTAGCGGAGCGGCCTCGGTGACCTTTATCCCGAGCATGCAGTCGGAGAGAAGACATTCGGAGATATAGGCGTCCGAGGTCTGGCATTCTATGCCGGTAACCGCGCCGAATATCCTGGTCTTGGTCAGAGTGGCTGAGGAGCCGGGCATGAGGAGGATACCCATCCATCCATCCAAACCGCATGGATTGGCGAAGGGTCCTATGCTGACCATGTCTGTCGAGGTGCCCACGGCTACAAGCTCGCCCTCCACCTCGATCTCGCATTTGCCGGCGGACGACCCCGTCGGCGAAACATCGTCACAAACCAGTCTTATGTCCGAGCCGCGTTCCATAAACAGCCGGCCGGTGCCGTCGACCTTCACGTCTCCGACAACATCGACCCTTCCGGAGAGCCTGACGTCGTTCGAGATAGTGCCGAACACCGGTTGGGCAAGAAGCCCCGTTCTTGTCACCGTGCCGCCCATGCACGGCCAGTCGGCCCGCCCACCAGACATCCCCAGGTCAAGTACGAAAAGCAGCGAATCGCTCGACCCGGCCAGTATCTCTATGTTTCCGTCCAGGTCCCCATCCTGGGTATTTGCGCCCGAGAGGCAGAAGCCTCTCATGGGGACCGGAGCGATGAAATCCTCCCCCGAGGCTCTCACTATACGGACCCTGCCCTCCTCCATAGCCACCACGATCTCACTCACACCATCCTTGTCTATGTCGGCCAGAGCGGGTGAACCAACAGGCGTGCCGCCGCCATCCATACTGAGGACCACATCGTTTCCGTCGATCCCCAGGATCCAGCCACATGCTGAGGTGCATACGATCTCAACTTCTATGTCGCCGTCGAGATCGCCGAGGGCGAGCCGCTTTGGGCATTCCTGCAGGCCCAAGGTCTCGGTTACGGCCCCGTCCGCTGCATTGATAACGTAGAGCAGGGTATCAGCCGTGGCCACGATCTCGATTGCCCCGTCCCTGTCGATATCGCCGGCAACCATGCACGATATGGGGTCTTCCGATATATGTTCCTCCCATACCGTTTCCGGCGGATTAACATTGCAGGTTAGGCACATGATGTCGCCGTCATCGGTACTCAATATCACTTCCTTGTAGCCGTCCATTTCGTTGTCGCAGACCACTATACCTGTGAGTTTCTCCTTGTAGGTGGGGAGCTGATGGGTCCAGATATAACTCCCCGACGCGTCGAAGGCATGTATGCGGGAGAACATGAAGTCATACGTACTCATCATGATCTCGAAACTCGCGTCGCCGGTGAGGTCGGCCACCACGGGAGACAATACCGGGTACTCGGTGTACCTTCTCCAGATGGTGTTGCCGCTGGCACCCTGCGCTACCACTAGGGAGGACTTGGTTGTCAGGATGGCCTCGGTGGCTCCGTCACCGTTGAGATCGAAGGCCGAGGGTTTGATGCCATCAAAGACCTGGTCGAGGCCCAGGTTTTCTTTGACCCACAGGAATGAACCCTCGAAGTCCAGGGCAGCCGCATAGGTGCCACCCGAAGTTATAAGAATATCCGAGACTCCATCAGCGTCGAGATCGGCGATCGCATGGCCCTTTACGCTATCACCTATCTTGATGGGGTACCCTGATTCGAATGGATATACATATGCTCCTACGGCCACCAGGTTGTTGGATTCATCGATCTCGCTTATGTTGTCGGGCGCGTCGGCTACCAGGAAAAAGGAGTGGTCTCCCGCAGCAACGTTCTCGATCATGAAGGAGATCTGGCGCTTCTCCCAAGCCCAGAAATCCTCATAGGTGTGCTCTTGAAGGGACACCCCTCCTGAATCCGGATGATCGGAGTACAGGCCGACCGTGAATTCCTCGAGAGATACACCGCTCGCGTTCCAGATCTCAGCCGTGATCTCTATCTGCTCACCGGGCAAGGGGAAATCCGGTCCGATGCAAACTGAATAAGGACGTATCAAAAGGTCCGGCCCGGCGACGGGCAGCTGGTTCAGATCAAAGTTGAGGCATGGATCGCCGAAGAGGTTGAACTGCCTTACGTGTATTACCTCTCCCAGCTTGATAAGGTACTGGGTCTTTGCCTCGAGCATCAACTCGCCGAGAAACGTGGAGCCATTCACAAAAGCCGACTTTATGATCTGAGGGGTGAACCTGACCGATGCGTTTCCGCCGGCCTCTCTCGAAGAGGCCAGACAGGCGATTGCCCCTCCTCCCTCCTGTGTAAGCAACCTTTCCGCAAAGCAGTCGACGCCTCCATCAAGATAGGTTTGAGTCGCGTTATCGAACCACCCGTTGTAGCATGATATGGAAAGGACGATTGGAAGCCTGCCTGCGTTATCCAAATTGTCTATCAAGCTGCTTCTGAAGACCCGTTCGCCCATCCCTCCCCAGTCCCAACGGTCACCATCACCGCTGTAAAGCAGGAAGAGCTTGCCGGCATCAAGCGAGTCCAGCATGGCCTGACAGGCCTGGTTGTCTCCCTGGGCCGTCCCCGGGAAATCGTGTCTGTAGTATCTGGACACCTTGATGTCGTCAGGCACGTATGTTTCGAGGCTGTCGAAGTAGACCACGTAATCCTGTTTTTGGGCAAAGTAACACCCCCCGGCGAGTAGTAGCGACTTGGTCCAGGCATCTGTGGGCAGGGGAGAATAAGAGGAGAGCTTTGAGAAGTAACGCGCCAATTCCGCTTCGTTGGCGATGGGGATTCGGCCGATCATCACATCTTCGAAATCATCTGAACCTGATATACATGCGTAGAAATGATCCGAAGCACTGGCGTCGCCCCCGTAGCCGTCGTATTCCGGCACCATCTTGGTGAGGTTGTCGTTCTCGTAAGCATCGCCCAGGAGCACAACGAAGCCGAGGCGCCCGTCACCGAAATGCTCGGCCGTCGCTGTGTTATATACCGCCTTGATGAAATCCCTGATTTCGATCGGACTATAAGTGGAAATCGAGGCCGCGTCGATCACAGCCACGTTCAGTCCCATTCGCTCGGCCCAGATTGCACCGAGTGAATCCACGTAGGACGAGTTGAAGACGGCATGCCCCGCTATGACGAGAATATCCGCACGCACCGCCCGGCAGTCATCTATGTTCTGACAACGGGCCACCGTGCCCGGGCCGTTTGTAATACCTTCTGGAACGTCAAAGCCTGGAGTAATCCCATAACCTACAATGGCACGGCTGCACAGGCGGGTGAGGGGTCCGGTATCGACACAAAGGCCTGCTGCCCCTTCGGGCGCCGTGACTCTTATGTCGACCTTGGAAGACGGATCCACCGGGGACAGTATCTCATAGACACCGATCCGTTGTTCACGGATGCTGGCGGTATGCACCAGGCGGGCATCAAGCCGCCGGCCGTCCGCCTGGAAGGTTACCTCAAAATCCCCGTAGGCCGGGATCGGCACGCAAACCGATGCCCTGTCCTCTAAAGCCAGACGATCAACCGGCACCGTTAGGTCTTTGACTACTCCCGGACCGGCCAGACACAAGGCAAAAGGGATGGCGATAGCCACGATAGCTATCACCATCCCTTTTATTGATCCCCCGCTTGGTTTCAATATCATTCTCCGCACTTCTCCTCTGGAAGATCCGCCGGCAAGAGCAAACCTTCGCTGTCCATTTCCGTATGCTGTTAAGTGCGGCGACTGTTATCTTCAGGTGTCTATTACAAACCCATCTCGAATCCGGTATCTCCCGGATTCACCGGAAGTACTTCCACCGGCCGTCGTCCTGGCTTGAGTCTGCCGGCAGATGCGTCTAAAGGTCTATTCAAACAGACTCTTGACGGCACTCCAGGTCGAAGGACTACTTGCCATGCCGCAGTCATCCAGATCCAGGTACATGTTGAAGTCTACGTTGTCGAGCATGTACGTATCGCTTAGGGTATCGCAATCCCTGAAGTAGAAGCCCTCGTACGTACCCTGGCC
>Ga0180434_10010122_pt1 | contig 10151 bp, 7 predicted proteins | sample SS_ome_7_FD_132453 | JGI IMG/M metagenome (GOLD analysis project Ga0180434, IMG submission 132453) | Hypersaline lake sediment archaeal communities from the Salton Sea, California, USA - SS_1_D_2 metaG | ecosystem: Environmental > Aquatic > Non-marine Saline and Alkaline > Hypersaline > Sediment... | reverse complement strand
TGGGCGAGGGCATACCCAAGCTGAGCCAGCGGGTCGTGGGCGAGACGCATCCGCATTTGGTCGGCCGACTGACAGAGTTGGCGCGTCCCCGGTATCGCTTGCGCCCGCTTAAATATACCCGCCCATACCAAAAAATCACTGATGTTATCGGATGCTTGCGAGATAGCGGCGTTATGTTGGCCGTCTTGTCCAACAAGCCGCACGAAATGACCCAATCCATCGTGCGGGCGTTTTGGCCCAACGGCGTCTTCGGCAGAATTGTCGGGTATTTACCGAGGATTAAACTCAAGCCGGACCCGCGATCCCTGCACCAGATATGCGACGATTTGGGCGTCAGGCCGGCGGATAGTTGCCTGATCGGGGACACGCCTACCGACATCGAGACGGCATGCCGGGCGGGCGCCCAGAGCGTCGGCGTCACCTGGGGTTATCGCTCGCGGGCGGATCTGATCGACGCAGGTGCGGTGCACATTATCGACTCGCCGAGCGAACTGCTTAATCTGCTCGGGATAGCACCCGCGAGCTAGCGCGGCGCGGAGCAACCGGAAGCGGCGCAACCGCCGGCATTATTCGGTTAACATTCCCTTTGAAACCGAGTCGGTCGATCTGCTATGATGGGAAAATAGAGCAGGCCGTTCACGTCAAATACATGCCGGATAAGCAATGTGGCGGCGGCGCGGCGCAATGACGTGAATTCACAAGGCGAATCTAATTCTTGAAGGAGAATTATCATGAACATGCGTATAACAAATCCGAGGCGAATAACGCTGGGACTGACGGCAATCGTATTCGCCATATGCGGTACGGCTTTCGCCGACACGGAGACTTGGCCTTTTGACTTGCAAACGTCGGGCGGGAACGTGTATCACGCTTCATCGACCGCGGTCTGCAACACGTCGCCGCTCTACGACGGGGCATACGAGATCACGTTGCTCGAGGTCGAGGTTTCATATATAGGGATCACGTTTGGTCCGTTCGACGTACGGATCAAATCCCGCCGGAGGGCGCCAGCGGGGGCGACATTTACGAGGGGCCGCCGCCGTTCGAGATCTACAGCGGCGCCGTGCGATATCCCGACCCGCCCGAACCGGCGACCGTCGAAGCAGACATCGTTATCAACGTGGATGACGACGGTTACGGGCACGTTTCCGTCGTCGATATTACTTTGGGGACCGCTGAGATAGATCTCGGATTTCCTTTCGGAATAGTAACCGTGCAAATTGAATCCGTGCGGGTGGCGGGTACGGTCTGGCTAACGCCTCTAGTGCCGACCGATTTCGACGGCGACGGGGACGTCGATCTGTCGGATCTGGCGATAGTGCTCGGCAACTACGGCATCACCAGCGGTGCTGCTTATGAGGACGGCGACGCCAACGGGGACGGCGCCGTGAACTTGTCGGACCTGGCTGAGCTGCTCGGCCAATACGGACAGTGGGATTGCTAGAACATGTCACGCTTTTCCGCAGCTGCCGGTTAAGCAACGCGACCGCCGTCGGACGGCGTTGCTGGCTTTGCAGGTCTATGGAACATGCAAACCGCCGACGGTCACAACATTCGTAACGAATCAACGCCCGCGGATGATCAGCGAACGCGTCGGCCGGGTTGCTCACGTGGCGTTGGTGCTTGACCAGACCGGCCGGCGCAGGCCCAAAGGCCTGGCGGTTCCCGCGAAGGTCAATCAGGACGCATATAATAGGGGGATCGGCCGCTGCTTTATCCATGTCCGCGGGTTGCGACCGGCGCCGGCGGGAATTCACGCGGGAAAATAGATTAATCGACAGCGTTTCGGCCGAAGCTCCGTCTAAATCGCAGTATGATGGCCGGTGTCTGGCGGTCGTTGGTTACTTCCACGATTGATCGGACAAAAGGAGAGCAGCGAAACTATGCGGCATACTACACAGATTCTGGTTTGCCGGTGTGCACGGGCTGACGTGCTCTCGGAAAACGTCACAAGCGCGGTGCTGCACGGCTTGCGAGACGCCGGCGTCGCGTTCAGAACGGTCGATGATTTGTGCGGATTGTCGGCTCGGCGTGATCCATCCTTGAAGCAGTACGTTGCGAACGGAGATACTCGGATCGCCGCCTGCTATCCGCGCGCGGTGAAATGGCTCCTGCGCGCGGCCGGCGCCGAGACGAACAACGGCAGCCTGACAGTCTTAAACATGCGGGAACGTGATGCCCGCGAAGTGCTGGCGGATTTACTGGCCGATGTCGCGCCGCACTCGAGCCGCGACGATATCCGGCCGCTCGCGGGCGAGTCCTCGGACGACTGGACGCCCTGGTTCCCGGTGATTGATTACGAGCGGTGTACGAATTGCAAACAGTGCTTGAGTTTCTGTCTGTTCGGCGTTTTTGGATTGGATTCTGACGATAAGGTGGTCGTTCAGGCGCCGGAGCAGTGCAAAACCAATTGTCCGGCGTGCGCGCGGGTCTGCCCCAAGGTCGCCATCATGTTCCCCAAATACGACAAGCGGCCGATTAACGGCGACCAGGTGCGCGAGGACGATTTGCGGCGCGAGACCGTGAAGGTGGACGTTGCCGGGATGATGAAAGGCGATTTTCACGCCAAACTGCGCGCCAGAAATCACAAAGCCAGGCAGCGCTTTTCCACGAAGGCGCCTCACTCGCCGACGAGCGGGCCGACCGGCGTCGATCGTCCGGCCGTGGATATCGACTACATCCGCAAAATGCGCGCCGAGCTGGACATCCCGGAGGATGTGCTGGCGGAAATGGGCTGGGCGTACGCGTGCGGTGAATCAGGTGTCCGTGCCAGCGAGAACCCCGAGGCCGCTGATTCCGAATCACCGACGCAATCGAAAACCGCGAGGTCGATCGATCGCTCCAGCCGAGAGCCTTCGCCGTCCGAGGTCGAAGCAACACCCGGTTGTTCGTGAGAGCCCCCGGCCTAGAAGCCGGGTGCTTCTGATGAGATGAGGATCGTGTCAGGATTCAATCGGTGGGTAGCTCGGGCGTCTCGCCCGCGTAACACACAGCCGAGGGCGGCCCTGCTGCACGTCAATTGAACGGCGGCAGAGCGCTGGTTTGGAATCGTTTGATGGTCTTTTCGCTGGTCAATCGCATGTACCGCACGACCGACGCCCGGTTGCTCTGGAAGTTCGCCTACAACTTCGGGTTTAAGGGCATGCTGTCGGTTGAGCGTTTCAAGCGACGACTGAAGCGCGGGCAAGTGTTTCCGCCCTTTTTGTACATCTCGATTATCAATAGCTGCAATCTGCGTTGTCGGGGTTGTTGGGTGGATGTTGAAGCCAAGCGGACGCTGATCGGCCTGGACGACCTGAACCAGTTGATAAACAACGCGAAAAAACACGGCAACCGCTTTTTCGGCATTCTGGGCGGCGAACCGTTCCTGCACCCGAATCTGATTGAACTGCTCGAAACGCATCCGGACTGCTATTTCCAGATCTTCACTAACGGGCATTTCATTACCGACGAGGCAGCCGCCGAACTGCGACGCGTCGGCAACGCTACGCCGCTGGTCAGCATCGAAGGCTCGGAGTTAGTCAGCGACGAGCGCCGCGGCAAGCCGGGCGTATACGGCAAAACGATCGCCGGCCTGGAGGCCTGCTTGCGACATCGTTTGATCACGGGCGTCACGACGAGCGTGTGTCAAAACAATTATGACGACTTGGTCAGCGAAGCCTGGGTTGATGAATTGCTCCGCCGCGGCGTACTTTACGTCTGGTTTACGACCTACCGCCCGGTCGGTCCGGACCCGGCGCCCGAACTGGCGTTGACGCCTGAGCAGATGCTGGGCGTCCGCCGCTTCGCCATGCACATTCGCAATACGAAGCCGATCATCGTGGTCGACGCTTATTGGGATCATCAGGGGCGGGCGCTTTGCCCGGCGGCGGTGGGTGTCAGTCACCACATCGGCCCGGGCGGCGACGTCGAGCCGTGCCCGGTCGTGCAATTCGCCGGCGATTCAATCCACGACAATGACGGCGACATTTTCAAGACGATTACGCGGTCCGAATTCCTGGAGAAGTTTCGCCGAACCGCCGCCGACGATTCACGCGGCTGCATCATCCTGGAAAATCCCGGGCTGTTGTACGACCTGGTCTCCGGTAACGGCGCCTACGATTCTACTATCAGGGGCTCGGCGTTAGCGGAATTACGGGGCATGCAATGCCGAGCGAGCCAATTCCTGCCGGGTCAGGATTTGCCGGAGGAAAACTGGATGTATCGTTTCACCAAGAAATACTGGTTTTTCGGCTTCGGCGCTTATTCGTAGCAGGCCGTCGTTATGACTGTGGCGTCCGCCCCCCGTGCCGGACGCAGACAATCAGAACCCCGAGCGCGAGCGAGCGGGTCCGCGACGTCCGCCCCCCGTGTGGGACGAACACAGCCTAGGGCGGCTGTGCTACACGTAAATCAGAAGGCCGCTAAGCAATGATGCGACGCTTGGAATCATATCTGGACGAAACCGGAGAACGCGGCGCGGCAAGCTCGCGCGCCCATCCGACGCAAGCGGGCATCCCCGACGCCAAGGCTCAACGCGAGCATCTGAAACTACAGGCCGAAGCGCTGGTCGAGCAGCACGACCTTACGCCTCCGCTGGCCATGGATGAATTACGGCGCCTGGGCGAACACGCGTGCGAAATGGCCGGACTCGAACGCGAATGCGCCGACTACGCCGCCGTTCTGATAAGCAACGCCGCTTGGCGCGAAATCGTAGCCGGTATTCCGTATGAGAAGCGTTTGTTGATGCTGCCGCAATGCTTGCGCGACGACAGTCGTTGCCCGGCGTCGATCGACGAATTCGGGCTGGTCTGCGAGGGTTGCGGGCGTTGTTCGATCCACGCGCTTCAGAGCGAAGCCGAGGCATTGGGTTACGCCGTCCTGGTCGCGGAGGGCTCGGCGCTGGTGACGAATCTGATCGAGACGGGGCAAATCCAGGCGGTCGTCGGCATAAGTTGCATGAGCGTGTTGGAAAAATGTCACCCGCACATGGAGGCGCGCGCCGTGCCGGGCATGGCCGTACCGCTGCTCTACGACGGATGCCGCAACACGGCGGTGGATCTGGACTGGGCGCGCGAGGCGATCTACGCGACCTCCGAGGACCAAACGCGACGTCTGAATCTGGAGATGCTCAAACGAGATGTGCGGAGTTGGTTTGAGTTGGAGTCGTTGAACACGTTGCTGGGATCGGCCGACGGCGAGACGGAGAAAATCGCGCGCGACTGGTTGGCGCGGGACGGCAAACGTTGGCGTCCATATCTGACCGCGTGCGTGTATATGTCGCTGTTATACGATCAAGGCGGGGAATCGCCGGTGATTTCGATCGATCTGAAAAAGCTGGCGGTCGCGGTCGAATGTTTTCACAAGGCCTCGCTGGTGCACGACGACATCGAGGATGACGACGACGAACGTTACGGGCAAAAAGCCCTGCACATCGAGCACGGCATGCCCGTGGCGTTGAACGCCGGAGATTTCCTGCTCGGCGAGGGCTATCGCATCATCGGCGAACTGGGCGTGGAAGCCGACGTGACGGCGGCTTTATTCCGGATCGCCGCCGCCGGCCACCTGACGCTCAGCCGCGGGCAAGGCGCGGAATTGTGCTGGACGCGTTCGCCCGGGCCGCTGACGCCGGGAGAGGTGCTCGACATCTTTCGCCAAAAAACTTCCCCGGCGTTCGAGGTCGCGATGCGACTAGGCGCCGAACTGGCCCGCGCCGAAGGCGGCGTCCACGACACGCTGCGGGCGTACAGCGAAGCGCTCGGCACGGCCTATCAGATTCGCGACGACCTGGAAGATTTCCTGGGTGAAGGAGATTCGGACGACCTGCGAGACCGGCGACCCTCGATCGTGCTGGCGGCGGCGCATCAGCGCGTTTCGACCGACGCCGAACGCCGGTCGATCGAATCGATGTGGGGCGGGCCGCCTGGAGACGAGCGCACGGTTGAAGAAGTTCGACGGCTGCTGAAAAAACACGTCGTGGTGGAATCGGTGTCGCATCTGCTCGATCAGGCCGTCGCCCAGGCCGTGCAAACACTGCAGCCGCTGAAGCAACCGTCGCTGAAAGGTTTGCTCCGCCGCGTGATCGGCAAAATTTTCGGCGACGTGCGCATCGAAGATTACTGCAAACGCCTTGCATCTCGAGATTCGTCAAGCGCCTGACAGATCATGCGAAGCGTCAAGTCGGCGCGGGGACGATCGGCCGCGGATCATAACGTCCCGGCGTGGAGGTCGAATGCTAGTGCTCCGTCACGCATGAGTTTTCGGGTGGAACAGGCGTCTCGCCTGTGTAAAGTGAAAGCTCCTTATATACTCTGAACACAGGCGAGACGCCTGTGCCACCCGAAAATTGAACTGTGACAAAGCACTAGAACCTGTTCCCAAACCTCCGCGGGACCGGTCTCCGATGCGACCAGACGCAACATCTACGAAGACGCCCTTGCGCTAAAACATATGCTGCGATACTGCCGTACTTTACGTCATTATCGATCTGTCTTAAAATGAGCGCGTCGTACTGACATACATCAACACTGTCGCGGCGAGCCTCTATGACAACCGGAGATCCCCAACCAGTAACCCAACTTCTAGCCGCGGTCGGGCGCGGTAACGACGCCGCGCGCAAGCAACTCTGGGAACTCGTCTACGCGGAACTCCGCGCCATCGCTCGGAGGCAGCTCGCGATCGAATCGCCGGGACGCACTCTCCAACCCACCGCCCTGGTCAATGAAGTCTACTTGCGCCTTTGCGGTTGCGAGACCGTCAACTGGACCGACCGCCGACATTTTTTCGCATTCGCGGCAAAAATCATGCGACAAATCCGCGTCGATGACGCACGTAGAAGAAAGCGGCTTAAGCGTGGCGGAGAGCGGCGGCCGGCGTCGCTGGACGCGCCCGACGGGCAGGGCCGCGCGCTCGCCAGCATCGTGGCCGGTCTCGACCAGGATCCGGCCGAAACGCTCGCGCTCGACGAGGCCCTGTCGCGGCTCGAACAGATCGATCCGCTGAAGGCCGAGCTGGTGATGCTGCGCTTTCATGCCGGCCTGACGCGCGAGCAGATCGGCGAGATGCTCGGCATCGCTCCGCGCACCGTCGACAAGGAGTGGTTTTTCGCCCGGGCTTGGTTGCGCCGGGCGCTCACAGGTGAATAGCACATGGCTGACACATCGCTCTGGCGCCGCGCGCAGGACTTGTTTGAACAGGTGCGCGAACGGTCCGTCAACCAACGTGCCGAGTTTCTCGATCACGCCTGCTCCGATGACGCCGAGCTGCGAGCCGAGGTGGAGTCGTTGCTGAAGCACCACAACGACGCCGGGGATGGATTTCTGCGCCCGCTGTCGCCGCCGCCCACGCTATCTGTTCTCCCGGCTTCCTCACAGCCGGGAGCGACTGAGCTACATGAGCACGACCCGCTGGTCGGCCAGACCATCGGCGATTGCCGCATCGATCGCGTTATCGCCGCCGGCGGCATGGGCGTCGTCTATCTCGCCGAACAGCAGCAGCCGCGGCGGCTCGTCGCGCTCAAGCTGCTGCGGGCGGGCGTCGCGTCGGAGTCCTCGCTACGCCGGCTCGAGTATGAAGCCGAGATACTGGCTCGGCTCAGGCATCCAAACATCGCCGAGATTCACGAGGCCGGCACGCACGTCGGCCTGCCGTATTTCGTAATGGAGTACATCGAGGACGCCCTCCCGATCACCGAATACGCCGACGCCCGCCGCCTTTCGACGCGCGACCGCCTCAAGCTCATCGAACAGGCGTGCGAGGCCGTCCATTACGGCCATCAGCGCGGCGTCATTCACCGCGACCTCAAGCCGGCGAACATCCTGGTCGATGAAGCCGGGCGCGTGAAGGTGATCGACTTCGGCATCGCCCGCGCGACCGACGCCGACATCGCCCTGACCACGCTGCAAACAGAGACCGGCCAGCTCATCGGCACGCTCCAGTACATGAGCCCCGAGCAATGCGCCGCCGATCCGCACGAAATCGACGTGCGCAGCGATGTCTATTCGCTAGGCGTGGTGCTCTACGAATTGCTTTGCGGACGCCTGCCGTACAACGTAACGGGCGCCACCCTAGCCAGCGCCGCCCGCGTAATCTGCGAACAAACCCCGCCCCGCCCCAGCAGCATCACCAAAAGAACGCGCAGCGCAAGCAAGCGCCATATCGGAACGCGCAGCGCCAGCAAGCGCCCATGTAGCAGTACCCCGAGCGTAAGCGAGCGGGCCACGACCGCCCCTCGTTCAGAGGAGGACCACGAGCGCGTCGAGCCGCGTGACGCGGGCTTCCCCCTCGTCAAAGGCGACCTCGAGCGCATCATCCTCAAATCCCTCGAAAAAGACCGCGACCAACGCTACCAATCCGCCGCCGACCTCCTCCGCGACATCCGCCACTACCAGAACCGCGAACCGATCGAAGCCAAGCCGCCGAACCTCTGGACCCGCACGCTCCGCTGGGTGGGACGACATCCGGCTTGGGCGACTGCAATGACGTGCACTTTGATCTACACAATGAGTATTGTGCTTACGCTTGCATCGGTGTGGTATCTGAGGATGCGGCCGCATGAAGTTGTCGTGTCACCGGGTGGAAAGGAGGCACGCCTCCTGGCTGTGAGCGGGCACATCATATCCGACTGGACAACTGGTGTTGGCGCCATCTGCGACGCTCACTTGGTGGAACCGTGCGCGGATTACGACGGCGGTCCACTTGCGGTGATCGGTTTTATCCGAGCTTACGATACATCATACGGCAGCGATGTATGCGCATTCGATTTATCACAGAATGCCGAGGAACCCATCTGGCGAGGCGAGTTGAAGCCCGCGGATCTGCCGAAAAACATTTCCGATCTAGGCTACCAGGCCGACGAATTCGCCCCGGGCATCGTCATGGTGGAGGATTTCTTTCCAGAGAAAAACGCCGGTTCGGAAGTGTTGACCGTGCACAAGCATGATACATATTCTCACTGCGTGATACGCATCTACGATATAAACGGACGAACACTCTATGAGGTCTGGCACGACGGCACCGTCGGTGAGTGTCGCTGGGACGAGAAATCACGGCTGCTGCTGTGTAACGGCTTGCATGGCGCCGAGAGTTGGGCTGATTTTGGACGGGCCGTAGAAAAAAATGATCCGTGGGTTATCTATGCGATACGCCCGGTGTTCAACGCCCGCTATCAGAAGCTGCTGCGACCGCTGCCTTCGGACGGAGACCCGTCGGCAAAATGGTATCGGTATCTGGATTCGCCGAACATCATCCGCGGCGCTGTCAAATCAGTGATACTCAGCTTGCTTCCGCCATTACATCCACGGAGAGGTCACATTGCGGAGCTGTCGTTGCAGTTTCTTGATGCGACCGGGACGAACCTCGGCTTCCTTTCGTGGGCGATCGACGCTGAGGGGAGCGAGGCGCCAGGTACGCGTGTGCCAACCGACGAGTACAACCGGAATCGGGGCAAGATGGATGTCGGCGACAAGCCGTTGCTGCCGGATCCGAACATACCGCTACTTCTTCACTGGCCGCCGCCGCGCGTCGACAAGCAGGTTTCGTCAGATTGACGGTGAGCGAAACGTATTCCTCATCGCGATGGATTGAGACGGCGAGCGCGTAGGGTGCGTCCCTTGACGCACCAAACCGAACCTGGAATCTGGATAGTGCGTCAAGGGACGCACCCTACGTCTGATTCGTATACAATTCTATGATGCCCGAATACCGACGAATCGAATGCCCTGGGGCGACGATTTTCTTCACGGTGGTGACGCACCGCCGCCGACCGATCTTGTCCGATTCACGCAGCGTTGGCCTGCTGCGCCAAGCCTTCCGGGAAGAACTCGATCATCATCCCTTCAGCATCGACGCCGCGGTGATCCTTCCCGATCATCTGCATTGCATCTGGACGCTTCCCGATAACGATAACCGCTTCTCGATGCGCTGGACGAAGATCAAGGGACGCTTCACCGAACTGTTTCTGGCCGCCGGCGGAATAGAGGCCGACCGCGGCGCCTCGCGCTGTAAGCGGGGTGAGCGCGGCGTCTGGCAACGCCGCTTCTGGGACCGCGTAATCCGTGACGATGATGAATTCGGCGTGTACATGGATTACATTCACTATAATCCAGTCAAGCATGGTCACACGCTTTGCCCGCACGCATGGCCGTATTCGAGTTTCCACCGCTGTGTGCAGG
>Ga0180434_10010121_pt1 | contig 10152 bp, 5 predicted proteins | sample SS_ome_7_FD_132453 | JGI IMG/M metagenome (GOLD analysis project Ga0180434, IMG submission 132453) | Hypersaline lake sediment archaeal communities from the Salton Sea, California, USA - SS_1_D_2 metaG | ecosystem: Environmental > Aquatic > Non-marine Saline and Alkaline > Hypersaline > Sediment... | reverse complement strand
TTGTGCAGCCTTATAACATGTAAATTCATTCCAAGGGCAGCCATTTTCCCTCGCCCACTTCAGCACCTCCAGATGTCCTCCTCTAGCAGCCTTCATACATGTCCTCGCATCCCAAGGGCAGCCATGCTCCCTCGCCCATTGCAGCACATCCAGATGTCCTCCTTCAGCCGCCTCACTACATGTCTCCTCATTCCAAGGGCAGCCATTCTCCCTTGCCCAATGCAACACCTCCAGATGTCCTCCTCCAGCAGCCACCGTACATGCACCCGCATTCCAAGGGCAGCCATGTTCCCTTGCCCATTGCAAAACCTCAAGATGTCCTCCTTTAGCAGCAACCCTACATGTATCCGCATTCCAAGGGCAGCCATGCTCCCTCAACCACTGCAGCACCTCCATATGTCCTCCTTTAGCAGCCGCCCAACATGTATCCGCATCCCAATGACACCCATACTTCCTCGCAAACTGCAAAACATCCAGGTGTCCCTCGTAAGCAGCCGCCTCACATACTTCCTCATCCCAAGGGCATCCATTTTCTATCGCCCACTGCAACACCTCCATATGTCCCCGTTTAGCAGCCGCCCAACATGTACCTTCATCCCAAGGGCAGTCATGCTCCCTCGCCCACTTCAACATCTCTAAATGTCCTCCTGAAGCAGCCCAACTACATGTAAACTCATCCCAAGGACAGCCGTGTTCCCTTGCCCACTGCAAAACCTCCAGATGTCCCCATTTAGCAGCCTCCACACATGTACCCTCATTCCAAGGGCAGCCGTGCTCCCTCGCCCATTGCAGCACATCCAGATGTCCTCCTCCAGCAGCCCCACTACATGTCCACACATCCCAACGGCAGCCATTTTCCCTAGCCCACTGCAACACCTCCATATGTCCTCCTTCAGCAGCCTTATAACATGTAAATTCATTCCAAGGGCAGCCATGTTCCCTCGCCCACTTCAGCACCTCCAGATGTCCTCCTCTAGCAGCCTTCATACATGTCCTCGCATCCCAAGGGTATCCATGTTTCCTGGTCCATTCAAGTACAGATAGCCAACCATTCCCGGCTGCCACCTTGCAACTCAAAAGGGGTTTACTGGATTTTCTTAAAAAACTACTTGCTATATGAAAGTATTTACATGATAACCCAGACATGAAAACATGTTCAGTATCATCAAATTCCAATATACGAACGATTATTTCAACGGGAAGATCAGTGATCTTTTTTCCTTCCATGTCATGAGTAAATGAACAACTTGCACTCCGTCATATGATTGTAAAAAAAATTGATTTTACGGAAAAAATTTTATTTTTTGTGGTATTATTTTTTATACTTCTTTTGGTAGTGTATTTCTTCCGATGTAAAAGGAAAAGGGCATGGGAGCATCTGGTCGTGATTGGCGAGAAGATTCATTGACCAAATCACTCCGCAATTTTTTCCTTGAGTCTTTGGCAAACTCTTTGTTTTTATCGAATGAATCGCATATTCCTTCTACAAGTACGCGGATGAATTGCCCTTGCCTTTTTGTATCATTCTTAAGTACAAAAATTGTTTGTCTAAGTTGCGTGATATGCATATGAGCACCGAACGCAAAAATAAGGGAAAATATGATTAATATTGTTAATATAGCCATTCCCAAGTTTTTTTTTGTATATGCGTACGTGCGTTATTTTTTTTGTTTTCTATTCCTATTTTTTTTCCGCCTAAAAGGTCTTTATCAACTTTATGGTGAAGATGATTTAATCATAATTGTGTACAATTCATAGGATATACCCATGATGAGTAATATTACAGTAGCGACCAAAATGAATATCAGAATGCCTGTAACTGTTCCACTATCCGTAGGTGTACTGGCAGGTTTTGGGATACACTTGGTTGTATTTGTCTCGTTATTGAAGCGAATGATTTCGTTAAGACCACACACGACGCCACTCTTGGAAATTGAAAGTTTTAATTCGTCCACAGTTATATCCTGCATGATTTCCTCCAAAAACATGCCCCATATTTTTTCAATAAGTGCGCTTTCTAAGCATAACACTGAAGGGTTTTTGCCAAAGGGCTTGGCAATTTGAACCAAGTGAATAAACGTAGACAAGTCTTGCGTTTTTGATTGTCCGTAATCTTCTGCGCATGCTTCATCTGCCACGCACCAGTCTAGCCATTCTTGATAAACAGAAGGATTTCCCAAAAGCGGCGTGCAATTGAATCCTATAGGCTCTTCTATGGTTTCGTTAAACAAGATTATCGTGCCTCCGCAGCTACGTACAGCGAGGAAAAAAACCACACCAAGTATTAGATGTGATGTTTTCCCACCGGTCATTTGCGGAATGACAGGAATGTCTGAAATGCTCTTGAAAAGAGTGTATTGGAATGTGCATACATATAGCTCGCAATTATTCTTTTTTTATTATGATTATTATTGTTCCTCTTCTTCAACATCATCATTTACGGGTGATGGCAACGATGATGAAGAACAATTGTCCAACACTTCTTGCATCAATATACTGTACGGTTTGATGAATACAATTTTGATCAATGAAACCAGACATATAGTATCATCTGCGGTAAGTTTCTTAAGATCGGTCGCAAATGCCTTCCGATTCTTGGTCATCCAAGGGTGAGATGATATATCCCCGTTCAAACTGTTCCATCCATGTACAATTCCTTCATCTGTTACATATTCAAGATGTGGTTGTTCCGTTCTAGATTTTAGCCACCGCTCCGGGTAGTCAACAGAATCTCCATACACAAAGGATTCAATGACATATTGATCCCATTTTTCCACTCCCGCAAATAGTTGCTTTTTGGCTTTTTCCTTCTTCATAGCTATGCTATGCCGTTTCCATGTACCAGGACGCTGGTTTAAATACTTTTCAGTAACTTCTCCGGTAACCTTATCCCTTCTATCAACCTTTAGCGTACTTCTGACCTCTTTTCGTGCTCCCTTTGCGCTTAGCGATGACGAATCCACACCGGAAGGAGTTACCGAAAATAGCTTTTCCACCGCTGCTTTGTGCCATCTTTTTGATATCACTTTATCCCCTGATACATTCTCTATTGTATAACTTTTTTCCTCTTCTTCACCTTCTGCGGAATCTGTGACAGGTCCTATACTAACCATAGGCATTAAAGGATTGTTTGATATTCCTTTTTGTGGAGAAAAAACAAAAGGAATAGACATATTTGTAATTTCTGCAATTTCAGAAATTTCTTCTGGGATTCCATTGTCTACTGTTGTGTTGTGCCCTATTTTGCTACCGTCCAATTCTTCCGCAATATCAGAGAAGTCTAAATTGATACAAGTACGAGTTTTCTTATTTTTACCTTTCGGTGCAATATCATCTTCTCCTTTTAATGTAATGATATCCTTGTTTCTCATAATGATATGGTTTTTTTTTCCTGGGGGTTCTCTCTGTTACCGTGGCAATTATGTATATAATTGAAAAATAAACAGCATGTGGTATTATTTTAACATTAAAGGGTGCGGTATAATATCTAACGAGGGCGGCAAATTTACACTATACAAATTTGCTTTGACGGGTTTACTAATTTTCGTTATTTTCGTTGTTTTCCTTATATAAAAAAAGCGCGCACAAATGTCCGGAACCAAGGTTAATGGAGAGGATGATCATGCCTTTTACACGGTTTTGATGAAACGTGATCTTAGTAAAACTCCTTCCGCAAATAAAGCTATGGGAAAAGATAAAAATTCTGTTGATACGGGAAAAAAGGGTTATGAGGTAATGGAAACCGACGAGGATGGTATTCCTACGATTTTGAAGGACAACGAATGGAAGGACACTCCTGGAGTGAGTGATAAGGAGTTTACCTGGGATGAAATGATTGAAAAACAAGGAGATTGGCTTGGCAAAAAGATTAATTACCGTCATTCTAGCGACAAAGGATCACAATTTGGAGAGATTGTGGCTACTTGGATTAACAAGAAAGATGGAACGACTCATGCCAAGATACGTCCAGGAACGTCTGAACTTGGCTTACAAGCCTCTAGAGATATAATGGGCGGTAAGATTACTTCGGTTTCTCCTGGTTGGATTGCGAGTTGTGATGCGAGCACTCAAGAATGTATTTCGAAAGATCCGGACCATATGGCACTTACCAACAATCCCGTGTATGAGGGAACTGTTTTTTATGCGTATGCTGCTTCACGAGATGATGATACTAGCAATGGCGAAGATAATACTTCGGTTTGTTTAATGGATGTAGAGGGAACAGACTCTGTTATTCGCATAGATCGGTTTGTTCCTGATGATCTTACTGGGGATTCTTTGAAAGAGCACATGTTATCCAATATTATTGGTAATGTTGCGGAAAGAGAAGGAAAGTTTGGTTCTCACCAATACAACACGAAAAAGACGGGAGATAATATGTGGGTTCCAAAAGGATGGTCCAATTTACTTGAATATTCGAAATCATTAGATAAGACGACAGATGGTCCCAAACATATGTTGATAGGCAACGGAGAAAAATCACAAAAAGGTAAGTGAACCGTTGCGGTGATTACAACAAATCAACAAATACGGCATATTATATGTTTGTTTTAAAAGTGCGTTACTTGATAAGGTTATGTGTAAAAAAAACAAATCCACCGGTGGTTAAAAGCTACCACAAATACAATATCCTTTAGAATAACGGAGCCATTACAGGTAGCGAATTAAAAAACCTATCAAAGCTCACGAAAATGAGTTCCGTGGAAGACAAATTGGAAGCACAAAAAAAAGTTGCATACGAAGAAGGTGAATCCTCTACTCAAAAAGGGGCAACTGCAAATATTATCCGCAATATATTTGGAGAAAAATCCATCCGTCAATCCAGAGCACCGAACGGTCAATTTGCACGATTCTCCGGAGAGTCGTCAGAAAAAGGTGATATTGCATCTGATCAAACAGGTAGTATCAATTCGGATGACTCTCGTGGCACCAAACGACAGCGCGAAGAAACTGTGGGAGATGGATCTTCTACAGGAGGTCTTGCACCAATGTCTTCTGTAGTGGAAAATAATCTTCCGATCAACGAAAGTACTCCTGTTCAAATGACCGCATCAGAGTACAGTAAGTATGTCGAGATGGAGGCCAGCATGAAAGCGATGAAGGATAAACTCAAAGAAGTGACTTCCAAGGCGGAAGCTCTTGACGGAATTACTCGTGCTATGGGTACCAAGAACGTTGACGAGGTCGAGCGATTCCTTGCCAAGGCTCAAGAAACCGAGGGCAAAAAAGAAGCAGAACTTGTTGATTTGAGCGTGGAAAAGCTCGATGCTCTCGCCAGCAAGGTCACCGACCCAACTTACAAGAATGGGCTGGAACGCCTTTCGGGCATGTTCAAGAAGCTCCGTTCTGATCCAAAGAACCTGCTCACTGCCGGTTACGAATCTGATATTAAGCCTATCGTTACTTCTATGGTTGCCGCATCGATGGACACCGAATGTAGCCTTGTCAACCTTGCCCGCGCGGAAGAGGAAAATAAGGAGCTCAAACGTGTTCTTGAGGAAGAGCGCAAAGCCCGTATCACTGCGGAAACACGTCTTGGTATGAAAAACAGAGGTCATCTCAGCAGCGCGCCTAGCCAATGGCACATTCATGCTAGTAGGGACGCAAGCACCGCTATTTCTGGTGGTGGACCACCACCAGCTTCTGGATTGGGTCGGTTGAGCAGCTTCTCTGCTTCTTCCACCTCTGGGTATTCTGCTTCGTCTGCTCCCATGACCGGCACCAATGCGAGCAGCATGAATAATATGGGAGGCAATTCTTCTTACGTCCCTGCGTCCAGCACATCCATCTTTGGCACAAGTGCTTCTTCCGTTAATCCTTCGAATGCTTCCTCTGGTATGTCCGAAAAGGCCATGGGCAAGCTTCCGGCATCTTCCGGAAGTGAGGCCATGAGTGTTGAGACGTCCACCATCCACCGTACGGAAGATCCTAACCTTTCGGATGTTGGTGTTGTCGGATTAAACGATGCTGGTGTGGTTACTTTCCGCAGTGCTGCAGATGCCATGAGGGGAAACACGTACGATTTGGCCTATAAGCAATTTTTGCAGAGAAAGCGCAACGTTTCCCGTTTCAAGGCTTTTGAGACGGCCGATGAAAGGAAGGTATCTTCCATGCAACAAAGGGAGTTGGTTGCTGCTCTGAAGGATGCACCCACGGTGCCTGACGATCCTAGGATGTGGCAGTCATTCTACGGGCTGAAGGATAATGATTACTTTGTACCTGTCCAACACAATGGCATCACTTTTGTGTAAAATGTTCTTACCTCTTTCCGCAAAGTAAACTTGTATCTTTTTCTTTCCGCAAAGGAGTAAAAAAAATTAAATTGTCTTTTTCACGTATATATTGTACATTTCATATTTTATTCATAGATAAAATCCAAACTTGGTGTTCAAACCTTACTTTTTACTCTACAACTCTTCCTATTTCGTATATTCTTGCGGAAAGGAAAAAAATTGGTGGGAAAGATGGAAGGAAGTGATGATATACTTCCAATTTCAAAAAAAATTTCCGAGGATAAAAAAGAAAAGATAACAACGTTTAATTCCATGGTATATAATATGGTCCGTGGGGATTATGAAATGGTAAGAGATTTTTTCACTACGATTCCCGGAGTTCTAGAGGAGAACAGAGGAAAAGGTCTACGTACCACGGGAACACTCTTTAAGAGGTTTCAAAATGAACGATTTTCGGACCAACTTGCGTTTTATGCGCTCAACGCGGGTCTCACATATGAAGAATTGATTGACCAAGCTGCATTTGAAAAGGAGGAAATCCCAAAAAAATCATCAAATGTTTCCGAAAAATTCCTGAGAAACATTCACCGCCTTACTCTTCACAAAGGGAAAGCTACCAGTGGGTTCATGTATCGATATGAATCTGGATTGCGTGTTCACAACAAGATGATCCAGGGAAGCATAATGTTTGTTCCGGTTTATTCTCAGCTTTTACGAGAAACCCCCTCTGCGGCTACGGGAAATGATGGTAAAGATCACATAATGACCCCAAGTGGAGATTTGGAAACAGCTGATTATAACGGTTTATATGACGCGTTCTACCCGGACCAAGGGCGTGATAGTATATTCAAATACAAACCCCTTTCCGAAGATCGCTCAAATAGTATCTGGAACGAAGTATCGGATAGAAACGTCTGTCTGCTTACCTTAAATATGGCTATTTATCTTTTGCAAGCGATACAAGAAGACAGTGACTTTGGTACATTTCAGAATGTGCCTGGATCAGAAGGTAGTTCAACAACAAGCGATGAACCTAGGGATTACACTCGCCTTGTGCTTGGGCATAGCCAATACGGAAAGTCGAATGAAGGAAAGGATGCGCGAAGAGAAGCCTCGAAAAGAATAGCATTTTTACCCGTCTTTATTGGTCGTTCGCTTTCTCTTGTCGATGTCACACACAAAGATAGCTTGAACCAAATCGTAAGGGTAGCGGAATCACTACATGAAAAGGCCCCCTCTGGAGAATTCCGCAATATCTTTGAAAAAGTAAAATTGCGATCAGATATTACCAAGCTAAACATAGATATACAAAGACAACCCATTGATATTGATACAGTACTGGACGATGACTTCAACGATGATGAATTTAGGAAACGTTACCAAGAACAAGCAAGGGAGTGCCTTGATTGTATCTTGCAAATGTCTAATGAAGGCCTTGGTGTCGTCCGCAATGCAATGGGATACGATGGCATCTTTGGTAGTTTTGGACGTACAGGAACGGTATGTCTGGTTAATCGTCTTTCGATGAACGGTTCGATATCTCCCAACGTTCGCGTTCAACACATATTCTTTGGAGTGGATTGCACCGTCCCTAAACCCCAACAATCAGATGAGTGTCGAAATTTTGGGTGGCAAAGCTTTGCGACCATTCAATATGGAAGCTCCAAAGGAACCAAATATGGAAGCTCCAAAGGAACCAAAAATAGAAGCTCCAAAGGAACCAAAGATGGAAGCTCCAAAGGAACCAAAGATGGAAAAGTGGGACTTACCTTGGGAAACATACTCTTCAAAGATAGGTCGTCTATCTCTGATAAGGAGACATACAAGGGACTTACAAGAGAGAAACAATGCATTTACGTGATTAACAACGACAAATATGTGACTGAAAAAGAAAAGACTAGTACTGAACCACAGGGTCGTTATTTTGTCTTTTTCAAAAGAGATATAGACCAGGAAATGTTGGCTCCGTTGATGGATGAAAATTTCACAGAAACAGAGTCTGCGAGCTATCGCCGTTTTTCTGGAAATTTGGTCAACGAAAATGCCAAGAAGCTATTCTTAAACGGACGTATTTTTGTTCCATATGACCCCTCAGGAAGATATTATAGTGTGGTAAACATGAGGAGATGGTTACCCGAGCTATTTTCTAGTGTAGAACATAGAAAGGGTGTTCCTGAGTATTGGACTACGGTTAATTACTTTCCCGATGTATATGTCCGTCCTAGGTTTAGAGATACAACACATCGAATCAACAACCAAGCCGAATGGGCCTTGAAAACGCACGGTATTGCGGAAAGCACTACCCATGTTCGTATGATTCAAGAGCGTATCAAATTTGAATCTGATGAAAGGTCAACCGAAGAAATCCGCAAACTTGTCCATTACAAGTACGAACCACAATACATATTGAATGTGCCAGATCCGGAAAGCAGTGTGAAGAATTACTTGGTGTACCTGGAAAATCTAGAGACGCCTTTATGTAGTCTCTTTCGTGCGGCTTTGGGTCGATTTCTATACATCAATAATCACCAAACGATGGGAGATTCCGGAAGTATTCCTGTGATGGCCATTATGATGAAGAACAGCATTCCGACATATTACAGGTTTGATCAATACCTGCAAATGATTCGACCTGGACGGTATTCTACAAAAAGAAATCCCGTCACCCCCATAATGATGGGTGAGCAATACGGCTTTGATATGACCAACATTTATGAAACCTTCCTCAAATGGCATTCGACCTCAAAGGCCAGTAGAGTGCCCCATAAGGAACACGGATATCAATGGAAAAATCAACTCAAGGTCCTTGCGGAAAGCGTAAGAGATATTTCTCCTTCCGTAATTAGGCAGATGGCTGCGCAAATTCCCTCTCAATCAACAGAAGAGGGAAAGATATCGCTGGTGCAACCCCGAGATGATCAACTTTTACCTTATGGGCTTATCCTATCCGTAGCGGTTGCGGAAGCAGAACTTCTTTTATTATGGTTTCGATACGCCACGAGTTTGGACAATGTTCGTCAATCGTCAAAACCCGCGATGGTAAAAGATCGAGGAGTGGGTGCATGGAACGTGATGAAAGAAAGCGACGTGTACTCTTCTGAAAACAGTCCGGAATTTACCGTCCGTATAAATGCTTCGGAAAAACCCGAAGGAGAAAGAGGGCGCAGGAATAGGAGGGCCGGCGATTCTCTACAAGAGTACGTTGACGGAGGATTTTATGTCATTGTCCACCGATATATATTTAAGGATAACGAAAAACATATGCAAGAACGCGCGCTTGCTATGCGTGATATTCAGCGTTTATACGATTCCTATTTGAAGGAATATAAGGCATTAACGAAGAAACATTGGGAAATGAACAACGACGTGACCGAGGAAAATGTGTTACTTTGCGAACGCTATGCTTATAGTCCAGAGATGATGTGGACGCTAAACGAACGTACACAACTTCACAATTTTATGGATTTAGTTGTTTCCTATATGTCAACCCGATACGCTTCGGTATTTTCCAACGTCTATATATCCCATTCTTTGACCAATGGTAGCTCCGAACATGGGTTCCACCAACAACGCACTCTTTCCTCAACCATAAAAAATTTTTATGAAAATTTATCCAAAAAGTACCGATCCGACGTCATTCCCATGGAAGATAGAGATGAAAAAGAAAAGGAACTTCTTAATCACATCGATTTGATGAATGAATGGGCACCTACCATTGATCAAAGAAAGACACTCTATGAGGCGGGGGTTTTGGATGAAGATACACTCCCGCCCATTCTCGAATTACGGATTGCTAAAAGACAAAGTGGGTTCATGTCCAAAAAGAACCAATTTGTCACATATCCAAAAGACAAAAGTCAAAGAGGTGTTGTTAAAAGAGATAATGGTCAAATAGACACTACGGACTCTTGGTTACATC
>Ga0180434_10010119_pt1 | contig 10153 bp, 18 predicted proteins | sample SS_ome_7_FD_132453 | JGI IMG/M metagenome (GOLD analysis project Ga0180434, IMG submission 132453) | Hypersaline lake sediment archaeal communities from the Salton Sea, California, USA - SS_1_D_2 metaG | ecosystem: Environmental > Aquatic > Non-marine Saline and Alkaline > Hypersaline >... | reverse complement strand
AATCATCAAAAGAAAGGCTTTCGATGGTCTTGAATCCTTTAGAATTGCAGTAAGGACACGTACCGTTAATGTTATGATTTTTAATTCGTTGATTGCATACGGGACAGAAAAAGAATTTAGACAACATGAATCAACTCCTTTTTCGTTATTGCGGATTTTAGTATTATCTCGTATGTTGGCTGAGTGTTTGGTATCTCATCTTTAGCTCCAGAGCAAATTACTGCGATAAAACCATTTGAATCTTTAGCAATTTTACCGCAACACCATAATTGAAAAGGCTTTTTGTCTATTCTCTCTAAATCTGAGCTTCTTAAGTGGTCTAAGTATTCAATATAATAGATTGCTTCTCCTTCACTAATCATTTGGATTTTCAAGCCTCCTCACTTTATAGGTTTTGAAAACCTTAATGAGATTATTATTTTCATCCCGTTTTTCCATAGGGATTTCTATAAGGTCTTTTTCTTTAAGTTCGAATTGATGTTCCTCAAATTCAATGTTTTTGTTTAGGATTTTTAGCTTTTTAACCAAGAATTCTCTAACTGCTATTCTAACAACTTCGCTTCGAGAGATGTAAAATGGATGTTCTAATAGGGTATCTATAGCCTCGATGTGTGATTCGTGAACGTTTACTGTGCAAATAAACTTCCCTTCGGGTTTTTTGGCTTCTAATAGTTTTATGTTTACTCCAAGTTCTTTTTGTAGGTATTCCTTTAATGCAAGTCTAACAGCTTCGCTTCGGGAAGGGATTACTTTAAGCCTCTTTAGTTTTTGGATGTTTTTATCGTAGTTCTTAGGTAAGTTTATAGTTATGTTTTTCATCGGAGTACGCTGACAACGAATACTATTCTTTAAATGCATTCCATACGCATACGAAGAGTTAAATATTTTACCGCATTGGCAAGTTATTACTTTCTGCTTTTTCATTTGAATCCCTCTATAAGTTTTTCTGTTTTCAATTCTACTATTGATTTTAGTATATTAGCTCTGGCGTTGCTAAATCCTAAACCCGTTATTCTAAGATAATTCTCGATTTGTAGGTTATCCTTTAGCGTTTTTTCAATTATTACTTTTCCATTTTCGATAACGCGCGCAGTTAATTTAACAATATACGAATCCTCGAAATGAATAAATAATTGATATTTTCGTTTAGTCAATTTGATATTTCCCTCTTTTCTTAATCATTTTGCATGTGTCTATAAGCGTGTTCAAGGCGTTTAGAATTCCCGTTGCTTTAGCTTTTTTTAAGCGAATTAGGTTTGAGTTTACTATTACATTTAACGCGTTTTCAAACGTAAGGAATTCTAAATCGGTTAAAAGTCTTGAAAACTTTACGTTTGCTTCACTTGATTCAAATTCTTTTTTCAAGTTTTCTCGATGTAATTCAAAAGCCGTTTTGAATTCGGGTTTGACAGGAACAATTTCTTCCTGTATTGTTGTTTTTTCTTCGGGTTTAGTTTCGGGTTTAGTTATTTCCTCTGGAGCTATATTTTTTTTAATATAGGAAATACCGCCTTTAGAAATTGAACCGCCTTCGGCTTTTACCAATTCGATAATTTTTGAATAGGGTTTTCCCTCTTCTAACCAAGTAATTATTTTATTTCTCAGATAATTATTTACGGGCATTTTTATTATTTTCCTCTTTTTTATTTTGTTCAGTAAAAACTAATTTTTCGTTCAGTAAATCATCAATTAAGAATTTTATACCATTTTCAATGAATTTCATTGATTTGTTTAACTCATTTTGAATTTTGGAAAACTTAGCAATAATTTTAGTCAATTCCGCAAAAAATAGAATTGCGTTTAATTTATCTCTCAATAAGAAATCTAAATTTCCCGATGTTTCGGGGTCTCCTTTCAATTCTAATTCGATACTTCCGAAGCTATTATCCGTAAAAGCGATTAGTTTATTGATTAACCCATCGATTTTGTACTCTACTTTAGCTTTTTTTAGTTTTCCGAGAGGGTCATTGATTTTATGACTGATTTCAAGTTCTACAAAATCTAAACATCGTATTAGAAAGGAAATTTCATGAGGATTAAGTTTAAAGTCATGCGTTAGACTTCTTAAAAATTCTTTTGGAAAAACAGATATATCTGATTTTACATAAATGACAATTTTCCCATGTTTTGATAACCCTAAAGTATAACTCTCATTTCTGAAATAACTCATTGGAGCTTCGGATTTCGTACTTTCAATAACTCTATCAAGTTTGAAAAAAACGCTTGTTTTTATCGACAAATCACCAGAAACGTCGTTTTTTAGGAAAACGATTCTATGAGGTTTAGGTTCAGTATCATGGGTGATTAGTATTTCGTCGTCTGCTATGGAAAAAAAGGCGCGATTTGATTGTTTAGTTCGTTTAGTTTCGGGTTCAGTAAGGTCTTTACTCAGCTTGTTTTCACCTATTTTTCTAAATTTACTGTTTAGTTCCAATGGAAATATTGCTCTCTCTCTTGGGGATATATGCGGGAAAAAGCTCTTCCTTTAACTCTCGGTCAAAATCTACAAATTTTCTATGCAAATCTGATAACTTTTTTGTATCAGAATTTAGATTTGAGAGAAAAATCGATTCTTTCGCAATGAAATCTTTAACTGCTAATCGAATCGCTTCATTTCGGCTTGGGTAAAGTTCAAGTTCTACAAGCTTATCAAGGAACTCAACAAACTTTTCTTGTAATTGACAATTTACTCTTTTCATTTTAGTATTCACTTAATATTTTTTGTATGAATAAATATTGCAAATGGTACTATATAAAGTCATTCTAAGGTGTCAATTAGACACCTTTATATACATCCATATCTTAAAAAATAATTATGAATGACCTTCAAGAAAAAGAGGGTATAATTACATTTGTAGCGAAGAAAAGCACTTCGGGAAAGAAAGTTTTATTAAATATTCCCGTTGATAAGCGCGATGAGGTGAAAGATGATACGTACTATAAGGTTTATTTAGTTCCGATTAATTTTGAAGACTTTCACGTTTAAGCTCATCGGAAATATGAAGAATTATCGTAGGTTGTAGTGTGTTTTTGTTAGTGTTTTAACATTTATTCCGCAAAAGGTTTTTTAACTCCTTTTCTCATTTATCTAACAGTTTGAATTTATTTATCGAAAAAATTGATAAATGAGAAAAAAATGAATGGTAGAGTTTTGTTAAAGCGGATTTTGATTGTTCTTTTCGCATTAACCATTTTTGGTTTATTAGTCGAGATAATCTTTTACGCGGGTATGTTAAACGAACGTGCGAAATGGAAACCTCAATTAGATTTCTATTCTAAACCTCAAGAAGATTCGGAGTGGGTTGAAATTGATTTATAGCCGAATCCAATTATTTCCCGAATATTATAATTATGTGATCTTTTGTATTATCTTTTTTGTTTCTATTATTTTCCTCATATATTTTCTAAGAGGCGGGGAATCTTTTACAGATACTTGGACTTACTTAAAGATTGTTGCGGTTTTGGGAGCGTTTGTTTTATTTTTACTGGTTTTTTCTCTTGAGTATTTGGTTATTTATATTACTTTTGGAGTTGATTCGGGGAGTGAATCATGGATTTTTGTATTAGTGAATTCTCTCTTACTTGGAATCTTTCTAAATGTGTGCGGAATTCATTTTAACCGTAAAAACAAGAACGGGAATTCTCAGAAATTATTGCTATTATTTTCTCTAATTTATTTAGGGTTAACTGGTTTAGGTTATTTAGGAATACTCTTAGAAATACGAAAGCCAATTAGTAATTATTTGATATATCGGTTTATTCAATCAAATTCGGCTCATACGATTTGGTTTGTATTTTACAACTTTCCGATTTTTATTCTCATATTTTTTATATCATTTGTTTTAGAAAAAGAAAAGGAGTGAAACAAGTATGGATAAAAAGCAAATAGGGAATGTATTGGTTATTGTGTTGCTCTTAACTTTACCGTTTATTCAAGTTGCATGTGCAACGACTTCTTTAATTGGTTCAGATAACGACGCGGATTTGTACGAATTCGATTATAATTATTTGGAGGATGTTGTTGATGACTTAGATGTTGATGGATTGGATATTGATTCGGCTAATGATATTTACGATAAGTTAGATGAAAAGAAAGATGAAACGCGGGATAATGGAAGAGCCTATGCCGAGCGAACGGGAAGCCCTGATAAAATGGATATTTTAACCATTGATTTTGACTTAGAAACATTTGAAATCATTATAACGATGGCAGATGAGCAAGTGAACGATTATGAAGACCGAGAAATGACGCTTGGAGTTATTTGGAGTGATGAACATATTTTTCTAATTGTTTTGTACGAGGATTTTGAGTATTATTATAATCTCAATAATGATTCGTATGACGAGTTAGGAATCGATGACGAGAAAGGAACGATTACGTTTTATTCTGATGAGGAAGACTTTAACGACGAGGAATATGTTCGTGCGATGTTTATTTATTACGAGGATATAACTGAACGTGATGAGGCTGTAATAGATTTCTTTTCAAACGAGTTTGAAATTGAATCTCTTGAATGGATTTTTTGGTTAATCTTAATTCTGATGATACTAATCGTTGTTATCTTAGTTATTATTCTGTTAGTTCGGAGGTATCAATAATCATGAAGAATAAACAATTTTTTCTTTTTTTTCTTTTTTTTCTTTTAGGTTTAGCATTTATAACTCAATTAGGAAATTTACCTGTGGAAAGAAATAATGAAAATGTAAATTTAAATAACTCTTCGGAATTTGCAGACAAAATTAAATATGAAAAATATGAAGAGCCAGAGTTATCTGATTATTGGTTTGATGGCGTTGAAACCTTCTGGTTTGATGAGTATAATGAAGCTCCGCTTTCATGGTATATTGAGGAGCCTTCAAATACAGAAGCCTTAGTAATAAATAATAAGGGTTCACATGACGGAGTTTTACAATTATATGATGATAATAATGGGAAAAAAGTTGCCTGTTATTATTATTTTGAACATACATTATTACCCTTTCATGTAAATTTACCCGTTTCATATTCTCATTATTATAATATCTCGTTTTATTTGCGAAGTACAAATACAGCCAAAGCTACTTATGTTGGATTTTATGATACTGATGATAACCTTTTATTTCGCGTTGCGTTAGATTTAGATAATTTTTATCTTTATGTGCCATATGATTCTGATAATACAGTTCTGAGAGGTGTTTCTGATAATAATTGGTATTTTGTTCAAATGCAAATATTGGGTTGCGAAATTCAATCTTTATTAGTCAATGGTGTGGAGGAGTTAAGTTCTTCAAGAACGTATGAGGATGGGGATGGATGTGAGATTGAATATATAGATTATCATACAAATAAAGGTGATTATAGTTATTATTCCTATTTTGATTCTTTAAATGTCTATGATTGGGGAAGTGGTATGGGTGGTCAGGTTGTTTATGATTCGGGATATAAGACTCAAATTTTAAATGGATTTGCAAATTACCTTTCAAATCTGAATCCTTTAGATTCTGATAAAGATTTTTCTACATTTGAATACATGATTGATGAGTATCCAGATAAAGCAAATAATTATAGAAATTGGTTTGAGAGCGATATTATAAATCATATTAACTTGGTAGATTATAGACGATTATTAAGATTAACGGGAACTGATGATACACATAATAAATACAAAGTTATTCAATTGTATTTTGATGATTTTAATGAGGATTCATTTCAGGATGGATATAATCAATCTATTGAAATGAGAGTTGATACTATGGATGATTCAGATAATCTAATTAATATGTTATACTTTAACTTAGAGTTTAATGAAACATATGGAAAAATAACGTGGGATTGTAAATATAGAGAATCTTTAGCGGTTCCTCGTTGGTCTGAAGAGCTTACAAATCCTATTTTTGATTTTGCAGATTATTTACCCGAGGATGTTAATATGTCATCGATTCAAATTTCATGCCATTTTTTCCTAAGTTCAAATGAAACAAATAAGCTGTTAGTAATGCGAACTATGGTTTCTTTTAATGACCGCGTTGATTTAGTTTTTTCCTATGATAAAATCATTGATTTAGGTTATGGAGCTTTTTATTTAACTCAAGATAAATTATTTGTTCGATACCTTGATTATTTTAATCCTAATAATGCAACCGATTATATTGGGAATAATTGGTATTCCTTTAATAATTTAAGAGGATTAAGAACATTAGAATCAAATTCAACTGATTATTTTTATAACTTTTTAGATGTTGGATATTTTAAAGATAATTTAGAGATTTATATTCCTCCAGTTGTACCAGATATTCCTGAGAGAGAAGAACCGCCAGATGAACCAGACCCTCCAGATGAGGACGACGATACAGATTATTGGACTTATGAAAGTTTTAGAATTATTGAATCGTCAAGTGTAATGATAAGTAAAAGTGAGACTGTTGATTTTTATAATGATACTGTTGATATTGAGTTTGATTATGAATTTGAATTTATTACAAGTGAGTCATATACAGCTAAATTCTATTATAATGAAGAAACTTGGGATAATGACGATTTTGGAGACTGGACAATATTAGATATTGAACTTTTAGATGTTGATATTAGAATAGATTTAAATATAGTTAGGAATACTATTGTAGCGATATTAAATGCGATTGTTTTGTTTTTTCAATTTATATTATTTCTCTTAGTTGCAGGGTTTAATTATTTGATTATGTTTATAATTGTTGCCATAATAGTACCATTTATTTGGAATTTTCCAATTTACTGGATTACTATATTAGGAATCAATATTTTGTTTTATCTTTATTGTCTCTTCGTCTATGTTCTTGGTTGGTTATGGTGGTTTTTGATATGGATTTTTGAATATATTATCGTTCCGTTGTTTGAATGGTTTGTTAATGACGCGCTTCCTCTAATCATTGAGGTTTTGGTTATTGTTTTAGCGTTTGTTTTAGCTCTTGTAATTTGGTTAATGACAATGACGAATGGAGATTTTGATGATATTTACGACCAAACCTATGAAATGATTTCTATGGTAGCAGATTTCCTTATTGATACGATTATCGTTGTTATTGAGAATTTTACTTCGCTATTAGTTGGTTTGTTGATTTATATTGTTCTAATTGCGTTTTGTTTTCTGAAAGAAATTTATACTAAATCAAAAGGTTATCCGAATCGAAGTTTAGCGTTAAAAGAATCGAGAGAAGCTTATACATATCCGTTTGAAAAAGGATATGAATTAATTCAAAAAGTGAAGGAGATGTTTGGAAGATGGACTTAAAGAGAGGATTAGTTTTAATTTTCATATCTGTTATTTTTTTATTACAAATAACGCAATTTTGCGTTTTAGTAAGTAGTGAATTCTTTAGAGTATATTTTATCGAAAATTTAATAATTGGTTATTTAGCAGGGTATATTTTGAAAAAAACTAAAAAGAGGAATGATTTGAAATGAATAAATGTTCTATTTGTGGCGTAAAAGTTAGGGATTCTAATCACCCGAAACATATTGAAAGTAAGAAACATCAAAACGCTTTGAAGAAACGAGAAGCTAAGGAAGTTCAAGCCGAAATCAACGATGTAGGACAGCCTAAGATTTATCCGATAGAGAGACCAAAACAAGAAATTGTAAAGCAAAATCCTAAATTGGAAAATTCTAAACAAGCTCAAAAATTCGCGGGTAAATTAACTCATAGAGTTAAGGATTTTCTTTCTATTGCGGAAGGCTTCGTTTTATATGTTTGGAATGAAAGAAATCTTAATTGTAAACTTGTTCCTCTTCCGAAAATTCGTTCAGTCTTACGAGTAAACCAAGATGAAACATTTGAGATTGGAAAACCGAGTTTGGTTATTGATGGTAAACCTCTCTTTATTGTAGTTCGCGGGATTCCATATTCTATTACCGTTGAGCTTCGAGATATTGCGTTATTTCTTCGAGAATTAAAGTTTAATGAAAGTGAAATTAAGGAAAAAATACCCGTTGATACTACGATGTTAGTTCAAGAAGGCTATTCCGCAAGTGAAATTGACGCAAAAATTCATTCGGTTTATACTCAACGTATGTTTCGCGCTCCTCGTTTTACTATGCAAAATGTAATTATCGTACTTTTAACGATTGTTAGTTCATGCATGATTACATATATGATTACATCTATGTATTTTAGAGCCGTTATCGAGGGAATGGGATAAAATGAGCGCGTTTGAAAATAAATTTAAGAAAGGTAATAAACGGAAAACAGAAATCGAGGGAAGTTTAGCCGATTCCCTTCAAACTCTCGTACAAAATTTAGGAAAATTAACGGAATTTTCTAAACGAGAATTATTTATTATCTCGTTATTTCAAGCCGAAGATAAATATCTCTCTAAAATGCTTGAATTTCTTGTTTTGAACAAGAAACATATTAAGCGTAAACATGCAAAAGAGAATTTAGAGGGTTTAAAATATATTTCTAAAGCTGTAGCAACAGAATTTCACATAAAAAAGTTATCGAATTTATTTAATCGAAGAAATAATAATAGCGATTGGTTTTAATGCCGAAAGGGTATGTAATCGCTAATACGGGGAAAGGTAAGACGTTATATGCTTCTTTATATGCTTTAGAATGGAGTAGAAACCATCCTAATGGAAAAATATATGCTAATTATCATTTGAACTTACCAAATGCTTATTTTACTCCTTTAATGTTTTTACCTTTTGATGATTTACATGATTGTTTAATAATTTATGATGATGTAAGCAATCTTGATGAGATAAAAAGATTTAGTAAGGTTTGTGCAAATTGGAGTAGAAAAACAAGTATGGAATTATTTTTTACAGCTCAGTTTTATACTATGATTCCTAAACAATTACGGGATATTGCGGATTATAAGGTTAAGACCGTATATTATAAATCGAAAGATTTACTCGTAGTTTATATTAATTATCGCGAAGTAGGAGTTAGAAAGGTTGTTTTTCATGATGCTGTTAAAACCGTAAAAGCATTGAATTTGTATGATACAAAAGAAGTTGTTAGAATGGCTACTGAAAGCGAAGTTATAAACAAAATCATTGAACTCTCGAAAACTAAACGAGATATTGAAATGTATCTTATGGTTTTTACGGGAAATAAAGCAGAGCGTAAATCTTTATTGAAAGAAATTATGAAGAAAAAAGGTTTGTCTAATGAAAATGGAGAAGAAGATTCCATCCATCCATTAGATTTTAAGATTATTTTTTTGCTCTCAGAGGGATATAGTGAAAGGGAAATATCCCGAAAGTTAGGTATTACGAGAGGAAAAGTACAATATACAAGAGAAAAGTTTAGAAAAGAAAATAAAGAGTTGATAAATAGAAATGTATGAATGTAGCAGTGAAGTTCAATTGTTAAATCCTTATACTACTTGTTTAGTATGTCTAAAAACGTTTGTGTCTTACGATGGAAGTATAATTTGTGCGAAATGTAAAGAAAAAGGATTTGAAGAAAATTAATACAGGATGATTTTTTTTTTTCGAATGCCTGTACCGGAAAGAATTTTTTTCATCCTGTAATCAAAAAAATTAATTAAGAATAATTTCTAATCTCTTAACTATAAACTCTTCGCGGTATTTCTCTTGATAATATTGAGTTATTTGTTGCATTACCAATGAAACCTCTTTTGTTTCAATTTCCGCCTCTAAGATTATTGAAGTTTTCATTTTTTCAGTCTTTTGATTTTGCATAATTATCAATAAAATATTATTTTGAAGGCTTATAAAACACGATAAAATTGATTTTTATGTACGATTGTAAACGAACTGTTAAAAAAGCTAAAAATTAGCTATAAAAAAATGATATGATAAAATGTATTGATGTATGAAAAAGTATTCTAAAACAAAGCTAAAAATAGCGTTTTTGATTATTCTAACTTATGAGTTATGATTTAGATATTGAAAAAATTAGTTCCGAAATTACTAAAGAAATACTGCAAAATCAGAAATTTGAAAAGGAGATTAATGATATAATTAGAGAGAAGTTAAAAGGATTGTTAAAATAATCTCTTATCTAATTCTTTTTGACGCTTTATTACTTCCTTAAGCCGTTGATGTTCATTAAGTAGATAATCAGAGAAATCCTTAAAAACATAAAGAGCACTCCGAATAGCTATTGATTTTTTTGTTGTGTTAAAGAATTTCATTAACCATTTTAGATGAGTATCAAATTTCTCTTTT
>Ga0180434_10010117_pt1 | contig 10154 bp, 9 predicted proteins | sample SS_ome_7_FD_132453 | JGI IMG/M metagenome (GOLD analysis project Ga0180434, IMG submission 132453) | Hypersaline lake sediment archaeal communities from the Salton Sea, California, USA - SS_1_D_2 metaG | ecosystem: Environmental > Aquatic > Non-marine Saline and Alkaline > Hypersaline > Sediment... | reverse complement strand
TTTGCTACCTCAACACCAAAAACAAATGGGCCAATGAAATTTGCCACAGTAGCGATTATCAGGGCAGCAGTCGGGGTCATGGCCCGTGAAGAGATCATCGTCGCAACAACGTTCGCGCTATCATGAAATCCATTCAGGAAATCAAATATCAGGGCCAATCCGATAAGGATTATTATCAGCAAATCATTCATAATCAGTTCCCGTTCAAGGGTCAAATACTTTTCCTCTGGGGAAACCCCTCAATAACCAGTCAGTACTTTCCTTAATATGTCACCGGTTTTCAGGGGAAATCATTATAACCAAAAACCCCTAAACCTGCCAACAGTTTAGGGGTCATATGACTTCAAAGAACGATATCAGGAACCGTATGGCAAAGAGATAATGAATTCGCTTCCCCTTCCTTCTCCATCACTGGAAACCGATATCTCTCCCCTATGTGCTTGTACCAGGGCTTTAGTGATTGCCAATCCCAAACCCGATCCACCCGTACGTCGATTTCGATCAGAATCAACTCGATAGAAGCGGTCGAATACAAAAGGCAGGTGGGTTTCATCTATTCCTATGCCGGTATCCATAACCCCAATCTCTGCTGAATCTTGTAGCTTTCTCAAATTGATCGTTACCTTTCCACCTTTTGGAGTATGGCGCAGGGCGTTATTCAGCAAGTTATTAAGGCATTGGGTTATGCGAGCGCAATCTCCCTTGACTGCTGGCTTCTCTTGAGGAAGATCCAGCTCCAACTCAACTTCCTGATCGTCAAATATTGGTTGATATATTGCCGCTTCATCTTGGATCACTTTGCAGAGATCAAGGTCGCCGATGTTTAATGAAAATTGGTTGGCTTCCAGAAGGGCCAGATCGTGCAGGTCTTCTACCAGGCGTGATAATTGGCGGGTCTGGTCATACAGGCGGGCCACTTCTACTTTATCGAGTTCAAAGACATCATCGAGAATTGCTCTCAAGTTTCCCTGGATTACCGTCAAAGGTGTTCGCAATTCATGGGCAATATCCGCCAGCATATTATTCCGCAAATCTTCTGCTTCTTCCAGGGCAGCGGTCATAGAGTTAAAAGCTACAGCTACTTCCCTGATTTCGCTGGTGCCTTTCACTTCGATCCGCTGTGTAAGATCCTGGGAACCCACGGCCTGGGCTGCCTTGGCCAAATTATTCAATGGGGCAGCTAGACCCCGGCTGCTGATCACACCAACCAGGATACCCACCATTGAGATTGAAAACAATATCCTGACCAACCCAACAACAAGATCACTCTGCCCATACCTGTTCATCCTTGTCAGGAAGTTAGGTTGTTGTTCATCTGCAATCTGTTCAAAAGGACCATCATCCGGATGGACCAGATTGATATTATCTGCCTGGATTGTCAGATAGATCCCGGTCGGGATAACGATCAAAAAAATCATGATCGCCACATATGTCAGGCTGATCCTGACCCAAAGTTTATTCATTCCGGGAACTCCCTGAATCGGTAGCCAATACCATGCACAGTTTGAATAATCGAATCCTGCTCATCTGGAAGGTCTATCTTTCTGCGCAGGTTCTTGATATGAGAATCCAGTGTTCGGCCGGCGCTGTAGGATCCATATCCCAAAGCTTTATCAGAGAGCTCGTCCCGGGTGATCACAAAACCAGGATTCTGCATCAGGACCTTTAGCAATTCAAACTCTGAAGGTGTGAGTTTGATCTGATCTCCATTTCGGGAGAGTTCGCGTTTGCCAATATCGAGGGTCAGATCACTGACCTGCAACCTTTGCGGCACCTGAGTTTCCTGCTGGAGCTGGGAGCGCCTCAGCAAAGCCCGAACCCTGGCAACTACTTCACGGGGATTAAAAGGTTTAGTGATGTAATCATCTGCGCCGATTTCCAATCCCACGATCTTGTCATTGTCTTCCACTCTGGCCGTTAGCATGATTATTGGAGTTGCAGATATATTCTGATCTGCCCGCACCAGGCGGGCAACATCCCATCCATCACGATCGGGCAGCATTAAGTCCAGAATCACAAGCTGGGGTTTTTCGGAGCGCATAATCCGCAGCGCTGATTCTCCATCATATGCGGTCAGGACTTGATAACCCGCCTTAACCAGGTAGGATTGCACCAGGCGGACAATATCCCGATCATCATCAACAACAAGAATTCTATCCATAATCATAAGCCTTCTTGCCAATCTGGGAATAAGAGCCGGCAAGCCGCTTCATTACTCACTCCGCAGTGCTTCAATTGGCTCTAGCCGGGATGCCCTGTTTGCAGGGTAGATCCCGAAGAAAAGGCCTACTGCTGCTGAGAAAAGAGTGGCCAGCAGAACCGAGTTTAAAGTTATGGCCGGGTTCAGCAGAAAATCATTCGCTGCTGCAATCCTGCCAATCCCCAGGGATAACAACCAACCCAGGATAATGCCGATTATCCCGCCAATAACACTTAATAATGACGATTCGATCAGGAATTGGGTCAGGATATCCCTTTTCTTGGCACCCACTGCTTTTCTCAGACCTATTTCCTTGGTTCTTTCCGTCACAGAAACCAGCATGATATTCATGATACCAATACCACCAACCAGAAGGCTGATACCGGCCACACCTCCCAGGAATATTGTGAAGACTCCAGTTACAGTTGAGGCCATATCCAGGAACATTTCCTGCGAGAGGATATTGAAATCATCTTCTCCTAACTTGATGTTATGCCTGTCACGAAGGATATTCGCTACTTCATACTCAGCGTTCTTTACTGAATCCGCGTCCACAGCCGAAACATAGATCAAATCGACCTGGTTTTTTACTTTGCGGGACATTAGTCTGGTTTGAGCCGTAGTCAGAGGAACCAGGATTTGATCATCCGGGCTGTTTCCAAATTCCGAACCACCTTCTTTCTTCAGGATTCCTACCACGCGAAAAGGTTGTCCGGCAACTCTTACAGATTCGCCAACCAGTCCGTCAGATCTGCCAAAAAGATCTTCAGCTACATTTGTGCCAAGAATTGCAGCTGACGCTAATCCTGAGATCTGGGTGGAGTTAAAGAACTCTCCTTCGGAAAGCTCGACTGTCTGTACCTCACTATACTCTTCAGTCACACCAACAACCGTTGCTGTTGTCCCGTTCCCTGAATAGGTTAATTCAGCCTGTCCCTGGATGACCGGAGCGGCAGCAGAAACCGAAGGCGCATATATGGGATCTGCAATTGCATCTGCGTCCCGGATCGTAAGCGGTTCCGGGTTGGTGACATCGTCATAGTTGGTCATCACGAAAAGTAGATTGGTACCTATTCCTTCGATCTCTCCCACGATGGCCTGTTCTGTTCCATTTCCGATCGCCAGCATGGCGATCACTGCCCCAACACCGATAATGATGCCCAGCATTGTCAAAGCAGTGCGGACTTTATTCGAGGTAAGGCTTTCTAAAGCCTCAATAAGCGATGATCCTAAATTCATGTCTACTCCGCTATTCTGCCGTCCCGGATGGAAATCACCCGATCAGTTAATTCAGCTATTTCCGGGTCATGGGTAACGATAATCAAGGTAGTTCCCCGGTCTTTATTTAAATTCTTCAACAGGGTCATGATCTCGTCGCCGGACTTCGTATCCAGGTTTCCAGTGGGTTCATCAGCCATAATGATTGCTGGATCATTTACCAGCGCCCGGGCAATCGCAACTCGCTGCATCTGTCCCCCGGATAATTCATTGGGGCGGTGATGAACTCGATCCTCAAGCCCTACAGCTGCTAAAGCGTCCATAGCTACCTGTTTTCGGTTGCGTCCATTCAATACTGCATAGCGCATGGGAAGTTCAACATTTGCAAGCGCTGTTGCCCTCGGCAGCAAGTTAAAACTCTGGAATACGAACCCAACTCCTCGGTTGCGTATCTCTGCCAACTGATCATCATTCAACGTTGCCACGCTCTCGCCGTTCAGATGGTATTCACCAGATGTCGGTCTATCCAGGCACCCCAGAATATTCATTAAAGTAGATTTACCTGAACCTGAAGGTCCCATTATAGAAAGTATCTCACCTGGTTTGATATTTACAGATAGACCACGTAGGGCGTGCACCTCAACCTCGCCCATTTGATATACCTTGGTAATATCTTTTGCTTCAACTACAAATTCTGTCATGTTATTCTCCAACCCACAGCTTTGTGCTATCTAGTCGATCCACCCATTCTGCTAGGTGGTCCACTTCCGGGGTCCATCTCGTCAAATATGCTTACACTTGGTGGATTGAGGATGACGAAATCGCCTTCCTCTATCTCTCCTTCAATCAACTCCGCAAATTCATCTGAGGAAGCGCCTACTTTAATAGGCACCATCGCTAAGCCTTCCAGTGTTGCTCTCTCTCCAGTGGTAGAAACATAAACAACCTGCTCCCCCTTGACCCAGCGCACAGCCCGGGTGGGAATTAATAATACATCCTCAACATAGCGAACAACGATCTGCACCGCTGCGGTCAATCCGGGTCTGACTTCCTCGTCAGCATCTGTTATCTCTATCGTTACCTCAAATGACACCAGCCCCTGCTGCTGTACACCGACAGGAGATACTTTGACAACCTTTCCTTCGTATTCTTTGTCTAGAATTGCATCGAAAGCGAGTGAAACTGGCTGTCCAACCGCGATCTGGCTGATATCCACTTCTGATACCTGAACATCAACCAGCAGGTTGTCCAGGTGATCGATCCGAAAAGCAAGGCTATTTGGTGAAATAAGATCTCCGGGAAGCAACTCTACTGCCGTGACAACGCCATCGAATGGGGCGGTGATCAAGGATGTATCAAGGGCTGCCTGTGCTGCAGAAATGCGGGCTTCCGCCATGGTAACGTCGTCCGGATCTGGACCGTCTTTGACTTTCTCATACTGTCGCTCCGCTGCCTCTAGTTGCGACAGGGCAACAGCTACATTGGCATCGAGGATACCCATCTCAATTTCATCTGCCCCAACCTGGAGCCAATTGACATACCATTGGGCATACTGGTATTGATTGATTGCATCTGTGAGCTGGATCTGGGCATAAGCCTTATTCATTTTTCCCCGGGCTTTATCGTATCTCTTTTGCTTTTTATTTAACTGTTTTTCCGCGATAACAAGCTTTGCTTTGGCTGATTTCAATTCTTCCGGGGTATAGCGATTGCCAGGCTGGTTGAGAAGCCAGCGATATTCTGCATCATCCAAAGAATCACGAGCCACGGCAAGCTCCGATTGAGCATTTGCGGCAACTACAGCCGCATTTTCATAAAGGTCTTCCAGGGCCCGAGTAGCAGTGATCAGTTCCTGCTGTGACATGTAATAATTCTGGGGCAAAGAACTTTCACTCAACTCAGCCAATACTTGATCTGCCCTAACTTCATCACCCAGGCTAACTTCAACAACATCAACTATGCCTGTCGTTTCCCAGTACAAGGAAGTGCTCTGGTCAGCATGGACTGTGCCCGTCTCATCAATGACAGCGCTGAGCTCGCCGAATTTGATCTGATAGATTTGCAAATCCGTGTTGCTGGCCTGACTCTTCTGCCTGGCGCTGACAACACCAAAGGTTGCCCCAGCCAGCACCAATGCAATTGCAACAATGATTATGATGGTTCTCTTTTTCATGACAATCTCCCTTCTTCAAAACTTCTGTTCGTTTCCATCAGGGGTAAACCCTTGAATATATACGAAAAATGGTTAAATCCTGCATCATTTTAGCTTATAAATCTGGAGATTTTCTGGAGGCCTTATGTAATTTCTGGGGAAATGTCCCTGAAATGGGACTGAAACAACAATTCTGTAAAGCAAAACACCTGCAATCCAGTAGCAGTAGAAAAAAAGCTCCTGGCTGAGCAGGAGCTTTTTCTGTTTCGAAATTTTAAACTAATCTTTTTTGCGCATTATTTTCAATGCTTTTTCTGCTGCTTTAATCAATGGGTAAGCTGTTGGCGGAGCAGTCAGCAAGGGATGAGTGCCGATCTGCATGGTAAGCAGCGAAGAAACTGTCATGTGGTTCTGGATTGCCAGGCCGATCACATTAACGATCTCACCAGCTGAATGGGAACCAAAGACGGATCCTCCCAAGATCAGGCCGGAATCCTTTGCGACAACCAGCTTGACGGTTTGTTTATGGGTGCCTGGCAGTTTGCCGGGGTGATGATCCACACCTTCAAAGCTGGCCGTAATAATATCAAAACCTTCTGCCCTGGCAGTATCTTCCGTGATGCCAGCAACGCCAAAGCTGTGCTCCCCTAGCGCAGTAGCAAAATTCGAAATCGTACCGGTAAAGGTTCTAACGGTTTCCAATCCATACAGGTTCATTCCAGTTACCCGGGCTTCAGCACAGGCGGTGGATGCCAGCATGGCGCCAATGGGTCGATTGGTGATGAAATCCCGTTTCTCTGAGCAGTCTCCCACTGCAAAAATGTCGGGGGAGCTTGTCCGTAAATACTGGTCAACCTTGATAAAACCTAATTCATTGGTTTCAATACCGGCATTTTCGGCCAGATCGACATTGGGTCGGTAACCCATCGAGAGGATAACGGCATCAGCTTCCAGTTCTTTTTCATCCTGAAGTTTGACTGACTTAACAGTTCCATTGCCGCACAATTCCTTGACCCCAGAACCTGACTCGACCTTCACACCGCGTTCAACCAGGATATCCTCTGCTCTGGAAGCCAGCTCTTCATCAAAAACAGCGCCAAGAATGTGGGGCAGGATCTCAACAACGGTAACGTCCTTACCCTGCTTTTTCAGCTCGTCAGAGATTTCCACACCAATGAAACCTCCACCGATCACAACAACTTTCTTTTTATCCTGAAGTTGTTCTGTCAGGACATCCAGATATTCCTTGTCCTTCGGAATTGTGTAAACGTTCTCAAGGTCCTTTCCTTTTAGCCAGCCAGGTTTGACCGGGCTAGAGCCAATGGCAAGCACGAGCTTTTCGTAGGAAACCTTCTCTCCATCTGATAATTCGGCGATTTTTGATTCAGTATCAATTTCCACAACTTCACCAATTTTCAGATTGACACCTGCTTTTTCAAGACCGGCATCGGGAATTACGTTTTGAGCACTACTCTCTAGTGAGCCAAAAATGTAGGGAATCCCGCAAGGGACAACCACTGCTTTTTCTTTCCGGATCACTAGAAAGTCTTTCTCAGGGTAATAACTTTTGCCAGTAAGCGCCGCAACAAGCCCGGCAGCACTTCCCCCTATTACCAACACATCTGTCTTTTTCACACTAATCTCCTTTTTATTCAACTCGTTTTGGAAGTAATTTACGAACCTAAAAGGTCTTACCCTTTAAGTTCGTGCATATTTTCACACACTTGTTGTTTTTTGTCAATTTATTGTTACGTCCTCCCTGTTTCGCCATTTGTTGATCATCGTTCATAATGAGTGGAATTCCGTGGTTTAACTCTGAGGAGAGGCAGGCTGAGGTAGAGATTAATCCTGCTTTTATTTACTTGTCTGGATCCAATTGGTATAATTCCATCTTAGTTCAGGAGGGGTGCCAGAGTGGCCGATTGGGGCGGTCTCGAAAACCGTTGTGGCCTTATGGGCCACCGTGGGTTCGAATCCCACCCCCTCCGCTGCTCTTCCTAGAGCTGGAGCAGGATAGTAAAAAAACCTGACGGTAAGAAATCGTCAGGTTTTTCCATTTCCTAAACACTAGAGTAGCTCAGGAAGATTTATCGCTCGTTCTTCTCATTCGTAAAATAAATCCCATAGCCAGGAATCCAACTCCAATCAAAAGAATGAGAAAGGATTGAAAGACCAGCGGGTTGAAAATTGGACCGAGGACCCTGACACTGGCGTCAATTAATTCATGGTACAACAACGAGGTCTGAGGGATCTCATCCTTGATTAACTCTCCCAACCAGCCCCTCCACCAGGGACGGTATATGAGCACGATGATCAGAGAGATCAATCCTCCACCTATCAGGGGAATGCCAAACCACTGCCCCAGCCCTTCCATTGATCGTACGCCAAAGAACAGGATTAGTAATAATAGCCCCAGGGGTACAAGCAATACAGTATCCAGTCGCCAACGCATGGACCGGATAGTCCATTTTAATGTGTAGGTTCCCCCGATCTGTTCCCTTTCCTTTAACAACGCTTGAGTGGCATTAAATTCAGGGGGAGCAGCCTCCACTACCATACTCATGACATCTTTATAAACTTCGATCTGTTGTGCATGGGGGAAGGTAGATAGTTTGCAAAGCTCTTCGACCATCTTGCTCCGCGGCAAAGGGTCCCCCGGGTTGGTTTGCATTTTCTCCATTTGCAAATCAGAACAATCTCCCAGAGAATCATAAAAAGCTACAACAGCCGCCTCTCCCTCCGGGCCCGACATTCTATCTAAGACTGGTTCTAATTTCCATCTAATGAAAGGCAGCTGGTCATCCGTGTCCAACCACCCATAAAATCCATTTAATGTGACTTCAATCCAGGTCGCTATCAGCTCATCCGGAAGAAGAGCCGCTTTCAAGTTCATCCAATGTTGATCTTCCATTGAGTAGATCAGATTATAGAGGTTAAGTTCTCTTCCCCCGGGCCTATCTGTATCTTGAATCTTAGAAGAGATATCTGTTGCCCGGCGGTTGGTCATTATTTCCAGGGCAGCTGGAACGAGTTCCGAGTCCAGCACCACTCCGGTTGTTATCTGGTTTACTTGTTCCTGGTCAAATAGTACATTGCCTCCATTATTGAGCAAAAGAGCTATAGGAAGGGCGATCATCAACGCGCCTGCCAGGACAAAAGCGATAAATTTTAGTATGGCACTAAAAAGAGTTTTCATTAGTTATTCCTCATGAATTCTTCCCAGGGAAATTCCAGTAAGGAATCAAGTACAAGATCTGGCGTCCCGCCATTATTATAAAACGGAAGCTGCCCAGTGATTTGGTTTGGAACGGCTATACAAAATAAGCCTGCTCTTTTGGCTGCCAGCACACCATTAGGAGAATCTTCCAGAACAAGGACTTTCTCGCGGGTAAGTCCTGCTTTTTTCAATCCAAGATTATAGAGGGCCGGATCGGGTTTTGCGTTCTCCACTTCCTCTGCGCAACTGGTATGATCAAAATAATCCATCAATCCAAGGCGATTAAGGTGAGAGTGCACCCAATCTTGCCCCGAGCTGGAAACTATACCCAATACAAGCCCCTGCTCTTTGGCTTTGATTATCAGCTCTTCCACTCCAGGTAGTGGATTCAGCCTATAAACCAATTCTAATTCTTTTTCTTTGACCTCTTTCAGGATCTCTTTCCTTTCATCCTCTTCTCTGAAACTGTTAATAAACCCTTCAACCGGGCCCAGCTGATCCGCGGATTTTCCAAGAATATCCGCCCATTCATCCAGGAGCAATTTCTTGCCATATTCCTTGAACTTCTCATCCCAAGCCTGAAAGATTGTCGTCTCCGTATCCAGGATCAAACCATCAAAATCAAATAACATTCCTTGCAGAGGTGTTTGTAACTTCATAATCGTGATTATACAGGATATCCTGATCTCGTTAACCTTACAGTAGTATAATTAAATTGATCATCCCAAATTTTCATACTGGACCAACATCATGGTGAAACAGCTTCAACTGATCATCCGCTTAATGAAGGATAAAAGGGTTCATCCCCTGATCAAAGTGCTGCCATTTTTATCTTTAATTTACTTGGTCTATCCCGATTTTGTACCAGGCCCTTTTGATGATGCTGTTGTCGTCGGTTTGTTTATGCAGTTCTTTATGAGCCTTGTCCCTGACGATCTGATTGAGGAACACCGCTACGAACAAGAAGTCGAGAGGACAAAGACAGACCAGGAAGACACTGTCATTGAAGGAGAATTCTGGGAAGAATAAAACCTTCCTTAAAAAAAGAAACTCCCCAACCGGGGAGTTCTCATTTTTCGTTTTAGTCTAGAAAAAATCCTCTTCGTCATCCCCGTCGTCAAATTTAATTTCAAATTCAATATCTTCGCGGTCCTGCCTGACCCATAATTGGATCAAGTCCCCGTCCTCTGTTTCCTCAGAGTGGGCAGCAATGATGGTAATTTCGTCTATAAGACCAGTTTCCGTGCGATATTCAAGCACAACAGGATCGTTTTTGTTCCAGGCCTTGGTGCAGCGATCTACAAGAGAATAGCCATCAAAGGCCCGCAGCTCCGTATAATAGGTATCATACTGACCTGGGCTTTCAG
>Ga0180434_10010112_pt1 | contig 10158 bp, 10 predicted proteins | sample SS_ome_7_FD_132453 | JGI IMG/M metagenome (GOLD analysis project Ga0180434, IMG submission 132453) | Hypersaline lake sediment archaeal communities from the Salton Sea, California, USA - SS_1_D_2 metaG | ecosystem: Environmental > Aquatic > Non-marine Saline and Alkaline > Hypersaline >... | reverse complement strand
TCGCGGGGGTGTCAACGGAGTGAAGGCGGGCGAATGGGAAGGCGCAGGTTGATGCTTACCCCCTGGTGGAGCTGAAGTGTATGGGGCCGCGGGCCGAACAGTGACACGGACGGCGGGGTAGAAACCACGTGGAGGGTGCGTGATGAACGGAGGGAGAGCGGAGGCCGGTTCGGGCCTCGTATGGGCGATCGACCTTGGGGGCACGAACACGAAGTTGGGGATCGTCGCGGCGGGGGGTGAGGTGATCGGGGAAGAGTCGTTTCCTACGAGGCCGGAGCGGAGCGGGGGGAGTTGGGTGGAGGAGGTGGGGGCGGCCTTGCGGGCGATTGGGGGGCGGGAGGGAGTGGATGAGGGATCGGTGTGCGCGGTGGGGATCGGGGCGCCTGGGCCGCTGAGCGCGAAGGAGGGGGTGCTCACGAATCCGGTGCCGAACCTGCCGAAGTGGCGGGGGTTCGCCATCTGCGCCGCGCTCTCGGAGCGGCTGGGGAAGCCCGCGTATCTCGACAACGACGCCAACGTGGCGGCGCTGTCGGAGCAGTGGCTGGGTGTGGCGAAGGGGAGCGAGAATGTGGTCGTGTTGACCCTGGGCACCGGCATCGGAGGCGGCGTCATCGCCGAGGGACGGCTGCTGCACGGGTTCTCGGGGAATGCGGGGGAGCTGGGGCATATCTCGATCGACCACGACGGGCCGGAGTGCGCCTGCGGGAGCCGGGGATGTATCGAGCTGTACGCCTCGGCGGGGGCGACGGTGGAGCGGTACCGGCGGAAGTTGGAGGAGGCGGGGCGGGAGGCCGAGGGAGAGATCACAGCGGAGGGGGTCTTCGAGGCGGCGGAGGCGGGCGACGAGCTGGCGAAGGCGACCTTCGCCGAGGTGGGGTATTGCCTTGGGGCGGCGGTGGGCAGCATCGTGCATGCGTTCAACCCGGAGATGGTGGTGGTGGCCGGGGGGATGGCGGAGGCGGCGCGGTACTTCCTGGGGATGATCCGGTCGGTGGTGAAAGAGCGGACCTATTCCGATCTGCAGGTGGGCCTGCGGATAGAGGTGTCGCCGTTGGGCGACAGGATGGGGCTGCTGGGGGCGGCGCGGCTGGCGTTCATGGCCGCGGGCGGGGAGTGACGGAGGAGGAGGGTCGAGCGATGAAGGGCGCGGATGTCCTACAGGTGTCGGTGTCGCAGCAGCACTGGGCGCAGAGCGTCGAGCGGAATGTTCGGCGGACGTTGGAGCATATCGAGGTTGCGGCGGCCGAGGGGAGCGATGTCATCCTCTTCCCCGAGGCGAACCTGACGACGTATGACTTCCCCTACGTGGTGGGGCTGGAGCCGGCGGAGGTGGAGCGCGCGCTGGCGCAGGTGCAGGAGGCGGCGCGCGCGGCCGGGCTCACCGTCATCTGCGGGACGATCCAGCGGCGAGGCAAGCAGGAGAAGCTGCTGAACCTGGCGCACGTGATCGACCCGGGGGGCGAGATCGCCTACGAGTATGCGAAGATCCAGATGGCGGGGCAGGACGAGCAGACGTACTGCCGGCCGGGCAACAAGCTGGCGCTGTTCGAGGTGAAGGGATTTCCGGCGACGATGGTGATCTGCCGGGACGGTCGGCACCCGGAGCTGTACCGGCTGCCCGCGATGGCGGGGGCGCAGATTCTCTTCCACCTGTCATCCTCGACGGAGACCATCGAGGCGCTGTGGTGGAAGCGCTCGGCGGGACGGGCGACGCAGCCGGCGGGGCCGAATGCCTCCATCTTCCACTGCTGCGCGAACACCGTGGGGCAGGATCATGGGGGGAAGCAGTCGTCGTCGGGCGGGTCGTTCATCAAGCACCCGACGGGGCTGTCGCTGGCCGAGGCGGACTGGAACAGCGAGTGCGTCATCACCGCGCGCCTCGACATGACGGCCGCCGACAGGCGCTATGCGCGGGCGAGCGCCGAGCACCCGGAGTTCCTGCGGCCGTACTATGAGAAGATGATCGACGACCTCCGCGCCCGCAAGGACGAGCGGCCGGAGTAGTGCCCAGAGACGGCGAGGCGAGGAGAGCAGGGAATGCAGTGGATCGACGTGCTGAAGGACATGGTCAGCGTGGAGAAGGTGGTGAGGCAGGGGACGCAGGTCGTCCTCATCATCGCCATTTCGTGGGTCCTCTACGTGGTGCTGCGGCGGCTGATCGGGACGGGGGTGGCGACGGCGAGCAAGCGTATCGAGGAAGAGGCGCACCGGCAGCGGGTGACGACGCTGGTGCTGCTGATCGGGAGTGTCCTCAAGTACGTCATCATCTTCTTCGCCGGCATGATGATCTTGCAGCGGGTGGGGCTCGACCCGACGCCGATCCTGGCGGGGGCCGGCGTGGTGGGCCTGGCGGTGGGGTTCGGCGCGCAGAACCTGGTGCGGGATGTGGTGTCGGGGTTCTTCATCATCATGGAGGGGCAGTACGCGGTGGGAGATCTGGTGGAGATCAACGGGATACTCGGGCGGGTGGAAGAGGTGGGGCTGCGGGCGACGAAGCTGCGGGACCCGAACGGGCAGCTCCGGTACTTCTCGAACGGCGGCATCTCGACGGCGAACAACTACACCGAGGATTACGTCGCCTATGTCGTGAACATCCCCCTTCAGCCGCAGGCGCCGGCCGACCCGGCGGGGTTCGCGGAGGGGGTGTTCAAGGATTTCGAGCGGGAGTTCCGCGTGTTCGTCGAGAAGCCGGCGGTGGGATCGGTGGAGACGCTGCCGACCTACTCGCGAGTGCTGAGGGTGCGGGTGAACGCCATCCCCGGCCGGCACACTATCGTGGAGCAGAAGCTGCCGGCGCGAGTGACGGCGGCGTTGGATCGGGCGGGACACGCGCTGCCCGCGGGCACGGAGGTGACGTGCTCGCTGCTCTTCCCTGCTCCCGGCGGCAGGACCTGAGAGCGACGCCCGCGCTACGCGACGTCGGGGGCGGCCTGCGGGGCTGAGCCGGCGGGGCGGGGCCGCACCTCTATCGGCTGACGGTGGGCCTTGATCGCCTCTTCCGCGGCGAGTCGGATCTCCTCGAGCTCTTTCTCGCGCCCTGCATCGGACTTTGCCGCGCAGAGGGCGAGGCTCAGGTTCATGGTGGCCATGATGTCGGAGAGGAGGCAGCGGATACGCCCCGTCGCTTCCTCGGCGTGGGAGACCTCATTCCTGAGCTTCAGGCAGTCCTTGAGAGCGGCGCGGTGGAGCCGCCCGATGAGGATGACCCCGATGAGACCGGGCAGTGCGACGATCGCGATCCCGATGTAGTAGGCGACAAGGCCGCCCGTGGCGTTTCCGAGCATGGTTCCTCATTCACCTCAAAAGAATGTGTTCCAGTTCGGCCCCGTGTCTCTAGGGTACAGCCGCCTGACGCTCCTCGCAATCGCCTAAGAGAGTGACAGCCCATGCCCCGAAGATACTACGTATTGCGGGTGAAACGTGGAAAGAAAAGATAGCGATGGTTCGGGGGAGGGGGAGCGATTTCCCGGAGTCGAGAAGGGAAGCAGGCTCCCTGCGTGAGCCTGGAAGGCGGCGATGAGCAAGGAACGACAGGCGGCGAAGAGGCGCAGCGGCGGCGTTCAGTCGGTCAGAGCGACCATTATCGACGATCAGCTCGTGTTCCGAATGGGCCTGCGTCTCTATCTGACGGAGGTGATGCCCGAGATCCGGGTGGTTGGGGAGGCGGAATCGGTGGCGGCGGGCGTCTCGCTGGCAGAGCGGGAGGCGCCGGATCTGATATTGATGGACGGCTTTCTCGGCGACGCCCGGGTGGACGAGGCGCTCGGAGAGCTGCGGGAGAAGCGGCTGGAGTGCCGGATCGTCGTCCTTGTGAATTACTCCGACCCGAAGAACCTGGCGCTCGCGGCGAGCGCGGGGGCGAACGGGTACATGCTGAAGACCCTGCCGCCGGCGCAGATCGTGGAGGCGCTGAGGTCGGTGATGAATGGGAGTACGTGGATCCAGCCGGAGCTGATGCAGCAGCTCTACTCGGAGTTCGCCAACGGTCCGCAGGCGGGCGAGGCGGACGCCACGGCCGACGTCGACCTGACGCCGCGGCAGATCGAGGTGCTCAAGCTCGTGGCCCAGGGGCTGAGGAACTCCGAGATAGCCAATCACCTGACCATCAGCGAGCAGACGGTGAAGACACACGTGGCCCACCTGCTGGAGAAGCTGGGTGTGGCGAGCCGGCTTCAGGCGGCGCGGTACGCCATTAGCAAGAAGTTAGTGGACGCATAAAAACCGCTGTCAAAACCGCCGGCCCCGGCCTCTGATGGTGCAAAAGCGGTTTTGATTGCGGAGCGCAATCGGTTTTGATAGACGCTCTAAAGCACCACCCAGGCCCTGCCCGCGATAGCGCCGTCACCCCCACGAATCTCTAACAAAACCCCTTCGGGCGATGGCTGCGCAGCAGAGAGACCCGCCGCAAACGGCGGAATGTGGGGTTTTGTTAGAGTCTCTAAGGGAGCGGTCTTCCGGAGCGGCGAAACTCCGATCCCTTCTCATCTCCTCCCGACCTGCGCGCGATGCACCCGCGCGCCGGCCGCTAACGGAACCGACGGCGGCGGATGGTGCGAGGGGCTAGCTGATGAGCTACGCGCCCGCGCCCCACATCAGGCGGCCCTCCCGCCGCGAGAGCTGCTCTTCCAGCACCTGTGCCACCTGGGCGTGAGTGACCAGGTCCAGCTCCACAAGGATCTGCCCGAGTCGCTTCCCGGTGCCCTGCTGATAGGCCAGCGCTCGGTCGAGGTCGGCCTGGGTGAGGATGCCGTAGCCGACGAGCATGTCACCGAGGCGGGGAGCCGCGTCGGGATTCCACTGTGAATGCATCTGGGGATCCACGCGCGGGATGCGCGACTGGGTGGCCCCCGCGAGCATGCTCAGGACTCCGAGCAAGGCGGCCAACAGGGCCGTCACCCATTCCAAGGTCCCGCCATCGTACACCGCGGAGGCGAGCAGGATACCGGACACCCCGAGGAGCACGGCCCCCAGGGCCAGATAAGGCCGAGACATGAGAAACCTCCCGTTATCGCTAAGGCTTGGTCCCCCGCCACCGCTGCAGCGCCGCTCGATTTCCCTGGGGCCCGTCTGGCGTCACGAAAGCGCGAGACGGGACGGTCGCGGTATCATGGCCCCATTCTTCCATAATTAAGCGCAGACTCTTAGTAGAGAGATGACGCATGGGTTAGCAAGAACAGTGGCGGAGGGTCTGGCGCGCAGGCGGCTGGTGGGTCAGCGCTCCGGCGCGCGGACCACCTGCCCGGATTGCTCCAGCGACTGCTGGAGCTTCTCCACATCCAGGGTATGGAAGTCGCCGCCGTCCTCTTTCGCCTGAACCGCGGCGAGGCCGCAGGCCAGGCCGAGGTTCATCATGACGGGCTCCATGCGGAGGGTGCCGTAGCCGGCATGGGTGGCGCTCATGCAGACCGGAACGAGGAGGTTGCGCGGCGACTTCGGCAGGAGCGCCCGGTAGGGGATCTCGTAGGGCCGGGCCGAGCACATGAAGAAGCCCTCGGGCGCGGGCGTGGGCTGGCCGACCTGGTACCACTGGGTGGCGTGGGAGTCGATGGGGAAGCTGCCGACGGCGACGGAGTCGGGCTTGCGGCGGTCGCGGCGGGCGTCGTGCTCGGTGAAGACGTGCTCCCCGACCAGCCGGCGCGCCTCGCGGACGTAGAGCTGCTCCGGCCAGCCGCCGCGGCAGGCGAACTCGTCCTTGCAGAGGCCGAAGGCGGTGGCCTCCGCTCTCAAGTCCGACGGAACTGAGCGGTCGTTTTGGAGAAAGTAGAGAAGCCCCCACTGGTAGTCGCGGTGCTGCTCGGAGATCGAGCGGCGCTGCTCCCAGGAACCCTCGGGGTAGTCATCGTTGGCCTCGATGAAGTCCATGGACTGCCAGCAGAAGCCCCAGTTATTGACATCCCACTTGCCGTTGGGGAGCGGGCCGAGAAGGAGGACGTCTTTGAGGCGGCGGGGGGCGGCCGCGAGGTACTGCTTCAGGAGATCGTAGCGACAGGGGTCGTAATCGGCGGGGCGCTCGATGGGGAGGCGGCTGGCAGGGTCGTCGGTGACGGTGAGTCGGAAGCAATAGGCCTGGACCCGGCGGTCGCCCTCCCCGGTGCCGTGATCGGTGGCGCGGCCCTTGCCGGGGTCCCAAAAGAGGTGGCCGGCGTACTCCTCTTCGTACTCGCTGTGGGGCTCGCGGCCGGTGCGGTAGTCGCAGCCGGCGGCGGCGAGGAGATCGCCCTCATAGCTGGCGTCGATGAAGAAGGAGGCGGATGTGCGCGCGATGCTATCAGGGCCGGAGAGGGTGATCTGCTCGACGCGGTCCTCTCCCACCTCGACCGTCGACAGTGCCCGCCTTAGGCAGATCTCGACGCCGGCTTCCTGGACCATTTCAGTGAGGATATCGAGGGCGACGTGGGGCTCGAAGCGCTGGCCTTCAAGGCAGTCGTTCGCCTGTTGGGAGCCGGGGCCGTAGTGCTGCTCGTAATACCCGACCACGCGGTCCATGAACTCGCGGAAGAGGCCGCCGACCGTCTCCGGGCGGCCGAGGTCCGTTCGGGAGAGGCCACCTGTCACCATCCCGCCGATCTGCCCGAGCGGCTCGGCGACGAGCACGCGCAAGCCCCGGCGCGCGGCGGCTATCGCCGCGCCCAGACCGGCGGGGGATGCGCCGTAGACGAGTAGGTCGTAGGCCGGGTCCGAATCGGTCGGCCCCGTCACCTCCACCCCTCCCTCATCACGAACTCATCCATGGGAATGCGGCCTTCGGTATCGGTGAAGGGGTCGCCCTCGGGATAGCCCAGCGGTGTGAGGGCGACGACGTTGATGTCGTCGGGAAGCTTGAAGAACTGCTTGAGCTTGGCGTTGCTGAACGACCCGATCCAGCAGGCGCCGAGGCCTTCGGCGCGGGCGGCGAGCGTGAGGTGGTCGACGGCGATGGAGACATCGACGATCATGGCGTAATCGCCCATCCACTCGCCGCGGTTGTACTTGAGGTCTCTCCCGACGGCGCAGACCACGACGGGCGCCGTGGCGATGAAGGCCTGATCGTGGCAGAGCGGAACGAGTTGCTCTTTGATATTGGGGTCCGTGACCGCGATCAGCCGCGTGGGCTGGCGATTGCTGCCGGAGGGCGCGATGCGCGCGGCCTCCAGCACGCGGTCGAGCACCTCCTGGGGAATGGCATCGGGGCGATAGTGGCGGACGGCGCGCCGGGTGCGCATGATGGTGTAGATGTCCATCGAGTTCCCTCCACAAAGACGGCGGTTCGAGTCGCTCACAATGCTACCACAAATTGGCGAAGACGATGCCGATGGCGACGAGGCCCGCGCTGAGAAGAAGCGCCGGGGTGAGCGGCTCGCCGAGGACCAGCGCGCTGAGCATGACCCCCACCACCGGTGCGATGAACCCGAAGATAGCGACGAGGCTGGCGGAGTAGCGCCGGATGAGCCAGGTCCAGACGCTGAAGCAGAGGGCGCCGATGAAGATGCCCTGGTAGACAACGGCGCCGACGCTGAGGGCGTCCGGGCGGGCCTGGGCGAGGCCTTCGAAGGCGAAGCTGAAGAGCACGAAGGCGGCGGCCCCGGCGAACATCTCGTAGAGCACGACGCGCCCGGGGTGGGCGCGGGCGACGGCGTGTTTGGTGACGACGACCTGGGCCCCGAGGATGATGGCGCTGGCGAGCTGGATGAGGTCGCCGAGAAGATTCGTGCCGCGCCAGGCGCCCCAGTCGCCGGCGAAGAGGACGACGATCCCGGAGAAGGCGGCGACGAGGGCGGCCGCCTTGCCGAAGCTGGCGCGGTCGCCGGGGATGAGGAAGTGGGCGAAGGCGACAACGAAGAAGGGATATGTGTTGAGGATCACGCTGGAGTGGCTGGCGGTTCCCCAGTAGACGCCGAGGGTGAAAGTGGCGATCTGGGTAACGAAGATCGCGCCGATGGCGGCGAGCCAGGGGAGTTCGCTGCGGCGGGGGCGGAGGTCGACGCCCGTCGCGCGCAGCCAGATGGCGACCCCGATGGTGGCGATGGTGAAGCGAATGCCGGATGCCCCGATGGGAGGCAGCCCCTGCAGGGCGAGCTTGAGGGCGACGGGATTCGTGCCCCAGAGGGCGTTGACGATGGTGGCGAGGACGATGGCGGCCGCCCCCAGGCGGGCGGCCGAGAGCGCTACCACCTGAGGCGTGTTCGCACTGTCGGGGGAGATCTCTGTCATGATAGAAGGCTCGACCGCCGAGATTCCCCAGCGGCCGAACACTTCAAAATTCCTCTTCGAGGCGTGGCATCCCTGCGAGGCGAGGAGCTTTGGGGGGGATCGGCGAAGCGAGGGATGTCCGGACGATGGGGGGCCGGACGCTCTTATGCAGGAGGAGACGCGTGGCAGAACCTCGCCCAGTCGAGCCGAATGAGATCGAAGACCTGGCGGAGGTGATCGGCACCATCTTCAGGCTCGACGATCATTATTCGAGAGAGTACATGGTCTCGCAGCTCAAGCGCCCGCTTGCCCTCCGCGACGCGCTCGTCGTCTGCGACGACGGAAAACCGGTCTCGCACATCCGGACGGCCTATTCGACGGTCTCGGTCTGCGGCTGCAAGTTCAAGGTGGCGAGCATCGGCTGCGTGGGCACGGTCGAGGCCTACCGAGGCCGGGGATACGCGGGGGCGATCCTGGAGATGTCTCTCCGCCAGATGGAGAAGAAGGGCGCCAAGGTCCTGATCGTCTCGGGGAGTCGAGGCCTCTACCGACGGGCCCACTGCGTGCCGGCGGGGCGGACGCTGACGGCGACGCTCCGGCCGGGCGATCTCGAGGAGTCCCCGTCGGGCATATCGGTGCGGCGGGTGGGCCCGGAGGACTGGCCGCTGCTGGCTCCCTTGCAGCAGGCGGAGAGCGTGCGGTTCGCTCGGCCGCTGGACTTCCTGTCGAAGCGCCCGTTCTGGTGGGACTGCGACTTCCCGGAGCTGTGGCTGGTGGAGCGCGAGGGGGAGCCTGTGGCGTATGTGGAGATGACGCGGGAAGGGCGGGAGAGCGTGTCTGTGCAACGGCGGCTCGTGTGGGAGTACGCCGGGGCGAGGGCGGGGCTGCTGGCGGGCCTGCCCGCGATCTTCCGGGAGAGCGGAGTCGCGGAGATTCACCTCAAGGTGTTGGGGCACGACCGTGAGATGGAGTATCTGCTCGGGCGGAGGGGAGTCGCTCTGAAGGAAGGGACCTTGGGCGGGACGCACCGGCTGATCGATCTGCCGGGGCTGATGCAGAAGCTGCGGCCCTACTTGCGGGAGCGGCTGGAGTCGCGGGACGTACGGATGCTGTCGTTCGACCAGGCAGGCGATCGGTGCATCTTCGCCTATGGGGAGGAGCGGCTGGAGTGCGGCATTGGAGAAGCGACGGCGCTGGTCCTGGGCGGCCCAGCCGCGCCGGAGGTCTCGGGGGACCTGGGTCGGGTGCTGTCGAGAGTGCTGCCGGTGCCGTTCCCCATGCCGGGGTTCGACTACATTTGAGGGAGCGAACCAGGCTTGACAGCGGGGGCGCGCGGTTCTAGGATACGCGTGATGGGTGAGTGGCGGAATTGGTAGACGCGCAGGACTTAGAATCCTGTGGTTAATAGCCATCCGGGTTCGACTCCCGGCTCGCCCACCAATACGTTGCGCCGTAGGAAGTCAGGAGCAACTCCCCCTCCCCCGAAGCGCCGTGCGCTGCAATCACTGTCAATACGCTGCCTGTCCGGCACGGACCCCCAGCCGCGCTATCTTCCATGCCCTGGCCCCTGCCTGCCGTTGTTTGCAGGCGATGCAGAGCCCGACCGTGGGGCTGGATCGGTCGCCGAGTTCCCTCTGAACTCGCTCGCCGAGAGGTACAGAGCCAATCGGCGCGCCGCATTCCGCGCAGCGCGCCAGCCGGACCCGGTTGCCAAACGGCGCGATCTCGATTTCGTCACCGCTCACTCGGACCTCGATGGCTCCGACCGGACAAACGGCCGCACACGCGCCGCACCCGATGCACTTCTCTGAGGGTTCCAGAAACGGAGTCGTCAGCGCTCGGTCGACACCCCGATTGGCGAACGATACCGACGAGGCATGGATCACGTCCCGGCACACGGCGACACACAGCCCGCAGAGAATGCATTTTCCCTCCGCCGGCCCAATCGTCGGGAAGCGCGACTCGTCCACCCCCATCGACGCGCCCAGC
>Ga0180434_10010111_pt1 | contig 10160 bp, 6 predicted proteins | sample SS_ome_7_FD_132453 | JGI IMG/M metagenome (GOLD analysis project Ga0180434, IMG submission 132453) | Hypersaline lake sediment archaeal communities from the Salton Sea, California, USA - SS_1_D_2 metaG | ecosystem: Environmental > Aquatic > Non-marine Saline and Alkaline > Hypersaline > Sediment... | reverse complement strand
TTGCGGCTGAGTTATGGAGAAACGGTGCCGAGCATCGCCTCCTTGCCAGATATGGCTGCACGCACGGTGCTGGTCGATGGCTTTTCCAAGACGTATGCCATGACGGGCTGGCGGTTGGGCTTTGGCGTGATGCCCGAGTCGCTGGCGACAAAGATTGGTTTGTTGCTCACCCACTCGGTGGGCTGCACGGCCACCTTTACCCAACTGGCAGGGCTGGAGGCAGTGCTTGGCCCTCAGGAAATGGTGGACGCCGTGTGCGCCGAATTTAAGCGGCGTCGCGACTTGATCGTGGAGGGGCTCAACGCGATCCCGGGCGTCCATTGCCCGCTGCCCCGGGGAGCGTTTTACGTCTTTCCCAACGTCCAGGCCTTTGGCCGGTCGTCGGCAGAACTGGCCGATTATTTGTTGCAAAAAGCCGGCGTAGCGGTGCTGCCCGGTACGGCCTTTGGCCGTGGCGGAGAAGGCCACCTACGGCTGTCCTACGCCAACTCTTGTGCAAACATCAAAAACGCCTTGGCACGCATCGCACGCGCCTTGGCTGCGCTGTCACGTTAACTTTTCACGCTAGGGCAGGCGTCGGTTTTTGCCCTAGCAGCCTCTTTGGCATGTATATCAAGTCCATTAGCAGTTGGACAGAGAGTAGGGAGGGATTTCCAGACTTGCATTTCTTGACACAAAGTCAAGGTCTACGATATAATAATGGGGTCTAGAGAAGCTGCATGTCGCCCACTGTCAAGCCTCAAAGATTGGGCGGCTATTGCATATCCCCCTTGGTGTTGCAGAGACGCCCTGCGTGCCGCTTTCTCGTGTACCTCATTGTTGTGCCAATCGTTCTGTCTCAATTCTTGCAAGTTACTTTTCGTATGATATCCCATATAGATTAGCCACTTTTGCCACGATAGGTTTACCATCATCAACACTGCCGGCACCAAGCTAGATGGTTAACTTGATGCCTGCCAAGCGTCTGGCATCTATCGCGATCTTTTGACCTTTTCAAATGCAAGACAATCAGTACCCGCGCTGACCGTGCCCGTACTGACCGTAGGGTCAGTAGGGTCAGTGGAGGAAAACGAAAGGAGGTGTTCTTGGTAAAGTTCTTTGAGTAATTGCCCCATTAACGGGGTAGAGGAAACCGTTCATCTTTGAACAAGTAGACTCAGAGGAGGAGTACCTGATGGAGATTATCAAGCGTAAGCAGCACAAAGAAGCTCATGCCTATATCCCCGAGTTAAAAGAACTCTATCGTGCGGGGCGGATTACCCGACGTGAGTTCCTGCGCAACGCGACCTTGCTGGGGATGTCCCTGGCCGGCGCCAGCACTTTTCTGTCCGGCTGTGGTGGTGACGAGGAAGAGCCCACAGCCAAGCCCGAGGCGACCAAAGCGCCCGAACCGGCGGGTGGTCCTGTACGTGGTGGGACCATGCGCGTCGCTTCCCAGGTGCAAAAGGTCACCCACCCGGCCCAGTTCTCCTGGGTATCACCGTCCAACCAGTTGCGCCAAGTCGCTGAATACCTGACATACACCGACGGCGATAATGTCACCCATCCGTGGTTGTTGGAAAGCTGGGACGCCAGCGACGACCTCAAGACCTGGACCTTGAACCTGCGCCAGGGCATCAAGCACAACAACGGCGACGATTTCAACGCCGATGACGTGATCTTTACCTTTGGCGAGTGGCTCAACGAGGACGTCGGCTCTTCGATGTTGGGGCTGCTGTCCTATATCAGCGCCAATGGCGTCGAAAAGGTCGATGACTATACAGTCAGGCTAAACCTCGATCGGCCCGAGATCGCCGTGCCGGAGCACTTGTTCCACTATCCGGCCCTGGTGTTGAACCATCGCACCTTTGAAGGCGACTTTTTGAAAGCGCCGCACGGCACGGGCCCCTATACGCTGGAAACATACAGCGAGGGCGAGCGCGTGTTGCTCAAGCGCCGCGAGGACTATTGGCAAAACGGCGCTGACGGCAAGTCGTTGCCCTACCTGGATGCGATGGAATTCATCGACATGGGCGAAGAGACCTCGGCCTGGATCGCCGCGGTCCAGGCGGGAGAAGTTGACCTGCTGGACCTGGGAGACCTGGGCGGCACCGACATCTATCTGGCGTTGAAGGACAATGCGGACGTCAACGTAGTCCCGGTGCCCACCGCGCAGACGCGTGTCATGCGCATGCGGGTGGACCTGGAGCCTTGGACCGACAACAATGTGCGTATGGCGCTCAAGTTGTGCCAGAACCGGGAAAAGATCCTCAACCTGGCTTACTTTGGTGAGGGCCTGCAAGGGCAAGACGTGCACGTCGGCCCGATGCATCCCGAGTATTGTGAGAAGCCGATCCCGGCCTATGATCCCGAGAGAGCCAAGCAATTGCTGGCCGATGCGGGCTATCCCGATGGGCTGGACGTAGAGATCAGCGTTGGCAGTGGCTGGCCCGACGTCGTTTCCTACGCCGAGATACTCAAAGAGGATGCCGCCGCGGGTGGCTTTAACATTACCCTCAACGCGATGCCCAACAGCCAGTACTGGGAGCAGTGGACCGAGGTTTCGCTGGGCATCACCCCCTGGACGCATCGTCCTTTGGGCACGATGGTGATGACGCTGGGATACACCGCCGACGAGGATGGCAACCCGGCTTCCTGGAACGAGTCTCGCTGGGTGGATCAAGAGTTCAATGAACTGATGAACCAGGCCAACGGCACATTGGATGTGGAAAAGCGACGCGCGATCTTTTGTGACATCGAGCAGATCATGATGGATCGTGGGCCGATCGGCATCGCCTACTGGCGCAACGTCTGGTTCGTGTACACCAAGGCCTTGCACGACGTTCCCGGACATCCCACCTTCTACATGATGTTTAACGAGGTGTGGAAGGACGCCTAAGGCTGCTGGCCCCGACCCACTTGGTGATTCACCACCTACACAGCCTGGCGCTACCTGTGCTGACTGCAGGGTCAGCACGGGTCAGTAAAGACAAGTGCTAGATGCGGTGTAGAACGAGTGGCTAGCCTACGACCCGCGTGCCACCGGTCGTCCCTCGAACGAGGAGACGGCCGGCGGCCGCGGGTGTAGAGGAAAGGAGCATTGCTTATGGCCAAGTTCATCGTGCGAAGGCTGCTACTCATGCTTTTGACGATGCTACTTGTCTCTGTCGCCGTCTTTGTCATCACCGAGGCGGCGCCGGGCAACGTGGCTCGTAACGTGTTGGGGATCCATATCACGCCGGAACAAGAAGCCTCCTTTTTGGCCCAGAACGGTCTGGACAAGCCGATGCTACAGCGCTACTTTTCGTGGCTGGCCGGTACCGATTGGCGGGTCTCAAACACGATTGGCATGTCGGTCAAGCGCATCACCACCGAGGAGGGTTTCACCGAGTGGTGGGCCGTAGAGGATGGGACGGTGATACGGTGGAAGTTGGAGGGCGAAGACTTGATCGCTCAGCGCCGTCAGCCCGATGGGAGCGTGCAAGAGGTCGTCGAGAATGAGCGCTGGCAGGTCAAAGATCCGGCTATAGAGGCCGAACGCCTGAGGGAATATCGCGCTCAGATACTCGAGAATGCCCAACTGTCAGAGGCCGACCGCCAGGCCATCCTCCAAGAACTGGACCGCATCCTCGGGATTTTGGAAGGCCAAGATCAATCCCAGGCGACATTGCTCGCAGCGTTGGCGGCGCCTGAAGCGGCGTTGGAGACCATGATCGACGCCGAAGCGGCGCAGAGCAAAGAGACCGTGCAGCAGGTGGCTAAAGAGGTCGCCAAGCAAGACAATCTGATACAGGCTTTCCTCGTCCATCGAGACTTGTCTGCTCCTACAGCGGACCAAATCGATCAGCAGAGCCTGCAGACCATGGCACGGCGTCTCAACCAGGCCGCTGAAGCAATTCAAAGTCTAAACCCGGGGCTGGCTGACCAGTTGGCGCAAGCCGCCGAGCACTTGACGGCCAAGGACGCAGCGGCGGCCCGTGAGGTCCTGGATGGTGCGGCTCAAACGCTTGATGCGCTGCTCGGTGGCATGGGAGCTTTTGTGGACGCCTTGGAGTCGGGCAATTACCGGCAAGCTGTAGGCATCTTGCGCGATCTGTCCGACCCAGCCCAGATACCGCTGGACTCTGCCCGTTTGGCAGTCTTGCCCGACACGCTTGAAAGTGTGGCAGAAGCGCTGGAAGGAGCCAACCCAGAATTTTCAGAGACGTTACTGGGAGCTGTCGAGAGCCTGCGAGCGGGCAACACCGGGGAAGCACGCCAGACCATTGGGGCGGCGGCAGACATCCTGGAGGAGTTTGGAGAGACGATCGCCCGCGGAGACGCTGCAGGACCGGCCCGCGTGGCCAGGAAGTTCTGGGGCATCGACACACAAAACCACGCCGTCCGCTGGGAAAAAGGGACCGACAAAGAAGTGTGGCGGTTGGTCCCCGGGTCAGGCTGGTTGGCGACCAGCGGTGGTCCAGTAGAATACATCCCTTTGCAAAAAGGGCTAATCCGGGGCGACCCTGGGCTATCATTGCGTACCGGTCGCCCGGTGGCTGACTTGTTATTCACACGGCTGCGCAACTCGTTGATACTGGCCGGCATCGCCTTTGTGATCGTAATGCCGTTAGCCTTGGTCATGGGGTTGATCGCCGGGTTAAACGAAGGCAAGCTGTTAGACCGCATCCTTTCGATCGGTGGTATGATGTTCTCTGTGACGCCCGAGTTTGCCACCGGCATCTTTTTGATCCTCATCTTTGCTTCCTGGTTAAAGTTGGTGCCGGGCGCGACCGTGTTTGGCGAGGACGCACCCTGGACGCGGCCGGATATGCTGGTTTTACCCGTGCTGACGCTGACGCTGGTAGAGTTGGGCTATGTGTTGCGCATCACCCGTGCCAGTATGGTGGAGGTAATGAAGGCCCCTTATATTCGTACCGCTTTCCTCAAAGGGTTACCCTATCGGCGCATCGTAGTCAAGCACGCCCTGCGCAACGCCTTGATGGCGCCCATCACCGTCATCATGTTACACGTCAACTGGCTGTTAGGGGGCATCGTCGTCGTCGAGGTCATTTTTGGCTATCCTGGCCTGGGCAGCTATTTGCTCAGCTCGGCGTTGTTCAAAGACTTTAACGCCATTGAGGGCGGTGCGATCATCCTGGTGGCGGTCGCTGTGAGCACCCAGTTGCTGGCCGACATTGTTTACACGTTCCTCAATCCGCGCATCCGCTACGGTTAGGGCGTGATCTGATGACGTATGAGCGATGGGAGATGTGTAACACACGCACCACACTTGAGAGAAGGGAGTGAGTTATGGCGACAAGTGAGCAAACTATAAAAGCGAGCGCTCAGCCGTCGCGCTGGCGGAATGCCTGGGAAAAGATTTCGATCATCTTTGAGTCGAAAATCGCCCTGGTCGGTCTGGTCATCGTCCTCTTTTGGGTCTTGGTGGCCATCTTTGCCCCACTGTTGACCCCGTATAGCCCTACGGAGCAAGACTATACCGCCCAAAATCAAGGCCCATCGGGTGCTCATCCGCTGGGCACCGACAGCCTAGGCCGGGACATCTGGTCGCGGCTGATCTATGGCGCGCGTGTCGTCTTGGTCGTCTTGCCGGTGAGTGAGAGCTTTTGGCTGCCAGGTGGCACGGCGTTGTGGGGGGTCTTTTTGGGGCTCTTGATTGGCTCTACGTTGGGCTTGTTGGGCGGTTACGTTGGCGGATGGGTGGACGAGGTCGTAATGCGCTTGCTAGACGCGATGATGGCTTTTCCCGTGATCTTGTTGTACATGATCATCATCGCCGCCTTTGGCGCCTCGGCCACCAATGTCGTGCTGGCCATCGCCATCGTTGGTATCCCAGGTATCGCGCGCCTGGTCCGCAGTCTGACCCTGGATATCCGCACGCGGGACTATATACGGGCCGCTGAGACCCGGGGGGAGAGCGTATGGTACATCATGTTCGTCGAGATCTTGCCCAACGCGCGCGGTCCCATCATCATTGATGCGATGCTGCGTGTCGGTTATGCCATCTTTGCGATGGGCACCCTGGGCTTTTTGGGGCTCGGCCTGCCGCCACCGTCGCCAGACTGGGGCAGCATGGTCGCCAAGGGGCGTCAGTTCATCCTGTCGGGCAGTCCGTGGGCGGCCTTGTGGCCATCGATAGCCATTGCCTCGCTAGTCGTGGGACTCAACCTGTTTGCCGATGGGCTCAGTGAAGAGTCGCTGCGCTATCAATAAGGAGGAACGGCTTATGACTACACATCGTATGCAGAGTCCAGTTCTAAAACTGGAGGACGTGGCCATTTCTTACGAAACTCGTTATGGTGACATAGAGGCTGTCCGTTCGGTGTCGTTTGAGGTCCCGCGCGCCACGACTTTTGGCATTGTGGGCGAGTCGGGCTGTGGCAAGTCCACGGTGGCCTTTGGCATCGTCGACTTTTTGGGAGCGAACGGCAAGATCGTCGGGGGCAGCATCAAGTTTCAGGGACGCGAGCTGGTGGGGCGCTCTCAGGCCGAGTTGCGCAAGCTACGCGGTGATCAAATCTCTATGGTCTACCAGGACCCGATGCAGGCCTTGAACCCCTCGGTCCGCATCGGCGAACAGTTGGCCGAGGTATTGACGGTCCATCGCGGCATCTCCAAGGACGAGGCCTGGCAAAAGTCCATTGATATGCTGCAACGGGTCTATATGCCCGATGCCGCCAATGTGATGGGACGCTATCCGCATCAGATCTCTGGCGGGCAGCAACAGCGGGTCGTGATCGCGATGGCTTTGCTGAACAACCCGGCATTGTTGATCATGGACGAGCCGACCACCGCCCTGGACGTGACCGTCGAGGCGGCAGTGTTGGACTTGATCGAAGACCTCAAGCGTGACTTTGAGACGGCCATCGTTTACATTACCCATAACTTGGGCGTGGTTGCCCGGGTGTGTAACTATGTGGGGGTGATGTATGCCGGTGAGATGGTCGAGACCGCCGCTATTGAGGACGTCTATGGCAAACCGCAGCATCCCTATACGCAGGGGTTGATGCGCTGCGTGCCCAAGCTGGGCACGACCAAAGAGAGCAGCCGCTTATACCCCATTCGGGGGCGGGTGCCAGCGCCCAAGGACAGGCCTAAAGGCGCTTGTATCTTTGCCCCACGTTGCGACTATGTGACGGACAAATGCCAGAATGAGCGACCGTTGCTGCGAGAAATCAGGCCAAAGCACAGCGCACGCTGTTTTTACTCAGAGCAGATCGATGCCGGCACCTGGCAACCACCGAAAGGGTTAGTGCCAGAACTGGCCTCCGAGGTAGAACAAGAACGCCAAGAACCCATCCTGCAGATAAAAGGGCTCAAGACCTATTATGAGCAGGAATCCAAGTCGATGCTCAGCCTGGTGGGAATGGGTGAGAAACAGTACGTCAAGGCCGTGGACGGCATCAGCTTACAGGTGCCACCCGGCAAGACGTTGGGCGTCGTAGGCGAGTCCGGTTGCGGCAAGAGCACTTTGGCCAAGACCATCATCGGCCTAGAGACGCCTTCGAACGGGAGCGCCGAGTTCCTTGGATTTGACATCGCCCAAGGCGTCTCTGAGCGTGACCAACAGTTGATCCAAGAGTTGCAGATGGTCTTTCAGAACCCGGATTCGACGATGAACCCTTCATACAGCGTAGGGCATCAGATCTCTCGCCCGCTGCAGCGTTTCAAAACCGTGCCGTCCAATCAGGTGCGTGAAGAGGTAATCCGGCTGCTGCACGCTGTGCGGCTAGATGGCAGCTATTATGACCGCCTACCTCGGCAGTTGAGCGGCGGTGAGAAGCAGCGGGTGGGCATCGCACGGGCCTTTGCCAGCCGGCCTGACCTGGTGTTGTGTGACGAACCCGTTTCAGCGCTCGACGTGTCGGTGCAAGCCGCGGTGCTTAACCTGTTGCTAGAGATTCAGCGCGAGCACGGCACAACAATGTTGTTTATCGCGCATGACCTCAGCGTGGTGCGCTTTTTCTCAGACTATGTGGCCGTGATGTATCTGGGACACATTGTAGAGATGGGGCCTGCCGAGGCCATCTATGCGCCGCCTTATCATCCCTACACCGAAGCGCTCCTCTCGGCTGTGCCGATCCCTGATCCCACGGTGGCGCAGAAGCATATCCGGTTAGAGGGCACTGTGCCCAGCGCGATGCACCCGCCCAGCGGCTGTACTTTTCATACGCGCTGCCCACGCCGGGCGATGCTGCCCGACGGTGGCAAAATCTGTGAGACGCAAGAGCCGCCGTGGCGCTATAATACGGAGGAGCATCGCATCTACTGTCACATTCCGCTGGAAGAGTTGCGCGAGATGGAACCCGTCGTCACCACTGGTTAAGGAGGAGACTGATGTTTGTCAAAGACTATATGACCCGGCATCCTGTGATGATTGACCCCACGATGTCTATCGTTGAGGCCCAGGGCATTATGTCTGAAACCCGAGTCCGGCATCTGCCGGTCGTCGAAGGAGGCAAGCGCCTGGTGGGCTTGATCACGCGCGAGCGCATGCGCATCCCCCCCACCGAGCTGGCCAGTCTGAACGTGTGGGAAATCACCCGCTTTCTGTCCAACCTAACGGCCAAGGACTTGATGATCAAAGGGGAGAACGTCATCACCATCAATCCGGGCGCGACCTTGGAAGAAGCCGCTACGGTCATGGTCGAGCAGCGCATCGGCTGCCTGCCGGTGCTGGAAGAAGATATCGTGATCGGCATCATCACCGAGATCGATATGCTGATCCAACTTGCAGCCTTGCTGGGTGGTGGGGTGCCCGGCGTGCGCGCCACGGTACGCATGCCCAACAAAAAGGGCGAAGTTGCCAAGGCAGTTAGCGCTATCGCTGCACAGGGCTGGGGGATTTATGCCAGCGGCGGCGTCTTTGCGCCCAAGAATCCGGACTTTTGGGATTGCGTCATCAAGGTGCGAGACGTGCCCAAAGAAAAACTGGCAGAGGTATTGTCCGGGATTGAAGGCCAAGAGTTGCTCGACGTGCGAGAGGTCTCCTAGCGCCGCACCGCGATGACCTTGCGTGGGATGGACAGACGCGTTAGAATAGCAAAAGTTCGGCGCCTGTCCGAACCCGTGTTGACCGTAAAGTCAGCACAGGTTCGGATGGGCGTTGTGTTGCAAGCTTGCCGCTGGGCGGCGGGACAAAGGTTTAATGGTTGTACTGACCTTGTGGCCAGCACGGGTAAAAAATTATCACTTGGTGGGAGGACGAAAATGTATACGTTTCAATGGCCGGCCCGTACCTACGTTGGTGCGGGCATTCTGGACAGAATAGGCGAGTGGGTCCCGCCCACAGAAACCCGTAGACGGGCTTTGATTAGCAGCGCGGCCGACGAATGGTGTCAGCCGCTTAATCAGCGTTTGAAGAAATTATTGCTTGATGCTGGATATCAGAGCGCCCAGATCCTTGCTCAGATTGAGCCTAACCCCAGTTGGGACACGGTGCGGCGAGGCGCAGAATTTTGCCGCACCCACGATCTGCAAGCCATCTTTGCGGTCGGTGGGGGGTCTACGATGGACGCTTCCAAGGTGATCGCTATGCAGGCAGGGATTGATTATATCATCACCATTCCCACGACCGCCGGAACAGGGTCCGAACTTAACGAGTGGGGCGTCATCACAGAGACCGAGACCCGCGACAAACAGAGCATCCAGGCGGTTATGCCTAGCTTTGCCATCCTGGACCCCGAGTTGACGTTGACCATGCCACCTCTGGTCACGCTCCTGACCGGGATCGATGCTTTTTGTCACGCGCTCGAATGTTATGTTGGATCGTTAGCCAACCCGATCACCGATGCGTTGGCGTTGATGGCGATAGAAATAACCGCTGGATGGTTGCGCCGGGCTGTGGAGCACGGTGATGATCTTGAAGCGCGGACGGCTATGCTGGAAGCCAGCATGTTGGCCGGGGGCACAATGTTGGGTGCCGGACTGGGCTTGATGCACGGTATCGGCAATATTGCCGGAGGGCTGACTCACGACGCGCACGGGCTGATTCTAGCGCGGCTGCTAGACACAGTCATGGCGTTTAACGAACCGGACATCCCAGCCCTCAAGTTGGCGCGTGTCAAACCTTTCGTGGACACGATCCGGGCGTTGGCACAGGAAAAGTTTGAGGAACTGAACGTGCCCCAAGTACAAGTGCGCGAGGCAGACCTCCCAGAGCTGGCAGAGCGGGCCTT
>Ga0180434_10010109_pt1 | contig 10160 bp, 3 predicted proteins | sample SS_ome_7_FD_132453 | JGI IMG/M metagenome (GOLD analysis project Ga0180434, IMG submission 132453) | Hypersaline lake sediment archaeal communities from the Salton Sea, California, USA - SS_1_D_2 metaG | ecosystem: Environmental > Aquatic > Non-marine Saline and Alkaline > Hypersaline > Sediment... | reverse complement strand
GTTCCGGCTTTCGGCCTCTCGCACCGCGGAGACCAGCGTGCCCTCGGGATCGACGGGCCGGATCAGCCGTAGCAGACTGGCGGCCGGCAGCCGGTAGCCCTGCTGGCCGTTCTCTCGAGGCTGGGAAGCTGTCGCCTGCTGAAACACCCGCCCGTCACGCGACCACTCGCAGCTGAGCCGGCGGCCGCCCCGGTTATCGGCCTCCGGCGTCACAGGGCTGAGACTTGTCTGGGGCGAAACCGGAAGCCGAACCTCAGCAATCTCAAGATCACCCCGGCGGTTCCAGGCCGGCTCCAGCGGGACTGTCACTGTGTGCCGGCCGGCCGCCGGCAGTGGCAGCGTCAGCCGCCGCCGATCGGATGACAGGCTGGCTCGTACCACCCCGCCGTCCAGCCGCACGGGCAGGGCCGCAAAGCGGCTTTCGGTCGGTGCCTGATCGAGCGTGAGAACGGTGGCGGCATCTGACTCAACCAGCAGGTTCAGCCACCAGACATCGGGGGAGCCGTCAGGCCGCCAGCTCCGGCGGGGCTGCGGCTCAACCCGGCAGTCGAGCAGCCGCGTGCCCGGGAGGCCCGCCGCCGTTTCAGCCCCGGCCAGCACCCGGAACAACGGCTGCGGAACCAACGCCGTCAGGCCCTCGTCAACCGGCGTGAAAAATACCCGCAGAGGCTTCTCTTCGGCCGCGGCCGGAACCGGCGACAAAGCGGTCGCCAGCAGGACCAGCCCCCCGATCCCGACCGGCTTGGTAATGCCCCGGAGCCGCAGGATGGCGACGGCGATCACCGCCCAGAGTCCCGACCGGACCATCAGGTCGAGGGGCTGCGGAACCCACAGGGCAGCCACGGCCAGCAGCGTGGCCGCAGCAAGCAGCAGCCAACTGCCACGCCAGGAAACCTGAATGGCCAAACCTGCCGCCACCAACGCCGCGAGGCCTGCGGCGGTGACCAGCGTGAACCGATCGACCAGGAGGAAATAATGCCGTTCATAGCGGCCGGCCGTCGGTACGAACCGGCGGCTGCGGAAGGCCCGGTCGATGCCGCCGTTCCGCCGCTGGCCGGCTGTGAACGTGGCCGCCCGGGCGACGCCACCAACCAGCCGACTCGTCCAATCGGACCGGGCTGCGTCGACCTCACGATAGCCGCGGGCGATAGCGGCGACCGACAGGGCATTCGGGAGCAAGAGCTGCCATTCCCGGAGCAGCGTCGGGGCATCGACCGTCGGGGTGTCGGTGCTCAGCCGCCAGAGCCCGAATCGCGGTATCGCCACGGTGGCGGTTCGCACCAGGATCGTCAGCCGGCGGCTTCCGGACGGCAGAAATATCGGCAGCTCTCCGGTCGGGGCGGCAAGCAACGGCATCCGCTCACCCCCGACCGTGACGCCCAGCAGCCGATGGTCGGCTGGCAGGCTCAGCTGGATGCTGCGGCGGCCATCATTTTCCAGCTCGAAGCTGGTCTCGAATTCAGCCGCGGCAGAGGCGAAGCACCGCACGGTGGTTCGCTCGCGCCAGACCCAGGCCCGGGCGACAGGCCTGGCCGCCACCGGTGCCGGCACCAGCACCGCGGCCGGGTCATTCGCGTTCCCGACGCCCGCCACCCGCATGTCGTAGGCCAGTTCGGCGACCGTCTCGAGGGGAGCATCGCCGTGTCGTTCCCGCGGCGGCAGCTCGGTCAGCCGCCGGTTCTCGACGAGTGGCCGCTCCTGCCCAACCGCCTGCACAATCGTCTCACCGGTGGCTGCGACTGCTGCTTCGACCCAGGCCAGCGGCAGGGGTGTCGGCTCGGTGAAACCGCGGGCCGCGGTGGCCCGCAGGGTTCCGGAGCCGGCCATGGGTGGCGTTATCTCGATGCGATATGAGGCCGCCGCCGGCCAAGGGGTGGCGGCAGGGCCCTCGCGGGCGGACCGGTCAACCGGCTCCAGCCGCCGGGCAAAAACCGTTGCCTCGCCAGCCGCCAGGATCGACCAATCAAGCTCGCCGACGGGCTCAGAAAAATGAACGGTGACCGTGTCAAGCTGCCCCTGCAGGGGCTGGCAGACGAAGCTGTAGGTTTCGTTGAGCCGCTCACCCCGGACGGTGAACCGGGCCTGGGTCTCAACCTCCAGCGGTGGTCTTCGGCGGAGCAGCCGGAACGACCGCGGAGGGGTGAGGGTGCCGGCAGCAACCCGCTGCCGCCAGCTCGTGCCCTCGCTCAGGGCGAGCAGCCGGGGGGGTAACGTCGGCGGGGGCTCGTCACCAACTCCGCCGATCTCCTGCAGGGTCGTGTCCGAACCGGTCTGCAAATCGATCCAGGATCGGCCTGGGGTCTCCCCAACCAGCCGCACCATTTCGACATCGGCCGAGCTGAACCGGCCGCCGGCCGGAATGCCACTGCGGTGCCCCGTGATCCGCAGCCGGAGTTCGCGGTCGGTCGTCACGGCCGTCGGCAGATCGAGAATCAGCCGGTCGCCCCGCCGTTCCCGCACGACCTTCCATTCATACCGCTGCCCCGCTGGCACCGTCGCCTCCCCGCGGGCGGCGGTAATCGCCGGTCGGTCGGGCAAAGCCTCGAGTGGCGAGCCCACTCCGTCGCCGGTCGGCTGACCCAGTGGCTCGATCGAATCGATGAACCAGCCCTCACCGACGATCGCCTCGAGCCGATGGATGCTGCCACGCCGCACCTGAATGTCGCAGGCGGCCCGACCAATGACCGCCGCGGTCGTCAGGTCGATGGTGGTCACCCGGGCGATGTCGAGTTCGGGCCGCTGGGGAGCAACCACCGCGCGTACCGTTGCCCCGGGGCGTTGCGATTCAAACACCAGTCTGGCCCCGGCTGCCTGCGTGGCATCAGCACCGCTCGACCCAGAAACTGCTGGCAACGGCCAGCGAGCAGCCTCCTCGGGCGGGATCGGCCGGCAGCCATCGGCGTCGATATCGACGCACTGCAGATCGGCAGCCACTGTCACCTCCAGCCCGCCGCCGGCCCATTGCCAGGCTTCGAGGGCGATGCCGGGCAGCCGGTCGGGCAGGCTCGTCTTCGCATCGGTGGCCAGCACCGCCCGCAGCTGCAGCGGCCATCCGCGGCCCAGGGCCTCAACGGGCAGCCTGATCGTCAACGGTTCCTCCGCCGGCGACAGCCGCTCGACCGGAATGGCCTGATGCCCGTCATCCGGCTGAACCACAAGCTGCGTCAGCTGCAGCCGAGGGTCACTGGTGACCGCGAGTTCCCGGCTGCTCCAGACTCCGGCAGGCACGATCACCGCCGTGAGTTCCTTTGCCCGGCGACTCAGATGCACCCTCGACCAGAGGAACAGGCGGGGGCTCGTCGCCGCCGCGAGGGTCAGCCGAACGCGATCGCGAGGACCGAAGGCAAACTCCCAAAACCGCCGGGGTTCGCCCGCCACCAGCACCGGTTCGGGCCGGCCTGAACGGCCCCGGCAGCCGGGAATCCGGGGCTCGAGGCCGGCAGGCAGCTCGAGCTGGAGCGTTGTTGAAAGCGCGGGGACGAGTGGCAACAGATAGGAAAACTCGGGCTGGCCGCCCGCGAGGGGCACCGCCTGAACCTGTGGCTGCAGCCCGCGGGTTGGCCGGATGGAGACCGCGGCAGTGACGACTCCCGGGCCCGGCACCCGCAGTTCAAGCGAGCCGTCGGGGAGCCCAAAGAGATCTACCTCGCTGCCCTCGGGAAGATCGAGTTCGGCAGCCGGCGAGAGCGACTGCTCGTCCGCCTGAGCGTTCTCTTCTTTGCCGGCAGCCCGCCAGCGGCAATTTCTGAGGTCGATCTGCCCGACGGGTAACGCAACCGCCGGCAACCCCGTCGCAGGGTCGGCACCACCGTTGACGGCGAACTCAACCTGCCCCACGAGCCGCCCGGCTTCATCAAGCCGCAACTGATAGCGGACGAGGTCGGCGGCAGGACGCGGCAGTCCGGTCAGCCGGCGGCCACCCAACCCTGCGAACTGGCCGACCGCCTCCTCGAACTCCACCGCCGACATCGGCACATACTGCGTCCCGGCAGGGACAACCTCAGCCAGCCGCCCCGGCGGCACCTGCACCCGGATGAACGACAGCCCCCCATCCCCGGCAGACACACCTGGCGGCTGCTCCACCACCGGTCGAAGGACCGGGGCGGGGTCTTCCGCCGGCAGGCTTCGGCCGACTGCCGCGGTACCGATCACCAGCATCAGGGCGAGCCGGTACCACCGGCCGCCACAAACAGGGCCGGCGGCCAGGTCCTTTCCACGTCGCCCCCGGCAGTGACAGCTGTCGCCCGATCGGTTCACCAGCGGATCCCTCCTACGATTCGGCGACGGACCGCCGGGGGGCGATATCGGTGGCGGCCCGCGGCGACGGGGTCTTGGTGTTGATTACCAGTGACTCATCAGGCGCGGCCCGCGTCACCGAGTCGGGACGGCGGTCGTACCCTGAGACAGCCTCGCTCGGCTGCAGCGAGCCAACCGACGTGGTCAGTCGCCACCAATTAAAGAGGGCCGCTGTCACCGCCAGCAGCAGCCCCGGAACGGCTGCCTGCAGCACCGTCAGCGTGGCGAACGGCACGATTGCCATGCCGGCGATGAAGGCGACCGCCAGCGGAGCAGCCAGCCAGTTGAAGAGCTGCCACCGCGACGAGAGGACCAGCCCGAGCAGCAGCGGCAGTCCACTGGCCAGCAGCACCAGGAACCACCGCGGCACCAGGACGATGCGGGCGGCAGCCGGGGTGCCGACATCGCAGTAGACCAGCCGGGCATCGCCGGCTGCCGCCGGTGCCGGCACCAGCGACTCCAGCCGTTCCGCCGCTGCTGCCGGCCTGGCGGACCGATCGAGATCGGACGCCAAACCGTTCCTGTTCGCAGCCGCGGTCACCCAAGCCGCAAGGTCCGCTGCCGAAACAACCGGCGTCGGCTGGAAGCCAAGCCGCGTCCAGCCCCAGGCCTGTTGAGCAGTCCAGCCGGCAGGTCCTGCCAAGACGGCTGCGTCGGCCGGCGGCAGCAGTTCCCAGTAGACCCGGCGGTACAGCGTGGAGGCCGGGAGCCCGGGCCGCTGCATTTCAATCGAGAGCGGCAGCGGCAGACCGCCAGCCAGCGAGGTGCGGGTGAGCGGCTGCCGAACCTCGATTTCAAGCAGATGGGTCCCACCGGTCTGATCGAGGTCGACCATCAGGCGGCCGCTGGCATCCTCGGCCACCAGCCAGTCGCCACCGTCAACGCGGACGCGGGCGGTGGTCTGCCCCGCGGCCAGGTCGGCCGGGTCAGTCTCGTTCGCCACCGGCAGAAACAGCGGCAGTCGACCGGCCGCGGTCGTGATGGCGTAGGTCCAGCGATCGAGCCTGAGTGTCCGCCTGACCATGGTCTGTACCCAGGCCGCCTCCACCACGGTCTCACCGCGGACGTCCTCACCCCGCCGGGAAATCGCCAGACCGATCTGAGGCTGTTGCTGGATTGCATTCCAGGTCCGGCCGAAGCCGAGCTGCTGGAGATCACCCTCGCGATTCCAGCGGTCATCCCGGACGTCGACATTGAACCCGACCGTCTCGGTCAGCGTCACCGATTCACGGCCGATCACCGCCGGCCGTGGCAAGAGCAGGGGTACCGACACAGCCACGGTCGTCTCATCCGGAATCTCAGGCAGCGGCTGCCGGTACCGAATCACAAGCTCGCCCGTGCCCAAGAGCGGCTCCGTGAGCAGTGCCCGGATGGCCCGCCGTGGTCTGGTCACCGTGGGCCCGGCAGCCTCGGTTTGCGATTCATTCGCCGGGGCGGTCGCCGCCGCTGCTGCCCCCGGTGGCTCGGCAGTGACCTCGGCGGCAACAACCTCGGGCAGCAACAGCTGGCCGTTCTGGCGGATTTCGACATCGGCCTCGTCCAGCACTGTCTCAGGCAGCAGCCACTCGATGAATTCCAGCGGCACATGGGCGACATCGAGCCGCACCACCTGGCGAACCGCCAACGTGGTGGTGCCGATGTCGATCTGAGCGGCCACGGTCGCATCGACCTGGCGATCGAGAAATCGCCGGGTCGCAGCAAAGATCGCCTCGGTCGCCTCGACGCGATAGGCCATTCGCGGCAGGTCGCCGGTAGCCCTTCCCTGCTGGGCCGCAACCTGGCGGCTCATCCCCTCGATCAGCTCGTTGTCGGGGACGATTTCAATGTCACTGTCCGAGGTGATGGTGACACTGGCCGGTCCAACCAGATCAGCCCGGGGCACCGGGGTGGTCCATCGCAGCAGTGTATTGACGCGGTCGATCGGACGGCTGCACCGGAGCTCAACCACCACGTCACCGGCGAGCGGCTGCAGAAACGGCACCGACACTTCATCCTCATCGACCGCCACCCGCGCGGTGTCGACAATACCCGCAGGCCCCACCTCCTCAACCTCCCAGCCGGGAATGGCCAGCCGCACCCGCTCTGCCGCCACCCCGCGGATCGATGCCCGCAGCCGGATGTCGAGCTGAATGCGGCTGCCGCTGACGTGGTAGCGGTACTCCGGTTCGATGACGACGCGACTGCTGCGGGGTTTCACCTTCAGCGGCAGGCGAGCCGGTTGCGAATCGTAGGCGAAGGCCGCGACAAAGCCGGGCTGCTGCATCGCGACCTGTGGATCAATGCGACGATTCTCCGGCCGCGGTTCCCAATCGACCTGCCAGTCGCCGTCAGCGATCACACTGGTGCTGCCCCATTGCCGCCACGCCGGGATTCCATCGACGCTGAAGCCCGCGACGTCAAAGCCGGACCGACCCGCGGCATCGATGGCCCGCTCGCAGGCCAGTTCAACAACCGCCCGCCCGTCACGGACATCATCGAGCCGCACGACCACCTGCGGCTGCTCCGGCGTACCGGTCCGCCGGAGCAGGCTGGCTGGCTGGCCGACCCGACGGAGAACCGTTCGCGGAGGCAGGCTGATGGTGAGGGTCCGACGATCGGTCGGCAGATTGGCCAGGCGAAGCACTGCGTCGATCCGGGCCGTCCGGCCGTCAACCCTGACGACGCTTTCAGTCGTCACTTCGGCCAGTTCCGCGGTCACCGCAGTGGTCCGCTCCGGCTTCGCCAGCCGAATCCGGGTCGGCCCCACCAGTCCCTCAACCGACACCAGGCTCCGTCCGGTGGCGGCTGGGTCACCGTCCAGCGGTGTCACCGCGGGAGCGAGCACCCGCGGCTCGAGGCTGACCTGCGGCTGCCGCCGCCAGGTTTCGATTTCCAACCGGGAACTGGCCGCCGCCGGCAGGGTCAATGAGACGATATCCCGACGGTCGGTCGCATCGATCGGAATCAATCCCCGCAACACGATCGTCTGCCGCTCGGCCTCGTTGTCGAGGACCGCTGCTGAGGAATCCCTGCCATTGACCCAGACCAGAAAGCCACCACTGTCTCCCCGGAAAAACGCCGGAGCCTCGGCCACTGCCGGAGCTGGCTGGTCGCTCGCCGGAGTGCTCGCCGCGGGCTGCTTGTCGATCGTCAGAATGACCCGGCCGGCACCGGCCACCTGCGGCGGCCCGGTCAGCACCAGTTCAGGCAGCTTGAGTGGCAGCATGACCCAGCCGGAGCGGGTCTGGCGGATAACGCCCTCGACCGCAACCTCCGCGGTCTGACGGGTATCCTCTGGTGCCGGCATCGTCACCTGCACCCGCACCTGTTCAAGCACCGCACCGGGCAACTCCGGCAGCCCGGGCAGCCCCTCGCGGAGCCGAATCAGATCGACGAAGTCTCGGTAGCGAAAGCCGGGGACAGGCACCAACCCCCCGGTATCGTCTTCCAGATAGTAGAGCTCCGGCTCAAGCTCCCGCACCCGCGGCTTTGCCGCTGGCTGCACCGGCTCTGCGGCCACTGCGGCAGCCGGCGGCACCGCCAGCCAGCCGCAGACAAGCCAGGCGGCAAGCAGCCCTGGCAAGGGCGGGTGGCAGAGCCTTCGCTGCCGGCGGAAAGAGTGGCAATTCACGACCTGCTGTCGATCCCTACGGTGTGGAAGTTTTCCGATTGCGCAAACCGCTACCTATCTGAACCTACCCCGCTGCAATCGGCCCTGCCCAGCAAATTCCCCGAGCCGACCGAATGGCGGACATTCCCGAACCGGGAAGAGCCGGACGACCGGCACGAACCGTTTTTCCGTCCTCCTGCTCAGCCCTGCCCGGGCTTGTCGGCGAGGACCTGATCGAGCTCGCTGGCAACGAGTTGGTTAGCGGCCGCGACAAAGGCCGGCCGCTCGAGGGCGACCTGCTGACGGCGGGGCGTTCCAGCAGGATCGTCGGCATGCCGACAGGGAATCACGACAGCCCCCGCCTCGCTGGCAATCAGCAGTCCGGCCGCGACGTCCCAGCAGGCGATCCGGCGAACCCAGAACCCATCCAGCCGGCCCGCCGCGAGGTATGCCAGGTTGATGGCGGTCGAACCGGTCCGCCGCACCGAATGGACGTGCGGAACGACCGCGAGAAAATCGGCGACGGCCTGCGACTCAGCCGCCACATGCGGAGGAAAGCTGACCGCCACGAGGGCGTCGCTCAGGCTGGCCGGATCGGCTGTCTGCAGAGGAACTCCATCGAGCTTCGCGCCACCGCCGCGGGTAGCGGTAAAGCATTCATCGGCGACCGGATCGTAAATGGCACCGGCCAACAGGCTGTCACCGAGGGCAATTGCCACCGACACACAGTAGGCCGGGAAGCCATGCACGTAGTTACTGGTGCCATCAAGCGGATCGACCATCCACCGCAGTGGCGGCACCTCCTGTTCAGCCTCGCCCTCCTCACCAATGAAACCATGCTCGGGGAAACGCCCCAGCAGAATCTCCCGGATGGTCCGCTGGGCCGCGATGTCGGCCTCAGTCACCAGGTCCTTCGGGCCCTTCTTCGAGATCCCGAACCGTCCCCGCCAGTCGCGGAGCACTTCACCACCGGCCCGGGCGGCTGTTTCGGCAGCAACGCCGAACTCCTTGAGCTCAGCCGTTGGTGGCGTGGTGGCGTCTTCTGCGTTGTCCATTCCTGCTGGCATTGGTCTTCCTTGGCCGCGCCGTGACTTCGGGAGCCGCGGCTGCAATGTTCTCCATTCTACAATATGCTGCGGTACACGATGACGCAGACCACGACCAGCACCGGGGCAGCAACCAGGTTCTGCTGGCAACCACGGGAATCGACCGCCCGACCGCCCGGTGACGCTCCTGGCGACGCCCGGCTGCTGAGCCTTTCGGTGGGCGAGCTTTGCGGAGCACTCGACCTGCACCATCCCGGCCGAGGCATTCAGCTGGCCGACGGCGATGACGGGGCAGAACTGCTGGCGGTGCGGCTGCCTGCTGCCCCTGCCGACAGCTTCGTCGATGGCTGGGTTCGCGGCAGTGACGCGGTCGCCATCCACGAACCACGCGACAGCCGTAGGCTTCGCACCACCGCCCTCTGGCGGCTGGCCACCGGCCCGGCCGAGCTTTCTCTTGAACTGGTGCTGTCGAACCAGACGTCGGCCGTCCGCAGCGACGGTGCCACCGCCGTTGACTGCCGGCTGACGACGGCGGAGGTGATTCCAGGGATCTGGGCTGGCTCACAGCTGGAATGGCTGCCGGCCATCACGGCCGCCGGCGGTGTCCGGCTGCCCCCCCTGCCCTGGCGGCAGGTCAGCGATGACGCGGTGCTCTGCCTGTTGTTTCGGCGGGCCGTCGCCGACCGCAGCCTGGCCGTCTGTGTGCGGCGGGACGAGGGCCGGGAACTCTGCCTGCGAGCCCGACCGCTGCCGGGCAGCCCGCAGCTCTCCGAATTCACCCTGACCGCCTGGTTTTTCCCCACGCTGATCGAGAAAGGCGTTCTCTATCGCAGCCGTCTTGCCGTGACCCTGGGCAGCCCGGCAGACGACCTGAATTGGGCCGCCACCGCCGCCCGGTCGCTGGCCGCCCAGCCACCGCTTTTGCAGTAGCGGGAATTGCAGCAGCGACTGTAGAGTCCGGTCGAGAAACGCCGTAATCCGGGGAAACAGGCGAAGCCTTGCCGGCTACTGAAGCCTGGGCCCGACGCCGTCGTCCCATCTTCGAAGTGACGAGAGACCGCCCATGCTCGATCTGATTGTCGCTGCCGATGCGGCTATTGACCGCCCGCTTGCTGTGCCGGACGGCCTTGCCGAGCCACTCAGCCAGCGGATGCGGCAGGCCCCGCTGACCGCCCTGCGGCAGGTCTACCAACTGGCCCGGCAGCATGAGGCCCAGGGCGTCGTGCTCT
>Ga0180434_10010108_pt1 | contig 10160 bp, 10 predicted proteins | sample SS_ome_7_FD_132453 | JGI IMG/M metagenome (GOLD analysis project Ga0180434, IMG submission 132453) | Hypersaline lake sediment archaeal communities from the Salton Sea, California, USA - SS_1_D_2 metaG | ecosystem: Environmental > Aquatic > Non-marine Saline and Alkaline > Hypersaline >... | reverse complement strand
CTGACAGGCCCAAGCGACCCGCCTCTGGCGCCGGATGAACAGGTCGAGTACCTTCGTGCCAGGTCCTCAAAGGGCACACCCGCCTCCAGCGAGTCGAGCATGGCCAGGGCCATATCATATGTCGGAGCCACGATATGGCTCGCGTTTATCTGGGTAAGGCGTTTCTCGTAGATCTTGCGGACCTCGGCCTCATCAACATCGAGCCTGCCCTTTACCGCGTCTTGATAAAGGCGCTCCCTGATGGCGTTGACGCGGCGGGTGTGCGCCCACTCGGTCACATTCGGATGTTCGGGCACGCCCATGGCCTCCGCCTCGGCAAGCATGATCTTGGCATTGATCAAGTTGTTCAAGAACTCGGCTTTGGCTTCCATGGTTGAAAGATCGGGCTTCGCCTCCGGGCTCAGACGTTCCCACCAGTGGGTGTAATCACCCACGGTTACACTTCCGCCGTCCCACTCGGCGAGTAAGGTCCCCTCGTTCACCTCGCCGGCCAAAGTCCAGGCCGAGAGAAACAAGAGGCCGCACGCAAATACGATCATAGCTTTCATATCATCACCTCAACCCTTTGTCCCCCAAAAAACACTGGTGGGCGAAAGAGGATTTGAACCTCTGACCCCCTGCTTGTAAGGCAGGTGCTCTAACCCCTGAGCTATTCGCCCGCTTCCCGCTGATTACCTTTTTCGGACCTCTTTACCCAAAGAATAATGGAAAGAGGAACCACGACGCAATAGCCCAGGACCAGAAGAAGCGGAGCCGCGGTTATGCTTCCACGGCCAAGCAGGAAATAACCGATGACGATGATAATGATTCCTGCGAACAGCATCAGAGCATTTCGCGAACCCATCGCCAACGACCCTTCCCGGCGCGCCCGCTTGGGCTCGGCCGGTTTAGGCGGTCTCTTCTGCTTTTTGCGTTGCGCCATTACTACCTCCTCTGTCCGGCAGTCCGGAACGTCGTGCGATTGTCACGTCATGTTAACTTCGGCCCGGCAACATTGCAAATACAAATCGCTCACCAATATAAACTACAAGTATCCTCTCCATTTGTTCCGGCAGACGCAAGCGGCCTCATGGATTCAGGCTGCCCCGGCGATAGCCCTGTAGATCCAGTGTGACATACCGGAAGCCTTCGCGCCTCGCGGCCTGAACGATGCGATCCCTGACCTTCGGGTCAGCGAAACGCCCTACGCTTTCAGGCTCCACCTCGATCCGCGCAAGATGCTTGTGGTACCGCACCCTTACCTGTCTGAACCCCATATCCATAAGGGTATCTTCGAGCCTCTCGACGCGGGAGAGAGCATCGGCCGTGATCTCGAGGCCGTGGGGAAACCTGGTGGCAAGGCATGCCGACGAGGGCGCCGAGGCATTGGGAAGTCCGGCCCATTCCGCCAACCTCCTTATCTCGGCCTTGCTCAGATCCGCCTGTCTCAAGGGACTTGCGATGCCAAGTTCGACCAGGGCCTTCTCACCCGGCCTGAAGTCCGAAAGGTCATCCACATTGGACCCCTCCACAACCGCGTCGAAACCCCGCGTCTCAGCCAGGAGCTTCAGACCCCGGAAAAGCGCGAGCTTACAGAGATAGCACCTTTCCAACGGGTTGGCTGTGAAATCCGGGTTCTTGAGCTCGCCGCTTTTCATAATCATGTGCTCGCAGCCGGCGGCCTCAGCGATATTTCGCGCCATCTCAACTTCGCGCCGGGGGTGTATGGGAGACGATGCGGTGACCGCAAGCACCCGCCCGCACGCTTCCGCCGCGGCCGCGAGGAGGACCGCCGAATCAACTCCACCGGACAGGGCGACAACAACGCTTCCCATGGCCTTGAGGTTCTCAAGCAGGCTTCCGACCTTTTCCGCCATGCCGCGATCGGCTATCTTACTCAGCGGTTTGAGCGGCATCCTCATCCTCCTCCTGCGCTTTCGAACTCGAGGTCTTCAAGTATTGTCTGTATCTCGCCTTCGCCCTGTTGTGCTCCCGGACGCTTTCGGAGAAGAAGTGGCTCCCGTCGCCCTGGGCGACAAAGTAAATTTCCTCGGAATCCGGCAGGGGGTAAAGCGCCGCCACCAGCGAGGGAAGGCCGGGATTACAGATGGGATGCGGGGGTAGCCCGTACTTGACGTAGGTATTGAAGGGTGAATCCACTTTCAGATCTTTGTAGAGCACCCTGCCGGACCATTTCCCCAGGGCGTACCTCACGGTAGGGTCCGCCTGGAGCTTCATGCCCCGCTCCAGGCGGTTATGGAAGACGGCGGAAATGCGGGAGCGCTCGCTGTCCAGCATGGCTTCCTTCTCTATGATGGAGGCCATGGTCACGGCCTCGGTGATGGTCATACCCATCTCGGCCGCTCTGGCCCTCAGGGAATTGTCGAAGACACGGAAGAACCGCCGCACCATCCTTCTTATCACGCCGCCGGCGTTCTCTTGCCACTCGATGTCATACGTATCGGGGAAGAGAAAACCCTCGACCGTTGTCGCGGGGACGCCGAGACGGCCGACAAATGCCGAATCCCGTGCGAGCTCTACAAACATGACCGAATCGACCTGGGCCTCACGCTGGAGCACTTCGGCAACGGCATAGATGGTCTTACCCGGCCGTATAAGAACATGTTCGCGGTAGGTGGCCCCCCGGTAAAGGGTATTAAGAATCTCAGCCAGATCCGCCGTAGGTTTGAAGCGGTATCTTCCCGCCTTCGCTCTGTGCTCTATGCCGAAGGCGCGGCCGAGTATGAGAAAGGCCAGCTCATCCCTGACCAGGCCGGCGTCCTCAAAGCGCCCGGCTATCTCGGAGAATGTGAGCCCGGGCTCGATTATCACATAGAGAAAGGCCTCGTCGTGGAAGCCGGCCGGCGTGAACACCGCCACTGCGGCGAGGCATATCACCGTCAGGCCGACCAACACAAGTCCATCCGGCAGGAAAGGCCTGGCCCTACTCCATCTCACTTCTTGCTTCTCGCATCAAGGTAGCTCTGAAGAATGACCGCGGCCGCGACCGAATCGACCACTCCCTTGCGCTTCGATCTCGTCAGGCCGGCCTCGATGAGAAGCTGCTCGCTCTCCCTTGTGGAAAGCCGCTCATCCCAGGTCACAATCGGTATGCAAAGCCGCTTCTTGAGCTCCCTTGCGAAGGCGATCACCCTGGAAGCCGATCTGGAGACGTGCCCCTTCATGGTGAGCGGAAGTCCGACCACGATCTCGGATACCTCATTCTCCGCCGCCGCCTTCTCGACGGCCTTAAGCTGATCCTCCTCGGCCTCTTCCTCGATCTTGCCAAGCGGTTGCGCCGTCACGCCCATCTCGTCGCTCAAGGCCAGCCCCAGTCTCTTGTGGCCGTAGTCAACGCAGAGTATGCGGCCGCCCCCGAAATCGATCTGCTTGGCCATCCGGACCAGTGTGCCCCCGGTCTCACGCTGCTCAAACTCCACACGATCCATCACCTGCTTCATGATGAATATGCCCCGGCCGCTCTCCTTCATGAGATTGTCAGCTTCGGTGGGGTCAGGAACCCGGTCGGGATCGAAACCCTCTCCCTCGTCCGCTACCGAAACCATTATCCGGTCACGCGTCTTCTCGAAGAGCACTCTGACCTTCTTGCTTCGCTGACACTTGTTGCCGTGGACCACGGCATTGGTCGCGCCTTCCACGGCAGCCATGGCTATCTGGTCGGCTACCTCGCTGTCGATGCCCGCCCAGCGGCAGAATGCCTGGCAGACAGTGTCCACCAGGGGCAGATACTCAATGCTGCCGGGAATAGATACCTCAAGCATTGTATTTGCCGTCCTCGCGGCCGTCAGCCGCTGAAACTGTCCAGAGCCTGCTGTTCCTCACTATAGGACTCGAATATGGTCCCCAGCTTGGTAATCATAAGGATGCTCTCGATCCTGTCGGTGACATGGATCAGCTTGAGCGCCCCGCCCTCACGCTTGAGCGTGGTGTAGCCGGCTATGAGAATGCCCAGGCCCGTACTGTTGACCCAGGGAACGTGCTCGAGATTGACGATTACGTTCTTATATCCCTCTTCGATGAGCTGTTTGATGGTGTCCTTGAAGACATCGGCATCCGGCCCACCCATGAGCTTACCCGACAGATCCAGAATGGCCACGGAATCGGTCTTTCTGATCTTTATCTTCACTTCTCGCCTCCTTTTGCTGACCTTAGCCTTAAGGCACTCAGCAGTCTCTCCATATCTTGAGGCACCGGAGCCCCAAAGTCCATCCTTTTGCCGGTCGCCGGATGGACAAATGACAGATGGGCCGCGTGCAGAGCCTGACGGCCGACTAGCTCCAGAAGACCCCTGGCTTCCCTCATAGTAGAACTGCTCAAAGATCCATACTTACGTCTCCTGCCGCCATAGGTCGGATCTCCGAAAACCGGATGTCCGATATGCGCAAGATGCACTCTTATCTGATGGGTGCGCCCGGTCTCCAGCCTGACCTCGAGCCTCGCTGCGAAATCGAACTCCTCGGCCACCGTGAAAGTGGTAATCGCGGCCCGGCCGGTCCGTTTAAGCACCGCCATTTTTTTCCTGTCACGCCGGCTTCTCCCTATCAGGGTCTCCACCTTTCCTGCCTCCCGGGGCACCCCCCAGACTATAGCCTGGTAAGCGCGCTTGACCTCCCGGGCCTTGAGAGCCTCGCTCAGGGCGAGATGGGTCCGGTCGTCTTTGGCCACCACCAGAAGCCCGGACGTGCCCTTGTCAAGCCTGTGCACTATGCCCGGTCTTACCACACCTCCTATACCTGAGAGGTCCTTGCAGTGGGCCAGCAGCGCGTTGGCCAGCGTGCCTTCCCTTACACCGCTGCCCGGGTGAACCACCATGCCGGGGGGTTTATCGACCACCAGCAGGTACCGGTCTTCATAGACAATCTCGAGGGGGATGGGTTGCGCGACCATCCTGGCCGGCTCCGGATCGGGGATGGTGACGGTCACCTCTTCGCCTCCATGGGTTCTGTGGCTGGCCTTTACCCGCCGGCCGTCCACCAGAATGTTGCCCGAACGGAGAAGCCTCTGGATCTGAGCGCGGGTGGCTATGCCCTTGACCTCACTCAGGTATCTATCGATCCTCTCCCTCGCCCGTCTCTCGACTGTCAACTTTATCTCCCTCATCTGAAGTCCCGGAACCGGATGTTCTAAGAGCGTTGCTTATGAGAAGCACAACGCCGACAGTGATAGCGGCATCGGCGATATTGAAGCAAGGCCAGCGTGCCGTCTCACTTATTCCGACGTCGATGAAATCTACCACAGCGCCGAACTCTATTCTATCAATAAGATTACCCAGTGCCCCGCCCAGCACCATTCCCAGCGAGACCTTTACCAGTACCGATGATTTGCGCGCGAAGACGATCACCACAATAAGTATGCCGGCGGCCACAATAGAGAAGATGGTGAAATAGGAGCCGGCCCCTCTCATTATACCGAAGACCGCCCCCGAATTCCGTATGTTGGTAAACCTCAGGATATCCCCCAGCACGGGCACACGCGCGCACTCGGCTATCCTGTCGACCACAGCACGCTTTGCTACCTGGTCGGCCACAATCGTGGCCACTGCAACCCAAACCGACAACACTACCTTGATGGTCCTCCCGCCCTCTCCTCTTCCGTCTTGCACTTAAGACAGAGCTTGGCATAGGGAACCGCCTCCAGGCGCTCTCTGGCTATTGGCTCTTCGCAGATCTCACACACTCCGTAAGTGCCCTTTTCGAGCTTTTCCAATGCCTCGTCTATATTCTCAAGGGCGTCACCCCTGGTATCACCGATAAGGAAGGCCTTGTCCCTCTCGATGGAGTCGGTCCCCATGTCGGCAAGGTGGGTGGCGTGGCCGGAAACTTCACCTGAGGAGTCACGCTGGGAGCTCCCTATGTAGTTGGTTTCCACCCAATCCAGCTCGTCCAACAGGTTCTTCCGCTCCTCCAGCAACCGCTGTCTGAAATGCCGGGTGTCATTGTCTTTCAACTCTTGTTCCTCCGCACCCTCTCCAGCACGACCGCGGCCGTCTCATCACCCATCTGAAGGTCGAGCGGCTCCGTGCCGGCCGGAAGTGCCGAATCGATGCTAAGAGCCAGGGTCTCCGTCTTTATGTGCTCCCCGAAGATCTCGATCGCCCGGGCGGTAAGGTCATCCCCGGCGATATGGATCCTTATGTTGTCGGTGACATCGTAACCCGATTGCTTCCTGAGACTCTGGATGCCGCTAACGATCTCGCGTGCCCGGCCTTCGGCCCTGAGCTCAGGTGTTATGGTCGTCTCCAGCACTATAGATCCGCAACCGTCGCTTTCGAAGAGATACCCGTCCTTCTCCGTCTTCCGTATGGTCACCTCGTCCGGCCCTATCTCGATCTCCTCACCCTCCAGTGCGACCTTGGCCGGCGTTCCGCCTTCCAGCAACCTGACCTCTTCGGGGTCGAGACCGGACAGCGCCCCCTTAAGCGCCTTCACCTTGTCTCCCAGCCGGGGGCCGAGGAGATCGAAGCGGGGCACCAACTCAAAGGTAACGAATCGGGAGAGATCCTCTTCGAAGATCACCTCTTTTACATTTACTTCTTCCTTTAGATGCTCGAGCAAGGGTTCAAGTACCTCTTCGGGCACCCCATCGCCGCGGGCGAGTCTCACGCCGGCAAGCGGCTGTTTGATCTTTATTCTGGACCTGTTGCGGGCCGCCCTTACAAGGCTTACCCACCTCATCACCATGTCCATACCCTTCTCGAGGTCCTTATCCGTCAGGGCCTCGTCGCCGCCGGGATAGTCGCAGAGATGCACGCTGGCGGGCCCGTCCGCCGCCACCGGCACTGCGAGGCTCCTATGGATCTCCTCACTGACGAAGGGAAGGAACGGGGCCGCGAGCTTCGCCAGAGTCACCAGCGCCTCGTAGAGCGTTGAGTAGGCGGAGATCTTGTCCTTGGTCATCTCATGGCGCCAGTACCTTCTCCGGGACCGCCTTACATACCAGTTGGATAGATCGTCGATGGTGAAATCCTGGATGGCGCGGGCCGCCCGCGTTACCTCGTAACGGGAAAGCTCGCTATCCACATACATGACCAGGGAGTTGAGTTTGGACACCAGCCACCTGTCCATCGACGAGCGCTCGCCCACGGGCACACTATGCACGCGCGGATCGAAACAGTCTATGCTGGCGTAAAGGGTGAAGAAGGAGTGAACGTTTCTGAGCGTCCCCAGTACCTTTCTCGCCACATCCACTACCGCCTCCACACCGAACTTCTTGGGGAGCCAGATGGGCGAAGACACGTAGAGATACCATCTCAGGGGGTCGGCGCCGGTCCGGCCGATCACCTCAGCCGGCTCGAGGACGTTTCCCCTGGACTTACTCATCTTCTGGCCGGTTTCATCAAGGGTGAGCTCGGCAACCATAACGTTCTTGAAGCTCGCCTGGTGCGACATGAAGGTGGAGATAGCCAGAAGCGAATAGAACCACCCCCGCGTCTGGTCTACCGCCTCGCAGATGAAATCCGCGGGGAACTGGCTCTCGAACATCTCCCGGTTCTCAAAAGGATAATGATACTGGGCGTAGGGCATACCGCCGGTATCGAACCAGCAATCTATGACTTCGGGTGTCCGACTCATCCGGCCACCGCAGTCCTCGCACTTGAGGATCACGCCGTCGATCCAAGGACGGTGAAGGTCGACCTCGCCCTCCATCACTATGGCGCGCGACCTGAGTTCCTCGATGCTTTCCACCGAGTGCTCCTGGCCGCATGACTCGCATATCCATATATTGAGCGGGGTGCCCCAGTAGCGCTCGCGGCTCAGGGCCCAATCCACGTTGTTCTCGAGCCACCGGCCGAACCGGTTGGTCCCGTATTCGGGTGGATACCAGTTGATGGCCTCATTCAGCCGGATCATCTCGTCCTTGAAGGCCGTGGTCTTAACGAACCACGAGGGGTGAGCGTAATATATGAGCGGAGCGTCACATCTCCAACAGAAGGGATAGGTATGAGTTATAGTGCCCGCGTCAAAGAGGATGCCCCGTTCCTTGAGATCGTCCATGATCTCATCGTTGGCATCTATCACGAACTTGCCCGCGTAGGGCGGCACTTCCTCCGAGAAAGCCCCGTCGTCGCCGACGGGATTAACGAAGGCCAGGTCCTTACTCCTGGCGAGGTTGTAGTCGTCCTCGCCGAAGGCCGGCGCCGTATGGACAAGGCCCGTGCCGTCCTCGGCCGATACGAAATCCGCGGTCACCACGATATGGGCGCGCCCTTCCGGCTCGAGGAAGGCAAAGGGCGGTTCATAGTGAAGCCCGTCGAGGTCCTCTCCCTTCATGGTCTCGAGCACCTCGAATTCATCGCCCAGAACCGCCTCGGCCCTGTCCTCGGCTATTATCAGGTTCTCATCCCGGAACCTTACCTTGAGATAGACCAAATCCGGATGTGCGGCGACCGCGATATTGGATATCAGGGTCCAGGGCGTGGTGGTCCACACGAGAAGGGCGGTCTCCGGGTCCTCCTTGAGCTTGAGCCTCACATATATGGAGGGGTCTTCCCTGTCGTCGTAACCCTGGGACACCTCATGGCTCGAAAGCGTGGTTCCGCAGCGCGCGCAATAAGGAAGCACCTTGTGCCCCCGGTAGATAAGGCCGGCGTCCCACATCTTCCTCAGAATATGCCATATCGATTCAATGTAGTCGTTTGTGCAGGTCACATAGGCGTGATCCAGATCGAGCCAGAAGCCTATACGCCTGGTAAAGGCCACCCATTCTTCCAGATACTTGAAGACGCTTTGCCTGCACTTGCTGTTGAAGGCGGCTATGCCGTATTCCTCTATCTGGTCCTTGCTCTGGATGTCCAGCTGCTTTTCAACCTCAATCTCTACGGGCAGCCCGTGGGTGTCCCAGCCGGCCTTCCGCACAACGCGGAAGCCCTTCATCGCCTTGTATCGGCAGATGAGGTCTTTCACCGCCCGGGTTATCGCATGGTGCACACCGGGCCGGCCGTTGGCCGTCGGAGGGCCTTCATAGAAGACGAACCTCCGGGATTCGGGACGCTGCGAGATACTCCGCTCGAAGATATTCTCCTTCTCCCAGAAGGAAAGGATACGCTCCTCGGCTTCGGGCGCAACCACCTGTGAAGGCGCCCTTTCGAATACGGGCTTGTCGGTCGTCATAGTCTGCGAAGCACCTCTTTTACCAGCTTGGTAAGATTGGGTTCGGCCTTCTGGGCCGCTTTCATTATCTCTATGTGGTCGGCCGGCTTCAGGGCATCCGGCAAACACATGTCGGTGATGACCGAGAAGCCGAGAACCCTCATCTTCATGTGGACGGCCACCAGCACCTCGGGCACCGTGGACATGCCTACGGTATCGGCGCCTATGCCGTTCAGGAACCTGTATTCGGCGGCGGTCTCGAGGTTGGGACCGGCCACGCCGACGAAGACACTCCTGTGCACCTTGATCTTGTTCGCCAGGGCCACCTCATCAGCGAGGTCCATCAGCTTACGGTTATAGGGTTCCGACATATCAGGGAACCTGGTACCTATTGAATCGTCGTTGGGCCCTATAAGCGGGTTGTCACCCATGAGATTTATATGATCGGATATGATTGCGATGTCGCCTTTACGGTAGAACTTGTTCATGCCCCCCACCGCGTTCGAGACCACGAGCGTCCTGGCTCCCAGGAACTTCATCACCCGGGTGGGGAACGTAACTTCCTGCATGGAGTAGCCCTCGTAGTAATGGACGCGACCGTTCATTGCCACGACCTTCTTGCCCGAGAGCTGCCCTATCACCAACTCTCCCGAATGACCGAGAACGGACGAGACGGGGAAATGGGGTATGTCGCTATAGGGAATATGAACAGCCCGTTTTATCTCTCCTACCAGGCCGCCGAGTCCCGTACCCAGGATTATCGCCACATCGGGCTTTATGGAGGTTTTGGTTCTGATGAACTTGCGGGCATCTCCAATCCGTCTCTTCAGATCGGTCATCTGTCAAGCCTCCTTCTCACTTCCTCTTCCTCAAGCCCCAGTATCTTTAGGGTCTTGGTGGTTGAACTGCTGCCACTCTCTATGCTTACGTTTCTCACTGGAATTTTGAGCTCTTCGGCCACCACGCGCAAGAGCTCGATGTTCGCTCTCCCACCCTCCGGCGCCGAGAGCACCTTGACCTTGAGCGCGCCGTCATCCATCCAGCCGACTACAAGTCCTTTCTGTGACTTGG
>Ga0180434_10010106_pt1 | contig 10162 bp, 9 predicted proteins | sample SS_ome_7_FD_132453 | JGI IMG/M metagenome (GOLD analysis project Ga0180434, IMG submission 132453) | Hypersaline lake sediment archaeal communities from the Salton Sea, California, USA - SS_1_D_2 metaG | ecosystem: Environmental > Aquatic > Non-marine Saline and Alkaline > Hypersaline > Sediment... | reverse complement strand
TATCTCGGGCTCTCCGCCGAGGAGCCCTCCCAACGCCCGCACCAACTCGCCTTCCACCGTCCTCACCTCAGGCTGTTTCTGCCAGCCGCAAAAATCGCCGCCGTCGTATTCTATTGTGAGTCTTATATTCCTTACACCAACCTGCTCGGCCAACACCTACCTCATCATGATGAGCACCACCAGCACAACAATGCCTACACACACGAAGATAATCTCATTGAGGCCTGCTCTCAAGTCCGGCGAGCGGGGTACACGATAGCCGTAACATCGCGCTTCCAGGGCGTAACCCAAGCTTTCCGAACGCCTCAGGGCGGACTCCAGCAAGGGCACTATCAGATTCACCACTGACCGCACGCGGTTCCCAAGACCCGAGGTAGCCTGTCCCCGCAGCATCTGTGCGGCCCTTATCCGATCGGCTTCTTCAAACATAACCGGTACGAACCTCAAGGACATCGACACCAGGGTCGCGAATTCCGCAGCCCGCCGTCCGACCCGGCCTCTAAACCGGGAGATAAGGAGCAGGCTGTCCCCCACCTCAGAAGGGCTCGTAACCACTGTCAGCAGTGTGGCCGCAAGAATCATCAGCGCAAGCCTTACAGAGAATACCCCGGCCGTATTCAAGGCTTCGTAGCTCAGCCGCCGTGTATCCACGCCACGGGGAAATAGCAGGTTCAGCGCGAAGGATAATGCGAACATCCATGTGAAATACTTGAGGCTTTCCATATAGAACAGAAGCTTCACGCGCGACGCCAGGCAGAGAACGGCGATATAGCCGGCTGCCACAGCCATAGAAATCCATGAGTGCGATATAAGGATAGAAACCAGAAGCAGGGAGAAAATCAGGATCTTCGCGGCGGGATCAAGCCTGTGAAGCGGAGACCCCAGGGCCATGTAACGCCCGAACCTCTGTTTCAACCTGCTGGTCACACCCTACCTAAGCCTCTCGGCGATCTGGACGGCATTTAGAGCCGCGCCTTTCCTCAAGTTATCGCTGACCACCCACATACAAAGCGCCCTTTCACATGCGGGATCCCGTCTTATTCTGCCCACGTACGTGAGATCCCTGCCGGCAGCCATATGCGGCATCGGATACCGTGCTTCTCCCGGGTCGTCTGCAATCATGATCCCCTGAGAGCCCGCCAGTATATTCCGGGCCAGAATGGGGTCGGCGGTCTGATCGAATTCGGCATAGACCGCTTCACTGTGGCCGCGAAAGACCGGAACACGGACTGCGGTTGCCACTACATCTATCGTCTGGTCTCCCATGATCTTCTTGGTCTCATTGGTCAGTTTCGTCTCTTCCAGGGTGAACCCGTTTTCGTCGAACGCGCCAATGTGTGGTATGAGGTTAAACGCAATCTGGTGCGGAAATACCCTGACCCTTGCTCTTTCACCACAGAGAACGGCGAAAGACTGTGCGGCAAGCTCTCCTCCTGCCTCAAGCCCGGCCCCTGTCACACCCTGATAGGTAGATACGACCACTTTGCGTAAGCGCCAACACCTGTGCAGGGGTGCCAGTACCACTACCATCTGAATCGTGGAGCAGTTGGGATTGGCTATGATGCCCCGGTGCTTCTTGATCTGCTGAGGATTGACTTCCGGCACCACGAGCGGGACGTCGGCATCCATCCTGAATGCGCTGCTGTTGTCTATTACCGTTGCGCCCCTGGATGCAATCGCACGCGCGTAACGCCTGCTGAAGTCACCCCCTGCAGCAAGAAAACATATGTCCGATCCGACCACCTCGCCGAGCTTGAAAGGCCTGATCGGAAACCGCGCGCCGGCCATATCGGCAGATGTCTCTGGTCTCCTGCCGGAGGCAAACAGGCGAAGCTCCGAGAACGGAAACCCGCGGACTAAGAGAACTCTCGCTATCTCACTGCCTACAAGCCCGGTGGCGCCGATGATGGAAACGACCCGTCTTCCCCTGGTCACCCTTTCTCCCTACAATCAATAGCCGCCCGGGGCTCTCGAGAAAGCCTTGTGCAATCTCAAGTTAAGGTCGGCTTCCTCCGAGGTCCTAGCCCCCCACTCTTATGCCGAGCCAAGCCCACTATAGCACCGGCCTCGAAGGGGTGTCAAACCCTTTTGTCCGCCCCCCCGGAAGCAGATAACTCAGGAGGCCCAGGGCCACACAGATCAAGAGGAGAGAGAGCTCAAGCCTGCCGCCGATCTTGCCGTAGACGGTCTCCCCGTCGCCTACCGCGACCTCGCCTGTGAGGATGTCGCGGACGAAAAGGTCGGTCCGCCGCTCGACGCGTCCATAGGGATCCACCAGCATCGAGATGCCTGTGTTTGCACACCTCGCCAGGCCCACCCTGTACTCCACTGCCCGCATAACCGCCATCTGGGCGTGCTGGCTGGGCCCCAGACTCGGGCCGAACCACTCGTCGTTGGTGATGTTCACTATGAAACGCGCCCCGGCCCTTACGAAGTCACCTACCAGGCCGGGATAAATGGATTCGAAACATATGGCCACCGCAAAAGGACTGGCATCGACATTGAAGATGGTAAGATCGGTCCCCGGGGAGAAATCACCCTCTCCGAGGTCGATTCGCTTGAGGAAGTCGAAACGGTCTTCGAAGGGGATCATCTCACCGAAAGGCACCAGGTGAATCTTGCGGTATTCGCCCTCGACCGTGCCCTCGGGCGAGATGAGGACCGCTGTGTTATAGTAACTTGTGCGCCCCTCATCGTAGGTGTAGTTCGGACATCCGAGAAGTATGTAAGACCCTTTGATATCCGCAAGAGCGGCTATGGCGTATATCTCCCCGGGACTGTGCAGAATGTGAAACGGCACCGCGGTTTCCGGCCAGATAATCAGGGTGGAGTCCGGAGTGGCAAGCGTCATTCTCCGGAGGACGGCCATAGTGGTGTCGCTGTATGCTTCATCCCACTTGACCTCGCCCGAGATGTTCGGTTGGATGAGGGAGACCTCTACGCTTCTCCCGGGTTCGGACCGGCTAAGCACAAGTTGTCCGGCACCGACGGGCACAGCCAGAACGACAGCTATGAGAAGAAGGTAGGACCACCTGCGGGACAACAGGGTTCTCGCCAGCATACCGTTTACGAGCACCACCAGAGCGCTCATGCCGTATGTTCCCACGATGGACGCCGTCTGCAGGATCGATGCATACGGCGTCTGGGAATAGCCGAGACTCCCCCAGGGGAATCCCAGGGGCCCCTGTGATCTGAGGTATTCCATCGACGCCCACACCGCCGCCAGCGCTATTTCGAAGGGGATGCGCAGCGTTATGAGACGGCGTGCGAGCCAGCCGGTGAGTATCATGAAGACAGCAAGGTATAGGCTCAGCACGATCGCCGCGGGCAGGCGCAGCCAAGGCACCGCGATCTGTTCCCTGCCGAGCATCGCGATCCAGTAGAGGCTCCCAAAGAAATACGCGGTACCGAACACGAACGAGTTCACGATGTAACGCCCGCGACCGTCTATGATGCCCGATGTTATGATGAAAGGCACCAGCACCAGGAAAGCGAGAAAGCCGGTCCGGTAGGGCCAGAAACAGAAGGAAACGCCCGCCCCTGATATCGCGCATATTGCGGCTGCCACACCATCAGGCAGTCGCTCGGTTCCACAATCCAACCGATTTCCCCCCCCCGGTGCCTCGTGCTTCAAGCATTGAGCATCTAAAACTACCAGAAGGGGCTCTGAGCGGTCAACTTCATTCATGCCTGGTTATGCTCAGCCTGTGCAGCTTTCTGTGAAGTCCCTGTCTGGTCAACCCCAGGTGCCTTGCCGCCCGGGTCTTGTTCCATCCGTAGAGGTCGAGGGTCTCCATTATGATCTGTCTCTCCAAGCCCGCAAGCCTTTCTTTCAAGCATCCGTCCCCGCCACCCTGCCCGTCACCATATAGTTGCGCCAGGATGCGGCCCGACACCAGGTGACGGTCCACAGGCCTCCCGTCGTCGGCCAGAGCAACCATTCGATGGACCTCGTTCTCCAACTCCCTCACGTTTCCCGGCCAGGAATACCTCTTGAACATGCTGATAACCTCAGATGCCAGTTGCGGTACCCGCCTGCCTATGCGCCTGGCGTACTTGACGGCGAAGTAATCCACAAGAACAGGGATGTCGCTGCGTCTCTGTCTGAGCGGTGTGAGACCGATCCTCAAAATCGCGATCCTGAAGAAGAGATCCTCCCTGAAGCGGCCCGCATTGATCTCGCGCTCCAGATTCTTGTTTGTTGCCGCGATCACCCTGATATCGATCCTGCCGGCCCTGGTGTCCCCGACCCGGCGGACCTCCCGCTCCTGGAGTACACGGAGTATCTTGGCCTGCATGGATACGGAGAGATCGCCGATCTCGTCAAGAAAGGCAGTGCCCCGGTCTGCGGCCTCAAAAATGCCCGGCTTATCCCTCACGGCACCGGTGAATGCACCCGCGCGGTAACCGAAGAATTCGCTTTCGAAGAGAGGTTCCGGTATCGCCCCGCAGTTAACCGGTACAAATGGTTTCCCGGCGCGGCGGCTGTGCTTGTGTATCAACCTGGCAACCAGTTCCTTGCCCGTACCGCTTTCACCCTCAATCAAGACGGGAGCCGAGGTATGGGCTATCCGCTTTGCTGTCCGAACCACTTCTCCCATTTCCCGGCTAACGTAAACGATGTCCTCGAATTCCATGATAGGTTCCGGTCAAGAACTACTCGATCACCACGTCCCCGTTCCCATCGCCGATCTCCCCTACAACCCTTGATGCCCGAGTGTGCTTAAGAACCTGGGGGAGGTACTTATGAGGTGTGACAAGAATCATACCCAGCCCCATGTTGAAGACCCGCAGCATTTCATCGTCTTCAACCGGGCCGGTGTCGCGGATGAGATTGAATATCGGCGGAACCTTCCAGAGGTCCCTGCGCAACCCGGCACTCAGACCGTCCGGAAGAATCCGGCTGAGATTGCCGCGAATGCCTCCGCCGGTGATGTGGGCAATACCGCTCAGACGCTTCATCTCGACAAGTGGGTGAACCTGGTCGAAGTAGTTGGTGTGAGGAAGAAGCAAAGCTCTGCCCAGGGTTCTCTTCCAACCTTTCGGCCTGGCCCTTAGATCCAGGTGCCCCCTCTCGACAAGCACCTTTCTTGCCAGACTGTATCCGTTGGTGTGAAGCCCGTTTGAAGGAAGCCCTACCAGGAGGTCCCCCTTCTTTATCCGGGAGCCGTCCAGGGTCTTGCCGGGAGAGGCCAGCCCTAAAATGCAACCCACAAGATCGTATTCGCCTTTTCGATATACGCCCGGCATCTCGGCCGTTTCACCGCCGATCAATTGAATGTCATTCGCCTTGCACTCCCGTACAATACCCTTGACTATCTGCTTGAAGACGGCGGTATCCAGGCGGTCGAACGCTACATAGTCCATAAAGCCTATAGGCCGGGCCCCCAGACACAGTACATCGTCGACACAGTGGGCCACTATGTCTCTGCCTATTCCCCCATGCCACCCGTACTCGGTGGCCACTCTCACCTTAGTGCCCACACCGTCCACGCTGGCGACCACCAGGCGCTCGGCCTTGCTATACCTGTTGAGGTCTATCATACCGGCGAAAAGGCCGCCCCCGCACTCATCACTGGCTCCCCTCAGCTGCCGCTTGATGAAGGGGACCAGGCGGTCGTACCCACCGATATCAACCCCCGCCTGTTTATATGTCATCTTCTTCTTCATCGCTTTCCCCTTATGCAAACAGCATTTCCCGTGCCCGCAGACACCCCGTCATTCTCCTATGGTCTGCAAATATGGTCAACAGGAATCAAAAGCGGTGTAAGAAAACGGACAACGGCGTAAGACAGAAAACACCTCATGTGCCGCTGAAGGGGTTGATCTCGTACTCGGTGTGCTCGACGGCCGGGAGCACCTCCACAATCCTGTTGCAGGCGTCCAGCGCGGCATGAACTGTGGCCTCCTGCTCGTTGTCATCGAACTGCACGCAGCCTGCCAGACTCATCACATGCCCTTCCGAGACATAGTTCGCGAGGACTATGACCGTTTCCCTGTTCGCGATCCTCAGCTTCACAACATCGAGCAGCTCGAACTCTATCTTCTTCCCGGTGAGCATCTCGACCGCGCGAAATGTCGCGTTGGCGACTAGGCGAAGACCACCACCGCCGACCGCGACACCGGTGCATTCCCCGCAAGTTTCGAAGTCATCCCGAGCGAGTACCACCTTGCACTTGCCTTTTCCGCCCTCAGTGGAGAAGGTGATCGAGCTCAGCCTCGGCCTTGGAACCCTGGGCCTTGAGATTTCGGGTTTGCCGGTGATCCTGGCGATGGAGATCTTGCGGTGATCGATTCCTATGCCGAAGTCGGCCTGGAGCAATGATTCGATATCCCGCACCAGCTGCTTGGCGGGACGCTGGCTCATGGATACTACGTGGATTGCTGAAATGGTGTGGTCCTTCTCAACCTCAACCTTGCAGGACTGGACATCCGGAAGCGAGATCAGTGCCTGCCTTATGTTCTGCTCGTAAGCGTCCCGCTGGGCCAAGTTCATCTCCCCCGAATATCCTGTCAGACCGGAATGATATCACAACTCTAGTTCCCAAACAACCCTCTTTTGCCCGACCCACGGCGGCGATTCGGGCGCACAATCGGGCACCGGTATTCGTTGGGACATGATACTTTCCCGTCAGGGAAAGTTTCGTGTCCCCTTCTTGGGATGGACCCAACAACCCGCCGGATATTCGGGCGCACAATCGGGCACCGGTATTCGTTGGGACATGATACTTTCCCGTCAGGGAAAGTTTCGTGTCCCCTTCTTGGGATAAGATCAAAAATCCCGTCCGGCACCGGCCAGCGTGGTCAAAACCGCCCAGATGCAAGGCACACGAAGTATGGAGGAGTGAGGCGTATATTCACATACGCCGCAATGACGAGATGCGAGTGTAACGCCGCAGATGAGCGGTTTCCACCACGCTGGCCGCTACATATTAGCGGGTGCCGATATCCCCAGCAACGACAGCGCGCTTCGAATAACAGTCCGCACCGCATAGCAGAGGTACAGCCTTGATTCGCTCAACGCAAGATCATCGGTCACAACCCTGTGGTTGTGATAGAACCTATGGTACTTAGCGGCAAGTTCGATAAGATATGTGGTGAGGCGGTGAGGCTCAAGTGAGGCTGCGCTGGATTTCACAAGGTCGTCAAAGTCGCACAGGGCTTTTATGACGTCCATTTCCTCTTCCGCAGCCAGGAGCGACAGGTCGGCGCCAAGGGCGGGGACTTCTTTATGGCCGCTATCCCTTGCGAAGTCCAGCACACTGCAAATGCGTGCATGCGCATACTGGACATAGTAGACCGGGTTTTCCTCCGATGTCTGTTTGGCAAGATCGAGATCGAAATCGAGATGGCTGTTGGACCTTCGCATCAGGAAAAAGAATCGCGCCACATCAGCCCCTACCTCTTCGACAACATCGTCCAGCGTAACATACTCACCGGCCCGTTTGGACATGACGACCCGTTTGCCTTCCCGGATGAGATTGACCTGCTGTGCAATCAGTATCTCGAGCCAGCCTTCGGGGATCTCCGTATCCGGAAGCACCTCTGATATGACGTCCATGGCCACCTGCATTCGCCCCACGTGGCCGTGGTGATCCGGACCCCAGATGTCTATCACCTTCTCGAAACCCCGTCTGCGCTTGCTTACATGATAGGCAATATCGGAGAGGAAGTAGGTGGGCTGGCCGGTGGATCTTCTTATCACCCACTCATCCTGGTCCCCGTCCTCCCCCCCTTTGAGCCATACCGCACCCTCCTTCTCGGTCACGAACCGCCGGTCCGACATCAGGGCATCGAAGATGCTATCAACCTCATCGCCTAGCTGAGACTCGCGGAACCACAAGTCGAAAGTGAGCCCTCCTTCGCGACGCTTCCCGAACCTCCGGAGCGATTCCTTCTGACCTTGTACTATCTCCTCCACCGCGAAACGGGCAAAGTCGAAAGCCGGTTTGTCGGCCCCGGCCTCCCCCAGAAAATAGCGATGCGCCGGCACCGGCGGCTTCCCGTTCCCACCATCGAGATCGGGGGACGACTTGAGGAAGCTTGTGTATCTCTCGAGCCAGACCAGACGTTCCATGATTCGGGAGAAACCCAGGTCTTCGGCTGAGAGGCGGCACACATAGAACGGCGCCCATGCGGGTCGAACTTCGGGCTCGAGGCCCGCCTTGAGATCAAGGTATGCCTCTAGATATGATAATGCCTCCTCTCCCGCCCCCGGCCCCGATGATGCTTCCCGGGCAATGAAGTCCGCCACCTGCTTCCTTTCCGTCTCGCTATCGTGCGGAAGCAGTGCGCTCTTCTCCATTGCGGCATCGGCCCAGCGGGCCAGCTCCGTCACCAGACGGGCAATCGGGACCAGGTATTCACCAGGATACCCACCTTCCGGAATCTCCGCCTGTTCGCCCAGCTCCTGCCTGAACCGCGCTTCGAGGGAGCGGCCCAGATGCTCCACCTGGCTTCCCGAATCATTGACATAGAACTCACTGCAGGCATCGTAACCCGTTCTCTTGAGGAGCCGGACAAGCGCATCCCCTACGGCCGCCGCCCTCGCGCTTACCACGTTAAGCGGCCCGGTCGGGTTCGCACTCACGAATTCCACCTGGACCAGCCGCCCCTTGCCAATATCGGCGAAGCCATATGCCTCATCATCTTCGCAGGTTGCTACATCACGAAGCTTATCCATGTATGCCTGCCGGGAAAGAAACAGGTTTATGAAGCCGGGTTTCTTGATCTCAAGTGAGGCCAATAGGTCCGAGGGTGTTTCAATCCGCCTGGCTATACTTTCGGCCACCTCCATGGGACTCTTACCGATCGCCTTGGCCGCCACCATAGCCAGGTTGGTTGCGAAGTCGCCGTGGGTCTTGTCCCTGGGCTGGTTTACTTCAAAGCGAATATCGCCCGCATCGGGGAACTCCTCCTTGAATGCTCGCCCAAGGATACCCTGAATACGCTCCCGTAAAGTCATTTCCTCCTGGTCCTGGGTTTCTTGGCTTCTATCCTTTCCACTGGAGCATCACCCCAGAGGGTTTCCAGTGAGTAGAATTCTCTGGTCTCCTTGTGAAACACATGTACGACCACGTCCACATAATCGATAAGCACCCATTTCAAGGCCTCATAACCTTCCACATGCCAGGGCTTGAGCCCTTTCTCGGCCGTCCCATCAAGAATGCTGTCGGCTATGGCTTTGACCTGACGGTCGGCGGTGCCGCTACAGATCACGAAGTAGTCGGTTGGAGCGCTTAGCTTTCGTAGATCGATTATGATAACATCTTCGGCCCTCTTGTCGAGGGCCAGCTTGCAACAAGTACGGGCAAGAGCTTTAGGTGCCAAAGAGGGTTCTAACACCTCCCTTCAGTGTCATTTTTGTTCAGGATGCGTATGATCCTGGGGAGCCCGGTTCCGCGTCCGGCCTTCTCCACACTCCTGAGCAGCAGGAACGACCCTGCAAAAGCAAGGCATCCGATAGAGATACCACCTGCAACCGGCGGGAGTCCAACGCCCTCAGCCGACCGGTATCCCAGATAGGCCCCGATCAATGCCGCAAGAACGGGCACGATGAACATCATGAGTGCCGCGACGACCAGGCGCCCGGGGGAGACCTCTATTTCCACCTTATCGCCTTCTACCGCACCGACGTCATTGATCGCAGCTATCTTACGTTCCCTGGTATCGGAAGCCGCAATACAGGCACCACAGCCCACACACGCCGCATGCTTGCCGAGCAGCACCTCGGTCGACTCAGGCTTCGTTCTATAAACATATCCTATGCTTCGCATCCTGAGGAAACTCTAATTAACCGTGCTGTACCTTTCAAGAACTACCTTTCGTAGGACGCCTGCCGCTATAAGGCCGGTCACCAACCCCACCCCGGTTCCAAGCAGGATGAAGCTCCCCAGAAGATCCGACGGCACGGGCCATCCGGCGAAAAAAGCCGTGAACATCACAATCTGCACCAGGTTACTGGTAACCGCCCCGGCCACACTGGCCCCTACAACCGACAGTACGGGCAGACCCTTCCATCTTATCAAAGCCATCACGGCGACAGCCGACATGCTCCCGGCCAGTGAGAACAGAGACGCCGGGCTCAGGAGCAGGCCCATCAGCAGACCACCGGCGAGAACACGCACAAGGTTGACCAGGAATGCCTCGCCCAGACCGAACC
>Ga0180434_10010105_pt1 | contig 10163 bp, 6 predicted proteins | sample SS_ome_7_FD_132453 | JGI IMG/M metagenome (GOLD analysis project Ga0180434, IMG submission 132453) | Hypersaline lake sediment archaeal communities from the Salton Sea, California, USA - SS_1_D_2 metaG | ecosystem: Environmental > Aquatic > Non-marine Saline and Alkaline > Hypersaline > Sediment... | reverse complement strand
CGCATCCCGATGATTCGCTCACAATAGGAGCGGGCCGTAGCCAGATGATGGAGGTTGCAAAGCACCGTAATCCCCACTTCCGTATTGATACGCTTGAGACCCTCCATGACGAGCACGGCATTGTGCGGATCCAAAGAGGCGATGGGTTCATCCGCCAACATGAACTTCGGCTCCTGGACCAAGGCCCGTGCGATGGCGACACGCTGCTGCTGCCCGCCGGAGAGGGTATCGGCGCGCTGGAGTGCTGCAGCGGCCATGTCCAGCTGATCCAACGCCTGGATGGCCATGGCTTTTTCCGACTGCGAGAAATGCTTGAACAAGGTGGGGATGGTCCGGTGGTATCCCAGGCGACCCACCAAGACATTGGTCAGGACATCGAGGCGATTCACCAAATTGAATTGCTGAAAAATCATGGCACATTGCATCCGCCATTGAAGTAGTGCCCGCCGCTTCAGTTTGCCGATGTCAACGCCGTTGAACTCGATTTTTCCGGACGTGGGGTCGATTAATCGATTGATTAACCGGAGAAGTGTGGATTTGCCGGCACCCGAACGTCCGATGATTCCAATCATTTGACCGGATTCTATCGTAAGGGTTACGCGATCGACCGCTTTCACCTTACCGAAGTGTTTACAGAGACACTGAAGCTTAAGCATGGGAATCCCATATTCCTCTATACAAGAATGTGACGCCCCCCTATCCATGCGTGGGGTCGTCCGGAGAATTGGTTTTCAAAGAAAAAGGATGCAAGATCTAGGATGACTTGAAAATAGGCTTGGAAAATTAGAATTGTATGAGAGAAAGATTAAATTTTGATAATAGAAGTGAAGGCAGCAGAATCTTGAGGTTCGGCAGTTCACAATTCATGATTGAAAGCGATTTGGGTTGAATCGATCCGTCTACCGAGAAGCAAAGCCGATTCCCGACCGCCGTTGTTCCGGGCGAAAAAAAGGACCCTTTCGGGAAACCGAAGGGGTCCTTTTTTGTCGATAATATCTCGTGATAAACGCTGAGTAGGTGAAGAATCAGCCGACCTTGAAAATCATGGCGGCACCGGTATCTCCGGCGGCGCAACCCGCCCAGAGACCATAGCCACCCCCCAGCAAGGCCAGTTCCTCCAAAAGCTCTGCGATGAGTCTGCCGGCCGTGGGGCTCTGGGGATGGCCATATACGAGGGAGGACCCGTAATTGTTCATCTTCATGACGTCGAAGCCCATTTTTCGAGCCATGTTGATGTCGTTGACGATGAAAGGATTATGGGTTTTGATTGCTTTCATATCAGCTATTTTCAACCCGGCATCTTTCAATGCCATCTCTGCCGCCGGAACCGGGGCGGCAGCCATATACCCCGGCTTTACCCTCGCAAAACCGTAGGAGATGATTTGAATCTCCATGTTCGGGTCGGCACTCAGGGCCTTGGCTTTCTCCTGAGTGGTCACGATAAACCCGCAGTTTCCATCCGCCGGATGGGTTTGGGCACCAAAAGAGATGACGCCGCCGGGCTCAACCGGCTTGAGTCTTGCCAACCCTTCGGCCGTCGTTGGGGTAACGCCTTCGTCCGCTTCCACCGTGACGGTTTTTTTTCTGGAAACCCTGACCTCCACGGGGAACATATATCTTTTCTGAAATGCCCGATCATCCGCCAGGGCGTCCCGGTATTGCTCATACCTCCTCAAGGTGACGGCATCACATTCTTCTTTGGTCGTCCCTATTTCCTTCGCCACGTTTTCAGCGGTTTGGACCATCTTCAGGCCTGCATTGGGATCGGCGTTGAAATTGTCCATCATCCAATTTTCCGATTCCACCTCGGCGCCCGGGCCCAACGGGTTGGGCCAGACCGTGTGCGGTCCGTTGGAGCATCGGTCCGACATCAGGGCGAATGCCGTCTCATAAGTGCCGGTCTCAATATTCACCGCGCACAGGTGGATGCAGGTGGTTGAGGTGGTGCATGCCTGATTGACCATGAGGGCGGGTAAATCCTTGATATTATCCACCAGCATGGCGGCGGCCCAGGTGTGGCTGTAAAACATATGATGCTGTGCGATCGTGATCCCGTAATACATGTAATCCAACACGGTGGGGTCGAATTTTTTTTCAAGCATCCAGTTTCTGGCCGTTTTGGCACCGAGGACAATCGCATTCTCTGTTGCCATTGTTCCCTGCCAGCGGGAAAAGGGGGATGAATAAAAGCCGCCGTACGGTATAAACGCTTTTGTCAACATATCATTATCTCCTCCGGTTAAAGTGCGTATTTCAACGTGATTCCATCGGTTCGAACGGGGGTTGGTCCCCGCCTTACCGGCTCACAGGTCCCTTACTGTTCGTCACTCCATTTGCCGTATTTTTCTCTTAAATTTCGGTGTAGGATTTTTCCCGTGCCGGTCCTGGGCATTTCCTCTTCCTCAATGAAATCGATGGATTTTGGCCGCTTGAAACCTGCAATTTTTCCTTTACAAAAATCCATGAGTTCTTTCGCGAGATCATCGCTCGCCTGATAGCCGTCGTGCAGAATAACGACGGCCTTTATTGCTTCGCCCCATTTTCTATCGGGAACCCCGATGACCGCGACATCCTTGACGGATGGATGCGCGCCCACCGTGTTTTCGACTTCGGAGGGGAAGACGTTTTCCCCGCCGGTGATGATCATGTTCGCCTTTCGATCCACCAGGGTATAAAACCCATCTTCATCCCGTTTCGCCATATCACCGGCAGAGGACCATTCCCCTTCAAAGGCCTCTTTGCTCTTCTCAGGCTCTTTCCAATACTCCTTGAAAATCATCGGCGTCCGGTAGTAGACTTCGCCGACCTCCCCATCGGGCACAGGATTCTTGTTTTCATCGAGTAATCTGATCCTGTCCGTCCCAAAGATCTCCTTCCCGATCGATCCAAGTTTCTCAAATTGATATTCCGGCCGCAACAGCGTTATCAGTCCGCCCTCTGTGGTACCGTATGCCTCCCAGAGCTCTGCGTTCTTGAAATATTCCATGATTGCAAGTTTGAGATCTTTTCTGGCAGGCGCCGAGGATATAAGCAGCTGGCGAATGGAGGAGACGTCGATGCTGTTTTTGACCTCATCGGGGAGGGCCAGAAGCATGATGTAATGGGTCGGGACCAATGAGGTGTAAGTGATTTTATACTTTTCGATAGTGCTCAGCAGGTCCTCCGGATCGAAGCTGACCATATTGTAAACGAATACAGGCGCCGATACCAGCGTATAGGGAAAGGAGTAAAAGATGGAATTGATATGGCACATGGGCATGACCAGCATGACTTTGTCTGTCGGCAAAACGCCCATGTTGATGTTGTTCAAAAAATACTGGGCAATGGTACTTTCATGAGTTCTCATCACGCCTTTCGGTCGGCCGGTGGTTCCCGAGGTATACATAATGGTCCATATATCAGCGGAATCAACCATGATATCCGGTTCGTCGGGAGTAGAGCTCGCCAACCAATCTTCATAGCCCACGTATCCGTCAGGGACCGGCCCATCGCCCAGGTAAATGTATGCATCTTCGGGAACAGAGAGTTTGTCTTTGATGCTGTCAACAAGTTCAACGAAAGATGACTCAACAATAAAAGCCCTACATTCCGAATGGTTGACAATATACTCGATGTCAGGAGCGGCCAACCTGAACATGATCGGCACAACCATTTGCCCGCCTTTTGCGCAGCCGGCGTAGATGTCCATCCACTCACCCCGGTTGAAGGCAAGCACGGCAAAAGGCTCCTGGTATCCCACACCCAGATCCTTCAAACCGTTTGCTAATCGACACGACCGTTCGTTCCAATCTCTGAAGTTAAATTCCTTGTTCTTATCCTGCCATCCCAACTTCTCAGGATAGTTGAAAGCATTCATCTTTAGAATCGTACCTGCGTGCATCCATTTGCTTTTCGTCATTTTCAGGCCCTCCTATTTCATTCATCAAATTCGGGACACCGTCTCATGCTTTCATGTTCTCCATGGCAAACAGCGCCGCACCCACCGCACCGGTGAGCTGCGGGTGTTCGGGAACCAGGATTTCCCGCTGGGTGATCTCTTCAACCATTTTTACCAAATACGGGTTGTGGGCCACGACCCCGCCCGTCATGACCACCCGCTCCGTCAGAGAGTCCATTTCAAGTATCCGCTTAATCACCGAGAAAAAAAGGCCCTTTACGATGTCAGGGACCTTTTTGCCCTGCCTGATTTTTTCCAGCACCTCGGTGCCGGAGAAGACCGTGCAGTAACTTCCCAATTCCACCATGTTTTCAGAGGCCTCCGCCAGCGCATCCATTTCTTCTAAAGGGATGTCGAGTCGCAGAGACATTTCTTCCAAAAAGGCACCTGTTCCGGCGGCACATTTTCGATTCATTTTGAAGCTCAGGCGCCGGCCCCGGTCATCCAACTTGATCACTTTATTGTCCTGGCCTCCGATGTCGATCACCGTTATTGCCAGAGGGAAATAGTGATAACACCCTTTGGCGTGGCACCCGATCTCGGTTTTCGTGTCATGGCTGAAAGGGACATTTTTCCTTCCGTAACCGGTTGAAATGCAACGAATGATATTTTCAGGCGACCGATGCGCCATATTTAATGCGGTCTTCAGACAGATTTCGGCGGTCCGGGTAAAATCAGTCCCGGACTTTCTCACCGAATGGCCCAACAGTCTCTTTTCTGTGTCCAGGACAGCCACTTTGGTGCGGGATGCACCCACATCAACGCCGACAAAGATAGCGACGGCATCAATCGTCATAATCCATTCCCATCGCTTCAGACCCGATGATGTAAAATTTTGTCATGAAAGGCTCAAGGCACGCGGCGCAGGGCATGACGCCAAAAATTTACCGGCGAGGCGCCGCTAGTTCTCTTCCAGCTGCTCGACAAATGCTTCAATATTGGTTCTCGCCTGCTCCTCGGAATAGCATCTCAAATCGCAAAGATCTCCGTTGATGGTAAGTGTCGGTATGCCGAGTTTTTGGGACAGCCTTTCCGGCATGCCATACCGATTATTGGAATTGTTGGGACAGGTCTTGGCATCGTGGAACACGATCCCGTCAAACTTGAACTTGTCATGGCAATCCTTGATATACTGTTCCTTGTACGCCTCGTCCCTGACGATAAAAAGCTCCGTGTAGGCCTGAGCCATGCTTTCGAAGGGCCTAGCGGGGTCAAGTTGATCAAATATCCAGCTATTGCAGTACGTGGAAGCTACCACACATGTTTTGAGGGCGGCAAACTGCTCGGACAGCGCCCTCAGCTTGCCCCAGATGGGCATGCCCTCCCAATAGAGACGGTGTCTCTCGCCATCTACGGCAGCCACGCCGTCTTGGATCCGATCTTTCAACTCCTTGAGAAGCAGCTCATAATAGTCAACGGCTTCCTGAGTGCCGCGCGCCACCACCGCCGGTCCCATATGAATGGTTGCATCGAAAAACGTCCAGGGAGAGGGGGTGGCCGCAGCCGTTTCCAGACAGGCCCTCCAGAGTTGAGACGTGCGCCTGGAATAGCCTACTGCTTCTCGAAAACGGTCCATATCAAACTTTTCACCCGATACCGCCTCCAGCTTCGGAACCAGGTCTCTGATTTGGTTTGCAATATCCGTGATCTCATAATCACGAATTTCTCCGATGCACCGGTGTGTGTGGACTCCGATGAGCGGAACGTCCAGTTCTCGCGCGTACCAGCCAAACCAGTCTTGAACGTCCCTGCATTGGTTGGTGTTGAACACCAGCACGTCGGGTCTGGGAACCGATTCGATGTTATAAGCCAGGGTCAAGGGTGTCTTTTTTTGCAGATAAGACCCCACGTCGCACGTCAGATAAGAACAGATGTCCGGCGAATACCCAATTGCATTCGCATAGGGGATAAGGTCCGTGGCCATGCGGGTCGCTCCTAACATCGCGCCATGGTTCTCGGGGTAATACACCAGGAAACCCATTCCCCTCAGGAGTTCGGCCGGCCCGACGCTGGTGTTCCAAGCGATTTTCTTGGATCCGCTCTTTACGGCGTCATCCATTTCGTAAAAATGATCCGCCATGATTTTTTTGCAGGTCTCGGTTGCGGCGATTTTTTTTCTTTTCATTTCTGCGTTCTCAGACATAAGTTCCTCATGTGTCTCAGTCCGGCTGGTAATCGGCATTTACTGATTTGCGCGGCCCGGTCCCGCGGGCGTCAAGGAATTTTCAACTCAAGACAACGGCTATGCCAACACCTGGGCTACAATTTCAGTAATATCCATGATTTTTATTTTGCCGCGCTCTTGTTTCGGTATGGCCCGCGCTCCTTTTTTCAGGTTATCCTTGCAAGCGGCGCATCCGGACACGATGATTTCCGCACCAACCGCCAGGGCGTCCCGAACCCTCTCCGCCGCCATCTCCACGGCCATCTCAGGATTATTGGCCAGCACACCGCCCCCGCCGCCGCAACACCGTGCCAAAAGCCTGTTTCGGGCCATCTCAACAAATTCAAGTCCGGGAATACTTTTCAGGATGTTCCTGGGCTCCTCAAAGATCCTGAAAGCCCTTCCAAGGTCGCAGGGGTCATGATAGGTGACCTTTTTTTTCATGTCTCCATTGAACTTCACTTTTCCGGAATGAATCAGTTTTTCCAGGTAGTGCACCGAGTGATAGACTTCTAAACCGAGATCTCCGACCTCCGGATAAATTTTTTTGAAGGTCTTGTAGCACCCGGCACAAGGGGTTACCAGTTCCTTGGCACCGGTTGCCTTTATTCTTTCAATGACTTTTTTCGCGTGAGGCTCAAACTCGTCTGTTCCCATGAGAAATAGGGGGAAGCCGCAGCAACCTTCTTCGGTGCCCAGAGTCGTATAGTCAACACCTGCAGCATCGAGGGGCTTGAGCAGGCTGGGGACCATTTTCATGTCCAGATAGCTGGGAACACACCCCATAAAAAGGAGTGTCTCGGCCTTGGATTTGAGTTGCCCCGTTTGGGCTTTTTCTTTCAGGGCCGGCGGGTAGATATCGATCCTGTCCGCTTTCGCACCGGCATAGACATTCCCCATTTTGAAAATATTTTCTCTGATGCCGAGCACCGGCTCCGGCGTTAGTCCGGCACGGTAGAGCTTCTTGCGAATCGCCTCAACAATTTCGTCCACCTTCACCTGGGCCGGGCAGAAATAGGTGCAGGCCTGGCAGGTGGTACAGCTGTAGAAAGCCTCGGCCAAGTCTGCAGAAGGTTCTAGGGTACCGTTCAGGAAATTGAAGGCAAGCACATTTCTCCCTCGTGCATTTCTCGATTCCCTGTGGGTTACGCTAAAGGTGGGGCATCCGAGACGACAGAAACCGCAGTAAATACAGGCCAGAAGCTCGTTATCAATCTCCTCACCATAAGAATTGACTCCCTCGGGATGATCGAGAAGGGGCTGAAACGCAAAGTGATCATAGATGTCGTATTTCCTTTTTTCCAACCCCATTTTCCCGGGATTGAGGATATTATTGGGATCCAGGGCTTTTTTTATGGCCCTCATAACTTCGAGCGCGGGACCCAATTGTTTTTCTATGTAGGGAGCCCGGGCGAGGCCGGTTCCATGCTCGGCGGTAATGGTGCCACCCATCTCAAGGGCCAGCTCGGCAAGCTCATCCGCAGCCGGTTTGAGGCGATCCCATTCATCCTGGTTTCTCATGTCGGTGACAAAGGTTGTATGCACGTTTCCGTCTCCGATATGACCGAAGGTGGTGATGAGCAGGTTGTATTTGTCGGATATTTCCTGCGCCCGTTTGATCACCTCAGGAATCCTGGTCGGGGGAATTCCGAGGTCTTCCGAGATGGCCACGAGTCGGTTACCCGGTTTGATTCGTGAAAGCGTGGGGACAAGCTTTCCCCTGGCTTCCATGATCTCACCGGCTTTGGCCGGGTCATCACTCCAGGTGAATTCCTTCACGCCGTGTTTTTTGCATATCTCCCCAATCCGTTCCATATCCTTTCGAACTGTTTCTCGAGCACCGTCCGACTCAATGATCAGCATGGCCTCAATACCGCTGATATCCCTTTCAATGGCCTCTTCTACGACCTTGAGGCTATATTTGTCCAGGATTTCGCAGGCGGTAAGCTGGATCCCCGAGCCGATTATATCGGTTACCGCCTTCCCTGCGGCGAACAGATCATGGAAAATAGCCAGGGAGAGTGCATTGTATTCCGGAAGCGCTTGAATCTTGACCGTAATTTCCGTGATAACCCCGAGTGTGCCCTCGGAGCTGGTAAAGACATGATTCAGATCATATCCAAATGATGATTTGGGCGTCTTGAAACCGGTATGAATGCGGGTGCCGTCGGCCAGAACGACCTGAAGGGCCTTTACATAGTCTCTGGCCGTGCCGTATTTAACCGCTCTGTGCCCGCTCGAATTGGTGGACATCATGCCGCCTATGGTCGCAATGGCCTCGCTGCCGGGGTTCGGGGGAAACATAAGGTTTTGTTTTGCGAGTTCGGCATTGAGCTGGTTACAGATCACCCCGGGTTCTACCCGCGCATAGAAATTATCCTTATCAATCTCCAGAATCTTGTTCATTCTATGAAGGTCCAATAGAATGCCGCCCTCAACGGGAAGGGATGCGCCGGTTGTCGCTGTTCCCGAGCCCTGAATCGTAACGGGCACTTTCTCTTGGTTGGCCAGTCGCATAATGGCGGCTATCTGCTCAGTGGTAAAAGCGAAGACAACCATGTCGGGAATTCCTTCGTGGACCGACAGGTCCCTGGAATAGGAGAGACATTCGACGCGGTCATGAAAGACATTGTCAGGACCGACGATCTGGGCAATTTCCTTAATCAAATCCATAAGTAACCTCCTGTATCGGTGGAACCTTCAAACACAGAAAAGACGGCACGCTTTACGCGTCAAATATGGGCGGGAGCATGGCTATTATTTAGCTATAAAGTAACTATAATCGATGGCCTGAAAAATTGTCAAGCTAAAACCCCGTCGGCAAAACACCCTGTTATTCTTCTATCGAAAGGTGTATGAACTGATTTTGGGGGCAGGAGCGGTGTGACCGCCGGAATGGGTCACACCGCCCCATGTACTTGATATCTGAAGGAATCTTTTGGGCTTTCTCAAAGCGATCCAACGGTCCCCAACGCACCATTTGAAAGCGCTGACTTCGTAGAAAGTGACATGATAAGATTCTTGCACGGCCGGGAGGCGTTACAGTGATCACGAGACGCAGGGAGCGCGTGACCGTTACGGACGTTACGTTGAGGGAGTATGGCCAAAATGTCCCCTCAAACCAATTACATATTTTCTCGCCCGAAATTAGGTCGGAAATCGTGTCCGGACTCATCCGGGCAGGTTTTACCCATATCGAAATTTTTTCATGTGTTCACCCAAAAGTTGCTCCGGCGATGCATCGATCGGCACTGGAGCGAATCGCCAACGAACTCGGCAGGGTGGATGGTGTAAATTTTATCACATTGGTTCCCAACAGAATCGGTTACGAGAATTTTCTTGACATGGGGTTGGGGCCGAACGGTTTCAATCACACCCTGGGCGCATTCTTCTCCGCGGTTGAGGCCCATCACATTGCCAATATCGGGAAACACCTGGAGGAAACGATTGAAGCGTACAAATCCATCCTTAAGGATGCTGTCTCCAGAAATATAAGAATTGTGGGCTACATCTCGGCGGCATTCGGATATATTGAACCGGAAAAAGGAAGGATCCTAAAACCGGACCCGGAGAGCCTGAGTGATTATTTGAATTTATACTTTGATCTGGGTGCAGAGACTGTGACGCTCTCCGACCTTCAAGGGGTTGCAGGCGAGACGGAGACACGCGATGTTCTTGAGGGGATTCTGGAGAGAAGGAAGGGAAAGGATTTAGAAAAGCTTGGATACCATCCCCATCACTTGGACGGGGAAAAGGCACTCGCCAACAGCAAAGTCGCTCTTAATTTGGGTATCCGGCGGTTTGATGCGTCGTTGGGAGGCACCGGCGGGTGCGTAACCGGGGCTCCGGGGAATCAACCCACCGAGGGACTTGTTCATTTGTTGAATGAGCTGGGGATGGAAACCGGACTCAACGAATCCGAGGTGTTCTCCCTGGCAGAGAGGGTTCAAAAAAACCTTTACAATCGGATTTCTTGGGCAGTGGAGACACTTCTGAAGTAAATTTTATAATTTTTTACGAGACTATCATTTTTGATTGGTTTGCTAAAATGCCTCCCTAAAT